>Ga0157362_1000402_pt1 | contig 14546 bp, 11 predicted proteins | sample AttlaeALBM3_FD_111480 | JGI IMG/M metagenome (GOLD analysis project Ga0157362, IMG submission 111480) | Fungus gardens microbial communities from leaf cutter ant in Ribeirão Preto, State of São Paulo, Brazil - Atta laevigata ALBM3 | ecosystem: Host-associated > Fungi > Mycelium > Unclassified ... | reverse complement strand
GGACTTTTACCTTCAGTAAGCTCTCTATTATTTGATTTATCTCCCCAGTGCCTACTTGTTTAGTGCACAATTGTGAAGCAGTTTGGAGATTTCACCTCTCTGACCTTGCTTTCACCTTTGTTTCATGATCAAACCTTTTGATCCCCATCAGCGGGATAAAAGGACAGGGTTAGGGTTACTCTGCTTGTATAAATAGTATACAGAATCTAACGAGAACTCTATCGAGTTCTCCTTGTCAAACACTGATAAAGGAGTAGTTGGCTTAATTCCGGCTTTGGAGTTAGCTAGTCTGACACGTAGGGCAAGTAGAGGGACAAAAGAAGGAGCAACCAGCTTCAGTCATAATTGAAGGGGAAGAAGAATGGGAGGTGGAACAAATACTAAATAAGAGGAAGGTTAGAGGGAAAGATAAATATTTAGTATGTTGGAAAGGATTCACAGCAAAGTCAGATACCTGGGAAGGAAGGGAGAATTTAGAGAACACAAAAGAAGCGATCGAAGAATTCGAGAAAGAGTATCGGCAAGACATAGAAAATGTGGCATGGCAAGAGTGCGAAGAGGGAACATTCTGATGGGGAGAATTGCTGGGAAGATTTATGGCAAAGAAACTATACAGGTGGTCAGACAAGCAATATGACCAGGAGTATTGGGGAAGAATGGAGAAAAACTGGAGACAATAGAAGGGCAAGAAATCCATGAGAAGAGAGACGATGAAGACAATCCTGGAGGATGAAGAAATTGAAGAGGAAAAATTGGAAATACGAGAGTGGACGGAAGAAGATGACAACAAGATAGGCAACTTGGTTGACCCATACTACGAGTTGTAGGAAAAATCCTCAGGACGAGGAAACTTAAGAGGGGGGTGGTGTCATGACTTGGCAAAACGGCTAAGTTATTATTTATATTTCTTTTCTTTTCTTTTTCTTTTCTTTTATCTTGGACTTATTATACAGAAGGAAGTGTGGGAAAGTGTCATGTCACAAGTGTCACACAGTCACAGTCACATAATAGGTCACATGATAGGCATGGGAAAGAAGTGCACAGACCATGTAGTAGTTGTATAAGTAGTATAGAGAATCTAACGGGAACTCTATCAAGTTCTCCTTGTCAAATGCTGATAAAGGAGCAGTTGGCTTAATTCCAGCTTTGGAGTTAGCTAGTCTGACACCAATGAGGCCTTTCAGTTTGTGTCATGTTCTACTCCTTCTGCACTGCCCAAAACCGTCTCTACCCGACCCCCACCTATGTCCGTGGTAAGATTGCCCCTCGTTCTACCTCTTCCAGTCACTCCAAAGCCCCTGCCACCCGCTCCATCTATGGGAGTCCCTATGGACGTCGATGTAACTAGGAAGACAAGGTTCCTGCCTCCACAAGGATGTTACCAATGTGGAGATGCAAACCACCTAGTCTGAGACTGTCCTCACCGCATGGACGTCCATCAACTCACCTCAGAGCAGCAGAAGGAGCTGATTGAGGATTTGCTGGCATTGAAAGACGTGGTTCCAATTGAAAAGTCTTGTCCCCCGGAGGGAGAAGAGAATTTTGCGTAGCGTGGCCAGTGATAAGTGCACCCCAGTCACCAGTAAATAAGTTCACTGTATTGACTGTAGAGGACCCCAATACAATTGACAGTGAACTAGCAGACGCACCGCCCCCCATTCCCTTAGTCCTCGCTCTACTCCATAGACCCAAGTGGGAGAGAAGGCTACCCAAGCTTCTCTCAATCAGTGCCTTGGATGCGCTAAGAACCTCCTTGCTCCTACCAGTGGAAATCAGAACTATGGATACCAGCGAACTCCACTCTGTCAAAGCCCTCTTGGACAGCAGAGCAACTAGGAGCTTCATCGACTGGGACTTTGTCTGTTCGAAAGGAATAAACACTTGGACCCTCTCACGTAACATCCCTGTCTTCAATGTCAATGGTTTCCCTAACAAGACAGAACAGATCTCTGAGGTCGTAGATGTGCTTCTCCACTACAAAACTCACTCCAAGAGGATGCTTTTGGCTGTCTCCGGACTTGGGAAACAGAGTCTGATCCTAGGCTACAACTGGCTCAAGGATCACAACCCCCAGGTCAACTGGGAAAAGGGAGAAGTCAAAATGACCCATTGCCCTCTCCAGTGCAAAGGAGGATATATGCTACAGAAGGAACAGACCTGGCAGAAGAGGACTGAACTCCGAGCCCTCCGATCATGTCGTGATGGACCCACGCTCCTTTTTTAAGAAGAGCTAGAGTCTGAAAAAACACCTCTGCAAATGTACTGCCCTAATTGGGAGCCTGGAGACCAACTGTTCCTCACGTGCGTCTTCCCTGAGTTTACCGAGGTTGACCTCCGAGCCATAGCTATGACCTCCTAATGTCTCGCAGAAGGAGCCAGACACAGTAAAGAGACACAGGCTGCTACCACTCTGCTGCCCACTTACATCACGGAGTTCCAATCTATATTTGCTAAGAAGGACTTTGACATACTGCCAGAGCATTGCAAATGGGATCATGCTATTGAACTGATCCCCAGAGCAAAGCCCAAGTCATCAAAGGTCTATTCCCTGTTCCCATTGGAACAAGCTGAGCTGGACACCTTCCTGGAGAAAAACCTGTGTACTGGACAAATCCGACCCTCCAAATCCCCCATAGCAGCTCTAGTATTCTTTATCAAAAAGAAAGATGATTCGCTCCGGCTGGTCCAAGACTATTGTATGCTGAACGCCATAACCGTCAAGAACAGATACCCCCTTCCTCTTATCTCAGAACTCGTCTCCCAGCTCCGCGGAGCCAAGTACTTCACAAAACTTGACGTCTGCTGGGGTTTCAATAATGTACACATCAAGCCCAGAAATGAATGGAAAGTGACCTTTCGCACCAACCATGGTCTCTTCAAACCTCTTGTGATGTTCTTCAGAATGACCAATAGTCCCGCCATCTTCCAAACTATGATGAACAACATCTTCAGGACCCTCATAGCCGAAGGGATAGTAGTAGTATACTTGGATGACATTCTGATCTTTACAAGGACAGAAGAGGAGCATGAACAAGCGGTTTGGAGGGTCTTGGAGGTACTGGCGGAACACAAGTTATTCCTCCACCCGGAGAAGTGTGAGTTCTATTGGAAGCAGATTGAATACCTCGGACTGGTCATCTCAGAGAACAAGGTTGCGATGAACCTTGTTAATGTTGCCAGAGTCCACAATTGGCCCACCCTGGAGAACCAGACTGACGTGCAGGCTTTCATAGGCTTCATTAACTTCTATTGTCGCTTCATCTGAGATTTCTCAGCCATAGCCAGACCCCTCTTCGACCTCACTCATTCCAACAAGACCTGGAACTGGGATACCAAGGAACAGGAAGCCTTTGAATGTCTCAAGATAGCAGTGACTACTGCTCCAGTCCTGGTATCGCCCCAGGACTCGGAACCCTTCCGCATCAAGGCTGACAGTTCAGACTTTACCTCTGGAGCCGTCCTCTCCCAACAACTACCTGGAGAAGAGAAGTGGCACTTGGTAGCCTTCTACAGCAAATCCCTGTCTCTAGTGGAACAGAATTACGAGATCCACGACAAGGAGATGCTCGCTATCATCCGCGCACTGGAAGAGTGGAGGCATTTCCTGGAAGGAGCCCAACACCCGGTGGAGATCTGGACAGACCACAAGAACCTGGAGTACTTCATGACGGCTAAGAAACTCAACCATTGCCAGGCTCGCTGGTCTCTGTACTTAGCCCGCTTTGACTTCAAATTGGTTCACCGCCCAGGACGTTGCATAGGGAAGCCAGACGTGTTATCGCGGAGACTGGACCATGGCAATGGAGCCTCCAACAACAAAGATGTGGTCCTCCTGCGACCAGAGCTGTTGGCAATCTGAGCTCTTGGAGAGATCCAGCTGGAGGGACTGGAGAAAGACATCCTTAGAGAAATTTGTCAAGGGAACCAGATAGGCAATCAGGAAGAGCCAATGGCAAGAGTAGCAAGGGAACTCCAGCAAGCATCGAGTAAGATGGTCCATTCCGCAGAATGGTCGGAAGAGGAAGGACTACTCCAGTTCAGAGGCAAAATTTATGTTCCCTAGAACGTAGACTTGCGAAGGCGAGTGGTCTCCCTGTGCCATGACACAAAGGTTGCCGGACATCCTGGATGCTGGAAAACACTGGAATTAGTCTCTAAGGATTACTGGTGGCCTTAAACGTTTAGGCACCTTAGACAGTATGTTAGCACCTGCGACCTTTGCCTCAGAACGAAACCAATAAGGCAGGCTCTGGTAGGCAAATTGCACCCTCTCTGGATCCCGGACTCACGATGGGACATGCTTAGTGTGAACTTTGTTGTAGAATTCCCCCTCTCCTCCAGACACTGTTAGACTAGCTAACTCCAAAGCCGGAATTAAGCCAACTGCTCCTTTATCAGCGTTTGACAAGGAGAACTCGATAGAGTTCTCGTTAGATTCTGTACACTATTTACACAAGCAGAGTAACCCTAACCCTGTTCTTTTATCCCGTGCTTCCCTATGAGTCGACTTGCTCTCATGCGTCCATTATTACAAATTAAAAGAAAAGAAAAAGAAAAAAAGAAAAACAATATTCAAAACTAAAAAGAAAAAAAAAGAAAAAGAAATATTAAATAATGACTTAGCCATTTTGCCAAGTCATGACAGACACGACGCAGTGATGACAGTGGTGGACTCGGTGGTGAAACAAGCACACTTCATTCCGACGCACATGACGATGACAGCGGAAGGAGCAGCCAGGCTTTTCCTGCATCAAGTCTGGAAGCTCCATGGTCTTCCAAAGTGCGTAATCTTGGACTGCGGACCCCAGTTCGTAGCTCGCTTCACCAAGAAACTTTACCGCCTGCTAGGAATAAAGTTGGCGTCTTCCACGGCCTGGCATCCTCAAACTGACAGACAGATGGAGCACGTCAACCAAGAGTTAGACCAGTACCTCTGGCTCTTTGTGAACAAAAGACAAGATAACTAGTATGACCTCTTGCCCCTGGTGGAGTTCCAGCACAACAATTATGTCCACTCCACTACTCAACAGCCTCTGTTTCTGCTTGACACCGGACGGCTTCCTTGTATGGATTTCGAACCCCGACAAAACCCTGAGGTCTAGAGACAGTCAACGAGTTCATGGAAAGGATGAGAACGGTGATCGAAGAAGCAAAGTCTGTGATCCGCAAAGCACAGGACAACATAAAGAGGTACTACAACCATTGAAGAACCCCAGCTCCGGTATTCAAACCTGGTGACAAAGTCTTCCTGGACGCATCGGACATCCGGACTATATGCCCTTCGCAGAAACTCTCGCATCGATGGCTTGGCCCCTTTGTAGTGGAAAGATGGATCGGACCCATGGCCTATTGATTAAAGCTGCCACACCGGATGAAGCAACTCCACCCAGTATTCAACGTAGTGAAGCTTACTCCAGCTCTGGATGACCTGATTACAGGACAAAAAGCGGAGGACCACCCACCGTCCATGGTCATTGATGGAGAAGCAGAGTGGGAAGTAAAAGAGATACTAGACAGTCGTTGGCACCAGAGAAGATTCCAGTATCTCATCAAGTGGAAGGGATATGGCCGTGATGTTACGCCACAAGCGAATTTTCTGTGGAAGATAATATTTGATACACTTTATACCAACGGGTTCTCAATTAGAATTTGCTCTAGAACCCTTTCTATATCCTCAGAACATAACACTATATGATGGGTACATTGAGCAGGTGATAATTGACCTAGAGCTCATGTTGAGACCTCGAGAGACAATTAGGATGAACTGGCATCAGGTTACTAAGAGAGTTACTGAGAGACTATACTCTAGATCCACTGTAAGGGCGACTGGGGCACAAGACTCCAGAAGAATCCTCAGTTATATTACAGTCTGCAATTATGATACAACTTACCTCCAGGAGAATCCTCAGAGATTAGAATGAGGCTCCTGGAGGGATCTTTTACACTATATACTAGTTTTACATCCCTTAGTGTCAGGGCTAGTGGGATCGGAGCTAAACTAGTGTGTTTAAGTACCACTAGTAAACAGACTAAGGTAGCTCCGGAGTGTTGTCATGTCGTTCAGGGGTGGAAATAGAGGTATCCTCTTACAATCGCTAAGTAACATTCTTCTCTGACATAGTACATTACTCTATTTTGGAGTGTAGTTCTATCTACTACCCTATACCTCTGTCCTCCGAAATTCTGTCCTTGACATCAAATCAAAACTATATGAAGACCTAGAGATTATTGACTAGAGTTGTAAAAATTATATATAATAGTCCATTGGTATAGATACCTTTTATGCTACACTGCTAGTGCTATAGAGAGAAATTACATAAGTGATATCAATTCTGAAAGTTGGACTATTGCTGGCACCTCTGCCAACTCAGAAAATAGGCTCAATGTGTAAGCAAAATTATTCTATATTCTTTCAATTTTGATATCATTTCTACACAAGTAAAAGCACCATATAAGAAAGTGCATCTTGGTCAGTGTCAAAATGTTTTTTGAGCATTTGGTTTTCTAATAGGTAATTCCATAAAAATAGATCTGCACTACCTGATTTGTACTTTGAGCTCAAATAGACTAGGTCAATATACCACATAGCAAATACCCCAATTACCACTTCCATCAACCATAGCTTTGAAATATCCAGATGGTCTCACTAGAAGCATTGCTAGAGAGTTGTTATGACTTGGTAAAACAGCTAAGTCAATATTTATATTTCTTTTCTTTTCTTTTAGATTATTACTAAGGTGGAGCATAGGAAAATATCACATGATAGTCACAGAGTCACAAAAGGTGTGACAGCTATCACAGAATGGTCACATTACATGGAGTCACAGTTACAGTCATAGCATGTGACAAAAAAGTCAGCTGATGAACATGAGGACTATGGGAGACAAGGTGCATAACCACAATAGTAATTGTATATATAGTATAACAAATCCAACGGGGACTTTATCAAGTTTTCTTTGTCAATCACTGAGCAAAGAGCAGTTGGCTTTATTCCGACTTGGAGTTTAGCTTTCTTATACATAGGATATTGATATTGATAGTGTTAGTGTTGACACCATCGGAATATACATTTCCATCAACTATGATACATTAAAGAAAGGAAAGCATTAAAGAACTCTAGATACAATTGAGGTAAATTCAGTGTATGTAAGGACGACTGGGGCACAAGACTCCAGAAGAATCCTCAGTTAATATTACATTTAGTAGTTATGATACAACTCACCTCCAGGAGAATCCTCAGAGATTAGAATGAGGCTCCTGGAGGGATCTTCTACATTATATACATTCCTCAGTGTCAGGATTAACAGGATCAAAGCTAAACTAGTGTGTTTAAGTATTACTAGTTAAACAGGCTAAAGTAGCTCCGGTGTTATCACAGAGTCTTGACGACTTAGGGATCACTCTAGGTGAGTGTTTAGGGAACTTGATGGAGTTCTCCGTTGGATTCAACTACCTACTTATACTATTTTACAAGTGGCTGTACTCCTATTACTACACAATCACATGTCCTTCCAGAACATTCTATGATCACATGACCTTGTCACATGATATGACTACCTAATCTCCTATGCTATTTATATCTTGACCCTGTTATACGACTTGATGTTGGAGATCGAATATGTGAATGCATGAGAAACTCTTTCCTCTCTGGGGCTCTCATAACATCTGGAGCGTTGTCATGTTGTTCAGGGGTAGGAATGGAGGTGTTCCCTTACAGTGTATGCATGTTCTCTTGACACACTTTCCCGCTCCTAGTTCAACCTACTAAATTAGCAATCAGTCATTTTCTAATAATCTGACTCAACTGAATACTCACCTACTCCCATGCACTTTCTAGATTTCACTTCAAAAGTAAAGTTATATAATACACTAGGTCCAGTTTTGGGCATCATTTATGTTGGTCCCACTGTTTTAAAATGGTTGCACACCTTTAAGTAATGTGCTTTCAAGTTTTCAGCATGCAAGTGACCACTAGTTGGCCAAGCAACTGGAGGGACTCTACCTTTCTTTGGTTTTTGCTCCTGCTTAATCTTGAGATAGCCTTAAATATGCTCTAGACTAAATATCAACCATTAGTAAAATCATATTGCAAAAGTCTATTACCATATTTAAAGTGAGCCCAGTGTTTTTCACATTGGTAGAACTTTGATATGCTATCAAAGTCAATATAAAGAGAGCACCAAGCTTGTCATAACTTGGCAAAACAGCTAAGTTAATATTTATATTTCTTTTCTTTTCTTTTAGATTATTACTAAGGTGGAGTATGGGAAATATCACATGACAGTCACAGAGTCACAAATGTGTGACATCTGTCACAGAATGGTCACATTACATGAAGTCACAGCTATAGTCCTGGAGCTTTAGCATTGCTATTGACCTGGATCAGTAAACATACAATATCAATGGTACCAATGCTGACCTTATTTCACGTTTGACTAATAACTGTGCTTTGAGGTAATAATCTGCTGTTCTGACACTAACTACTGCCACAAATAAAAAAGACAAAAGAAAAGCTAGGCTAAACATTAGGTCTATCAACCACTTCTACTTGAATATCTTGAGTACATTTTGTGATGATTCAAGATGTTGAAGTTTCATCTTAGAAGATTAATGATAGAATACCTCTTTTTGGATAGTAGAACAAAATCTGAAAGTTGTACCCAGGATTGCATCAATCAGTTGTTTGTAAATAGTAATATATGCTCAAACTACGTCATCTAGGTGCATGAGATCCAAAAATACAGAACTGATAATCAATGAGACGATACATACTTAGGTAGCTGAAGAAGGGATTGAAAAGCTATTCTACGACTGAAAAATAAAACATACAAGAAAGGGTTAATCTTTTCCAGAACTTGAGGAGTTGAAACTAGGTCTGATCTAAAGTGTTGAGACTCAGGCCTGGTGCAGAGAGGTGTCTGAGTGCTGGATCATAATGTGAATTTTTATGACCTATATGACTAATTCAATCAATGATCATCATACTATACTATGAATCAAACAACAAAAAATAAATCCTCTAGAAGTGGGTAAAACCATAGAAATGGGTAGTGCTACATTAGTCAGGCTGTCTAATAATGGATTGTATAATAGTATGATAGAATTCAAAAGAGTAAGTCTAGACTAGAAAAATGAAAAACAGAAAACTTACCAAACCATAAAATCATGACAATTACTGCTCACCAACCCAGTCAATTATGCATTCAGACCTGGTGCTTGAACCAGATCTTCAGAAGTTCAAGCTCTAACACCAGACAAGCTTCAATATGCTGTGCTGCTTAAAGTGTCACATACTGTTGACTTCTCAAACAGACTTAACTTACATTCATAGTTGCCTTGCTATCTCATACAAAAAACTGTCAAAAAAAAAATATCAAGAAGTTTGCATTCAACTCCAAATTAAAGAAGAATATCCCATACAAACAATCTAGATGGAATTTATGCCCTTAGTGGGCTTAAGCTATACACAATGGTATTGGTATGTAATTATAAAGATTGTACAGTAATCATGGCTTCAGATAGATCTATGAGAAAACATTATCAAAAATCTCATAGTTTGGAAGGCAAACAATTACCTTCTCAGTGGCATTTTGTCACTACACAACAGCTTAACAAATCTTCATGCAGAACATATTTTCGTATTCATATATCCCAACAGTTCCTACCTCCTTTACAAAAAGATTGGTTTGAAGTACTCAAGCTGAATATCCATTGTATCACAAATTACCCGAGTGCTGATGCAACTGATATATGCAATATAAACGCCTTCCTAGTTCAATCTGGGTGGAGCGACCATGTCCAGGGCTTGAATCCTGAAGAGCTTCACTTGTAAGAAAGCTAAACTTTAAGCCGGAATAAAGCCAACTGCTCTTTGTTCAGCGATTGACAAAGAAAACTCGATAGAGTTCCTGTTAGATTTACTACACTATATATACAATTACTATTGTGGCTATGCATCTTGTCTCCCACAGTCCTCATGCCTATCAGCTAACTTCTGTGTCATATGCTGTGACTGTGACTAAAATGTGTGACATGACCATGATATGACCATTCTGTGACCTTAGTCACACCTTTTGTGACTCTGTGACTGTCACATGATATTTCCCATGCTCCACCTTAGTAATAATCTAAAAGAAAAGAAAAGAAATATAAAGTTTCCAGCAGACATGGCTCATGGATGAAACCTATATGCTATACAGCTTGTAGAGCTTCTGATTTCAATTTGGACTCGAAACTGGGACCTCTATCTGCAAAATTCTATTAGGGACCCAGTTATTTGTTTTCTAATCTTATATTGCATTCAATCAGATGACAGCTGGGCTCAGCCCAACAAAATTACCCCAATCATTGCAAGGATCATCTACATCATCTGTACAGTCTTTTTATATTATATATACTTCAATGATAAGGATACCAATGTACAGGAGAGATTTACAAAGGTCAAGGAATAGATTTTTGAGGATAATGACTTCACATTCCAGAGTTTTTATTCTATTCAAAATTATGCCTCATCAATTGTTCTATCAGAAACTGTTCTTCCTTGTCTCTATTGGGTTGACAAGCACCATAGTAAATTCAATTGAAAAGAGTCAAAAGAAATTATCATTCAGTAATTTAGAAAATTTGGTTAAGACTTAATACAACATGTTTATAATACATTTGTATCTAATGTATTCCTTGGTATCAAGTGGAATGTACCTGGGGATATCTCAGATGATCTGTCAAATAAAAGACCTGGTTATATGTTTTTTACTGATATTCACAATATGGATCAAATCAATCATAAGGTCTTCTTTGACAAAGTTATGGAGACTCTTTACTTAGATAACAAATTTATTACTACTCACTTGGCCAATGAAGAACTAGTTTTTGACACTACATAACTACAAACCTAGCTTCAATATTACTCCAAAATACTATTTATTTTGATGACTGTTGTTAATGTATTGGCAAGTTTGCCAAGCTGAAGAACTAAATTAATATTCCTACAGCTACAAAACATATCTTACCAATCAAGAGGAATTTATGTAATTGAATGTCACATGGTTATTATTGTATAATATTCCAAAAGATTAACAACTACAGGACGCAATAGCTTGATTTCACATGCACTTAATACATTTTGCCAAGAAATCATCAAGGTTGTCACATTCAGAACACATCCTTTTGCTCAGTAAGTTGTTAAAATCTTTTATCCTGGCAGTGATGATATCTTAAACCTTTGGAATAACTATCTATTTGTCAATGAAAATTGTCTATTCACTACAGCAAACTTGTCTGGCATATTAGAAACTATCAGCCTAAAAATAATGGGGATTCCAGTTGGTGTTAGAGCATACAGACACATCTAAGTCTTTATCAGGCAAACACATTATTCAACAATATGGAGTTCTCTTGGGCTAAGGGATAAGAATTGTTATCAAAGGACTGTGATAGTTCTCAGTAATCACCCCAGGTAGATGTTCAAGAAAAACTCAATAAAGTTCTTTGTTGCATTAGGCTACTACTTATACTATTTTATAGTGGCTGTACTACTATGAGTCTATAGTCACATGTCCTTCCAGAATGTTTTATGATCACTTGACCTTGCCACATGGTATGATTACCTAAGTTCTCATGCTATTTATATCTCAACTGTCATGACTTGGCAAAATAGCTAAGTTATTTTCTATTTTTCTTTTTGTTTTCTTTTATTTAGTTAGATCATTACTAAGGTGGAGTGTGGGAAGGTATCATGTGATAGTCACATAGTCACAAAGCATGGCATTGGTCACACATTTTTGGTCATGTCACATGTCACAGTCACAATATGTGATGAGGTAAACACATGATAGGAATAACATGAGGATTATAGGAAAATGCTGTACAGCCATTATAGTAAAATGTATAAGTAGTATACAAAATCAAATAGGAACTTTATCAAGTTCTTCTTGTTAACTCAGACTTGAAGTGAATTTAAGTTGTCACAACTAAAGTTTTACAAAAAGAATAAGATACCATCAAAATAAACAGACTACTGTAAGAAAGCTAAACTCCAAGCCGAAATAAAGTCAACTGCTCTTTGCTCAGTGATTGACAAAGAGAACTCAATAGAGTCCCCATTAAATTTTGCTACACTATATATACAATTACTATTGTGACTATGCACCTTGTCTTCCATAGTCCTCATGTCTATCAGCTGACTTCTTTGTCATATGTTGTGACTGTGACTTGTGACTATGTGTGACATGCCCATGACATGACCTTGGTCACACATTTGTGACTATGTGACTGTCACATGATATTTCCCATGCTTCACCTTAGTAATGATCTAACTAAATAAAAGAAAAGAAATATAAATATTGACTTAGCTATTTTGCCAAGTCATGACAACTACAGAGAATATATTGATGAATAAGTAACAGAACTCAAACCAGAGTAGTTGACATACATAAAAGATATTGGTAATATAGGCTAGCTCTATTTATAGGCCAGCTAAAATTAAGATAGCCAGACAAATATGACCAAAGGTCAGAATATCTGCAGCTACTTAAGGCAATGGTAAAAATGTAACAACTCACCACAATGAGCCAACCTCCCCTACTATGATTACTGTCTCCCCAATGAACCCAAGATACATAAGCACAAAGCAGAGTTCTCAGAACAGTCCCCTTCAGTTGTCTACAAGCCCTGTAAATTGATGGCTGTGACAACAAAGGCAACAGTAACTCCAATCCCATCCCAAAAGACTATTGTCCTAACACCCATGATGATGAAAGCTAACAGCAAGATAGAGAAGACCTTATTCTCAGATAGGGACTTCTTTGTTAAAGACACCCCAGACAAAGCTCTTGCCTGGAGTACTACCCTCCAAAAATTAAAGCCCCACCACATCATCACCAGTAACATTTACCCTAACAACTGGAAGAAGGAAAAGATGTTAAGCAACATGATTAAAAAGTGATATAAAGAAGCCAATAGTGAAAACAAAGTCCTGGCTACTGTAAGGGGATCACTCAGCGGCGCCCAGAACATGCTCGACTATAGTAGAGGAGGCATCTTAAGTTAGACCATGTATAGCCCAGGAGGTCAAACTATTATTGAGGCAAGGTATTCTACCATACATCACTAGCTACTTATACTAGACTAGCCTGGTCTGTGCGCCAGTCGCTATGAACACCTACATTAATAACTATACTGCCAGATATAGCTATGTAGTACTGTGATAGAGACCTGAACTAGAGGAAAGGGAACTATAGACCACGGACTCCGAGGATCCATGGGAACGCTAGCTAATGCGAACCCTACCAGGTTATCTAAGCAATCTCAGGGTTGTCCTCTTACAGCTACCTACTACAGTCAATCAACAAATGCAGTCAAAATCAGCTACATTGTGAAGGCCATCAAATTCTCAATAAGCAGCATCATTAAAGAAGAGAACATTGAGAGTTAAATCCAGCAAGTCCCTGGATCACTGTGGATGTCAAAGACCCAGAAAAAGCCAAGGCATTAATAAAGTACAGAGCTGTAATAACAATGGAAAGGAAAGACCTAGTAGCTTTCTAGTTTATCACTAACAGATAAGTGATAGCAAAACCCCCAAAAAGAAAAAAGCCTAAAGACAAATAAGATCCCCCAACTATGTCATGACTTGGCAAAACGGCTAAGTCATTTTCTATTTTCTTTTTCTATTTTCTTTTCTTTTATTTAGTTGAATCACTACTATGAGAGTAGAGCATGGGAAAGGAGTCACATCACAGTCACAGAAGGTGTGATATTGGTCACATCATGGTCACATCATGGTCATGGTCACAACACATAACAGGGTAGTCACATGATGGGTAATATGAGGACTGTGGGAGGTAAAGCACATAGCCATGATAGTAGTTGTATATATAGTGTAGAAAATCAAATGGGAACTCTATCAAGTTCTCCTTGTCAACTCAAACTTGGAGTGGATTTAAGTTATCACAGCTAAAGTCTTACAAACTATATTTACATTCAAATAGGAGCAACAGCACCAAGAATGATAAGACATACTGGTCTCCTCACAACCACAGCAGAAATAGCCAGCATTCTCAAAAACATCTGGGGAGACAGGGCAGAAATAGAGGTGTCACTAACCACCAATACCAATTTCATATTCACAGATAAGATCATATTCAAGCCTAACTGCAGGAAAACCTTTCCTGCAAAGTACAAAATGAATCAAATAACAGAGCTGACCCTACAATATGCACCCAACTGCAAAATATATCACAGACACAACTATACCCTCCCCAAATGCCCATTCAAGAGCATAAGTCTTGTTTGGAACATCAGTCTAGGAGAACCAAGTAGCATAAAAAAACAGACAGAAGTTTCTAGTAATACTATAGGTATGATGGTCCTATGCCAGTGGGAATCTTGTTAATCCATTTATGCACATCACTAATTAGATGATGAGGCATTTGGCTACCTTAAGAGAGTCATCAGCTCGCGTTGATTACGTCCCTGCCCTTTGTACACACCGCCCGTCGCTACTACCGATTGAATGGCTTAGTGAGGTCTCCGGATTGGCGTTGGGG
>Ga0157362_1000401_pt1 | contig 14557 bp, 10 predicted proteins | sample AttlaeALBM3_FD_111480 | JGI IMG/M metagenome (GOLD analysis project Ga0157362, IMG submission 111480) | Fungus gardens microbial communities from leaf cutter ant in Ribeirão Preto, State of São Paulo, Brazil - Atta laevigata ALBM3 | ecosystem: Host-associated > Fungi > Mycelium > Unclassified ... | reverse complement strand
TGTTCAAATAATTACCGTTCATAATTATTCCCCTCGGGGAAAATCCCTCCGGAAATCCCACCTTTATGGAAGCCTTAACAAAGAAAAAAAGATGTGCGAGGAAAAAAAATAAATGGCAATCCTAATTACGAAAGAGGACGCTGCGACTGACTAGTATATATATCGACAAAATCAATTTTATATATTCGTTAATCTGGTTAATTCTAATTCTTGGATACACAAAAGGAAAATTAAATCAAGAAATTATCAGGCAAAAAATAATCAGATGTAGTTAGTTGGGCGCATTTAAATCTATTGCTAATTATAATCAATTACAAGTTTATTTATTAACTGCGTCTGATTCTCATTTGCCCGACATGTATTTCTTGATTTATTTTTAATTCCAAAAGAAATATTTGTACAAAAGGAAAAAATCGAATTAAGCAGTTCTATGTAATCATCCGCGCGTATTAAAATATATTTGTAATTTAAGTATTCTCTTCTAATTTTTAACATTTTTAAAGATTTGTATAAATTTATTTATATACAAAAGACTTACGTTCTCGTTTGTGGCGTACGATCACGCTGTCGACGATTCTTGAACCAATTGGACACCTGAGTCAGCGTCAGGCCAGTTTTCTTCGCAAGATTCTTCTTCTCGTCCGGCGTAGGATATCGGTTCCTCATATAACACTCTTTCAAAGCGTTCCTCGATCGCTCCTTGAAGCAATACACGGTCTCCTCACCGTCCCAGATCGTCTTTGGTAGTGGATACTTCTTGCGCAGCCGATACTTGTCCACGGCGCCCAATGGTCGACCGCGGATTTTCTCAGCTTCGCGATAATGCGACTTGAACCACATCTGTTGGAGTTCAGGATGTCGACGTGGCGAGAAAGGGTGGCTCTCCAGGATTGAGTAAAGCTCGTGATAGGCTCCGCGGTGAAAGGCAACAGCGGCACGCGCCATTAGCACACTCTCGCCTCCGCGCAACAGTTCTCCAGGCGGTAAGGACCAAAGAAATCTGATATCAACGTAGTTTTTTTTAAGTAGATTTTACACAAATATAATTTTGTATAATTTTAGAATTTTATAACGCAAGAACAGAATTTGTTAAAAATCTTATGCACATAATTTTTGAATAAATAAATAATGAATTAAAAGCACGCTCTCTTTAAATTACCTGGATAATTTCTCAATGTCTTGACTTTGCGACAATGCCTCGCACATGCAAGATATCTGTTCAGGTGTAAAATTACTGCTGCTAAGGGGGAGATTGCTGATATTACTGATGTTAGTGTTTACGCTGGCAGAGTTGCAGGTGGAAATCTCCTGCGAATACTGAGGACTGCCATTCGATGTTGGCGTTAAATTTTGGGGATGATGTGTCAACCCGAGACCGGACATTGACGATGTATTACTGTATTGCGCGGTCGCATTGCGATGCACGACGCCCATTTGACTATTGCAGTCGCTGTTCGGTGATGACAGCTGATCTGAACTATCCGACATCCTTGGCTGGTGACTGCGTGCCTCTCATGAATCCATGCAGGTGTCGGACAGCAAACAAGATTCCGTGCTCATTCGCCGGTCCTAAACGCGAAACGTTTTTGAAGACGCAAACTTCTTTCGTGATTCCTTATTAAAGTTAATTCAAAGATCACGCATCTTGAATTACAAACCGAATTACGAATTGCTAAATATTGTAAAAAATTAATAATTCGTTAGACATAATTTGTCTTAATTATATGCGAAAAATTTACGTGTAATTTTGAGCATAATATATTTGATTAATTTTATTGTATACAATAGATATTTCATCTTCAATAAATGTTTGTTCGTTGCCCATATATTCTTACCTCTGAATTTTCTATCGTGAAATTTTTAGTTTGGGAATTAAAGCCAACGAGAAACTTATTTTCCCGCTTTTGCCATTCGGCAAATTGGAGCACCGTCGTAGTATCAATATGTCTTATAGATCGACCGGATGAATAACTGATGACGAAAGTAAGCATCCGTTATTCGCACGTTCGAGTCAACGCGACGGTTGTTTAATCACGCGCGTTTCATTCATGTCGATGCTCGACTCCATTTCCATTCATCAAGACTTACTCAAATGAAGCTGTAACATACTTCAAGCCACTGTTTCAAAAATTGTTCGCAAATTTTAATTACGAAAAAAAAAATTTTTTTTCTAAGTACAATCACTGTACACTTTCACCGATACATTCGATGGTCTGTACACTTTATCGCAGAAGAATAGCTCGAATTCGTAATTATTTTTCAATCATTCTGGTAACTATTATTCAGTTTTTAATATAATTTTTTTTTAATATTTGCACTTAAACAAATATAATTCTATAAATGAAAATCACTTGTTCTTTATGAATAATTTAAAAAATTTCCGTCACGTATATGATTATTTATTTGTTCTTCAAAATCGTATTTGATTACCGCGTTGTAAGCAAATAACTTTGAACTTGAGTTCCGACGGAGTCTGAAATCAAGTCTAAATTCTTTAATTTCGGCGTCTGTTCGTAATAAATTATGTAATCATAATGGAATACTTCTCACATCCACAATAATCCTCCTTTTCCAAAAAAGATACCAATTATCAGTTCGTTTATTCGCCATCAGGTACACATTCTCCAAATATCACTGCCTGAGTTCTTAATCTTTGTTACTAACCACTTTGTGATTAACGATAGATCACCCGTAGCGAAAGCATTGAATGCACTATAAGGAAAGAAAGAATGTATTTGTACGTTCTTCTTAAACACATCACAGCGTGGTACCAATGCACTGGCAGATCTCCTTGAGATTACTTGTAGTCTCAAGTGTCCCGCAACCACCCCCGTTTTTACGTTGGAGAACAGTAAGATTATGAAGTAACCAATAGGCAATCGCGCGAACAAACAACCGATTGCATAACCGATATCCTCGGGAGGATGCCTTTGACCGCGGTAGACTATCTCACTGAGTGACCAAGTCACCAAGTTAGTAAGGTGATCACGGTCGTCGCGTTCGCGGTGCGATAGCCGTCGTCCCGCTGGCAATTCCGTCGTTGAATTGTGGTCGTGCGGCCGCCTTGTGGCAATGCTGACGATGGAGTTGCCGATATCGTTTTATCTCTCTCTTTCTCGTTCTCTTCTTCTTCCATCTCTCTCTCCTCTCTCCTTTTCCCTCCTTGATCTCTTGGTCGGCCTTCTCTTTTATTTCGGCAGTAGAACCGCGCAATGATCAGGTACGGTACGGCCACTACGCTGCGATTGGTCGTCGCGACGTACAGCTCGGCTCCATTGGTTGGAAAATTAGAGGGCGGTGCGAAGCTTCTACCCCCTACCGACTACTAGTTCACCCCATCCGAGTTGCCGCCGGCCCCGCGACGTTTCTGATTCCTCCGCGCTGGATTCTCACCTGGCGACCTCCGCGACAGACCGATTACCTGGATATATCGAATTTCGACGATTCCTTTCTCGAGTCGGACTCGCGTAATTTCTTTTGTTATGTAACTGAAGTGACGAATTATGGTATTGTGCATCGGACTTTCCCCTTGGTCTCACACTCCAGTCTCGAATTATATGTTTGCTTTCTCATGTTGAATAGCCTTAATAAAACTCGTATATTTCTATAGATGTAATTATATTCTCGAAATGATAATTGAAAATAAATCTTAATTAATCGGTGAAAACTTGCTTTTTCATTATTTTGCTCGTTTTGTAAAACGATTTACTTTAAGTTTAAAATAAAAATTTGAAGCGTGCAGATAGCGAAAATTTGCTTATCAAAGATTTGATTTTATTTATATCTTTATTGCGTAGCTTCCAATTTACATTATTCAGCAATTTTTGTGCAAATTTTTCGCGCAGATACTGTTTTCCACTATCGCGAAGCTATCGAAGAATCACGAAATACGCGTGTAACCAATAAACACCGGAAATGGAACGTGTCAACGTTACCGTACACCATGTTGTGATTCCACGCGACGCTATCGCACCTTGTGTTTGATTAATTTCACAACAACTGGCAATTCACCCTTCGTCGGTAGATTTGACGAAAGGAAATCCGTCATAAATTTATTTATGAATCATTTAAATGCGTCACATTTTGGACAATTTAATACACGTAGTGTTCGATATAAGACGCATGATAATATATAAAACTTGAAGATATAACTTTATAATTTTTGCGGCATAATAAAATAAAAAATATATAATATTATTTTAATATAATATATACCGAATAAATAAATTATATAAAACAATTGTTGATTGTAAAACAATTGTATTTATTACATCGTCTTAAAATGTACATTTCTTATAGTAATTTATTGTGCTAATTTTTGTTGTAGATTTTGAAGTAAATATCGATAAATTTTCGATGTGACGAAAATCGACGATTGAAAAGCTGATGTGACGATTGAAGAAGGCAGATATCACTTTTTTAGAGTGTTTACTTTTCACGATAAGATTTCCACCCCCTCGCGAAGGTCGCCGGCTCATCTCTGGAGTCGTATTATGATACACATTTCTGCAAATATGATCCAACGACAAACGTAACTTTAGCTGCAGATCGGTCCGAATACGAACTCGTACACGCCCAAGGATCGGTTTCGTTCATTCACGACCATCGTGTATATCGTTTATCGTTACGTATACACATGTATTTTGATCGTTTATCTCCATTCCATAAATTGAATGAAATTTTACATCGTTTTATATCATGCATGATTTAAATGAATCAACTGTTATATAGATATACCATATTTTCAAGAACTTGTTGTTGAACATGATATATACGTGTATGATACTTAGGTGTATGTAAAATATTTTACTTCTAAAATATAAATAAAAATAATTTAGTAAACATATCGAATTTTTTAAAATAATTTATCTGCATCATAATTATTTTAAACGAATTTTTTATTTAACGATCGCGTATATTACCGTTACGTACATATTACACATGTAACAATCGTTTATCTTCATTTCATAAATTAAACGAAATCTTACACGCGTTATTATGCATGATTTAATTGAACCTGTAGTAAAATATTTGAAAATTATTTGATTTTATTATATTATATTAAAGCCATTTTTTTGCTAATACTAAATAAAATACATGTTTTCATGTTATAATTTTTAAATATACTCTTTTTCTTCTACTTTTGGGTTTAAATACTGCTTATTTTATGCTTAATATATTTTTATGCTAAAATATCCTCTAAAATATGTATATACTATAAGATATAATAATATAAATCTTTCTCTTTTTTCTTTTTCTCACATAAAAATATATTGATATTATGACATCCTAAATTTATCTTGTTTGTCGCCTTTATTTGATTTAATCAAAAGATTTATTAAGCAATAGCAACACAAATTTAGAATGTCACGTGACGAAAATCTGGTGGTCAAAAAGTCTGGCGGTGTTATATAGATCAAGAGAACCGATGCATCGCTAGTAGATGAGTGAAGACGTTTTTCCTCGGCACGCCTTGCCAATCCTTTGAATCCTGCTCCGCCTTTTTCAACTAATTGCCATTTGTCATGTATGTTGATCGACGTAGCGTAACATATTTTGGAACGGTAAAAGATGCTCAAATAAATCTTTTAAATAAAAAATTTATTCGGAATAAAAACTAAGATAATTTAATTATAAAAGGGAAATATTTCGTTACTAATTCAATAAGTTAATAACGCTTAAAATTCTCTTTATATTTTGCAATTAATTCTGGATTCGCTATTTATTTTTTAAATAAGTTCTACTTGTTACAGTATATATAGTATACAGTAATAGTATTAATTAATAAGTATTAATTAATAGTATTAATTAATAAAGCTATACAATTTTTTAATTAATATCACTTTGCAATCAAGAAAAGAAATTTCTAGACGTATGAAGTGCAAGGAAAATTATGAAAATCATTCCGATTTGATTATGCTCGAGCTTATGGATTCGAGAATGATATCGTGCCGAAGCCAAGACCCAATGATAAAGGGGCGGCGCCGCGCTTTGCGATGGCGTCTCCTTCGATTTGGTGTCGGATTTCCCTCTGGGCCGCCATTTTCTCTCCTCCTCTCTGTCTCTCTCACCCTCTTCGTACATCCTCCTGTTCCCGACCCTTGGGATAGGGATGATGCTCTTCCTTATCAAAACGAACCCGGGGAAGACCGATTTCATCATCCCTCCTTCATTCCTGTTAAATCTAAAGACGTACTCGACAATCCGATATTCGCTTGAGTGTACATCGTTTACAGGCAATTGGTCCTCAAAAATAAATTAACTTAAGTTATAAATTTAATTGTCTTTATTAGATCTCGAAGAAAGGTTTAAGCTGAAAAATGCTTTCTTATCTGAAATATATACATATAAATATTATATGTAATTAAATAACTACTTACTAGAAACTATGTTGATTTAGATATAAAACATCTCTTATTTAATCTATCATTTCAACATCTGTAATTTAAATTATTTATTTATTTTACTATATTTGTGAGTGTTACATATAATTATTATGTCTACTTTTTTAATGAGTCTGATTTAATATATTATACAAACTTATATTATAATTTTGTCTTATATAATTAAAATATAAATTTATTTTGCAATCTATAAAAATTTTTTATACACAAGATGATTCTTTCGATACAAAGTGCGTTTGCATGTATAACGCTGCTCACAAAAGTTGTAAAACAAGTATTTATTTGTCATAAGCGTATTTAGTGTCAGTACGACAGTACGATAGGAAGTACTCCGACGAAGTAATTCTCGAATTAAATCTGCTTGGTGTACGATGAAAGTGCTTTGAAGCAATGAAACGCATTTCGCCTAGACGAGGCGCGAATTCACTTTGCGCCTTGTCAAGACTCGTCCGTTCGGAAAGCACCCTGTTTGTTGTATCTGGGCACATCAAGGCATTCGAGCCAAAGAGCACCGACAGGTACTATGCGGGAGGAGGAGCAAGGGAGGAAAGCGAAGGGGGTTGCGGAGGAGGGAAGCAGTAGCAGCAGCAGCAGCAGCAGCAGCAGCAGCAACAGCGACGGCGGCGGCGGCGGCGGCGGCGGCGGCAGCGGCGGCGGCGGCATCGTGTTTCACTGTACTGCGTTTAATTGCATTCCAAAATGGCTCTGTGCAAAATCCTCTCCCCCTTCCCTCGCCCACCACTCTCGCAATTCTCCTCCTCTAGCCGGGCACAGACGGCGAGGCATCTTCAGCATCGTAAATCCAGATAAATTAAACTGGCGCCGGCAATTCTCTCTCTCTCTCTCTCTCTCTCTCTCTGCTCCTTTCTCTGTCTCTTTGTTTCTCTCTCCTCCTCCCTTTCTCTTGCTCTCTCGTAGATTTCAACGCATCCTCGTTTATCTTCCGCTTTGCTTCCGCTGTTTGTTCCGGGTCATGCCGGGTCGTTCTCTCGCAGTCGTGGATGAATCTACGGTTTCACGTAAAGCGACGTGGCGATAAAGAGCCGGCGAGCCGTTTGTAATGACGAATTCGCAAGTGCCATGAAATCGCGCGCAAAGGACACCGGCGAGGGGGAGGAGGGTACGAGATGCATAAACTTTCCATAGAACAGCGATGTGAAATAGTATTCCACAATGACATTTACAAACGAGTAACTTATTCGATTTTCCATACTTTTTGTTCGTCAATAGTCAAGATATCTAACTTTTTTTAAGTTACAAAATTTTATCATCATTTTAACTTCAATTAATGAATAAAAATTATATAAACGACATAAATAAACAACTTTGACAGATAATTTAGATTAAATTAATTTACACAATTAACTAAAATTGATAATAAAATATAAATTTAATGAGACACGTTATGCATAAAGCAACGTCAAATTATACGTACATCATACGTTACATCATCTACAAAGTTAAAATTTCCCGGGGAAAAGCGGAGAAATTTAAAGGCTCTCGGTTTTAACTCGAGCAATCCTGTGACGACGCCGCATCGCAGGTGCGTCTCGTGTTCTCGCGGTGTCATCGTCCGGCGTATCTACGCGCCGTTAAAATTAATATCGTCGAACAATAAGCCAGGTCGAGAGGTGACGAAGGGAGCTCGTTCGCAACGACGGCACAGCGTGTTGGTGGCCGGACATCGGACACCGCCTCCGGCCGAGAGATAGCAGCTATCTTCGTGCACACGTTATACGTTACTCTGCTCGACTCTGTCACCCGGACTCGCTCACTGACAATCGGTGCGCGATGTATTGCGTGCGACCGGATTTATTTTTAGCAGTCGACATTCTCGATGCACACCTGAGGAGACGAGAGAGCGACGTCTCAGATTGTCCGAACGGAAATAAGTATATATACACAAGTGGATGGACACTTGACAGCATAATTCAATGTCGCTTTACTTGATAGACGATTGTAGATTTAGTAATAATTTATGATTGTCCAAACTATGCTTTTAAAAAATGCCTAAAACTGTTTTTGACAATTTTCAAACTGGTCGAGCTCGATAAGACAGTTTAACGCATGAGATGTTCCTGTCGCCGCGATCTACGCGTGATCTGAAAAATGAACGAGAACAAAATGCGTGAACTCTCATCCCCCTCTCGCCAATGAGATCGCATCGATGAGCGGATTAGGGGACGTAATCTGTCGGTTATTTTCCCATTAGCACCACTGCTTGACGTAGATCGGTGCGAGAGATTTTTGTCCTGTCCGAGTGAACAGCGCGCGAACAGGCGTGAACACAGGTAGCCATTCATGGGATCCACAAGGGTCCTCGGCCTAATACCCGAAAATATGCTCTTTATGTGTCACTGGCCACTTTATGCCGCGATTCACCACGACGGGATCCGCTCGTAGATCCAGAGATACGATAACTTTCCTTCGCCGTGTGATACATAACAAAAATTATTCATATGCTAGCTTCGTTATTCATGAAACAAGAATAACTTATCAAACTTAAAACTTTGTTACTGAAAGTCATTAATTATATAAAGTATCAAATTTCTTGATATTAAATTTTTAAGTTACTAACTATTGATTTAATAATCCAATGATTTAATCTGAAAGATTTAAATTAGTTAAGTCATGTTTAATAACAATTATTATTATTTCGTATAGAGTATAAAGTCTATACTTTATTAAGGCCTGCATTACGCCCCAGGGTGTCGTAATAGGTCGAAATTGTCGATTACACGGCTAGTTAGATGCGCTTCGTGATTTGAGGGTAGCACGCGAACGACGTACTGTCATCATCCCTCCTATAATTGTTTGTATGCATATCCTTATATTCTCTTAGGAAATGTTCCACACACAAACGGTCCAAATTAAAGGTGCAGTAAATTAAAAAAAGCACAAATACAACGAAGAACAATAGGCTATATCAAAGCGAGAAAAAATTCTCGTAAAATATACGCGCAGTAAAAATAATATATTATACGTGAAGTGAAAAAATTTTTAACATTACAATTTTTTATAATATCACGACTTAATTTATTATTAAATAATTTTAAAATGTTACAAAAATTTTTTTACTTATCTTAATTTAATTTAAATTTAACTTAATTTAGTACATTTATAAGAAATTATTATTCAATTTCAGCGTAAAATGAAAATCAAATAAGAATTTAAAAATCATAAATCACGTAACGATGAACCGGACGACGCACATGAAGGATCATATTGCAGTACATTACGCATGCCTATGCAACTGCATACGCTTGGTATGCCTACGACACAAGTCTCATGTCAAAGATCGATCAACTGGAAAATTTTATTTTATACTCACATATATTTTTATAAATCTTTTGCAGTATTTAATTGTTATTACAAGAGTACTTAACGGATTGTTGCAATATTAAAACGTTTGAAATTGCTCGTCAATTGTTACAACATATAAAACGAATTAAAAACTTACGTCAATTATATAAGATCAATTTCGTTAAAAAATGTGAAAATAAAATACTGTACTACAAATGCTTGAAAACTATTTTTGTTTTGGCGTTAAAAAAGAATTTAAAAAAATGTTTACCTCTGTAACAGCCGACATCGATAAGCCAATCAAGAACGCTCTCCATGTTATCTTTTTTTTTTTATAGGTTTCACTAGAGTGTGAAGGTGAGAGATCTGCTCGTAAACCCGTATATTCTCTTTGTAATAAATAACGACGTATATTCTGGTTTTGCAGAAAACAACAAGCTACGAGGAACTCCATGTTTAATAACGTGGACTGCTCCACGTTGCAGAGATTTATTGTTGTGGCTAATTATTATCGGTGCATGAAGGAAGAAACGTGACATGCTCGGAGAAGCATAATGGCGTAACCCTTAAGAAAATAGAGAAGGGTAGGAAGATATAGATGTTATGCCAATTATGACAATCTTTGATAGATTTGCTGAGGACTGAAACTTGCTTGTGAATTGTGACGCTCATTAAGACTTGATGCCACGTCAGCTAATAGATGCCATGGTGTGGCGAGATCTTTTACATGTGCGAAAAGAAATAGAAACAAAATTATTTATCTTGATCAATTGTAAAATAGTTTAATTATTATGCAATTATTAATGTCTCTGATAATTTGTACGAAGAATATTGAGAGCATAATTTAATAAATTAATAAAATTTCTATAAACAAATATAATTTTGACATTCCAGAAATTTAATTATTATAAGTATTTTTATAGTTAGCAATAATATACATATACATATGTAAATAAAAAATATAGATATGTGCAATATATACATATATACACACACACACACACACACACACACACACACACACACACATATATATATAATTGAAAAATTAAAAGTGTTAATTACAGATTTTTAAAATTTTCATTACAACATAAATCAGTAAAAATCAATAATTTTTTATTTATTTTGAATATTATATTATAATCGCAAATTTTTTGAGACATCGTGAACAATTCCTCATACGAGACTCTTCTTAATGTGCCACTTCGCACTTTCTACGTTTCTTTATCAGTGGAACCTGTGTCAGGTGAGTTTTGTGGGAAAAAAAGCTGGACATAGTTTCGCGCGCTGGATCGTCTTACGCTAACTCGCACGATTTATCTGCAGGTACATCGCGACGCTCGAATCGTCGCGAAACGTTGCAGTGCCTGCAAGGGAGGTTCTCGCAATCACTTTACGTAATTCGACGATAATAAAAAAAAGAAAGGTATCACGGACTCCGACAAAACGCGAAACGAGGTACTTTTCTATGAAATCGACCCTCGGAGATCTCTCTTGTTGGATCAGAAATTAGAGAAGTCGCGAGACCGAATTTTCTATAAAAGAACCTAAAATCTCTCTTGTACTCTTCTTTCACTTACTGGAAAAATTTGGAGAATTCTTCTAGAATATTTCACGAAACATATAGTAATAAAAGACAAATCAAAGATATTTTTATCTTTTATCGAATAGAATTATTGAATAGAGATAGCTATACACTATCAGAGAATAAATATTTCAAAATAATTTTATTTTCATTATGTATTAAAATACGAAGAGATAGTTACATGCAAAATTAAACCTAATATTGAGTTTAAAAATAACATTGGCTACCTTTCATGTTTTCTTTAAATAATTAGATACAAAGAACAATTTTGCAAAGAACGAGAACTAATCTTTTTCAACGATTTCCTTTAAAAGTTCCATTATGACTATGTTGCTTCATTTTCTCAACTTCCGCTGAAAAATTCATCCCGCATTTCCTACGATACGTCCACACTCCCACAGTGTATACTCAATAAAGGGCTTGACGCCATAATGTGGTGTCGTCGCTGTTGTATCGACAATATGTTCCGGATCCTTAATAACGACAGCGAAGCGGTATTAAGAGGCATTACAAAGCAGCGGACACTTGAATGCGCGTCGAGGAGGGTTCGCACTCTTGAAAAGAGCATCTGAACACGAGGAACGCTGTTAGCCCCCTCCCCCTACCCTTGGACGTTATTATGAACGCCCCTTTTCTATCCCATGTTACCGTGTCTTCGTTCTACTCTTGTCACCTCCGGCGACACCTTTCTGTTTCTCTTCAGCTGAGATATCCCTATTCGCAACGCTTCGACCAAATGGTTCGTACACGTGTATGTAAATGTACATACACTTTTGATTCACTTATTAAATAATTGAAAGAATTTTTTAAGTTCTACAGAAGCAATGCGAAATTATAAATTAATTCTACAAACAACTCCTCATTGTATTTATTTTAAAAATCATATTTATATCTTTTTTTTAGATTTATGTTTATTAGTAATCACCTAAGATCATCAAATTTATTTGCTATTAATTTTTATTGAAAATATATTTAAATAAGAAGTAAATATCTTTTAGTATAGAACTCATATTGTAAATTAAAATTCATCGTACATTTTATTGTTATTACAATTTATTGAGGAAATTTATCGAGAAACGTAACATTTTATACTACAAGCATTGAAATTTAATACTCTTTACTGAATTGAAACACATGATATAAAAATGCAATGTTAATACGAGCGAATAAAGCTCTGAATTTACGTTTATGGCGGACAGAAAAAGGGGGGTGAGAAAAGTTTTGCAGGTTTCGCGTTACATCATTGTCATCCTGGAGCACCCCAATAGGCAGCCACTACATAGGTACTGAATGTACGCGCCAACCCCACGAAAATCCCCCGTTTACGTGTCTGTGTCGTCATATTCTTTGTTAGAGGGTGGTTTTCAAACGATGAAATCGCTCCGGCCTCGCAATCGAGATTTATTAAATAAGAGTTACCACATTCTCTCGCAATCCTTTCTATATATAAAAAAAGAAATATTTAATACAAAATGTATTAATCAGAATTCTGTAAGAAAATTTATATATATTACATTTAATAACTATTTTTCATTATAATTTACATATTACTATTATTATTTTCTATTGTTGTAAAGAATGTTTGTAAATAAAATGTTATAAAAAAAATTACGAAACATAAAATTTTTATCGTATCAAATTTCTATACTAGAGGTATGTTATACATATATTTTATGTAATATGAAATTTTATAATTGTTCTATTAATGTCTTTAATTTTGTTAAATGTTATAATATAAGCAAAAAGTGAGTGTGTGTTCCAGAATGATGCTTCGGCGAATTTTTCTAATCCGCGCATGGCAAATGATGCCGATATTAGTCGGCTAATTTTTTCACGCTACACGCATATGAAGATGACGTTTTCACGAAGACGAAGACGAAACGCTGCCTACGACGATTCTTCGAGCTGACCGTGCAGACCTGTCAAGGCCGCGTTGCTTTTTATCGGCTTATCAAGACGTTGGTTATACCGAGTTGCTCGTTCGTGCTGTGGGAACTAAAGAATCATCGCGTCATACATCTAGGAGATGTATTTATAGCGTCTCCAGGAAGGATCTGCTCCACGTGCGAAGCTGATTATAGCGCACTGAGAGTGCAAGCCACACATCAACGTTTTCCCTTCGACAACAAGTTGTGCAATAAAGTAGAAAAAAATTATATTTTTAAACTATTGCATAAATTAAATTATAATAAATTAGGAGTTTATTTAAATTATTGAATAAAGAAAATTGAAAAGAAGAAAAAAGGAAAAAAGAAAGGTACAAGGCAGAAAAGGGGGAGGAGGAGAGAGAGAGAGAGAGAGAGAGAGGAAGAATGATTGATTGATTGATCTTTATTAGCTCTAATAACTACTAACAATATTGATTGATAATCATATTACATACAATCTAATATAATGCCGAATTATTCAAACTGCCAGACTTACACTCACATTGTACTATCCCTCTCTACTTCTAATATATGCACTAACACTCTCGTAAAGCTTTTTAATCTTTTTTCCTTTCTTATTTCATTTGAAAAATTATTGTACATTTTAAACCCATCATATAACAATATTCTCCATTCTCTCTAATTTTACATCTATTAATATATTACCTTCTATCCTTGTTTGTACTCCTTTCTCCTTTTTTACTTGCTCTTATTTTTTTAAATAATCCGGACAGTTTCCATTTCTCATTTTATGTATCAAAATACAAACATTGTATTCAATTTTTTCTTTAATTGACATAAATTGCAATGTTTCAACCATGTCTTTAATTCTTGTCCTATAATTGCACCGTAATATAATTCTCATCCCTTTATTTTGAAATTTTTGTCAATACTTATACACATTATAATCATTATAATCATTTAAACTCAGTAATATAGACAAACAATATTCGAATAACAGAACAATTATCGCTTTATATACAATGTATATATGGTGTTAAATTCATACTAATTTGAAATGCCCCAATTTCGATCCTATTTTTTTGCCTAGATAATTAACATGTGCTAAAATTCAGATTTCTTTCTATAATGACATCTAAGTATTTAATTTCACTAACCATTTCTAATTAATATTTTCTAGTTTTACTTTCATATTGCTTTCCTTTTTTTTTTGCTAATACTTCTAACTAATATAACTTTGATTTTATTAACATTTAATTAGCAGTTCTATTATTTTTCAAATTCCTCAATTTTTTGCATTTGCATATTAAGATTATATATTTATTTCTTGGCTTGAATAGCCTATTGTACATATTAGTGCATCATCTGCGAAATGA
>Ga0157362_1000400_pt1 | contig 14580 bp, 12 predicted proteins | sample AttlaeALBM3_FD_111480 | JGI IMG/M metagenome (GOLD analysis project Ga0157362, IMG submission 111480) | Fungus gardens microbial communities from leaf cutter ant in Ribeirão Preto, State of São Paulo, Brazil - Atta laevigata ALBM3 | ecosystem: Host-associated > Fungi > Mycelium > Unclassified ... | reverse complement strand
GTCATTCTCCCGCAAATCAGATGATGTCGGTGGAGCGGGGCGTGGTGCTCGGGCGCACCGTGGCGTTGCGCGGATCGCGCAGACGCTGATCCGGTTCAGGCCTCGGCCTGCCGCCCCGTCAGGAACGCCCTGGGCGCCCTTTCGAAAATGCGGTGGCTCGCAGCCGCCCCCCGCCATCTCCTCCCAACGCCCGCTTTAACGTCCCTCCTGACGGGGAATCCTTGCACGCGCGGCGTGGGCATGAGGCGTGGCCGTCGGGTCGCCTCAGGAGGAGACGGCGTCGCGCTCCCCGGCCACGAGCTGTGGCGGGACCCGGCGCCGCATCCGCCGTGTCAGCCAGGATGCGAAGCCGGTGACGGAAAAGGCGGCGAGCGCGGCTCCGAACAGGGCGACAAGCACGCGCCAGCCCGTGGCGGCCCAGCCCGGCAAGGGCGGGTGCGCCTCGTGCAGCGTTCCCATCCACAGCAGCACGCGCTCGCCGGTGCTCATCCGGCGGGGATCGCGCGTCATGTGCAGGGCAGCATCACGGCCGTCCGGGAAGCGGCCGATCCGGCCAAAGACGAGCTGGTTCGGCACGGACGGGACGCTGAAGCGGAGGTTGAAGGGCGCCGGCGCCATGCCGAGATCGACGGACGCGACGCGGGCGTCCGGCTCGGCGGCGCGCAGACGCTCCAGCGCGCCGTTCAGGCCGGTCTCGGGCGGCAGCGCCGGCCGGCCATGGGCGCCGTGTGCGCCATGCGGGGCAGATGGCCTGCCCTCGCGAGGCGGCATGCCGAACAGCATGCGGGTGGTGTTCGGCCAGGCGAGGCTGATGCCGGTGACGCTCATCGTCAGCATGCCAAGCACCATCCAGCCGCCGAGCGCGATGTGCAGCTCGCGCCAGAAGCGGACGCCCCGTGCGCGCCGTGACACGGCGAAGGCGCGCCGCCAGCGGCCGTCGCGCCAGGCGTTGCCGGCCGGCCACCAGAGCGGGATGCCGAGCAGGGCCAGCAGCAGGAGCCCGAACGCGAACCAGCCGGTGATCGTCCGGCCGCCCGGCAGCAGCAGCGCCTCGTGGAACTGGTGGATCAGGCCGAAGGCGGCGCCGGGGTGCGCCACGGACACAAGGCGCGCGCCGTTCGGATCGACATAGGCCTCCAGCAGCGCCGCCCGGCTTCCCGGGTGGCCGAACGCCACCCCCGCCGCCTCGCCCGGCTGCGACGCCGGCTCGTAGCGGAGAGGCACCAGCCCCTGGGGTGCCGCGCCGCGGGCCACGGCGACGATGGCTTCCGCATCCGGGGCCCCTACGGCAGCTCCCGCCGGCAAATGCGGGGGCGTTGCGTTGGTCAGCGGCAGGAGGATGAGGAGCAGGCCGGTCAGTCCCTGCCACAGGAGCGGGAGCGCCAGCAGCAGACCGAGCCAGCGATGCAGGCGCCGCAGGAGAGGCTTCATCGGGTGCTCAACTTCAGATGAGAACGATTATCATCTTCCGTTACGTGAGCGGCATGGGGCGCGCAAGCGCGATCTGCGGCGTGGCGCACACCGCGGTGTAACGGGATGTACCGTCCGCCCGATCCTCTAGGCCTGCCCCCTGCGCCCGCGGCCGTAGAGCAGCAGCATGGAGAAGATCACGGCGCCGTAGATGATCTGCCGGCCCGCATCCGGCATCTGCATCACGGCCAGCATGCTCTGCAGCAGCACGATCAGGATCGTTCCGACCACCGTGCCGGCGTAGCGCCCCTGCCCACCCAGGATGCTCGTGCCGCCCAGCACCACGGCGGCAATGGCGGGCAGCAGGTAGGTGTCGCCCATGCCCTGGAACGCCTTGCCGGAATAGCCGGTGAGCAGCACCCCCGCCAGCGCGCTGGATGCGCCGGCCAGCACGAAGGTCAGGCAGATGGCGGGCTTCACCTGCATGCCGGACAGATAGGCCGCGCGTTCCCGGTTGCCGATCGCGTAGAGCGTCCGCCCGAAGATCGTCCGGCGCAGCAGGAGGGAGGTCGAGACGCCTACGAGAAGCCACACCAGGACCGCGTTCGGCAGGCCCGGCACGAGATGCCCGCCCGTCAGCCACAGCACGAGAGGGGCCGCCGTCGATGGGGGCGCCGAGCCGCCGGTATAGAGCACCATCAGCCCCTGCAGCACTGCGTTCACGCCGAGGGTGAAGATCATGGACGGGATGCGCAGCCAGGCGACGCCGATCCCGTTCACCAACCCGGCGGCGGCCCCGGTGAGGAGCGCGATCGGGATGGCGGCGGCACCGCCCCAGCCCGTGCCGGACAGGCCCGTTCCCAGCATCGCGCCCGCCGTCAGCGTCCAGGGCACGGACAGGTCGATATGCCCGAGCAGGATCACCAGCATGGCCCCCGTGGCGACGATGCCCAGGAAGGAGGCGACCTCCAGCTGCTGGATCAGGTAGTGCGGCGACAGGAAGCTGCGATTGTAGAACGCGCCGCCGATCAGGATCGCCAGGATGCACAGGCTGGCGATCAGCAGCGGCAGGTCGATACGCGCGAGGGAGGCGCGCAGGCCGGCTCCAGGGTTCGCGGCACTCACCGGAAGGTTTCCAGCCGGTTGCGCACCCGCAGCAGCGGCAAGGCGCCGAGGCTGACGGCGAACAGGAGGATCAACCCCTGGAACAAAGGCTGCCAGAGCGGCGACGCGGCCAGGACGAACAGCAGGTCGCCGATGGTGCGCAGGATGAAGGCGCCGATCACCGATCCCACCGGGCCGCCGAGCCCGCCGAACAAGGAGGTGCCGCCGATCACCACCGCGGCGATGCTGTTGAGCGTGAAGTCGCCCGCCTGCTCCGCGCTGGCCTGTGCCGACTCCGCGATCAAGGTCAGCAGCAGCCCGGCGATGCCGGAGAACAGCCCCGCCCCTACATAGGCCGCTGCCTTTGCCCGCCCGACCGGCACGCCCGACATGTAGGCGGAGTTTTCCGAGGAGCCGACGGCGTAGACGCCGCGCCCGGTGACGGAGCGGCGGAAGGGCAGCCAAAGACACAGCAGCAGCCCGAGCAGGATCAGCGCGCTGACGGGAATGCCCGCGAGGTCGCCGGTCAATGCGCTCGCCACGTCGTCGTCCACGTCGCCCCCGGGCCCCGGGCGCAGCAGCAGGGACACGCCATAGAACATGGTGCTGGTGGCCAGCGTCGCGATGATCGGCTGCAGCCGCGCCACCACCACGGCGAGCGCGTTGGCGCATCCGGCCGCCGCCCCGCACAGCAGCACCGCGACCATGCCCATGGCGATGTGCGCCGGGCTGCCGTTGACGAGGTTGGAGGCCAGGCAGTTCGCCAGCACGACGATCGCGCCGACCGACAAGTCGATGCCGCCCGTGAGCACCGGCAGGGTCTGCGCCACGGCGATCAGCGCGAGCAGGACGCCCTTGTTCGACGCGGTGACGAGGACGCTGACCTGAACGCCGCGCGGCTGCAGCGCGAGGTAGAGCGTGAACATCAGGACGAAGACCAGCGTCGCCAGCAGCGTGAGCGCTTTGTGGCGGAGGAAAAGACGCGCGCGGCCTTCCATCACGCCGCCTCCGCGCCAGGGGCGATGTCCAGGGAGCCGGCAATGATCGCCTCCTCCGTGATTCCGTCGCCCGCCAGTGTCGCGGCGATGCGGCCGCCATAGAAGATCGCGACCCGGTCGCAGAGGCCGATCAGCTCGTCATAATCCGTGGTGTAGAGCAGGATCGCCGTTCCTTCCGCGGCGAGCTCGCGCAGCAGCCGGTAGATTTCCTGCTTGGTGCCGACATCGATGCCGCGCGTCGGGTCGCACAGCAGCAGCACGCGCGGCGCGGCGAGCAGCCACTTGCCGATCGCCACCTTCTGCTGGTTGCCGCCGGACAGCGTGCCCACGGGAAGGTCGAGCACCGCCTTGATCTGCATGCGCCGTACGATCTCGACAACCGCCTCGCGTTCGCGGCGGCCGTCGATCAGCGGGCCGCGCCGCCACTGCGCCAGGGTCGCCGCGCTGAGATTGTCCGCGACGCTCATGGGCAGCATCAGCCCCTCGGTCTTGCGGTCTTCCGGGATCAAGGCGAGGCGCATCGGCGGCGCCTTGGCAGCGCGCGGACCGGTCGGCCGGACCGGCGCGCCGTCCAGCAGGACCTCGCCCGTCATCCCGGACAGGCAGCCGAACAACGCCAGCAGGAACTCGCGCTGCCCCTGCCCGTCCAGGCCGCCGAGCCCGACGATCTCGCCGGCCGCCACCCCCAAGGACACGCCCTGCAGGCGGTTCTCCCAGCGCAGGTCGCGCGCGGCGAGCAGGGGGGCCGGCGCCTCGGCCGGGGCCGGCGGCTTCGGCGGGTACATCTGCGACAGGCTGCGCCCGATCATCATGCGGACGATCTCGTCCTCGCTCCGCGTGCCCGCGGCGAAGCTGCCGACATGACGCCCGTTGGCGAACACCGAGCAGGTGTCGGCCAGCTCGCGGATCTCGTGCATGCGGTGCGAGATGTAGAGGATGCACATGCCCTCGTCGCGCAGCCGCTTCAGCAGCGTCACCACGCGGGCGACATCGTCCGCCGTGAGCGCGGAGGTCGCCTCGTCCAGGATGAGGATGCGCGGCCGGCGCCCCAGCGCCTTGGCGATCTCCACCATCTGGCGCCGCGACAAAGGCAGGTCGCGCACGCGCTCGCGCGGGTCGATGCCGTCGCAGCCCACCTCCGCCAGCAGCCGCATCGCCTGCGCGCGCTGCGCTGCGCCGTCGATCAGCCCGAAGCGGCGCGGCGGCGCGGTGATGCCGATATTGTCCGCGACGCTGAGCTCCGGCATCAGCGACAGCTCCTGGAAGACGCAGACGATCCCGGCCGCCTGCGCCTCCGCCGGGCCGCGGAAGCGCACGGCTCGCCCGTCCAGACGCATCTCGCCTTCCGTCGGCGCCACGACACCGGAGATGATCTTGATGAGCGTGCTCTTGCCGGCACCGTTCTCGCCCATCACGGCATGGATGGAGCCGGCCCGCGCCTGAAGCGCACCGTCGGCCAGCGCCACCACCGGGCCGTAGCGCTTGACGATGCCGCTCAGCTCCAGCAGCGGCGCCCCGCTCACTTGGAGCTCTGCCCCGTGATCTCCTGCGCAGAAAGGTTGATGTCGCAGACGGGGAAATCATGCGCCGCGAAGAAGGTGTCGCTGAGCTCGGGGAAGTAGGTCTTGCCCGCTTCGAGCGTCTTGTAGTTGGCGGCCGGGATCGGAACGGCGATCTCGCCGGGAACGCTCTCCCCTCCCAAAGCCGCGAGCGCCACCTTGAGCGCCACCGCCGACAAGGCCGGCGCCTGGCCGGCGCTCATGCCGAGCAGCCCGTCCTTGCTGTGCGCCGCGATCAGCTTGCGGAAGCCGTTCTCGCCCTCACCCGCGATCGGGACCAGCGGCTTGTGCGCGTCCAGCAGGGCGCGCGTGACGCCGACGCTGCCACCCTGGGTGTAGACGCCGTCGAAGCTGCCATTGACCGCCAACGCGTCCGCCACCGCCTTCTGGCCGGTGCCGTCGTCCCAGTTGCCGACCACCTCCGTGATCTGGAGGCCGGGATCGGCCGCCATCGCCTTGCGGAACCCGTCATGCCGGTCGCGGTCGACGCTGTTGCCCGGCACGCCGCGCACTTCCAGCACGCGCTTCTTGTCCTTCATGGTCTGGTTCAGCCATTCGCCGCTCAACCGCCCCATCTCGCTCTGGTCCTGGTTGACCTGGACCAGCGCGCCCTCCTTGCCGGCGCGGTCGAAAATATTGTCGAAGGTGACGATCAGCACCCCCGCCTGCTTGGCGCGGCGCAGCACGGGCTTGAAGGCGGTCGGGCTGTTCGCGTCCACCAGGATGGCGTCGAAGCCGGCGGAGATGAAATTGTCCATCGCCGCGATCTGCGCCGACACATCCGTGCCGACGCTGACGATGCGCAGCTCCTTGATCTTGGAAGCGACCGCCGGCTGCGCGGCATAGGCCTTCAGCGACTGGATCATCTGCACGCGCCAGGCATTGCCGATGAAGCCGTTGGCGAAGGCGATACGGTAGGGTCCGGGCTTGGCGGCCAGGTGGACGGTGCCGCCGGAGCCGTTGCCCGGCTTGAAGCACTGCGCATCGTCGGCCCGGACCGGTTGCGATGCGACGGCGGCGAGGCCGAGTGCCACGGATACCGCCAACAGGCGGCGTGTCCGGACGACGCGCGCAATCGCGTGTCCTGCTCCAGCATTCATGGATGCGTCCCCTTCGTCCCGCTTTGGCGCGGGCTCTTTTCAAAGGGAAGCATGGCGCAGTTCGGCCGCGCCCCGCAACACCCCCGGCAACATCCTCAGACGACGGGCGTCGGCAGCTCCTTGCCGGAGAAGAACGCATCCAGGTTCGCCAGCATCAGCTGGCCCATCGCCTCGCGGGTTTCCACCGTCGCGGAGCCGACATGCGGGGCCAGCGCCACGTTCGGCAGGTCGAGCAGCGCCTCCGGCACATGCGGCTCGCGCGCGAACACGTCGAGCCCGGCGCCGGCGATCCGCTTCCCGACGAGCGCCGACACCAGCGCCTCCTCGTCGATCACGGAGCCGCGGGCAATGTTGACGAGCACCCCGTCCGGACCGAGCGCCTCGAGCACGGCCGCGTCGATGATGCCGGCCGTTTCGGTCGAAGCGGCAAGGGCGACGAACAGCACGTCGCAGGCGTGCGCGAGGGAAACGATATCGGCGTGGTAGGCATGCCCGACCCCCGGCCGGGGGCTGCGCGCCATGTAGGCGATGCTGCCGCCAAAGCCCGTGAGCCGGCGGGCGATGCCCTGGCCGATGCGGCCGAAGCCGACAATGCCGTAGCGCAGGCCGGAAGCGCGCCGGGCGAGCGGCACCTCGCCGCCGGGCCAGCGGCCGGCGCGCACGTGCTGCTCGGCCGCCGGCAGGCACCGCATGCAGTTCAGCATGAGCGCGATCGCCAGGTCCGCCACGTCGTCCGTCAGCACGTCCGGCGTGTTGGTGACGCGAAAGCCGCGCGCCCGTGCGTGCCCGAGGTCGATCCGGTCATAGCCGACGCCGTTGACCGCCACGATGCCGAGCGACGGCAGCCGGTCGGCTAGCGCGCTGGAGATGCCGCCATGGCCGCCGGTCACGACCGCCTTGATGTCCGCCCCATGCTCCGCGAGCAAAACCTCCTGCGCCGCCTCGTCCGCCGGCCAGGACAGCACCTGGAAGCGATCCTCCAGACGCTCCTGCGTCGTCGGCCGTAGCGCGGTCAGCTGCAGGAGCTTCGGCTTCATCATGCGTCGCCCCGCGGCGGTGTCGTCTTCGGCAGGACGCGCCGGAGATATTCGCGGTTGGTGGCGCTGACGCTCAGCCCGTCGCCGCCGTAATGCTCGAGCAGGAAGGCGCTGCGAAAGCCATGGGCGATCGCCATGCGGATCGCCTCGCGGTAGCTGATGACGCCGAACTCCAGCGGCGCCGGCGCCGTCACCACCAGGCCGGTCGTGGCGTCCTCCGTGCGGTAATAGTTCTTGGCGTGCCAGTAGCCCGCGAACGGCGCCAGCTTCGCCATCATGGAGCGCCAGTGCTCCACCGGGCGGTGCAGGCGCACGAGGTTGCCCAGGTCGCAATTCAGCGTCACCGAAGGATGGTCGACATCCGTGATGAAGCGGACCGCGCTGTCGGCGGTGCCGACATAGGTGTCCTCGTACATCTCGAGCGCCACCTCGATGTCGTACTGGGCGGCATGCTCCGCCAGCTCGCGGATCCGCGCGACGGCCTTGTTCCACGTGTCCGGATCGTCCGGGTTGACGTGGCCCTGCACCGTCCAGAACCACAGCGCCTGCTTCTGTTCCGGCGTCAGCGCCTGGAAAAAGCCGAAGGACACGGCCTTGGCGCCGATCTTCGCCGCCGTCTCGATCAGACGGTGGCTGTAGGCGAGATAGTCGTCGCCATGCTCGGCATCGATCACGCTGCGCCGGGCGGTCGAGATGGCCGGGATGGTGAGCCCCTTTTCCCGCACCACCGCCAGGAACTCGTCGAGGCGCGACGGCGACAGGTCGGCAATGCGCAGCCAGGAATCCGTGGGATCGAGCTCGGTGAAGCCCGCATCCGCCACGTCGTCCAGCGTCGCCGCCCAGGCTTCGGCCGGCTGGTCCTGCACGGAGCTGCCGTCCGGCAGGATGTTCGCGTACTGGATCATGGCCGCGGCGATCGGCCAGTTCTCGCGGGTCAAGATGGTACCGGCGTCGGTCGTCATCCTCGGGTCTCCCTCGTCTGGCGTGTCGCGCCAGCCCATTCGCGTCTTGCTGTTGGAACGAAGGGTTTTCCTCCCGGCCCTGCCTGTCAAGGGCGGCCGGCCAGACCGCCGCAGCGCCGGCGGTCACGTTGATGCGGCGCATCGCGCGCGGCATCATCGCCTGGGCCTGCCGGACGGGGCGGGGTGCGAGGGAGCGCGGACATGCGGCAGGGCGAGATCGGCACGGAAATGCTCGACCCGCGCTTCGAAGCGCTCGACCGCTGGCCGGTCTCGGCCGTGCTGGACGGGCTGCTGGAAGCGCAGCTCGCCGCCGTGGCGGCCGTTCGTGCCGCGCTGCCGCAGATGGAGGCGGCCGTGCAGGCGGCCCTGCCACGCCTCGCGCGCGGCGGCCGCATCGCCTATGCCGGCGCCGGCACGTCCGGGCGGCTGGCCTACCAGGATGGCGCGGAGCTCACCCCCACCTTCGACTGGCCGACGGAGCGCCTCGTCTTCCTGATGGCGGGCGGCGAGCGCGCGCTGTCGCAGGCCGTCGAGAATGCCGAGGATGACCGGGAGGCGGCGACGCAGGCGGTCGTCGCCGCGGGCCTCGGGCCGGACGACATCCTGCTGGCGCTGGCGGCGAGCGGCGCCACACCTTTCACGATGGCCGCGACGGAAGCGGCGCGCGCGCGGGGCTGCCTGACCGTCGGCATCGCCAACAACCGCAACGCCCCCCTGCTGGAGGCGGCGGAGTTCGGCATCCTCGCGGATACGGGCGCGGAGGCGGTGGCTGGCTCCACGCGGCTGAAGGCCGGCACGGCGCAGAAGGTGGTGCTGAACCTCCTGTCCACCACGCTGATGATCCGGCTCGGCCGCGTCCATGCCGGGCTGATGGTCGACATGCGCGCCACCAACGCGAAGCTCCGGCGTCGCGCCACGCGCATGCTGCGCACGCTGACCGGCGCATCCGACGCGCGCATCGCCGCCGCGCTCGCCGAAGCGGACGGCAAGGTGAAGCTCGCCGTGCTGATCCTGCGCGGCATGAACCGCGCGGACGCGGACGCGGCGCTTTCGGCGGCGCAGGGGCATCTGCGCCCGGTCCTGGAAGGGTGCGGCTGACGGCGCGGCGGCCAGCCGCCCCTCTTGGCAGGCCGGCGGAAACAGGGAGAAGATCGGGGCAACGATAAAGAACGATCCAGGGAGATCCGCCCATGAGCTGGCCCAACAGGCCCGACCCGTCGCACCCGTTCGGACGCCACGAGATGCTGCCGCTGGGCGATCTGCCAGGCACCCGCTATCCCAGCCCGGCGATCGAGGTCATCGACAAGGCGCGCTTCACCGGCCGGCAGGGCAACGCGGCGCTGCAGCGGATCGCGACGGGCTTCCGCTGGGCGGAAGGACCCGTTTATTTCCCGGCCGGCCGCTACCTGCTGTGGAGCGACATCCCCAACAACCGGATCATGCGCTGGCTGGAGGATGACGGGCATGTCAGCGTGTTCCGCACGCACAGCCATTATTCGAACGGCAACACGCGCGACCGCGAAGGGCGGCTCGTCACCTGCGAGCATGACAGCCGGCGCGTCACCCGCACGGAGCATGATGGCCGCATCACGGTGCTGATGGACAGCTTCGACGGCAAGAAGCTGAACGCGCCGAACGACCTCGTCGTGGCGTCCGACGGCGCGATCTGGTTCACCGACCCGGGCTACGGGATCGACGGCCCTTATGAAGGGCATGGCGCGGAGGCGGAGCTGAACCGCAACGTCTACCGGCTCGATCCGGCGACGGGACGCGCCACGGTGGTCGCGGACGATTTCGCCCGGCCGAACGGCCTCGCCTTTTCGCCCGACGAGAAGCGCCTCTACATTGTCGATACCGGCATCACCCATGGCGGCCCGTCGCATATCCGCGTCTTCGACGTGCAGGGCGACCGGCTGGCTGCGGGGCGCGTGTTTGCGGAGGATTTCGCGCCGGGAAACAGCGACGGCATGCGCGTCGACGCCGAAGGCAATGTCTGGTGCAGCATGGGATGGGCCGACCCATCGGAGGATGGCGTGCGCTGCTACGCGCCCGATGGCGACCTGATCGGCAAGGTGAACCTGCCTGAAACCTGCTCCAACCTTTGCTTCGGCGGCGCACGCGGGCACCGGCTGTTCATGACGGCCAGCACGTCGGTCTACGCGCTCTACCTGAACACCACGGGCGCCGGCTGGGCCGGCCGGGCCTGAGGCGTCAGAAGGTCACGTTGGTGCGGAAGCCGAGCACGGCGGCATTGGGCGTCGCCGTGCTGGCGCCCGGCCGGATGACGTACTGGACGTCCGGCATGATCGTCACGCCATCCACGATCGCCACCGTGTAGTTCGCCTCGATCACCTGCTCGGTGTTCTGCGGCCCGTAGGCGGGGCCGAATCCGTCCAGCGTCAGCGGGAAGGCGGAGCCCCCCAGGGCCGCCGCCTCCTGCGCCTTCGTATAGGCGCCGCTCATCTCGATCATGTGCCAGGACAGGCCGACCGTGTCGCCCTTGCGGCCCCAGGGCGTCCCGGAGCCGGTCAGCCCGACAAACACCTGCTGCGTCAGCGGGCTCACATCGTCCGAGCCGTGCACCCAGCCGCCGAACAGGATCAGCCCGTCGGTCAGGCCCGGGCCCTGGCGCACGAGCATCTGATCGGCCAGCACGTACCACATGTCGCGCGGATGGCTGATCGGGTCGCCACTGCGCAGGCTGTTCGTCACGTCGGCGTAGCGGTGCGTGTCGTGGTCGTAGCCGAGCTTGTAATGGCCGATCAGCTTGTCGCGGCCGAAGCTCGGGATGTAGCCGAGCTCGACGGGAATGGAGACGCCGGATTTGTGCGGGTCCGCCCAGCTCCAGCCGGAAATGCCGCCGCCGCCGGTGCCGAAATCCGCGTCCACGCTGAATAATCCGACCATGGCGTAGAGGTTCGGCCGGATCCAGCCGCGCACGATCCCGCCGAACGAGGCCTGCGGCCAGTCCATCTCCCCCGGGTAGTTCGGCAGCGGGTGCGGGTTGCCGCAGAACAGGACGTTCATGAAGCGGCAGTACAGCGGCGAGGCGGCAAAGAAGCTGCCGACCGGCAGCCAGCCGCCGGTGAGGTTGAGCCGGCCCTTGAACAGGGACTGCTCACCATAGGCATAGACCAGATGAGCGACGACGTTGCCGCGCCCGCCATAGATCTGCTGCACCGCCGCCAGCCCGTCGCCGAGATAATCCGCCGACAGGCTGCGCCCATTGCCGTTGACCGTCATGGTGTGGAAGGCGGCGCCCTTCCAGCCCAGCATCTTCTCCAGGTCGAGATCGACCTCGAGTCCGACCTGGCCCGCGAAGTCGAACCCGCCGCGCCGGCCGCCGGACACGTTGCCGGCGTTCTCCGTCAGCCAGTTCAGGTCGACCTCGATGCCGTGGTCGCTCAGCCAGGGCCGGGCGCCGCCCCACGACCCGAACAGATGCTGGTTGGCGAACGGACTGGCGAACAAGGTGCCTGCGGAGGGCGTCGAAACCTGCACCGCCTGACCGGTGGCGAAACCGGCATTGGGAAGGCGCGAGGAGCTCTGGTCCTGGCTGGCACCTGTCGCCGGCAGGCTGTTCGGACCCTTCCCTTGCGCGGCCGCCGACGCGTCCTGCGCCCGGACGGGCGCGGCGGTCGCCAGCAGCACGAGAAGGGCGAGATTGGCCACTGCGAAGGGAAGACGGATCACGTCGGGCATCCTCCTGCGGGCGCGCGCAGATCCCCGCTCAGCCCGTAGACCAAAATAATGCCCGGCAGGCAACGCCATCCCCTTGAACCTCCGGTGATGAGAACACAACATGAACATATAGATCACGCGGGGAAGGATGCTCGCCATGCCGACCGACCGACGGCCCCGGAGGGGAGAGCAGGAGACGCCGCGGCTGCAGGCCCTCCGGCGCGAATGGACGACGCTGGTGGGCCGGGACATGGCGGGGCTGGCGAGCCCGCACCGCCTGTGCGGCCGGGTGCTGACCGTGGTCGCGAGCGGACCTGCGGCACTGGAGCTGCAGCATCGTTCCGCCGGCATGATCGAGACGATCAACGCGACGATGGGGCGCGAAACGGTGACGAGCCTGCGCTTCCTCCATGGCGAGCCGCGCCACGAGCCGCCGCGCCAGGAGCCGCCGCGTCAGGCCGCCTGATCCGCCCCCGCGGCTGGACGCTGCTCCCGTTTCATGGCCCGATCCGGATATCCCCACCCGGCCCCGGAACCACGCCATGAGCAGCCGCATCCTCGTCCTTTATGGCTCCTATCGCCGCGACCGCGCGGGCATCCGCCTGGCGAACTTTCTCGTCTCCGGCTTCAAGGCCCGCGGAGACGAGGCCGAACTGATCGATGCGCAGGCGGTGGGGCTGCCGATGCTCGACCGGATGTACAAGGAATATCCGCAGGGCACCGCGCCGGCCGCGATGGAAGCGCTGGCGGCAAAGATCAAGACGGCGGATGGCTTCGTGCTCGTTACGGGCGAGTACAATTGGGGCGTGCAGCCGGGCCTGAAGAACCTCACCGACCATTTCCTGGAAGAATGGTACTGGCGCCCGGCCGCCATCGCCAGCTACTCCGCCGGCCGGTTCGGTGGCGCCCGCGCCGGGCTGCAATGGCACGGAACCCTGTCGGAGATGGGCATGGTCGTCGTGCCGAGCACCCTCACCGTGGGCACCCTCACCAGGACGCTCGACGAGGCGGCACAGCCGATGGGCGAGGATAGTGCGTTCCTGCAGAAAAGCTTCGGGCGCTTTGCGGACGACCTGTCCTGGTGGATGGAAGCCGCACGCCTGCAGCGCGGGCGCAGGCCCACACCATATTGAGGCGGGGCTGGCCAGTCCTCAGGGCGGCGCCTGCCAGGCCGCCAGGGTGGTGGTCTGCTGCTCTCCCGGATCGCCGGCATTTTCGGCCAGCCGAACGGTGTATTGGCCCGCCGCGCCCTGCCATCGCCCCGCAGCGGCGTCGAACTGCGCGAGCACCCGCGGTTCCAGCACGACCGTCACATCCCGCGCTTCGCCCGGCGCCAGCGTCACGCGCCGGAAGCCGGCGAGCCGCGATGCGCGCGCGCCCGGCGGCGTCACATAAAGCTGCGCCACCTGCGAGATCGTCCGCGTGCCCTGGTTGGCGATGCGGAAGCTGGCTTCCAGAAGCGGAGCCGGCGCACCTGGCCGCACGGCCAGCCTGAGGCCGCTTTGCCGGATGCTGCTGTAGGTCAGCCCGGCGCCGAACGGAAACAGCGGGGTTTCGCCATGGGCGCCGAACCAGCGATAGCCGACATCCGCGCCCTCGGCATACTCGACCTCCTGCTCGGCCTGGGTCTGCACGGCGAATGCGCTGGTCGCCGACACTCCGTAGATCACCGGCCGGGGAAGCTGCTGGACGTTGCGCGGGAAGGTCATTGGCAGGTGGCCTGAGGGTGAGAGGTCGCCATACAGGAGCCGCGCCAGCGCTGGGCCGCCCTCGGAACCCGGATACCAGGCTTCGAGCACGGCCTTCGATTGCTCCAGCCACGGCATCAGCACCGGGCCTCCGGTTTCCAGAACCACCACGAGATGCGGGTTCGCCCGCGCCACCGCCTGGATGAGCCGATCCTGCTGGTCCGGCAGCGACAGGTCGCGCTGGTCGACGGACTCGTACGACCATTGGGTGGCGAAGACGATGGCGACGTCCGCCTTCGCCGCCAGCGCCGCGGCACGGGCGATGCTGGCGCCGGACGCATAGCGGATGGATGCGGACGGCGCCGCTGCGCGCAGCGCGGCCAGCGGAGACGAGGGATCGTAGACCGGATCGCCCGGCCACCCTGCCCGCCCCGGACCTTTCACTGCGCTGCCCCCCACGGGCATCACCTGCGCGGAGCCGCCACCGGACAGGACGCCGGCATCCGCATGTCCGCCGATCACCGCAAGGCTGGCGTGGCGGGACAGCGGCAGGATGCTTCCCTCGTTGCGCAGCAGGACGGCGCCTTCCTCCTCGTCCCGCTGCGCCACGGCCAAGTCGGCCTTCATGTCGAGCGCCTGCGTCACCGGGGGATGGTCGATCAGGCCCACCGCCACGACCGCGTGGAGGATGCGGCGCGCCATGTCGTCCAGGCGTGTCATCGGAACCTGTCCGTCCTGCACGGCCTCCGCCAGCGCGGCGCCGAAATACGGTCGGGCATCGAAGGCGTCGCCAGCGGATTCCTGGTCAAGGCCGGCAAGGGCGGCGCGCACGGTCGAGTGCGTTCCGCCCCAGTCGGACATGACGAAGCCGGGATAATGCCAATCCTGCTTCAATGCCCGGTCGAGCAGAGGCTCGTTCTCGCAGGCATAGACGTCGTTCAGCCTGTTGTAGCTGCACATGACCGAGCCCGGATGGCCCGTCTCGATCGCGATCTCGAAGGCAAGCAGATCGCTTTCCCGCAGCGGGCCATCCTCGATGTT
>Ga0157362_1000399_pt1 | contig 14584 bp, 12 predicted proteins | sample AttlaeALBM3_FD_111480 | JGI IMG/M metagenome (GOLD analysis project Ga0157362, IMG submission 111480) | Fungus gardens microbial communities from leaf cutter ant in Ribeirão Preto, State of São Paulo, Brazil - Atta laevigata ALBM3 | ecosystem: Host-associated > Fungi > Mycelium > Unclassified ... | reverse complement strand
CTTACATCACATGAATGCTGTTCTAACAATCGCAAAAGCGTGAATCAGGGGAAGGGATGTAGGCATGAGAGGATTTCTGCGATCGCTGGAAACAAAAATAGCACCATATTTTAGATATTTAGCTGGAAATTCCATGATATTGTTATAAACGTAACATACACGTGTTTACCACAAAAGAAAATAGGAGGTGTAAGCGTTTTCATTGAGTGGCGAGCAGCCTGGAATTTTCAAAAGGCCGACGTGATTCTCATTTTTCATCTGCACACAGGAGATAAACGCTTATGTCACGGGAACAGTTTTCGCTGAGTGTCGCCCTGGTTGTTAAAGGGGCGTTCGATGACGGAATTCTCCATGATTTTGTGGAAAAAACAGGCTTTGAGCCGGTTATCGAATGGGCGCCTACAACAGTTATTCTTGCCTCTCTTGAAAAGGGAAGCAGGCCTGATGGTGTCATCGTTACAGATGATGCGTTGGCAGGACTCGTGAGGGAGGGGATTGTTGCGTCTGACGCTTTGATACCGCTCGTGGCCTCAAAAATCGGTATCGGTGTTTCCAGTGGGGCTGAGCATCCGGATATAGCAACGGTCAAGGCTTTCAAGAACACGTTGCTGAACGCCCGCTCTGTTGCCTATTCCTTGGGCGGCCAGAGCGGTGTGTACTTTGCTCCCCTGCTTGAACGGCTCGGCATTGCAGAAGCGGTCAATGCCCGGGCGACGCGTATTCCTAGCGGATTTTCCGCGGAGAAGCTGCGAACGGGTGAGGCGGATATCGCGGTTCAGCAGGTCAGTGAACTCCTGGCGATAGAAGGGACCGAGATTGTAGGAACGTTCCCCGAAGAAATTCAGAAGGTCACGCTTTTCTCGGGAGCACCTCTGGTTGACAGTTCGCAAAGGGAAAAGGTCGAGGCATTTCTCGCATTCCTGCGGCAGCCAAAGTCCACGGAGCGATTCAGGAAATCCGGTCTTGAGCCCCAGTGAAACGTGGTAAGCAAGAATTATGACTTCTGGTTTGGTGAGGCGTCCGGCAGCGTTGCTGATCGGTATTGCTGCCCTATCCTGTGGTTCCGCGTATGCACAGACGATTCAGGAGGCCGAGCCGACCTATGATGCCAGCGTTCGGGTCGCAAAGCCTCTTCCCGCGACCCCGCTGAGCGGGCCGGTGGTGCCGCCGTTTGAAAATCCTCCCGCGTTTGTGCCCGATTTTTTTGGTGTGCGGGCATGGCTGCGGGCGCACGGCATTGCATTGCTGGTATCCAACACCAATGAATTTACGGGAGCCGTCACCAGGCCCACGCCAGGCTTCAGAAACTATCGCCAGGGAGCAAGCAATGCCGGGCAGATCAGTACGGTTTTGCATATGAACTGGGATAAGCTGATCGGCTTGCGGGGTTTTGCGACACATGCGGTTTTTACGAGCCGGTATGGTACGACTGCTAACCGGATGTTCGGTGACTGGTTGGGGCACGCATCGGAAATCTATGGCGGTGGTGGCAATGTCGTTGTTCACCTGGTCATGGCTTATGGCGAGGAAAATCTCTTTGGTGGCCGGTTGGCGATTGCGGGCGGCCGTATGACTGAAATGTCAGATTTTTCCAACTCGCCCCTGTTCTGCAATTTCATCAACAACAGCCTGTGCGGCCGTCCCCGTGCGGTGAGTGATAATGACTATATTGGTCGCTATCCTGCTGGTGTCTGGGGAACCCGCGTTCGTGGTCGCCCCTCGCGTTACACCTACATTCAGGCGGCTGTCTATTTCCCCGAGAAAAGCATGTTCGCCAATGCCTATAACCGGAGCGGCTTCAAATTCAGTGGTGGGTCGGCCATCATGGGGCAGTCCATACCGATCGAACTGGGGTGGGAGCCCGAGTTTGGTGCAAAGCACAAGCTTGCTGGGCACTATAAGATTGGTGCGCGTCTCCTGACTGTTCCGCTCTCGGATAACTATTACGATATCAACGGTCTACCCCTGAGCGTGACGCGCAAAAAGGCGATGCAGCATAGCCGGAGCTGGAGCGCGTGGTTTGAAACGGATCAGAAAATATGGCAACCGCAGGGAGCGCCCGCTTCGTCGGGCACCACGCTGATTGGCGGATTTATTCTCAATGATCCACGTGTCGCCCTGCGGCGCTGGGAGACTTATTTCGGTTTTATCAATCGTGGGTTTATCCGCTCGCGTCCTCATGATGCTCTGAATTTCATCGGTATGTACGAAAAAATTGCTGGTGGCGTGAGCGCTACGGAGGCGAATTATCTTGATGAGGGTGCCGCCCGGCTGCTGCCTAATCATGCAACGGGTGTACAGAGAAATGCCGCTGTTTTCGAAGTTAATTATCAGATCCAGGTGACCCGCGGCGTCGCTATCGCCCCGGATTACCAGATCTTCTTCAATCCGAACGGACAAAAAAACCTGCGGACTGCACATGTTTTGGGCTTCAAATCGACAGTCCAGATTTTCTAGGTAAGGGTGTTGTTTGCCTGTGGCAGGCAACAGTTTTCAGATGTTGCGGTCTGGTTCGTCTGGCGCTGGCTTGAGCACAATGCAGCTCGGGCTGGCAACTTTTACGCAGTGCTGAATACCCGCGATGTCCAGCCCCTGCGCCGTCAGGGCGACGCGCCCTATTGTGTCCGAGGTTTCGTGTGCGACCAGAATCGTTGATGCGGATGCGACAACAGAAAAGAAACGCGGCGTTTTGCCTCCGCTGTCGATCGATTGGGTAAGCAAGAGCGTTCCTGTATCATCGTCGATGGAAAGGACACTCAGTATATCCGCACCCCTAAGGGAAACGAGGACGGAGGTTTCGTCCGGAGAAAGTGCGATTTCTGCTCCTCTGCCGTTTCCGGTGTAGTGCTCCGGAAGGGCCAGAACAGTCTGTTGGGGGGTTAGCTCACCCGTTTCCCGGTTATGGCGATAGTACGTTACCGTACAGTCAAGTTCGTTGATGACATAGGCGTAGGGCTTGGCGGGATGAAAGGCGATATGCCTGGGGCCTGCTCCTTCGCGTGTCGGCACGTTGCTAACACATTGCAAATGACCTTCGTGGAACCTGAACACGAAAATACGGTCCAGACCTTTATCCGGGACGTACACAAAGCGTTCTGCCGGATCGAACGTTACACCATGAGGATGGGAGCAATGCTGTTCAAGTCGGTGGGGGCCGCGCTCGCCGGGGAGTGTTTCGGAAGAGGTGACTGTGCTGAGTATGCCGGTCGCTGCATCGAAAGACACGGATGTGAGAGTGCCATCTGCATAGTTCGGGATGACGATGAAGCGGTTGGCGGTATCGAAGGCGAGGTGTACGGGATTCTGTCCGCCGCATTCGACACCAGATCTGTGTTCGATCAGACCGGTACGGGGATCAATGGCATAAGACGAGATATGGTTGCGATCTCCATGAACGGCGCAGAGATAGTGCCCGCTCCGATCAAGTGACAGAAACGAGGGATTATCGTGTGTCGGCATATTCTGAAGATGCCGCCACGTCGTTAGTGTCTCGTCCACATGATAGACGTTGATGCCGTCGCCATGCGCGTGTCGCTCTGCCGTCGTGTAGCAGCCGACATAGGCTAGAAATCCGGAAGGCATAGGCTCTCCTATCGTGCGATGAATGGAAGTCCGTGACAGATTTTGGAAACGATTACATGCATTTTTCGGGATCGCTAATGCTGCTCTGTAAAACGCTGCTCATTTTTGCGTGATTCTGGAATGCTTGAAGAGTGATTCTATGCGAACAGTTACGCTTTAAAATAAGAATAATTATAAAAAATTATGTAAAAACAATATTTTAATACCATATCTTTGGGGTGGGAATGCCGTATCTGCGGTCAGGTGCCAATGCGTGGACAAGCTCCGCCTCTCTTGCAAGTGGGTAAGAGGGAGACGTAAGATCAATGTAAGGGTTTACATAATTATTTTGAATGCAGGAGCATGTCTGTAAATGGGTGACATTATGAAGACGACTGATGGCCTTCCACAGGCTATTGCTCCCTCTCTTCCTACTGCGTTCAAGGCAACTTCTCGGGTTTTGCCTGCTCGTTTGCGGGACATTTTGGCGCTGGATGACTTTGAGCGGCACTGCAAGCCGTTCCTGCCGCGTATGATTTATCAGTATGTGGCTGGCGGCGTGGAAACAGAAAGTGCCATGCGTAATGGTCGCCAAGCCTATCAGGATTATGGTTTTACACCGCGTGCACTGGTCGATACATCTGCTCGCTCGACGCAGACGAATCTGTTCGGAAAAACGTACTCTGCGCCATTTTCGATTGGTCCGCTGGGCGGAGCGGCGTTCGTGGCCTATCGCGCGGATCTTGCTCTGGCGGCTGCGGCACGGTCATGCAACATCCCTATGATTCTGAGCGCATCTTCATTGATCCGGTTGGAGGACGTCATCGCCGTCAATCCTGACGCATGGTTTCAAGGATATCTGGCGGGGGATTTCGACCGTATTGCGCGTATGCTCGATCGGGTTGAAGCCGCTGGTTACAGAAATCTCGTCGTTACGGTCGATACGCCGATACTCGGTAATCGCGAACATAATATCCGGTCGGGGTTCTCGATGCCGATCCGGATTACACCCAGGGTGATGGTGCAGAGCGCAACCCACCCACGTTGGCTTCTAGGGACGGTAGCCAGAACGTTCCTGAAACATGGCGCGCCGCATTTTGAAAATACGGAGGCGGATCGTGGTCCGCCGATGATGTCACGCAAAGTGCGTAACACCGTTGCCCGGGACAAGCTGACCTGGGAGCATATCGCGTTTATTCGCAAGCGCTGGAAAGGGCCGCTGGTCATCAAGGGCATCATCTCGCCGCATGATGCTTTTATGGCGCGGGATCATGGTGCGGATGGCATTATTCTTTCCAACCACGGTGGTCGTCAGCTCGATCACGCGATGGCCCCTCTGCGTGTTCTGCCAGAGGTCGCATCGAGAAAGGGGGAGATGAAAGTTATCATCGATGGCGGTATTCGCCGCGGCTCTGACGTCCTGAAGGCTTTGGCGTTGGGAGCTGATTTTACGCTGATGGGGCGGCCTTTTCTTTTCGCAGCAGCCTATGACGGTCAGCGGGGCGTAGAACATGCTTACACGATCATGCGCGATGAAATCCTGCGCGACATGGCGATGCTGGGCGTCAATTCAGTCGAAGAGTTGGACGAAAGCTTCGTCAGGAGGGCAGGGGCCATCATGGTCTGAATGGGATCTGCGTTGAGTCAGTTTTTCAGAGCTTGGCCGGGGGCGCCACGGTGCCCCGCAGGACGAGCTCTGGTGTAATCCGCGTCATTTGTACCATTGTTCTGTCATTCATGAGATTGAGCAGGGCGAGGGCCGATATTTTTCCGATCTCGTCAGCGTCGACACGAATGGTCGTCAGAGGGGGGGAGAGAACAGCGGAGAAGCTTGAATCGTTGAAGCCGATCACGGAAAGGGATCGGGGTATATCGACGCCTCTCTCTGATGCCTCGCTCATGATGCCGAGTGCAATCTCGTCCGTGCCGCAGATGATAGCTGTTGGGCGCTGCTCTTCCGGACCGCCCATCAGCTGACCGAATGCATCCCGCCCTGCCACAATCCCTGACGAGACAGTCAGGTCGTGCGCCGGGATCAGCTCCAGTCCGCGCTCTGCCATGGCCAGACGAACGCCTTCGGCACGTGGTCCGGCACGGTCGTTGTTCTCACGGGTGCCAGTGACGACTGCAACCCGCTTGTGTCCGAGGTCAAGCAGGTAGTTTGCAGCGCGGAACGTGGCTTCTCTGTTATCGAAGCCGACACAGTAGTGACGATCCGAGAGGCTGAAGCTCTGGATGATTGGCACCTGACTGCGTTCCGCACGTGTATAGAGGTCAGGGTCATGAATGCCGCCGACCAGCATCAGCCCATCAACGCTGCGCTGCAAGAGAAAGGAAACCTCCTGCATTTCTGTCGCGAGATCGTATTCCGAACTGGCCGCCAGAACCTGATAGTTCGCGGCGCGCATCGTCCGTTGAAAACTTGAGAGCGCTCGTACGAATACCTCGTTCCCATAGCTTGGGACGATCACGCCAACTGTCGAGGAGCGTCGCGTGCTGAGCGCGCGGGCAGCGCTGTTTAGTACGAATCCGAGTTCTGCAGCGGCTTTCATGACGGCTTCACGTGTGGCCGGTCGCACTTTTTCAGGCTCGTTCAGGGCACGCGATACGGTGGCGATGGAAACGCCGGCGAGCCGGGCGACATCCTGTGCGACCGGAAGACGCGTGCGGCGATCGATGTTGGAACTCCTGCTTTTTCTGGGCAAAGGCTGGTCCGGGTTCATGCTGCTCAACGTTTATGTTTCCGTCGCCGGACCAGAGGGCTCTACCATGACGTTGCGGCCGCTGCCGGTCCGGATGTCATGGCAAGAGTGCCGGTCGGATGCAGTCTTATACCGTCCCATTTCAGAACAGTCATTGTCTTGTCGGTCGTGTTTTGTACGAGAAGCGTACGACCATCCGGAGAAAATATGATGCCCTGTGGCCAGCGTCCTACGTTTTCATGTGCAACAGGCGTCAGGTCGCTTCCGTCAACACGATAGAGTGTGAGAGACCCGTGTCTCGCAGCATCTCTGTTGGAGTTATTGACCGCTCCCACCGCGAGATAGCGTCCGTCTGGAGAAAACCGGAGAGGTTCAGGACCTGGTGCGACCGGTATCGTACCGAGCAGGTTCAGCATTCCGTTTTCCAATCGCACCAGATGCACCGCAGGATGTGCAGGGTCCTGATCTCCTATAACGAGGAGGCCCGCTTTGGTGATGTCCATTGTATTGGGGGAACGGCCCAGGTCGAGGCGTCTTTCTTCTATTGTGAAACTGTCCCCGACCCTGTGGAGGAGGGCAAGTTGATGAGAGCCGCGCAGCACGACGACCGCATGCTGCCCATCCGGCAAGAAGAGGACTGAGGCGGGATTGCTGTCCGCGCCCATGTTCAAGGTCTGGACAGGGTGTAGCTGTCTGTTCGCGACCGCAAAGACTGAGACTGTTCCGCTTTTGCGGTTCCCGATGAGCACCCATTTCTGGTCGGGTGACACGCTGACCTGACTGGCGCCCAAGCCTGCATGAATTGTCTGGACGAGGCGGGGGGCGGCATGATCGATGCTTACTACCGATACGATATCGTCCTCGATGACGGGATCTCCCGCATGCGGCCCTGCGTGTGAGCCGGCTGTGATGATGGCCCAGTTTGAAGTCGGGGCGATCCAGGCTGTTGTCGGTGGGCCCTCAACTGAGGTGGGCAGGACGAGAGTTTTTCCCAGCACTGGCATGCCATGTTCGAACCGGATCAGGGAAAGGCTATCCGGAACTATCGTCGCGGCAGTGACCATTTTTCCGGTCGCATTGGTCGTTGTATGGCCGTCATTTGCCGAAATAGCCCAGTGGTCTGCTGCATGAACACCATGCGCGAGAAATACGCCCAGAATAGCTCCTGCGGCAGACGTCAGGCATCGGGTTTTCTGCTTTAGGGACTGTTTGGCGTGTTGGCAGGGGAAGTATATCATTGTGATTTATTATCCATAAATAACAACAAAGTGATAAGAAAATAACAAAATGGATAGTGGCATACAGGGGCTGTCTATGTAAACGCTTTCAACTCATGTTGAAAGACACTCTGCGGGGGTGAGATGAGCATCACATTGAAGCGTCGATCGTTTCTTGGTTCTGCGTCCTTGGCGGCAGCAGCTACGTATCTTTCATCGTGGCATGCCGCTCATGCGAGCATGTGGCAGCCATCTCTGCGTTTGCCGGACCCCGCGATCAGGATCCTCGACCCCGCGTTCAAAGCCTGCGTTAACAACCTGTCTGTTGTAGAGCGGGTCGCTACCGGATTTGAGTGGACAGAAGGGCCGGTTTGGCTGGGAGAAGCCAATCTTCTTCTGTTCAGCGATATCCGGGGTAATCGTATCATGAAATGGGATGAGGCGACGGGAGAAACGTCCGTATTCCGGGCTCCATCGAATTTTTCGAATGGCAATACGGTGGACCGTCAGGGACGGCTTCTGACCTGCGAATGTGCGACCCGGCGCATCACCCGTACGGAAGCCGATGGTCATATTACAGTTCTCGCGGACGGCTTCGACGGCAAGCCTTTCAACTCTCCCAACGATATCGTCTGCACCACTGATGGGGCCATTTGGTTTACCGATCCGGCTTTCGGGCCGAATTTTTCCGAAGGGGATCTGTCACCGGTTCAGATTGCGCGTGTCTATCGTATTGATCCGCGGACACGGAAGACAGAGGCTGTGCTCGATGATGTGCCGGGACCGAACGGTCTTTGCTTCTCTCCTGATGAAAAGATCCTGTATCTGATCGCTTCCCGTCACACCCCTCATCGGCAAATATGGGCGTATGATGTTGCCATGGACGGTACAGTCTCCAACAGGCGCGTTTTTCTGGATTGTGCCGAGGGGACAGCGGACGGTCTCCGTGCAGATATCACCGGAAATCTTTGGTGTGGCTGGGGTTCGGGCGAAGGGCTGGACGGGGTGGCAATATTCAGCCCGCAAGCCAAGCAGATCGGGCATATCGACTTGCCTGAACGTTGTCCAAATGTGTGTTTCGGCGGTGTTCACCGGAACCAGCTTTTCATGGCATGCCATACCTCCATATACCGCCTGACCCTCGCGACGCAGGGTGTGCCACAGATTAGCTAAGGGAGACGGGGCGTTGCTTCCTGTGAGAGTAATCCGTTTTTTTCCAGAAAGTTACGTTCTCGTGAGAAGCTCGGTATGAGTTTGCAAGCCCCAAAGCATCAGTATATGAAAACGCTTACATTAATGTCGATTTTCGTATTGTCGTGACAGCCTTTCAAGGAATGACGGAATGAGCCAGCGTATTGTCCTTCTTCATGCGACCCCGGTGGCGATGGTGCCTATTCAGGACGCATTTCGTCGCCTCTGGCCTGAGGCGGAGATTGTCAATCTTCTTGATGACGGATTGACGATTGATCGCAAGAAGAGCGTCGATCTGTCGCCGGAACTCTCCCAGAGATTTGTCACGCTCGGGAAATATGGGGCGTCTATGCAGGCACAGGGTCTGCTGGTTACCTGTTCGGCATTTGGCCCCGCGATCGACTTGCTGGAAAACGAACTGACCATCCCGTTGCTTCGTCCCAATGAGGCCATGTTCCGCGCAGCGCTGGAGAAAGGGATGCATATTGGCATGTTGGCGACATTCGCCCCTTCCGTGGTGACGATGGAAAAGGAATTTGAGACTTTCCGCGCACAGGTATCGTCAGAGGCCACGCTGGAAACGATCATTGTGCCCGATGCCATCGAGGCGCTGAGAGGTGGTGATGTTGAAACACACAACCGGCTCGTTGCCGAATACGCGCCGCGTCTGAAGCATTGTGATGTGATCATGCTCGCCCATTTCTCGACGTCCCAGGCGCTTAAAGCCGTAGAAGCTGTTGTTGATGTTCCGGTGCTGGCTGCTCCGGAAGCAGCCGTTCAGCGGATGCGCTCGCTGCTGCATGCCTGAGTGCCGAAAACGATGCTGATCGGCGTCATTGTGGATGATTTTAGCTGCGCGCGAGGCAGTGCCTTGGGAACTTGTCCCGATGGGCATTCTGTCAGTTATTTTTCGGACGACACTGTTGTCGAATTTCACAAGGTGTTTGGAGAATGAGCGACAAATCGCGAAGCGGCGGATCTCTGGTCTGTGGTCGTCGTGCCATGCTTCAGGGAACAGCGCTGGGCCTTGTTACGACAGCTTTCTTCCATTTTCCCGCAGCCAGCGTATCAGAGGCTGCCGATGCGGAATATGTCTATCGGCCCGTGTTCTTTTCCAGTGATGAATGGCGAACGCTGAGTAGCTTCGTAGACAGGTTGATTCCGGCCGATGCGGAAGGGCCTGGAGCGATTGAGGCGCACGTGCCGGAATTCATTGATCGTCAGATGAATACGCCTTACGGCCATGGCAGCGAATGGTATTTGCGACCGCCTTTGATGAAAACATCGGCGACGCTGGGCTACCAGCTCCTTTTTACGCCAAGAGATATCTACAAACAGGGGCTTCCGGCATTAAATGGTGCGATAATGCAACGTTATGGCAGGCCGTTTCATCAGCTTGATGCCAGCGAGCGCGATCAGGTCATCGGGCAGATGGAGAAGGGGACGCTCACTTTGTCGCCGATATCGTCGAAACTGCTGTTCGGGCAAATTCTGAAAAACTGTAAGGAAGGCTATTTCGCCGATCCGATACATGGCGGGAACTACAAAATGGAAGCCTGGAAGATGATCGGGTTTCCCGGTGCGCGTGCGGATTTTACCGACTGGGTCGATCGTTATGGTGCGCGCTATCCCCTTCCGCCCGTCTCGGTTGGCGGTCACGCCGTGCAGGGAGGCGTATGATGGTTTCCCGTAGCGAGAAACATACGGATGTGGTGATTGTGGGTTTTGGCTGGGTCGGTGCCATTATGGCGCGGGAACTGACGCAGGCGGGGCTGAACGTGGTGGCGCTCGAACGCGGCCCACGTCGCGATACTTGGCCCCAGGGCGCCTATCCGTCGTCAATCGACGAACTCACGCACAACACCCGGCACGCCCTTTTTCTCCAGCCCTCGCAGTCAACGGTGACTGTACGTCATCGCGAAAGCGACGTGGCTGCGCCCTATCGTCAGCTTGCCGCATTTCTTCCTGGCACGGGGGTCGGTGGGGCTGGTTTGCACTGGTCCGGATGCCACTGGCGTATCTCGCCGGCAGAGCTCCGTCTGCGCAGTCATTACGAGGAACGATACGGAAAGGACTTTATTCCTCAGGACATGACCATTCAGGACTGGGGTGTGTCTTATGAGGAACTGGAGCCTCATTTTGCTTTTGCTGAAAGCGTGTTCGGAACTTCGGGGCAGGCCTACAAGGTCAATGGCAAGATCGTGGGAGATGGAAACCCGTTCGACGCAGACCGCTCAACGCCTTTTCCATTACCTGCCATGAAGAACACCTATTCCGCCGAACTTTACAGCAAGGCCGCAGCGGAATGTGGGTATCACCCCTTTCGTATACCGTCTGCCAATGCGTCACAGGCTTACACCAATCCTTATGGATGCCAGATGGGAGCTTGTACGTTTTGTGGGTTTTGCAGCGGCTATGCCTGCTACAACTACTCAAAGGCATCCCCGAATGTGAACATCCTTCCCGCACTTGAGCGCGAAAGTCGTTTCGAGTTGCGTGCTGAGTGTGACGTCCTGAAGGTCGAGACGGACTCATCGGGCAAGAAAGCAACGGGCGTGATCTATCGGACGTCCAAGGGGGAGGAAGTTCGCCAGACTGCCGATATCGTCATTCTGGCCAGTTTTGCCTACAACAACCCCTATCTGCTTCTTTTGTCCAGGATCGGACAGCCTTACGATCCCAAGACGGGCGAGGGGACTGTTGGGCGTAATTTCGTCTATCAGAATGAATCCGGCGTAACGCTATTCTTCGGGCAGGACAAATTCACTAATCCGTTCATCGGGGCTGGTGGCAACGGTGTTGCCATCGATGATTTCAATGCGGATAATTTTGATCATGGGCCGCTGGGGTTTGTTGGTGGCGCGCCCATCTGGGTCAATCAGGCCGGAAGCAAGCCGATCAGTAGTGCCACGGTACCCAAAGGGACACCGCAATGGGGTGCGCACTGGAAGAAAGCCGTTAAGGACAACTTCCAGCATACGATATCGATCCATGCCCACGGTACCAACATGGCATTTCGCGACTGCTACCTATCTCTTGATCCGACATACAGTGACACTGCCGGGCGCCCGCTGCTGCGGATTACGTTTAACTGGCATGACAACGATGTGAAGATGATCCGCTACGTGACAGACCGGATGGCGGATATCGGTCGGGCCATGAAGCCTGAATCGATGTCGATCGAGACGAAGAAGTTCGGAGAAGAATTCGACCTGCGTCATTATCAGACGACGCATATTGCGGGTGGCGCGATCATGGGGACGTCCCCCAAGGATAGTGTGGTCAATCGCTATCTCCAGCATTGGGAAGTGCCCAATCTTTTTGTCATCGGATCATCAGCGTTTCCGCAGGGCATCGGATATAATCCCACGGGTACCGTTGCCGCTCTGGCTTACTGGTCTGCAAAGGCAATCAAGGAGCGTTATCTGAAGTCTCCCGGACCAATGGTGCAGGCATGAAGAGGCGTAAAACAATGAAACGGCGTCTTCTTCCGGTACTGGCGGGAGCGATCTGCGTCCTGCAGTCATCCGGGGCATACGCCGATAATGCGGATCTGATCAAACGGGGAGCGTATGTCGCTGTTCTGGGCGACTGTGAAGCATGTCATACCGCTCATGATGGCAAGTATCTGGCAGGTGGACTGGCCCTTCAGTCGCCACTCGGGGCAATTTACTCTACCAACATCACGCCTGATCGTAACACCGGGATAGGCACCTGGAGCTACGAAGATTTCGTGCGTCTCATGCGTCGGGGGATCAGGAAGGACGGGTCAAGCGTTTATCCGGCGATGCCGTATCCGTCTTATTCGAAAATGACGGATGAGGATCTGCAGGCCCTTTATGCCTACCTCACGCAAGGTGTTGCACCGGTCAGCCTGAAGAACCGGGCGCCGGATATTCCATGGTTATTGTCAGCGCGCTGGCCTCTGGCGATCTGGCGTCTGCTTTTTGCGCCTTCACCTGCGCCTCCATTACCATCTGCCTCTCATGATGAGACGCCCGATGCGCTGGTCGAGCGTGGCCGTTATCTTGTGGAAGGTCCCGGGCATTGTGGAAGCTGCCATACGCCGCGCAATCTCGTACTCGCCGAAAAGGCCCAGACTGCAACAGATGGGCCGAAATATCTGTCCGGCGGCTTCATTGTAGACAACTGGGTTGCGCCTAGTCTTCGGAGTGATGACGCCGGTGGACTTGTGGGCTGGACCTCCGAGGATATCGTGGCTTTCCTGAAAACGGGGCGTAACAGGCATGGCGCGACATTCGGTGCGATGAACGGCGTTATCACGCACTCGACCTCTCTGACGAATGACCATGACTTGGCGGCGATCGCGGCCTTTCTGAAGACGCTTGGTCCGCCGCCAGGCGTTTCGGTCGAGACGTTTCGTTATGATGATGGGGTGTCACGCCAGTTGTTCGCCGGAAAGATGCCGTCGGAAGGCGCGAAGATTTATGTTGATCGCTGTGCGGCCTGCCACCGAACGGACGGACGGGGATATCCCGGCGTATTTCCCCCTCTTGCCGGAAACCCGGTTCTTCAGGGGCCGGATGCAACTTCCGCCGCCCATATCATTCTGAGCGGCGGACGGCTTCCCGGAGTTTCGGCTGCGCCGTCGTCTCTGGTGATGGGTTCCTACCGGGATATTTTGGATGATCAGCAGATTGCTGATCTTGTCACTTTTCTTGGTCACAGCTGGGGTAATCATGGAGCGGCAATGACGCCGCCACAGGTGGGGAAGATCCGGCAGGCGACCACGAATGAAAAGAGTCCTGCAGGTGATTGAAACAGGTATTCAGTTCTGTAGATCTCATGGTTGGACAGACTTTATGAATGGGCGTCAGGTATAGTTTATGGGGGTTATCTACAATAATGGCCCTTATGTAAGTGCAGAAACAAATACAATCGAAATATAAAAGGAGTGGTGTCATGAATTCTAATGGTCGTTATTCATTTATTCTTTTTTCTATACTGTATTTCTCGTCTGTGGGGTATGGATATGCTTTTCCATCCAAAGGACCAGATGGAGAGCCTGTAGTGGAAACGAAAGATGAGCCATTACATCACGTCATATATGAAACCAAAGACGTTCGAGTAATGCGTGTGCTGTTGCTTCCAGGCGTTCGTACAATGTGGCATGAGCAGCATTTGGATTACGTGAATACTCACATTAGCGGCAGTCCAGTCAAAGTTGAGTATATTGGTCAACCGATGAAATATGCTGTTATGGAAACAGGTCATATCCGTTTCGGACCTCATCAAGGCAAATCCGAAGTGGATAGAATTACCAATACAGGTACAACTCTCAACCATCAGATTGCTTTTGAGATCAAGAAAAACGGCCCCCAAGGCTTCGGTGCAGGAGATCGATCTGATGTTAAAGGATTTAAATTGGTTTTGGACAAACCCACTGTCTATGGCTGGCACGTTGAGCTGAAACCGGGGGAAAGTACAGGTGTTTACACGGTAAAAGGACCTGGTGTTCGTGTAGTATTTAAAGGGAATAGGATTATTTCTACCAAGAAAAATTCAACTGTTACGCAAATTAAAACGCAGGATGCGGATGCATTTCTTATTGATCCCGGGACGTATATAATTACGAATGGAGGTTCAGAAGACTTGGTATTCAATGAATATGAGCTGAAATAAGTATTTTGAATGGTTGGAGGGATTTTGAAGGTTTATGGATCCCTCCACATTTGACGGACTCCACTGTTCAAATATGCGTTTCAGGCTGCCGACCGGGTGTTTCGTCAGCCGCCCGGTATTCCGTCCCAAGGCTTGGGACACAGGGCGCTAGGCCACGTTGACAAAAGATCTATACGATCTTCCTGAGATCTGATTCACTTCCTGGCTGTGGGATAACGGGCAGAGAGAGCAGGCATGGCACGAGGCGATCTGACGGATCGTGAATGGGCG
>Ga0157362_1000398_pt1 | contig 14608 bp, 3 predicted proteins | sample AttlaeALBM3_FD_111480 | JGI IMG/M metagenome (GOLD analysis project Ga0157362, IMG submission 111480) | Fungus gardens microbial communities from leaf cutter ant in Ribeirão Preto, State of São Paulo, Brazil - Atta laevigata ALBM3 | ecosystem: Host-associated > Fungi > Mycelium > Unclassified ... | reverse complement strand
CAGATTGCGGTAGTTTTGAGCTTTGAGCAGTTATCTCGTTCTGATTGAAACCGCAATCTCCGCTGTCTCAGTTCACGCTCTACAAGTGCCAGGATGAATATTAGTTGTACACTAGGGCACTGTGATCATGTCTATGTCTATCTGCAGTCAGTCACTGAATGGTGACTGAAGCTGTTATATACATGAGTGCTACCTAGTCACAATGGACTTATCTCAGTCCCGAGATCAGTAGAGTACAACATGATGACTGATGGGAGTCATAGTGGCAGGACAAGGCGGTGGTATTCTAGGGGTAGATCAATCATCACATCGGGCAAACTGTTTAACTGCTGCCTATCTTTTGATGATCATTGCATCGCCTTCTACCATGGGAAAAAGGGAGTTGATAAACTCAGTCAGGAGGTCACTTTGTAACACAAAGTGATCAGAGAACTGAGGTATCGAACTACTACTCCACGATAGCGCCTCATGTTAAGTGATGATGCTTGACCAAGCGAACGCTCCAGAGCTGTCTGTTAGGAACAGGACAAAGTGTTTGATCACCACGTGATCACCACTTTTGTAGATGAACCGACTGCGATCATTTATGAGCTCGAATTTCTCACGCGCGCACGTCCCGTGCATATTTTGCAATGCAATGCGATGTTCATGAATTTACCTCTCTACTAGGTGGTGAACTCTTTCTTACCTGTCAATATGTCTTATGATGAGATACTTCGTCTTGAAGCTTGTTTAGGAACAATTGAAAGACAAATTCAATAATTCAGACTGCCTACAGGAAGTCACCTATTATCTATTTAGATTTTCTTTTAGTGTACTTATCAGTGATGATCATTCATTATCAATAAGGGCAACACAGCCTCATAATAGCAAGTAATCAAACAATTATATGGTTTCCAGGGAAATATCGTCCACACCAAGAATCAATGTATAGAGCAATTTCAGGACTCAGATGTCACCGTGGTAGAGACGGCTATATTCACCTTGTTAGAAGGATGGAGAGCAGCAATTACAGTGGGGACAAATGATGGCCCACTTACTGGGTTATCCAACAGATATTGATAGACAGCCTGATAGGGAAGAGAGATCTCGAGAGAAGCAGAGTGGTTCCGTGACGTGGCAGTTGAGACGAAGAAACGAGCCTGCTTATGTAAGCAGGGCTCGTATAGTAATACACGTTACAATAATTATTTAATTTAACACACCTAAAGCAATTTGGACTAAGTACACGAGTAAGTACTTGTTTAATGAACTTACCTCAGACGTCACCGTAGTAGAGATGACTGAACTGTTACTATGTAAAGTGTGATAGTTATACGGTATTATAGTGAATGAGTACCTGCATAGACAGGAAAGCGACTAACAAGAATGATGTGACACTTGCGAGGCAAGGTGGAGCATGGATATGATGCAAGAGTACCGGTACGGCACTCCATTTCAATAATGTAATTTCTTCTTTTAGGTGTCTTGTTTTTACAAATATAAATCTGGACAACACACAACTCAGTAACATTAGGGAGATATTTTGAACATGATATGCCGATATGCTAAAAACATTCAAGCCATGTACAGACTCAAGGGTATTCAACCTTCGTTTGAAGGAGCCATCATGTTCTGACTGATGGATGGATGAATTGAAACAGCCACAGCGCAACATTGTTCATGATGATCATTTATGGCTAGAAATATAGATTCTGAGAATTAGGGTCAAGCAGAGATGACCTACATATAGCTGGGTGGAGACATAGAGCTTGTACAGGTGATCATGCCCGACATCATTACTTCATTCATACATCTACAAGCCACACGATACCTGCAAGGTAACCTTGGACCTCTGGACTCCCTAGGAAAGGAATTCATAGAATCACCTAGTTGCCGCTTTGTCCCTGTTTGTCTGGGAACTCCTCATAACGTTCGACAAAGAGGTTCTTAATGGTTATATGCTTGCGGTCTGCCGCTGACGTCTTACCCAGCTGAAATATTTTTGGGTATCTTCTCAATATTCACCAGGAAATGTGGTCTAATGGCGGAACAGGGACTGAACTGGTCATTACAGAAATTCCTTTTCTTTGCGGTGAAAACTCCTGTCAACTACTGTAATCGTTAAACACTAAAAAGAAGCACCCACAGAATCGGTACTTGACCCTCGTGTCTTTGGTAATCAACACAGCCAGTGAGTATGCAACTGCGTATCGATCGTTACGATGCTCATTGTCCTTAGGTCTGGTTAGTGGAGCAGTAACAGATAAAGTGGACAACGTTTTGATCTTCTCTTCTGACTAATCTAATGAGCATATTAGTTGTAAGTCACACACTATCTAAATGATGGGTTGACTCATCACGATGTTCTCTAGTTGTGAGTTGTCTGAGAGGCCTTGCAACATAGACTCTGAGCACATACTAGGCATCGATTTTATCCGGTACTTGATCACCTACTTTGGTAAGAAGCAAGTCAATATACATCATCTCTCTGATTATTCAGCATGTCAGGCATCGTGGATATACTCGTGGTGCAAGGAATACTATCCAACAGGGTTTATGTGATTTATAGGCGATCTCAAGTACTCAAATATTGTTTGATTGTATTATTTAGTTGTTGTTTGGTTACATCCATTATCCTCATCACTTTCGCGATGCGCGATGTCCCAAGTAAGGCTTAAACAGATCAAGTTGACATTGATTTTACTCTTTTTAGTAACGGCGCATCCTTTTAATGGATTGAATACTTGTGCCATGTTAGCCAACCCATCCTATCTGTGGGCAATCTGGTAGGTATCTATTTGTATCGAGTCTCCATCTTCATGTCTCATGCTGTGTTAGGGTCCCTCTTCTAGTATACGAGGGAGTCATTTTCCTCCTTGCTTCATGGAGAGCAATCAAGCACCTTCTTGAAAGTCCCTTCAATCGATCACGTTCCAAATCAATCATGAGTATTATACTTCGGGATTCTCTTATCTATTTCTTCTTGTATGTCGTCAGCAAAATGTTCAAGCAACCCCAGAATAATGATTCCTTCATAGTGTATTTGTGGCATATGCAGTGACTGCTATACTCTGGCGCTTTGCAACAGTATGTTCTGTTCGTTCATTATTGTATTTGATTCAAGAAAATCCTAGCCTGATCTTCTTGATATCATCCATGGCCTGACGTTAGGACTGGTATCAATACTGGCAACTCGAATGACGTTCAACCTGAAAGACCAAGGTGTAATGCAGAACAATCGAAGGGATGTCACGACCTTGAATAATGTCTCAACGCATGCCAAGGGTCCTTTCAAGTGGGTCATATGAACGCCCTTATTTTTACTTGAGGTGTAGAGAAAGGGTCTTTTATTACGTTCATGTTATCCTGATACTTCGGAGATTATCGCTCAGAATCAATGACACAGTGATGCTTGGCTTTCCAGTTAATATGGTGCACTCAGAAACTATGTGCCATGCCACTGACAACAATGGGAATCACTTGGAGACCTAAGTCGAGCCCAAACAGGGTGCCCTCACAGGCATAGTGGCTTCCTATAATAATAAGAAGGTTCAAGCATTGACTAATTGACCGATTGACCGACGTCGTAACGACTGAGTAAGGTAAACTAGTTTACACTATTTATAGTCCATGTCTCAGATTATGAAAGGAAGTAGTCATGAGAAAAGAAAGAAGAAAAAATGTCACAACCAACTGTCCTATGTTATGGAATAAGGCAGTCCTTGACATAGTTTGGGAGTAAAAGCACTGATATTGTTATTACATAAGTGAATTAACGTTGTACGACTCTAAATTAACTCTGTGTCCATAGCTGATAAGCACTAGTCCCCCTGGACTGGTGCACTCTATAAATCTCATACTAGACCCAATTGCAATGTGAGTTGCTGAACCCTCCTATTGAAGTAGATGGAAGTCTAGAATTCGAAGTCACTCACAGGTTGGACTCAAAATAAGATTGCCAGCAAAGGTTTCCCCTGTTATACTTGGTACAGTGGGCAGGGTACAAGGGCACGGCTGACAAATACTCCTGGCTGGAAGCCTCAGACCTGGTATACCCACAACACAGTAGCCAAATTCCATGCAGAAAATCCAGGTCCAGACAGTTGTTTCCATAACCTACCCATAGGACAGTAGCTATTCTACAACCATCCTGTAGCATTGTCCTTCTCTTAGTAACCATTTTTCTTATTTTCTTCGCCTTTCTTCTATGAAGTCTGCAAGTTCGCAGCCTTGGAAGGGGGTACTGTCATGCTGTGACACCAGCATTCCCATTATACCAAGTTACATAAATAAACCATATAAATATTCTAGTTGATTAGTCATATTTAGTTTTGTCCTCTACTTAGCTCACCTACTATCTTGACAATTATGTTGCTTTCTTTCCCAATTCCTAGTCTAGGGCTCTAGTTGGTTGTTAGCTCACATACTAGGATCTGTGTTAGGGAACCACTCAGAGGCAATCACCCTGAAGCTAGTGGATAGTCCCAGAAGCTAGTGTGAGATTCAAGTAGGGTATATCTATATACACTTGCTGATATATATACTATAACAGATGGTCAGGCACACAGGCACAAGGCACTGACCTATAATCACACATTGTCCTAAATATAGAATAGAAGGCATTGCACTGCATAATACAGACAGAAGAAGCAAGGAACAATAGGAATGTGATAACGAACAGATATAGAGATTTAGTAGATGCAAGCTCACCAGACTTACTAAGCACGACCCTAGATATTGTCCTCTTACAATCTGGGGCTTGATAGGAGACATACTATGAAAATATAGACAAATATAGATAAATACATAATTTTGACCTAAGACAATACAGTAACAGAGCTTGAGATCTCTATAACTCAAAAATCAATCTTTACTAAAAGATTCTAGTTGTATAATACTATTTTTATTAGAATTTATGTGGTGTAAGAGTATATAACAAAATGTGACAAAATGCAGTATAGTACTATGTGTGGTAGAATACTATAGGGGTACTGTAGAGGTGTTATAGAGGTGCCATAGAGTTCTGGTAGGGTGCAGTAGAATAGTGATAGAGCATTACTTCTTACTATGACTTGGTGACAATTAATACTTCTATATTTATAGTTCCAGAAATAGGCTATAAAAATCTCACTAATATTCATGTAAGTTGACTTGAAGATGTTATCAAGCTAAGATTAGATTTTTATAGCTGTAATACTGCATTATTTGCTGACAGTACTTCTTTGACGGTATATGTCTCCATTGACTAGCTATGTCAGTGATCCACAATCTTCTTTTTTTTATTTTTTATTTTCAGTAGTGTAAAAACTGATAATCCAGCACAGAGCAAGTGCATGCAAATGCCCTACAGTATGGGCTTGGACTTGGACTAACCCACTAAAAACCCCAGGTACTTAAATCTCTCCAGGTTTCCTACCTAGGTAAAGTTCCAGTCTTGTAACTCCTAGTCCCTTAGGCATCTTTTTTTATTTTTATTAGAAATATTATAGCTGTCAGAATAGCTAACTCCTGAGCTGGAATAAAGCCAACTGCTCCTTTATCAGCACTTGACAAGGAGAACTTGATAAAGTTCTCATGTATTTCTTGTACACTACTTATACAATTACTACATGGTCTGTGCACTACTTTCCCACAGTTGTCATGTGACTTCATTTGTGTGACATTGTCATGTGACACTTTCCCACACTTCTTCCTTGTGTAGTAAGTCCAAAAGAAAAAGAAAAGAAAAGAAATATAAATAATAACTTAGCCATTTTGCCAAGTCATGACAATAGCTATCTATAAAATTATATAAAGAAATAAATATTGAAGGTAAAATATAAATATCATTACTTTTATAGTAAATTTACTAACTCATAGAAGTTCACTCATATAGAGAAAACACTAGGCAAATCAACACAAAAGACTTAACAAAGATCTTCTACCCTATGATAGGTATAGTCTAGAGGACAAATTTGGAGCAAATTCTCTAACTGTATCACTTATGATTTGCTTGATCTTAACTAGCTTCTATAATAAGAAAAGGAATCCAATTAATTGTACTGTTCTCTGACAGGTTTTTATTTCCATATAGAATTCTAGATAAAATGGTAAGCTTCTACTTCTAATATTCAAAAAAGTCCTCTAGTAGATATTGTCATCTACTGAGTAGATGAAGTTATAGATGTATAAGAAAATACATTTACCAAGTGGCTATGGAGCTTTTTGATATCCTGTACTTTATTTTGCTGCTATTACTAAGTCAACATCCAGAAAGAATTATGTATAATACTCACAACCATGTTAAGAGAGTAGACAACATATTGATTCTCTATAAAAAATACACAGATCAGTAAAATAAAATATATAAATATTCAAAAGAAGATATATATACCTTAGACACAGTCAGCACATCCCTAGAGAACAGCCAGTACATCTCTCAGATATCCAGCTTATGCTTGAAGTAGAAGAGAATAGATGATATATTGAGTACCTGTAAGGGCGACCAGAGCAGAGCACTCCAGGAGATTCCTCAGTTAAATTATAGTTTATGGAATATGTTACAACCTACCTCCAGGAGATTTCTCAGAGAATTAGATGAGGCTCCTGGAGGGAATAATCTACATTATATATATTACAGTGTTCTCACATCCCTGCTTTTGGTAACCAGGGTCTAAACAATGAAAGTGCATTAGGAGGCAACAGAGTGCACTTAGAACAATAGGGATAAGACCAAGTATTATATAGTAATATTTGATCAGCTGCAGGGTCACTCTAGAGGACTAATACGGGCTCCGGAGTCGTGTATGAGAGGTTCCCTTACAGTACCTATAAAAAGTACAAAAATTGGTAAAATAAAATATAATATAAACAAATTCAAAAGAAAATCTGATCTAGTCTAATATGTATGTAAGACCAAATGTGAGATAATGGTACTGATAAATCATATACCTAATCATTTCTAAACTCTTTCTTTTTACTCAAAAATCCAAATAAATTCAGGATAAATTGAGATAAAATTGGAACAGATAGTGAGCAAAGCAAGCTGACTGTGACCTCACAGATTGTTGAAGAAAGAGAGCAGTGTTATGAATATTGAGTAGGATTACAGTTATTATCAGCTATAGTCTGATAATAAATGGTTAGTAGACAAAAGGATGGCAATGCGAGACAAGGACATTACAATACAGTAATACATTAAATGTCTAAGGACTCTAAAGAGACAATGGACTCATGGTATGGACAGGACTCTTTGGAGAAATCTTGGACTATTTCCTTTTTTTATCTTTGGACTTGTGCTAAATAGAACAACATTGGACTAATCTATTATTAGACACTGACTCGACTTGTCACCTTCATAGCTTTTGTCACTGGAGTGTCACTTAACTAGTCACTCCTAGTTACAATACCTAGTTAGGATAAATACAGACCAGAAAAAAAAGGGAATGGCAAGTTCTCTCTTTTTGTACTCCCTCTGTAAAATCTTACTCTGAGGAATTGGTACTCTTACTTGTCTTAGAACAACTTCAAGAGTGCTACTCAAAGTCTTGTTGACATCTCTTCTCTGATATAACTTTACTGAAAACCTTAACCAGATCCTCTGATGAGGAGTGTGAAGATATCAAGTGTTAGATAAAGGCTTCAAGTTGAAACACATATTCAACTGTGAGGTCTAGAGTCTTAACAAGCAGAGTAACTTAACCAACAACATTACAAATACTGTTAGAGAAAGAGAGCAAAGTAACCTAACTTACAATACTGCAAACACTGTTATTGGAAATGAGTAAAGTGACCTGATAAACAGCACTGCTCACTGTCATACAGACTGTTGTAGGAAGGAAGCAAAGTGACTGTTATGATATAGTCACACAATTAAGTCAATATTCATTTTTCTTTTCTTTTGGACATGTGAGAAAGTAGTTGTAAGAAAAGATACATGAGAAGTCATAAACATACATATACAAATAGATAAATTGTATAAGTAATATAGTTCAATAAGCAAGAACTCTAACAAGTTCTCTTTGTCATTGAGTACAACCTAAGCTTATCTCAAGTAAAGGATTGTTATAGCAACCTAATAAATAACACTGCTTGCTATCATGCTATTATGCCACCAGCAAATTTTCAGTAGAAATATAATATGGGATACTGTCAAGGACAGAATTACAGAGGATGGAAGAGCAGAGTTATAAATAGAATTATGCTCCAGAATGGAGTAGTATACTACTTTGAAGAATAGATAATACTTAGCAATGGTGTAACCCTAAGAGGAGACTCCAGCAGAAGGAAAAAGACATTAGAGTGGAGTATGACTTAATGAATAACCTTAGCTTCAACTTATGTGTTGCACCCTGGTCTCTGGTCATGATGTTGGTTGCATATTTCAGAGTGGAGGGAAGTAGTCAGAGAAGAGGTCTCAAGGAAGTAGAATAGGAATCCGGAGTGGACAGAGAGAGTATTAGGATCAAATGATGTTAATTTACAAACTGAGGAAATACACCATAACTACTCAGTACTTATAGGAAATCCAGAATAGGAGGAGAGTAGTCTACTATGCTATCCTACTAATTATAATTCCAGGAGAATTATTAGGAGAAATAAATTACATAATTGTCAGATTTCTGGAATATGACATATTATACTCCTGGATTTTACTATTAGAATCAACTCCAGAGATCTTCTACAAGCTCTAGACATAATCTAGACCCAAGAATAGGTACTTCTATTAGGTAGTTGCTGAGCTGTCACCTGCTAGAATAGCATATATCTTGGGAGGCAAGACTAATGAGCTAGCATAGGTTTCTCAGAGACAAACTATCAATATTGATACTTGAGAACTCAGAGGCTCTAGAACACCTTTGAAATAAGACATAATTTCAATCTAGAGCAGACTTAGACTAATATGATACCAAAGTAACATATCAAAAGTCTATTAGTGACTTGTGATCCCATCACTGCTGGACTCAACTAAGAAGTGGATAGGATGCAAGATAACTACAATGATAAGGGCATTTATATATAATAGAGCCTGTCTCTAGATTGTGTTTGGGATAAGTAGCTGGTTCAGAGGACATTGGCCAGGGGTAAAGTATGGAAGTAGAGCAGGATCACATAGTCATGTCCAATGAGTATGGAGGATAGGAAGGTAACATCTATTATATCTACATAGTGATATCATGGAGAAGAGAAGTGAGAGAGACTGGAAAAAGTTTCTCAGAGTGAAATAATAAAGAGAGTCTTCTTGGTCCTTGCCTTTATCTCAGAAGCTCTTAAGGTTATAAATGTGATTCTTTTGAGTATGTAAGAATTGACCTTGGTAAGAGGTTAAGTTAGCAAAGGTTTTCTCTATTATATCCCTATTATTTCTTGAGACAAGATATAGAAGTTACTCAGATAACCTTCTACAAGGTAGCAGGCTTGAAAAGCTTGGCTAATTATTGACTCAGATTGTATCACACCTATAAGATTTGGTGTGGAGATGCAGATGAGGGCTTGTATTAGATTATGGATCAGCATACTAGGACATGCATAGAGGGCCAAGATGATACCCCCTCAGACTACTACTATGAATTGAGATAACTCCACAGATCTCTCAAGATGACTATGCTACTTTCTTGGAGGACCACTTGATCACCACTACAAAACTCACCCAGTGTCAGTGACTAACTTAAGATCTTAGTCTAGGGTTTAGACCAAGAAGCTCTTCAGAGTTAGAAGAGAACTCAATAAAGTCCTTGCTTGATTCTGCTACACTATATATACAAATGTCTGCTATTTATCCCTATTTATTATACAAGTTCCTATCAGTCCAGGGTTCAAATCTAGTCTGTGTCATATTCTTTAGTTATGGTCGAAGTGACTCATAATACCCAGTAGATGACAACAGCTGCCCCAACATAGATTGTTACTATTCTAATGCATCAACTAACACAGCAATACCCCTAAAATACTGCTGATCTGATAGAATATAAAATCTGGTTACAGTAAGTATGAGTAATATATAGATAGTTATATACACTAACCTTAGTATCTCAAAGATGATGAAAACAGGTATGTAGAATAACACAGCCATATTTAAGGACTTTTGCTGACAACAATATCCCTGAGAACATGTATGTTAACATTGAGTTGTGAAGACTTAGAGTTCACTCTAGGTGGATGTTCAGAAAGAACTCAATAGAGTTCCCTGTTGTATTCTACACACTACTTATACTATTCTTACATGGTCTGTGCACTAAGTCCTGCAATCACATGTCCTTCTGGAATATTCTACAATTACCTGACCTAATCATATAATATGGTTTACTTAAGATTCCTATACTATTTATAGCTTTATCCCATTATATGCCTTGAGATTGTGAATTAAGTATTTAAAAGCATAGGAAGTTATTTCCTTTTTGGGGCTCTCATAACAATGCACCAAGTAGTAATAAGTAATAAGCAACAATCTTCTTTGTCTTGGTAGCTGTTTGATCTCTAACATAATCACATCTGCCACTTCACAAACTATCTACTTTAATAGCCAGATAACTGAAAGGAGAGCAAGAACTGATTATAAAAGAGAGAAGGGGGTATTAAGACACCTTAGTTATTAACCTACAAGTTTGACATCTGAAAAATTTACTTAATTCCTAAAAGCTTGATTAAGTGTAGTAAGGCCCAAGAGTGGTTTACTGACTACTTTTCTAGTAAGCTTGATATGGTATGTAAAGAAAGACACTATGTTAAGACTCTAAACCTTGAAGTTGAATATATGTTTCAACTTTGAAGCTTATATCAACACTTGATATCTTCACACCCCTTTGCAAAGGATCTGGTTAAGGTTTTCATTGAAGTTATATCATAAGTGAGAGTATCGAGACTTTTAGTCATACTCTGCACTATAGTCCAAGAACAGAAGAAAGTATGGGGTTATAGGAGTTTTACATAAGAACCACAGAAAGAGAGAACTTGTTGTTCTTATTCTTTTTGGCCTATATTTATACTAGTCTATAATATTACAGGTGTTACTACTTACAAAGTATCTAAGTAACTAAAGGTAACTAGTTGAGTCAGTGTCTATACATAATCAAGTCCAAAGATTCTTCTTTAGTTAAGAGTCTATGAATAAACTATCAATGTCATGACTTGGCAAAACGGCTAAGTTATTATTTATATTTCTTTTCTTTTCTTTTCTGGACTTACTACACAAGGATAGAGTATAAGAAAGTATCACATGACTAAGTGTCACAGAGTCACAAGTCACAAGTCACAGTCAGGTAACATCACATGACTGAGTCACATGGGAAAGTAGTGCACAGACCATGTAGTAGTTGTATAAGTAGTGTAGAGAATCTAATGAGAACTCCATCAAGTTCTCCTTGTCAACTTGGATAAGGAGTGGGATTAAGTTATCATGACTAAGTCCTTACACATAGAATACAACAGAGGACTCTATCGAGTTCTTCCTGAACATTCACCTAGGGTGAACTCTAAGTCCTTTATGATCTAACATTAATATGTTAGTTCTTGAATCAATCATTCATTGTTGCTCCATGGTTGATAGTACTGGTAGTCCCATCCCATATCCATAACACACCATGCAAGGAGAATCTAGATTGAACTCATGATCATTTTGTCTATTTTTACATTACAGATAAGCTACACTTTCACTTTTTAGTTTCTTCCTGATATCCCCACTTCCTCCTTCTCCCCATGAACCCTATATCCATCAGAGGCTACTGTAGACTATGTACATACACCATGGTATAAGTTGTTGATTTTTGTTCTAAGAAAACAACAACAATGTGCACAGATGTAGTGCTTTCATAACCAGGCCTTGTGATTCCACTTGATGGCTAATAAGTAATTGGTTTCAACTTCAGTCCTGTCAGTTCTGTTTTTAGAAGTTTCTAGTTTGTGTGTTGAAACTACTGCTCTCTCGCACCACATTGGGTGTTGAATATGTCCTCTGTGGACTATTATTTCATCTCTTCTTTCTCTCATTATTAGATTCTGATTGATTAATAAGCAATGAGTATGTCTGCCAGCACAGACTTTTCTTACACCTCAGTGAGGTAAACACTTTTGTTATTCTATTCTATATATCATGCTGATGTTGTTAGACTTCGTGTTCTAATAGGTACATCAGTAGATTGAGTTCTGCACACTTCAGAGGTCGCTTATTCATCTCACTGCAATAAAATCGGGCACTCGATACTTCAAGTATATCAAATTCTTAGTTTATTAATGATTGCAAATTTGACCGCTAATTTCTACTCAATCGAACCAGATTCCTCCATCAATAGAGATAGCTTGGCCTAGATCCAGCATAAGCGGTGATAAGATGTGAAAGAGAAAGGTGTACCAGTGATATAAGAAGACTTATCGGAAGCAAGGAAGGAAACCAAGTGGGCAATTTCCTCTGGCTGTGCGAGCCGACCCAACGCTGACTGGTGTTTCATCTAGGAAGGTTTTAGTGAAAAGCAATTTCCTTCGCTGAAACCAATTCAAACCGCTTCTTTGTAGGCACCAGGTTCAGTTCCCGTCAATTGTCCAACACGAGTATCCATATTTGCAACTGAAATGAAATTGTGATTACACATACAGCCAACGGTATCATTAGATAACGCACGGAGTGGGGTATCGGTAAATCCAGGAGCATAGCTGGATAGACAATCAGACCAAGAAATCTTGAATGAATATGTCAAATATACGCATTAACAGTGATATTGAACTTTCCAAACTCGCAAGCTAGTATTATTCTGTAAATGTTCCTCATGTCCTATGAAAGACTCACCTGCCGTTTGAGTCAAACACCTGATAGCGAATTTGGTGGATCCATATGTACTGCATAGAGGAGCACCTGAAGAATGATGTATGAATACAATGATGGAGATCGAGTGTCTTCTCCTACTTTTCTTGCCAGCAAGTGACGAGGCGCCTAAGATTCTCAATAAAGCATGATTTTTGAGTGCAACTCAAAGCTTACCAATGATTCTACCTCCACGGTTTTGCTCAATCATTACTTTAGCTGCAGCTTTGTAGCACAGAAGAGTACCCTTGACATTCGTGTTGAATACACGCTCCCATTCGTCCATGGTTGCTGCACAATGGTGAGATCGTAGATGGTTATTGATCGAAATAGTACCTACTCTCAAGGATCGACGTGAGGACAGCCACACCCGCATTTGCGACCATCTTGTTGTGGTGAGTTCATTCTTATGGATTTCGTAAGATAATTTGCGCACAACATCCAGTCCACCGAATCGAGATACAACAGTCGAGACAAAGTCGTTGATTTCCTTCTCGACGGTGACGTCTGCTACCATCGCAAGTGTTTCTCGTCCCTTTGCCTCTATCTCAACCTTCAAAGTCTTTAGGGCATCTTCTTGAGAAGAGATATCACACATGGCAACATTGAACCCGTCACTGGCTAGTTGAAGCGCAATGGCCCGTCCGATACCATTAGCTGCACCAGTGACTATAGCGGTGTGGGGTTGAGATGTCATTTTCTCGGTAAATTACAGAGGAGAGCGAAACTTGATCGTGAAGAGTATTTTATACGACTATCATGGCCGTTGATCAACAGTATACATTGGCACTGGGAGGTTTCTGCATTGAGTTAGAATTTCGCAGAACGTGTGAGAACGACCTCTTATTCATTTGTGCTCTATTGGTCTATCGGGGAAGTCTATTCTCCGTGTTGGAATCACGTTCCACAATAAGCTGTAATCGAGCCAGCTCAGATCAACTTGGCGAGTGCTCAGGTGTTACCGCCGAGGAATTCACCGTTTCTATTCTACGTCTTCGAATCCGTAAGGCATATTCCCAGAAACCATGGCTGAGACCTTAAAGAAAGAAGCAATTAGACATCAGTGACAGTCCAAGGCCTACCGTTACTCCATGATGTAGGCTGTGCATCGCTGTTTTCTGTCTGGGTGAAGAAATGCTGATAATCAGTTTACTTGAAACACAATGGATGATTCCTTCGTATACTACGTATAACTTGAATCAGGAGGTGAGATGGTGTTTTTAGCACATCAGTGTATCAAATTTCTGAGTGGTTCTAACACTGTTGATTGATTGGACAAGACACTTCTGATCTCTTGAAGAAACTCAGGGTTGATTTAGGTGTTACACGTATTACACTTATCAAGATATCCCTTCTATCACAAAGGAATGATCATCAGGAGTTAGAGATAGGGGAGAAGTTAATGTACTTGTCAACATAGAAGTTCCCCATCCAATATCTCATGAGCATCGGTTACAAGTTTTTACTTTTGCTAAGCTTTAATCACATGTCACAAAATGTGACTATCAACACCTGACTATCACACCACAGGCAAACAACTGTCAAATGGAGCTACGGTTTGATGTCAAGTGATATGTCAATTGGTTTGTTAGCTCATCCTACTCTTTTCTCTGAACAGTTGGTGGACATTTTGTGGACATGGGGATGATCTGTATATATTGTTTGCAAGGTGAGTTTTATTTTCTTTCACATTTGTTTGGATTTTTGTACTTACTTTTCTTTTCATAGAAGTGCTGTCTCACCATTCCTTTATTGCCAGCAGCCAGTGGATATCTTGTTAAGGTTGTGGACTTAGGTGAGCCTCTAACCCAATCAATAAGGATTGAAAGAGAAGAACTCAATAGAGTTTTCTGT
>Ga0157362_1000397_pt1 | contig 14615 bp, 16 predicted proteins | sample AttlaeALBM3_FD_111480 | JGI IMG/M metagenome (GOLD analysis project Ga0157362, IMG submission 111480) | Fungus gardens microbial communities from leaf cutter ant in Ribeirão Preto, State of São Paulo, Brazil - Atta laevigata ALBM3 | ecosystem: Host-associated > Fungi > Mycelium > Unclassified ... | reverse complement strand
TCGACTGGAAAAGCAGGTTGCGGGTGGGCGTATCTGTCCGCGCAAGCTGTTGATCAACAGCCCGACGAAGCTGCTGGAGCCGCATAAGCGTGGCGCACTCGATAACATCAACACGCCGGAAGAACGCGAAGATGCGACCCGGCGCCTGAAGGATCTGCCGGGAGGGCCGATGATTCGCCTGACACTGGAATATTTCGCACAGCTCCGGGAGCTGGCTGGAACACGGGAGCAATCGCTCGAAACGGCATTCTCGACCGTGGGCCCCCTTTACGAGGAACTGCGTGAAAAATACGGCTTTCCGTTCGAGGCCTCGACACTTCGTGTGGCGATCAACGGCGATTTCGCTCCTTGGACGCAGGTTTTGAAGGACGGGGACCATATTGTGTTTATCCCGCCGGTGACGGGCGGATGAGCCGCTTTCGCATGGCGTCCGCGCCCGTGGATCTGAGCATGTTACGTGAGGATCTGCATCTGGCCGAGGCAGGTGGGTTCTGCACCTTTGAAGGCTGGGTCCGTAACAGGAACGAAGGTCGTCCGGTCGATGGTCTGGAATACGAATCCTATGAGGCGCTAGCCCAGCTTGAAGGGGAACGGATCGTAGCCGAGGCGCTGGAGCGTTTTGAGATCAGCCAGGCCGTGGCTATGCATCGGACGGGTAGCCTGAAGATCGGGGATGTTGCCGTCTGGATCGGGGTCTCGGCACCGCATCGGGACGCCGCGTTCCGGGCCTGTCGCTACATTATCGACGAGATCAAACATCGGGTGCCTGTCTGGAAGAAAGAGCATTATCTGGATGGCGATGCCGAATGGGTGGCGTGCCATCACTGCCAGACTGCTCCCCGCGCGTCGGAGGCCGGGGCGCATGACCACGAACACGATCATGGAAGTTGCGGCCACCATCATCACTGATTGAGCGTTTCCGCAGGGTCGTATCTTTATGCCTTGCGGAGCGTTTTTAAGTTGTAATTGCAAATCATTCTCAATTAGGATGACTCCGGTTCTGCTGATTCGGAGTTTTTCCATGACACGGCTGTCGCTTTCTCTATCCGACCTCTGCTGCTGTGAACGCCTCGCGCTGTGGAGTATCCGCTGCCTCATCAGCCATTACCGTTTGCCAAGCTGCCCCGAGACGAAAACGACCGACGGTCTGTTTCCCGCCTGTTTCCGTTCGGCCCTGGATGCCGCGGAAGGAGCCTTTGCGGACGCCACCCATCTTCTGGAGGTCGCGGATCAGCCGCGGCTTGCGGTGAATGCACCGGGCATGCAGTCTCTGACCGCGCTGGAGGAACGCTTCCTGCGCGGGATCATCGCTGCCCAGAACGAGGGGCAGCGCGAAGTTTTCGTGCTTCTGGCTGAAATTTTTCCGGACAGGTTTGTCCAGGGTTGCCTGGCCACGGCGCTGACCCTGCTGGCGGATTGTCTTGCGGGAGCGGGGCACTGGCTGCCCAAAAAACTGCTGAAAGACGAGACCACCATTTCGGGGGGAGGGGCGCTGTCTTCGATCAACCGCTGGCGGTCGGTCAGTCCGTCTCGGATGCGGGTTCTGTGGCCACAGGATAGCGGGCCTTTACATGCTGGTATGTCGCATGACGCCAGCCGGGTGATGCACTGATGATGTCGCTGAGCGGACGCCCCACCCGGAACGGGGCAGAACCGCAGCGTCCAAGGCTTGAGGAGCTGGAACACATGACGGTCTGTCTGCTATTGCTGGCTGTCGGAGTGGTCGGGTTCTGCTGGCTAGCCTGCGTGAACCTCGAAATTTCTGCAGATGATCTGTTGTCTGCGCTGGGATATCAATCCGGGCTGGAAGCATCTTTCAGGAGCTGAGGCTCCTGAAACGTTTCCTGAACATTCAATCTACGCCGATCATGACGCTTGTGATGAGCGTGCTGTTGACATCGATGGTGATGTGGGACGTCGTCGCGCCCCTGAGAATGTTTGTGATCCGGCCCTTGAGCTGGTTGCGTGCGCTGGGTTTCATGAAAAACCCTTCCCTTGAAGGACAGACAGGAATACCTGTCTGTCCCATATCGGCAGGGCTTCATGCCTGCGTCTAGAGAGACAGGCAAAGGGATCATGCTCCGGACCTCGGCTGGTCCGGAGGGGCTGTTTTCAGATGTAGTATTCGGTCAACGGCGGGAAGCCGTTGAAGCCGATGGAGCAGTAGGTCGAGACATACGCGCCCGTGGCGAGGATCTCGACGCGGTCCCCAGATTCCAGAGAGTCTGGCAGAGGGATGCGGTTCTTCTCGTACATGATGTCCACGCCGTCACAGCTTGGGCCGGCGACTACGCAGGGGGAGCGGCTGGTGTCGTCGGAATCGCGGGATGTGCGGAAAGTGTAGCGGATGGCTTCACCTTCAGTTTCGGCCAGGCCACCGAAGCGCCCGATATCAAGATAGACCCAGCGCGGATCGGTCACGGCACCGCCGCGACGGCTGACGAGGATGACCTCGCTCGACACTATGCCGGACTGTCCGACCATGTAGCGGCCTGGCTCGAGCAGGATTTCAGGCGCACCGTCCGGGAAATGCGTCTTGAGGGACGCATGAATCGTGTCGGCGAAATCCTGAACGGAGGGTACGTTCTCGCAGTAATGCGTCGGAAAACCACCACCCAGATTGATCATCTGAAGGTCTACGCCCTGCGCTCGCAGGTCATGGTACAGGGCGGCAGCTTTGGCGATCGCATGATCATAAGCGGCAACGCCCGTCTGTTGGCTCCCGACATGGAAGGACAGGCCGTAAGGCTTCAGGCCCAGTTCACGGGCGCGTAGCATCAGCGTGCGAGCGTTACTCAGCGTGGTGCCGAACTTGCGCGACAGGGGCCAGTCCGCGCCTTCGTTCTCGACAGCCAGGCGGCAGAAAACGCGCGCGCCAGGAGCATGCTTGGCAAGCTTTTCCAGTTCTTCGATGCTGTCGAAAACGAACAGGCTGATGCCCAGATCATGCGCTTCGCGGATCCATTTGGCTTTCTTCAGTGTGTTGCCGTAGGAAATCCTGTCCGGGGTTGCGCCGGCATTCAGACACATCCTGATTTCCGCAGGGGATGCGACGTCGAAGGACGAGCCCAGGGCAACGAGGCGGTCAAGGATGGCCGGGGCCGGGTTGGCCTTGATGGCGTAATAGATTTTTGCTTCCGGGAGCGCATCGTGCAGGGCACGGTAATGCGCCCCGACGACGTCGAGATCGACGACGAGGCAAGGGGTTGCCGGCTGTTGCTCGGCAAGGAAGCGGGTGATTTTGGGAGTCATGACACTCAATTCCCAGAACCGGACTCGTCAGGGAACGACATCGCCCTGCGAGTGTGTTGCGAAACGGTCGAACGGACCGGCGAATAGCGGGAATCCGTAACGGGTGGATTCCTGAAGGCCAGAACGCTTGACGTCGTTGCGTAACCTCTAGAGGGCCAGTGGCACGTGCGTTGCTGCGTGAGGGCGGCATATGGGACCAAATCCCCTGTCGTGCAACCGATAATTTTGCATTGTGATGGTTTTGCCAATATTGGTGAATTGAATCAGGGCGAATTCGGAACGCTGAAGGCATCTTCCGCGTCTGTACTGGCTCATGTCGTTCAATATGGACGTTCGTTACGGACAGTCCGGTAAATAGCGGCAAAGATGCCAAGACTGCTGCCCCAACAGGAAACTGCCGAGGACACCCTGCGTGAGCTTGACACCCGAATCTGCGCCTCTCTCCGGCTCCCGAACCGTGTCGGAACATGCCGTACCTTCGGAATCCGGACCCGAACCTGCTGTAGCAGGCACGACTGATTCGGATGCCGCATCGTCTCCGGACCGTCTACATCATGCGGCCTGGCGCGTCATCGCGAAGCATCTGTTTGCTGAAGTGGGCTCAAGCCAGACATCGCTGTCGGCTGCGGGATGCGCCTTTTACGCCACGCTCTCCCTTTTTCCGGCCATTTCCAGCCTGATTTCCCTATATGGTCTGGCGTTTGACCTGCAGACAGTTGAGCCGCAGCTCGAAGTCCTCCGCGATCTCCTGCCGCCCTCAGCTTACACTCTGATCGGGGATCGGATTCACGAACTGATTTCCCAGCCTCATTCGTCGCTAACGATCGGGCTGATCTTCTCGCTCGCAGTCGCCCTGTGGTCGGCTTCGGCAAGTACGAAGTCGGTCCTTTCCGCGCTAAACATGGCCTATAATGCGCAGGAAACCAGGAGCTTCCTGAAGTTCCAGGCCATCGCACTATCCACTACGCTGACGGCCATTCTGGGCGCTGCGCTGACACTGGCCCTGATGGTGGCTGCACCGGCACTGGTGGATTACCTGCCGCGTCATGTCAGTTTCCTGAGCGATCCGCCGTTTCCGGTTGATCTGCTGCTCTCTTACGGCGCGCCGATGGTCGTGCACACGCTTGCACCGCTGTTGATGCTGCTGTTTGTTTTTATCGCCGTGACGCTGCTCTACCGCTTTGCCCCCTGTCGCGTGCATACACAGTGGCGCTGGATTTTTCCGGGTTCGGCACTCGCGACCATCCTGTGGGTCATCACGTCGCTGGGTTTCTCATGGTATGTCGCGCATTTCGCGAGCTACGGCGCAACCTACGGGCCACTTGGTGCCGTGGCTGCCATCATGATGTGGCTTTTCGTGAGCGCGTATGTGGTGCTGTTCGGGGCGGAGCTGAATGCCAGCCTCGAAGCTCGGGCCGGTCAGAGTCAGGAAGTGCCTCCTCAGCCCGGAGCAGCCTGACAGTCAGGTCAGGCTGCCGTAAAGATCAGTGGTGGTGCGGCGTACGGTGTGTGTCGCTGCCCTGTGAGACGGGGGCGATGCTGGTTCCCGCCGCCTGAATGGCCTGTGCGCTCGTGTCCGACGGATCGGCCTCGGCTACTTCCGGCTCTGTGGCGGGATGCAGGGGCGGTGCAATATCCGTCATCTTCGCAATTGTGACATGGGCCGTGCCTGCGCCGAGCATGCCGATCTTTGCAGCAGCGGCATGGGACAGGTCAATGATGCGGCTGTTGAAAGGCCCACGGTCATTGACCGTCACCACGACGGAGCGTCCCGTATCCTGCGATGTCACGAGAAGCTTCGTGCCGAGAGGCAGGGAAGGGTGCGCTGCTGTCAGATCGTTGGTGTTGAATGTCGTCCCGCTGGCCGTGCGTCGTCCATGAAAATGCCGTCCATACCAGCTCGCCATGCCATGCTGGGACCAGACGTGAGCGGCTTGGTGGGCACGGTTTGCAAGTGCGGCACGAACGGAGTCTGCCCAGCTCGTCTTCGGCGTTCCAACCACGGCAGAATCGTCGCTCGCGTGAGCGGCGTGATGACTGGCCAGCCCGGCAAGCGCCACGGCGAACGTCATGCTGCGCAGGGGAATGCAACGTGAGGGATTGCGAAGGACAGACAGATCAAAGCGCACTATATCAGGTTCTTCTCCAGTGGACGGGGCGGGCTCAGATCGCACCAGATAGCACAAAAATGCGGCCCTGTCCCTTTTTGGATACCCTGAAGACGGCAGCAATAGGGCAATGACGCTTTCATGACAGCTCCGAAAGTGCTATCGCGCGGCCAGATGAAACGCCCTCTGATTACCGTTCTCAACGGTCCGAATCTCAACATGCTGGGTCTCCGCCAGCCCGGAATCTATGGCCATGCCACACTCGACGATGTCGAGCAGGTGTGTATTCAGGCTGCCGAACGGCTTGATGTCGCCATTGATTTCCGCCAGACGAACGGAGAGGGTGAACTTGTGTCCTGGGTGCAGGAATGTCGCGGCCGTGCAGACGGAATCGTGATTAACCCTGCTGCTTATGGGCATACCTCGATTGCCCTGCTCGACGCGCTTCTGGCCGTCGAGCTGCCAGTGGTCGAGGTTCATATTTCCAATATTCATCGCAGGGAGCCGTTCCGTCATCACACTTACGTCTCGCAGGCCGCCATCGGCGTGATCTGTGGCCTCGGCGTCAGGGGATATGCGCACGCGCTTCAGGCAATAACCGACATGATCGAAGACGAAGGATGAGCCGTATGCTCGTGGACAAGGATGCCATCCGGGCATTGGCCGATATTCTGACACAGACCGGCCTGACCGAAATCGAGATTTCCGAAGCGGACAGCCGTATCCGCGTGGCCCGCAACGTCAATGTGGTTCAGGCTGCTGCTCCGGTTCAGGCCGCTGCGGCACCCGCTGCCCCGGCTGTTGTCGCCGCTGTTGCGGCTCCGGCTGATCCGGCCAAGCACCCGGGTATGGTGCCGAGCCCAATGGTTGGTGTTGCCTATCTGACACCCGATCCGGCCTCTCCGCCGTTCGCCGTCGAAGGCCAGACGGTGAGTGCGGGTCAGACGATCATGCTCATCGAAGCCATGAAGACCTTCAACCAGATCAAGGCCCCCCGTGCCGGTACGCTGACGAAGTTCCTTGTCGAATCCGGTCAACCAGTCGAATTCGGCGAAGCACTGGCGATCATCGAGTAATGATTTCCAAGGTCCTCATTGCCAACCGGGGTGAGATCGCGCTGCGGATCCAGCGCGCCTGCCGCGAGATGGGCATCAAAACCGTTGCCGTGCATTCGACGGCAGACGCCGATGCGATGCATGTGCGCCTTGCGGACGAAGCCGTCTGCATCGGTCCGCCGAGTGCGCGCGATTCCTATCTGAACGTTGCCGCCATCCTTTCGGCTGCGATGATCACGGGAGCAGACGCCATTCATCCCGGCTATGGCTTTCTGTCGGAAAATGCCGAATTTGCTGAGACCGTAGAAGAACACGGTCTCGCCTTCATCGGTCCGACCGCCGAGCATATCCGCACGATGGGCGACAAGATTGCCGCCAAGACGACCATGCGCGCGCTCGGCGTGCCCCTGGTGCCGGGGTCCGATGGCGGTCTGGCGGACTTGCAGGCCGCGCGTGAAGTCGCGGACAAGGTCGGCTATCCGGTCCTCATCAAGGCTGCTGCCGGTGGTGGCGGACGTGGGATGAAGGTCGCGATGACGGCGGACGACATCGAGGAAGCCTGGTCGGTCGCCCGTGCCGAAGCCCGTGCCGCTTTCGGCAATGACGAGGTCTATCTCGAAAAGTATCTCAACCGTCCGCGTCATATCGAGCTTCAGATTCTTGGCGATGCGCATGGCAATGTCGTGCATTTCGGAGAGCGTGACTGTTCGCTCCAGCGCCGTCACCAGAAACTGCTGGAAGAAGCCGGTTCACCGGCCCTGACTGACGCCGAACGTGAGGAAATTGGCCGCACAGCGACCGAGGCCCTTTCGCGCATGGGCTATCGCAATGCGGGCACGCTGGAGTTCCTGTATCAGGACGGCCAGTTCTGCTTCATCGAGATGAACACGCGTCTTCAGGTCGAGCATCCGGTGACGGAGATGGTCTGCAACGTGGATCTCGTGCGTGAGCAGATCCGGATCGCCTCTGGTGAGCCGCTTGGGTACACGCAGTCGGACATCAAGATGTCCGGTCATGCGATCGAGTGCCGCATCAATGCGGAAGACCCGGAAACCTTCATGCCGAGCCCCGGTACGATCAAGGTGTTTCATGCTCCGGGTGGATTGGGCGTTCGTATGGACAGCGCGATTTACGCTGGTTATCGCATCCCGCCTTACTACGACAGCATGATCGCCAAACTGATCGTGCATGCCCCCACGCGCGCTGAAGCCATTGCCCGTATGCAGCGGGACCTGGATGAATGCGTGGTTGACGGTGTGAAGACGGTTATTCCGCTGCACCAGAAGATTCTGGCGGACCCGTCTTTTCAGAAGGGGGATTATACGATCCACTGGCTGGAAAATTTTGTCGCTGCCCAGCAGGCAGGGAAATAAACCGGAGACAACCCATGAGCTACGCAGAAACCATCGTTCTCGATGTCCGCATCGGACAGATGCCGCAGGTGGTTTCTGCCCTCACGGGGCGTGACGGGCTCGCCGTTTGGGTGAGTGAGATCGGTGTCCTGAACCGAGTTGTTCTTTTCCGAACAGCAGATACCTATAATGCTCTTCTGGAAGGGCGTCCGGATGTGCTTGCAGCTATTCCGGAAGAGCCTGTCCGGAATGTTGCGGTGACAAGCTGGCGCATTATTTCCCCGCTGCTTCCGACCGGGGAGCACGGCAGCCTCTATGAATGGCGCTGTTACGATCTGAAGCTCGGACAGGTCGGAAACGTGGAAGAGGCTTTTGCCGCTGCGGTTCCGCTCCGTCTGGAGCTGTCTCCGCTGCTTTGCGGGATGATCTCGATTGAGGGAACGCCTCGGCTGGCGCATATCTGGCCGTATGCGGACATGAATGCCCGTCTGGAAATCCGGGCGCAGGCCGTGGCCACGGGTGTATGGCCGCCGAAAATCGGTAGTGGGCTGGTTAACATGGAAAATACGATTCTGCTTCCGGCAGAGGGCTCCGCTTGGAGTTGAGGCATACTGAAGAGCCAGCGCAAAAAAAAAGCGCTGCAGGTCTGGCCTGCAGCGCTTTTTTTTTGTCTGAGGGCTGGGCCCTTGAAGATTACTTAGTGGCAGCTGTCGGAGCCGCGGTGGCCGGGGCTTGTGATTCGACAGCGCTTTCGGAGACGAAGATCACCGAATCCAGAGCCTGTGTCAGCGCATCAACAGCGTCCTGCGGATGATGGCCTTCTGTGAACACGGTCGCACGGTAGACTGCGCCTTGGACCGGCGTGATAGGAGCAAGTGCCAGAATGAAGTCTGCATCTTCGCCGACAACCTTCATGGTTTCAGCGGCCTGATCCGTGTTGCCGGATTTCAGCTGCGCATTGGCCGAGGCAATAGCCGTCTTCTTTTCGGGAGCAAGAGTTTCATTCACGATGAACTCACCGCCAACTGGAAGCCAGTCGGTTTGTCCCACAACAGGCTGATGGTTTGTTGCCACGGGGTGTTGCGGGGCGGGGTGCAGATCGCTTTCGGCGGCCTGAAACTTCTTGTCAGCCTTTTCAGCAGCGGCGAGGCGCTTCTGGGCATCATAAAGTGCCGGAATGGCCGCCTCGGTCTTGCCGCCTGTCTGCAGGATGTCACGGGCGTTCATGATGTCCTGAAAGGCGCGCTGACCATCAGCGGAAAGGTGATGAAAAGCCCGGTGTGCCTTGAACTGCTCCCAATGTGAGTGAAGTGAAGCGGCGCCGGCCAGGGGTGTTGCGCAGAGAAGGGTTGAAATCGCAGCCATGGCGGGAATGAATTTCATGATATCGTCTCCGTGAATATTCGCTTCTGACTCTTATGGGTATTTCATGGGGACAGATCGAGCAAATTACCGATCATTTAGTGACAGTAGGTCTTTCCGGTTTTTTTTGTCGACGCTTCTAGTTTTGTACGTCAATTTCTGTGCGAGGCTGAAGGAGATTTCTGAAAACCGGAATTAACACATCTCATTCGCATTGTTGCTGTGGTGATGTTATTTTTGGAACTAAGATGCCATATGGAATGATTCCTTGAAATAAAAATGAGAATATTAAGGTTTTCATTTGCGGATGGCTTGCTCTGGGGAAGGGCTTTCCGTATGTACGATGGCTCAATCACGATACCGTGCTTTGCGCCGGAAAGTCGGCCTTTCCTGAACGCATTGCAGGCATCAGCCGAGTAGCGAGTATTTCCAGATGTCTCTGAATTCCGTCGTCGAGAGCGTGACTGCCCGTATCATCGAGCGTTCGAAAGTCTCCCGTCGCCGGTATCTCGCCCTGATGGAGCGCAATCGTGCCAAAGGTGTGCTACGGCCCAAGCTAGCCTGCGGGAATCTGGCTCATGCCATCGCAGCATCAAGCTCCGATAAGTCGGAACTGATGCGTCCCACCGGCACCAATATCGGCATAATTACGACTTATAATGATATGCTCTCGGCACATCAGCCTTATGGTCGTTATCCCGAGCAGATCAAGCTGTTTGCCCGCGAAGTCGGCGCGACGGCCCAGGTTGCAGGCGGCGCGCCGGCCATGTGTGACGGCGTGACGCAGGGGCAAGAGGGGATGGAGCTGTCCCTGTTCTCCCGTGACGTGATTGCCATGTCCACGGCGGTCGGTCTGAGCCATGGTATGTTCGAAAGTGTGGCGCTGCTCGGGATCTGCGACAAGATCGTACCGGGGCTTTTGATGGGCGCCCTGCGCTTTGGCCATCTGCCAACCATGCTGATCCCGGCTGGTCCGATGCCGTCCGGCCTTCCGAACAAGGAAAAGCAGCGCATCCGCCAGCTCTATGTTCAGGGCAAGGTCGGACAGGCTGAACTGATGGAAGCGGAAAACGCCTCCTATCACAGCGCGGGAACCTGCACGTTCTATGGAACGGCCAATACGAACCAGATGATGGTCGAAATCATGGGTCTGATGATGCCGGATTCGGCGTTCATCAACCCCAATACAAAGCTGCGTCAGGCTATGACCCGCTCGGGGATTCATCGCCTCGCGGAAATCGGTCTGAACGGCGAGGATGTCCGTCCGCTCGCCCATTGCGTGGATGAAAGGGCTATCGTGAACGCGGCCGTTGGGCTGTTGGCGACGGGTGGTTCCACCAACCATTCGATCCATCTTCCGGCTATTGCCCGGGCCGCTGGTATTCTGATCGACTGGGAAGACATCAGCCGTCTGTCGTCCGCGGTGCCGCTGATTACCCGTGTTTATCCGAGCGGTTCCGAGGACGTGAACGCGTTCAACCGCGTGGGTGGTATGCCGACCGTGATTGCTGAACTGACGCGCGCCGGCATGTTGCACAAGGACATCCTGACGGTCTCGCGTGGTGGTTTCTCTGATTATGCCCGTCGCGCCTCGCTTGAAGGCGACGAGCTTGTTTACAGCCACGCAAAGCCGTCCACGGACACCGATATCCTGCGTGATGTGGCTACGCCTTTCCGTCCAGATGGCGGTATGCGCTTGATGACTGGTAACCTAGGGCGCGCGATTTACAAGAGCAGCGCTATTGCGCCCGAACATCTGACTGTTGAAGCGCCGGCACGGGTTTTCCAGGACCAGCAAGACGTCATCACGGCCTATCAGAACGGTGAACTGGAGCGCGATGTTGTTGTGGTCGTCCGGTTCCAGGGGCCAGAAGCCAATGGTATGCCGGAGCTTCACAAGCTGACCCCGGCGCTGGGTGTTCTTCAGGATCGCGGATTTAAGGTTGCTCTGCTGACGGATGGACGCATGTCCGGCGCGAGCGGCAAGGTGCCAGCAGCCATTCACGTTGGCCCCGAAGCGCAGGTTGGGGGGCCGATCGCCCGTGTGCGAGACGGCGACATGATCCGTGTCTGCGCCGCAACGGGGCAGATCGAGGCTCTGGTGGATGCCGCCGAGTGGGAGAGCCGCAAGCCGGTTTCTCCGCCGCTCCCGGCGTTGGGAACGGGCCGCGAACTGTTCGCGCTGATGCGTTCGGTGCATGATCCGGCCGAGGCCGGCGGATCCGCGATGCTGGCTCAGATGGATCGCGTGACCGAAGCCGTTGGCGATGACATTCACTAAGGAAGAGTTTTGATGATCGATACTGCCAAACTCGACGCCGTCATGAACCGCTGTCCGGTCATGCCGGTGCTGGTGGTCAATGACGTGGCGCAGGCCCGCCCTATGGCCGAAGCACTGGTGGCCGGTGGACTGTCCACGCTAGAAGTTACACTGCGGACGCCCTGCGCCCTTGAAGTCATTGAAGAAATGTCGAAAGTACCGGGCGCACTGGTAGGTGCCGGTACGGTGTTGAATCCGTCCGATATGGACCGTGCCGTTAAGGCGGGTGCACGCTTCATCGTCAGCCCCGGTCTGACCGAGGCGCTGGCAAAGGCGTCGGTCGAGCATGATGTCCCGTTCCTGCCGGGTGTGGCGAATGCGGGCGACATCATGCGTGGTCTGGATCTGGGTCTGTCGCGTTTCAAGTTCTTCCCAGCCGTGACGAATGGCGGCATTCCTGCGCTCAAGAGTTTGGCCAGTGTTTTCGGTAGCAATATCCGCTTCTGTCCTACGGGCGGCATTACGGAAGAGAGCGCACCGGACTGGTTGGCGCTGCCGTCCGTAGCTTGTGTCGGTGGGTCCTGGGTGACGGCCGGCACATTCGATGCGGACAAGGTCCGTCAGCGCGCCACGGCTGCGGCACTCTTCACGGTCTGATTTTCGAAGTGTTTTGCGGATGCCGTCAGAATGTTGCGGCGTCCGTGAACGTTTTGTGAACAAAAGGTTTGCGGGGCACGTCGAAGCAGACCATATAGGGCGCGTGACCGGACGTTCCCATCTGCTGATTGGCGGCTTTGCCGTGCTGTGCGCAATGCGCTGGCACATCTTGTCGCCTGAACCGCTCTCCGTCTGTACGGGACTGCTTGGCAGTCTTTTGCCAGACATCGATACCGAACGCTCCATGCTCGGTAGTCGACTGAAATTCCTCTCCCGTTTTCTGGCAAAGGCCTTTGGTCATCGTGGTCTCACGCATTCAGGGGTGATGTTGCTTTTGGCCGCGGCCGTGCTGAAAGGTTTGATGGGCCCCGAAAGCCTGCGTGGCCCTTGGGGGGCGCTTCTGCTGGGGGCAGGGACGCATATCGCGGCTGACCTTCCGACAGGCGGGTGTCAGCTCTTCGCGCCTCTCAGCCGTTCGCGCCTCTCGCTCTGGCCTTATGTCCGGACTGGCGGGATCGGAGAAATCATGCTTCTTGTGCCCATTCTCTGCCTTCTGGGTTGGGCAGGAGTTTCCGGTAATGGCTCTGTTCCGGGTCATGTTCCTCCCTCTGCGCATCACGCTCGGTTGCGCAGACATGTTTTGAAGGATATTTCATTCTCATCATGACTGAGACCCGACTCCCCGTCCGTCGCGCCCTCCTCTCCGTTTCTGACAAAACGGGACTGATCGAACTGGGGCGTGCGCTCGCCGCCCACGGTGCGGAACTGCTTTCGACGGGAGGTTCTGCGAAGACCCTTCGTGAAGCGGGTCTGACAGTCAAAGATGTCTCGGAGCATACCGGTTTTCCTGAAATTTTGGACGGCCGGGTCAAGACCCTCGTCCCACAGGTGCATGGTGGCATCCTTGGACGCCGCGACCTACCGACACATATCGCGCAGATGGCGGAACATGGCATTGCGCCGATCGACCTAGTCTGTGTGAACCTCTATCCTTTTGCCGCAACCGTCGCGTCCGGGGCGGGGGACGAGGACTGTATCGAGAACATCGATATCGGCGGCCCGGCCATGATCCGCGCTGCTGCGAAGAACTTCGATCACGTCACGATCCTGACGGATTCGCGTCAGTATGCGGCTGTCGTCGCCTCACTGGAACAGGGCGGCACGCTTCTGACGGAGCGCCGCGATTACGCTGCTTCCGCCTATGCGCATACGGCTGCCTATGACAGCATGATTTCCCGCTGGTTCGCTAAACAGGCCGGTGAGATCCTGCCTCCCGTTCTGACGCTGAGCGGCACCCGCGATGATCTGCTGCGCTATGGCGAGAACCCGCATCAGAAAGCCGCCTTCTATCGTGACGGCAGTCAGCGTCCGGGCGTTGCAAGTGCGCGTCAGGTTCAGGGCAAGGCCCTGAGTTACAACAACATCAACGATACGGACGCTGCATTCGAAGCCGTAGCCGAGTTCGACGAACCGACGGTCGTGATCGTCAAGCATGCCAATCCGTGTGGCGTGGCTTCTGCTACCACTCTGGAACAGGCCTGGATCGCGGCTCTGCGTTGTGATCCTGTCTCGGCCTTCGGCGGCATCGTTGCAGTCAACCGGACGCTGAATGGTGCCACAGCTCAGAGGATCAGCAAGATCTTCACCGAAGTGATCGTGGCTCCGGATGCCGATGCGGAAGCGATCGAGGTCCTGTCGCGCAAGAAGAATCTGCGTCTGCTGCTGACGCAGGGCGTGCCGGATCCGGCTGCAGAAGGGCTGGCGTTCCGCTCCGTTGCGGGCGGTTTCTTGGCTCAGACCCGTGATGCGGGTCGTGTGACGGAAGCCGATCTGCAGGTCGTGACTAAACGCGCACCGACGGCTCAGGAAATGAAGGACCTGCTGTTTGCGTTCCGTGTCGCAAAACATGTGAAGTCAAACGCTGTCATCTATGTCCGCAACGGGGCAACGGTTGGTATTGGTGCCGGGCAGATGTCCCGAGTGGATAGCGCGCGTATTGCCGCGCGCAAGAGCGAGGACGCTGCGAAGGAAGCCGGAGAACGCGCACCGCTGACGACTGGTTCGGTCGCGGCGTCGGACGCCTTCTTCCCCTTCGCTGACGGTCTTGAGAGCGTCGTTGCGGCGGGCGCTGTGGCTGTCATTCAGCCAGGCGGCTCCATTCGCGATCAGGAGGTGATCGATGCGGCAGATGCTGCCGGGATCGCCATGGTATTCACCGGCATGAGGCATTTCCGACATTGAAAAAGCTCGCTTTCGCCAGCCTGGTCCTGGCGCTTTCCGTCTCCGCAGCCGAGGCCGCTCCCTGCGTCTATGACATGACGCCGTTGCCCGTCACGCAGGGGATTGTCTCCGGCATTACGCCTACTGGCGTGAAATTGCGCGATGGAACCACGGTCATTCTGCCGGACGAACTTCTGGCCGGTGTTCGGCTGAACCAGAAATTGGCGGTCAGGGGGCTGGTCTCTACGGCGACGCATACGGTTCAGGCGCTGGCTCTGGAAGGCAACCCGCCTGTATGCCCCAGCACGCCCACATTCCCGCGCGGACCTTTTGCGGGGTCTCCGGCGTA
>Ga0157362_1000396_pt1 | contig 14655 bp, 15 predicted proteins | sample AttlaeALBM3_FD_111480 | JGI IMG/M metagenome (GOLD analysis project Ga0157362, IMG submission 111480) | Fungus gardens microbial communities from leaf cutter ant in Ribeirão Preto, State of São Paulo, Brazil - Atta laevigata ALBM3 | ecosystem: Host-associated > Fungi > Mycelium > Unclassified ... | reverse complement strand
GTCCACCACGACCGGGGTTCCGGAGGCGAGCGCCTCCAGCGCGGCCAGCCCGAAGGTCTCGATCGGTCCGGGTGCGAGCACCACATCGGCCGAGGCCAACAGCCGGGCCAGGGCGGACCGGTCGGTGAGGAAGCCGAGGAACTCGATCGGCAGGCCCGCCGCCGCCTGTTCCAGGCGCCCGCGCAACGGGCCTTCGCCGGCCACCACGCAGCGCACCGGAAAGCCGCGACGCACCAGCTCGCGGACGGTGTCCACGACCCGCATCGGCGCCTTCTCCGCCGACAGCCGGACCGCCGACACCAGCAGCGCCTCACCCCCGGGGGTGAGGCGGTCGCGCAGATCGGCGTCGTGATTGGCGGGGTGAAACCGCGTCAGATCGACCCCCAATGGCACCCGACGCAGATTGCCCACCGGCAGACGGTTGAATTCCGCGGCGGCCCAGTTGGTGGTGCAGACGACGGTGTCGAAACCCGCGGACAACCCCCGGTTTGTGGCGTCGACCAGCCGGCGCAGTGGCGCTCCGCCGGGCAGCCACCGCGCGGCCAGCAGATCGAGCCGCTCGTGGCTGACCACCAGTGCGGGCACGTCGCGGCGGCGGGCCCAGGGCCCAAGACTGCGCAGCGTGAACCGATCGTGCACCTCGAGCCGGTCGGGGCCCAGGCGCTCGAGCAGCCGCATCACCCGGTGCGGACGGGCGATTACCCGGTAGCCGCCGGAGCCCGGCAGGACAGGGGCGCTGAGGCGGTGGATCGTACCCCAGGGGGCGTCCTCCACGGTGTCGCGTGGGCCGGGTACGACCTGCACCACCCGATGCCCGGCCGCCGCGTACCCCTCCGCGAGATGGCGCATCGCCGTGCGCAAACCACCCGAGGTGGGCATCACGAAATTGGCGCACTGCACGATCTGAGCACTCATCAGGCAGCCATCCGTTCGCACGCGACCTGCTCGTAATGCGTGAGCAGCTCGTCCCCGATTACCGACCAGCTGCGGCCGACCACCGAGGGGCGGGCACCCGCGGCGAGCAGCGCGCGGCGGTCGGGGTTGTCGCGCAACCCGCGGACCGCGGCGTGCAGGTCGGCCGCGTCGTCGGGTCGGAACAAAAGGCCGTTGCAGCCATCGCTGACCAAGTCGAGCAGGCCACCGGCGGCCGGGGCGACCACTGGCAGCCCGCTGGCCAGGGCCTCCTGCGCGGCTTGGCAGAAGGTCTCGTGCGAGCCGGTGTGCACGAACACGTCCAACGAGGCGAACGAACAGGCCAGTTGGGTGCCGCGCTGGAAGCCGAGGAACGCTGCCCCGGGCAGCCGTCGTTGCAGTGCCTCCCGTTGCGGACCGTCCCCGACAACGACCAGGCGTATGCCGGGCGTGCGGTCCAACCCGGCCAGCAGTTCGACCTGCTTCTCGGGCGCCAGGCGACCGACGTAGCCGACGATCAGCTCGCCGCTCGGGGCGAGGCGTTGACGCAATTCGGCGTCGCGCCGGTCGGGGCGGAACTGCTCGAGGTCGACACCCCGAGCCCAGTGGGAGACCCGACGCACCCCACGCCGCTCCAGTTCGGCCACGGCGTGCCGGCTCGGCGCCAGCGTGCGGTTGACGGCGGCGTGAATGCGCCGCAGCCACCGCCACAGGGCCCCCTCGACGGCGCGCAGGCCATAACGGGAGGCGAAGCCCGCCAGGTCGGTCTGGTACACCGCGACACTCGGGATCCGCAGCCGTTGCGACACGAAGGCGCCGTAAGCCGCGAGGGCGGCGGGGGAGGCGAGGTGGACCACATCGGGGCGCTCCCTGCGCAGCAGGCGCGCCAACTCGGGGGAGGGCAGGCCGACCCGGAAGTCTTGGTAGCGCGGCAGCGCCACGGACGGCCCCCGGACCACCCGCGCCGACCGGTAGTGGTCGGGCTGCCGGTCGCCATCGGGGCCGCCGGGCGCGTAGACGACGGCCTCGTGCCCGCGGGTTGCGAGGTGGTCGCACACCCGGAGCACGCTGTTGGTCACGCCGTTGACCTGCGGCAGGAACGATTCGGTGATCACTGCGACCTTCACACCACCAGAATCTGACCTGATGGGTGATCAGATACCGACTGGAGAGGGCGTTTCCCGTGAACTGCCGGGGCAACCTTGGTTACGTGCACCGAATCGATATCCCGGTGACGGGCAAGTCATTTCACGGGCAACTTCCCTTCACCCACAGGAAGATCGCGGTTAATCATCCCGGTGCGGCCGGGAGTCGGAACAGGCGGGAGAACACGGGCAGCAGGGCGGTGTCACCGCTGAGGCGAACCTCGCGCGGGGATGCGGTGCCGGCGAGCACGTCGAGCATGCGTTCGGCCTTCGTCGCGATGCGCAGGTCCGGTTCCACGGCGGGGCCGGCGGTGGAGCTGATGCGTCGGGCCTCGACCCGGGCATGCACGACGACCTCGTCCAGCCACGCATGCCCGGGCCCCAGGATGCGCTCGGCCGGTTGGGACAACGCGAGCTCGAAGGTGGCCCGGACCCCGGCGGCGGCCTCCGGGCGGAACAGCGCCTGCAGGGCCGAGGTCACACAGGCCGGGGTGAGCACCTCCCCGTCACCGGGCCGGGTCAGGTAGCGGCTGCCCCACCGGCCGAGTCCCAGCAGGACTTCCTGAAGCGCCCGGCCGTCCTCGGTCAGCTCGTAAACCACCCCGCTGCCCGGGCGGGGCACCGCAACCCGATGCAGCACGCCGATGTCCTCCAGTTCCCGCAGCCGCGCGCTCAGCACGTTGCTCGGGATGCCCGGAAGCCCTTTCGCGAGATCGGTGTACCGCCCGGGCCCACCCCAAAGATCGCGGACGATCAGCAGCGCCCAGCGGTCGCCGACAACCTCCAGCGCCCGCGCCAGCCCGCAGAACTGCCCATAACCCCGTCGGCTCATGCGCCAAGCCTACAAACTCCACTTGACAGAGGATACTTGCTAAAAACAAGCTTACTATGTCTAACCATGCGAGGTTCGTTGTGGAGGTTGTGATGCTGCATCCGCAATTCCGTCCCAACCGGTTGCGTCTGGCTCTTCGGGCCTACGGAGTCGCGATCTTGGGAGTCTTCCTCGCCCTGTCCCTGGGCTGGGGAACCGAGACGCACCTGTTGGCCGAGCACGGTGGGGCGTTGAACTGGACGATCTGGAACGACGTGCATGCCGGGGACCAGCGTGCCTTCGTGCCGCCGATGCTGTTCGCGATCTACATCACGTGGGCGATTTTCCTGTTGCGAGCGGCGCCCGACCCGCTCGGACAGCGTTCGTTCCTGGTGTTCACGCTGTGGGCCAACCTGGCGCATGGGCTGCTGATGGTCCCCGAAGCGGCCAGTGATCTGGGCGTCTACTGGAGCAAGTTCTTCACCGACATACCGTTCATCCTCGGCCTGTCGCTGGTGATTTACCTGTGGGGACCGCAAGCCGCCGAACGGCCCGCGGTCACCGCCCCGGCTGTGCGCGGCTGAGCTCAGTTCTCCAGGCGGAAGACCTGGTACTCCACCCGCGGGCCGCCCATGAGTCGACCCTGTCCGATGAAGAAGGTGGTGTTGACGAACGCGTAACGCTCGTCCCCGGTCTCCATCCTCGGGTTGGTGAAGAAGTACTGATCGCCGAAGCTGGTCTGTTGGTCGGCCCCGCCCAGGATCCCCTGGATCGTCTCCGTCACCTCGATCAGGCCGAAGTACTGGACGTAGATGAATGCTCCGTCGACGGTCTTGAACGTCGCTCGCACGTCGAGTCGACCGAAACCGTCGGGGCCCGCCAACAACCAGTCCGCGCCGGCTCCGACGATCGACCCCTTCATCCGATCGCCGGCGAACTCACCACCGGTCACGTTGAAGATAATCCGGCTTCCCAGCGGGCCCGGCCCGACGTCGTCCATGGCGAGATCGGCGTAGTAGGTCAGTTCGGGGGTGAGACGGGGCATGACCTCGGCCTCCCTGATCGTTGGGGTGCGGCTGCTCGGACGGTTCGCGGCCGCCAGGCGGCCCAAGCCTGGCCCCGGGGCGGGCACCCGAGCAATGGCAGTATCGGCCAAACCGACCGAGGATGCCTTGGCGCCGGCGGACACCGGCGGCCGTCTGGCCCGAGGGGCGCGGACGAGGGGAGCAGAGCATGCACGCCAACGAGAAGCTGCTGCGCATGGTCATCGAGGCGCGGCTGGCCGGCGATCGGCAGCGTCTTGGAGAGGGGGGCATGCACCCCGACGTGCTGATCCACTTTCCCGGCCGGAGTCGCCTGGCCGGTGACCACCGCGGGCCCGGCGCCCTGAACGAGGCCGCCATCGCGATCACGGGCAACCCGCTCATGCTGGACGTGCACGACGTAATGGCCTCGGACGACCACGCCGTCGGCGTCTATACGATCACTGCCCGGCGCCCCGGCGCGACGCTGAGCTGGCGGCACATGAACCTGTACCTGGTACGCGACGAGCGCATCGTGGAGGTGTGGCAGCACCCATTCGACCAAGGCCTGGTCGATGCGTTCTTCGCGTGAGGAGAGGACCCGATGAGTGACCAGGTGCCTTCGAGTTCGGCCGTCGCACCCGAGGATTTCGAGGCCATCCGGCTTCTGGTTCGGGACTTCGTGCGATCACGGGTGCTGCCGCGGGAGCAGGAGATCATCCAGACCGATGCCATTCCCGACGACCTGCGCAAGCAGGCCGCGGAGATGGGGCTGTTCGGTTACGCCATCCCCCGGGAATGGGGCGGGCTGGGGCTTGACCTCGTCCAGGACGTCGAGCTGGCCATGGAGTTGGGGTACACGTCGCTGGCGTTGCGCTCGATGTTCGGCACCAACAACGGTATTGCCGGCAAGGTGCTCGTCAACTTCGGCACCCCGAAGCAGAAGGCTGCCTGGTTGGAACGGATGGCCTCCGGTGAGGTGATCGCGTCCTTCGCCCTCACCGAGCCGGGTGCGGGCTCCAACCCCGCGGGTTTGCGGACCCGGGCCGTACGCGACGGAGATCAGTGGGTCATCGAGGGACAGAAGCGGTTCATCACCAACGCACCGATCGCGGGTCTGTTCGTGGTCTTCGCCCGGACCAGAGCACCGGACTACTCCGGCACCGGGATCGCCGTGTTCCTCGTGCCCGCTGACACTCCTGGCGTAGAGGTGGGTCCGAAGGACCGGAAGATGGGTCAGGAGGGCGCCTGGACGGCGGACGTGATCCTCTCCGACGTCCGGGTCCCAGCCTCGGCACTGGTCGGCGACGACGAGGAGGCCGGTTACCGTGCTGCGATGACTTCGCTGGCCACCGGCCGGGTGCACATCGCCGGGCTTGCGGTCGGTGCGGCCCAACGGGCACTCGATGAATCCGTGGCCTACGCCGCCGCGGCCACCCAGGGCGGCACACCGATCGGGGACTTCCAACTGGTCCAGGCGATGATCGCCGATCAGCAGACCGGCGTGCTGGCGGGGCGCGCCCTGGTCCGCGAGGTGGCCAGGGCGTACGCGAGCGGCGCCGACACCAGAATCGGGCCGTCGGTCGCGAAGCTGTACTGCACCGAGATGGCGGGCGAGGTGGCCGACCTGGCCGTCCAGATCCACGGCGGCACCGGGTACATGCGCGAGGTCCCCGTGGAGCGCATATACCGCGAGGTCCGGCTGCTTCGTCTCTACGAGGGCACCAGCGAGATCCAGCGGCTCATCATCGGCGGCGGCCTGGTGCGCGAGGCCCAGCGTCGGGCGCGGATGTAGCGACGGAATCGACAGCCGCCGGCCCGACCCGGCGCGGAGCGGAGTGAACATGGCGCAGCCCCTGCTGGCCGGGCGTACGGTCGTGGTGACCGGCGCCGCGCAAGGCATTGGCCACGCGATCGCGGAGCTGTTCGTCGCCGAGGGCGCGCGGGTCGTTCTCTCCGACCTCGACGCGGACAACGTCGAGGCGGCCGCCAAGCGGCTCGGCGGCCCGGACGTGGTCCGGGGCGTGCGCTGCGACGTCACCCGGGCCGCGGAGGTCGATGGGCTGCTGGCGGCCGCACTCGAGGCGTTCGGCTCGGTGGACGTGATGGTGAACAACGCCGGCATCACCCGGGACGCGACCATGCGGACGATGACCGAGGATCAGTTCGATCAGGTCATCGCGGTGCACCTGAAGGGCACCTGGAACGGGACTCGTTCGGCGGCCGCGATCATGCGCGAGCAACGGCGTGGGACGATCGTCAACATCTCCTCGGTGTCGGGCAAGGTGGGTATGGTCGGGCAGACCAACTACTCGGCCGCCAAGGCCGGCATCGTCGGGTTGTCCAAGGCGGCCGCCAAGGAGTTGGCCCACCTCGGTGTGCGGGTCAACGTGATCCAGCCCGGGCTGATCCGCTCTGCGATGACCGAGGCCATGCCGCAGAGGGTCTGGGACCAGAAGCTGGCCGAGATCCCCATGCAGCGGGCGGGCGAGGTGCAGGAGGTCGCCTCGGTGGCCCTGTTCCTGGCCTGCGACCTGTCCTCGTACATGACCGGTACGGTGCTCGAGGTCACCGGCGGCCGATTCATGTAACTGTTGTCATCCAGGCGCGGCGGACGGATGTGGGAGTGTGACGGTGCGAGAGGCAGTGATCTGCGAACCGGTGCGGACACCGATCGGTCGGTTCGGCGGGGCGCTCCGGAATCTGACTGCGGCTCAGTTGGGCGAGATCGCGTTGACCGGACTGCTCGAGCGCACCGGGCTCGAGCAGTCCGCGGTCGACGAGGTCATCCTCGGCCACTGCTACCCCACCTCCGAGGCCCCGGCCATCGGCCGGGTGGTGGCCCTCGACGCCGGGCTGCCGGTCACCGTGACCGGCCTGCAGGTCGACCGCCGCTGCGGGTCCGGCCTGCAGGCGGTGCTGCAGGCGGCGATGCAGGTGAGCACCGGCAACGGTGAACTCATCGTGGCCGGCGGCGCGGAGAGCATGAGCAACGCCGTCTTCTACGCCACTGACATGCGCTGGGGAGTGCGATCGCCGGGCGTCACACTGCACGACGCCCTCGCCCGGGGGCGGTCCACCGCGGGTGGCCGCCGCTATCCGGTGCCCGACGGAATGTTGGAGACGGCGGAGAATCTCCGGCGCGAGTACCGGATCCCTCGCGAGGAGCAGGACCGACTCGCGGTGACCTCGCACCAGCGGGCGGTTGCCGCGCAGGCCGCCGGGGTGTTCGAGGAGGAGATCGTCGCGGTACCGGTGCAGAGCAAGTCAGGCGCCGGCCTGGTCACCGTCGACGAGCATCCGCGTGCCGATACCAACCTCGACTCCCTCGCCGCGCTGCGGCCCCTGCTGATCTCCAGGGACGCCGAGGCGACGGTGACGGCGGGCAACGCCAGCGGCCAGAACGACGCCGCCGCGGTGTGCATCGTCACGCACCCGGCCCGGGCCGCCGAGCTCGGTCTGCGCCCGCTCGTCCGCCTGGTGTCGTGGGGACTGGGCGGCGTGGCGCCGCACCTGATGGGGTTGGGCCCGGTGCCGGCCACCGCCACAGCCCTGGAGCGGGCGGGCCTGAAGCTGGCCGACATCGATCTCATCGAGCTCAACGAGGCGTTTGCGGCCCAGGTGCTCGCGTGCACGCGGGAATGGGGTTTCGCGGCCGGCGACTTCGAGCGCCTCAACGTCAACGGGTCCGGTATCTCGCTCGGCCACCCCGTCGGTGCCACGGGCGCCCGGATCCTGGCCACGCTGGCGCGCGAAATGCAGCGGCGGGACGCACGCTACGGCCTTGAGACGATGTGCATCGGCGGCGGACAGGGGCTCGCGGCGGTCTTCGAGAGAGTCCACTCCTGATGCGGGCGTTCGGTTCTCTCGACGAGTTGGCCGCCGCGGTCGGCGAGACCCTCGGTCCCACCGAACCCCTCGTGGTGGACCAGGAGCGGATCTGGGCGTTCGCCGACGCCCCCGGCGACCACCAGTGGATCCACGTCGACCCGGAAAGAGCGGCCACCGGCCCGTTCGGGGCCACGATCGCACACGGGTTCCTAACGCTCGCGCTGATCCCGCACTTCGGCCCGCAGTTGTTCAGCGTCGATTTCATCGGGGCGCGGATCAACTACGGCCTGAACAAGGTGCGTTACCCCGCGCCGGTCCCGGCCGGATCCGCGCTGCAGGCCACGGCGACGATCGTCGAGCTCCGCAGGCAAGCCGTGGGTGCCCTGCTGACGATGCGTTATGTGATCGAGAGTCCCTCGGCGACCAAGCCCGCGTGCGTTGCGGAGTCGTTGTCCCTGCTCATCTGAGGCCGGTTCGGTACCGGTGATACCCCGTCCCGAGAGGAATTCATGGACAGCTACGCGAGCTTCGTGAACCTGCGCATCGACGGGCCGGACCCCTCCGGTGTGATCGAGCTCGTCCTCGACGCACCGAAGCTGAACGCGGTCAGCGAGCAGGCGCACGGTGAGCTCGTTGAGGTCTGGCGTGCCTTCGACGCCGACCCCGCGGTCCGGGCGGTGCTGTTGCGCGGCGAGGGTGCCGGGTTCTCCTCGGGCGGCTCGTTCGAAATGATCGACACGATCCTCAGCGACTGGGACACCCGGATCAGGGTCATGCACGAGGCCAGGGACCTCGTCCTCAACATCATCAACTGCTCGAAGCCGATCGTCTCCGCGATGCACGGCCCGGCCGTCGGGGCCGGCCTGGTCGCCGGTGTCCTCGCCGACGTCTCGGTGGTTTCTCGCACGGCGAAGATCATCGACGGCCACACCCGTCTGGGTGTTGTGGCGGGCGACCACGCGGCGATCTGCTGGCCGCTGCTGTGCGGTATGGCCAAGGCGAAGTACTACCTGCTCACCTGCCGGCCCTTGTCGGGGGAGGAGGCCGAGCGCATCGGGTTGGTCTCGCTGTGCGTGGAGGAGGAGGACCTGCTGCCAACCGCGCGTGAGGTTGCGCGGGAGCTGGCCGCGGGTGCCCCGCTGGCGCTGCGATGGACCAAGCAGGTGCTCAACGCCTGGTATCGGCAGATGGGGGCGGCCATCTTCGACTCGTCCGTGGCCCTCGAGTTCATCGGCTTCATGGGTCCGGAGGTCCGGGAAGGTCTCGCCTCGCATCGCGAGCGCCGGCCGCCACGCTTCTGACCCGCCGGCTGCCTCACGCCCCGTGTGTCAGGACGCGGGAACCGTGGCCCGGTGCCGGACCGGACTCCCCGCGGGAGCCGGTTCGGCGGCCTCGAGCCGCCGGACGGAATGCAACACGGAACGGCGCATGTAGAAGGCGTGGACGTCGATCCACGCGCCCCAGATGATGAACGGCAGGTAGTAGCCGAGGAATCCGTGGTACGACCACACGCCGGACAGCTTGAAGGCCGGGCCACCGGCCGTGAACAACGCGAACGCCCCGACCACCGACGCCCATGACAACCAACGCGGGAACGTGGGGTTGGCCCGGTGATCGTGGAGGGCGACCGCGGCGGTGGCGAGCATCTCGATCGACAGGATCGGCCAGGCGATCAGCAGGCTCATCCAGGCCGAATCGCTGAGGGCCTGCACCACCTGGCCGCCCGCGTGGACCCGGTACGCGGCGCCGATCCACAGCGAGGCATCGATGATGACGATCACCACAATTCCGGCGCCGGCGATGACCTGGACCAGCGCCATGATCGGCATCGGCCCTTCCATCTTCGCGAGCATGACACCGAGTTGCGCCACCCAATAGGCCAGGACGCAGGCGGCGATAATCCAGATGGACATGCCGATCAGGACACCGTGACGGTGGTCGCGCAGGAACCAGCGGGCCGCCTGCTCGGGCGTCAGGTTCGCCCGCGCGGGCCGGAAGAAGTGCGCGATCCCGATGAATCCGATCAGGGTGAGCACGGAGAAGATCGGCGCACACCAGGCGCCGAACAGCTGGTGCTTCAGATTTGCTCTGGGGCTCACCACGAGTTGCGGTTCCATCCGAGAATTCCCCTCTGGATCGCGGGCCGGTATCACGGGTCGAGTCCGGCCGCCGTGGCGATGGCGGCGCGGTGGGCGCTCAGGCCTCCGGACAATGCCAGCGCGGAGCGGGCACGCCGGTAGTACAGGTGGGCGTCGTGCTCCCAGGTGAAGCCGGTCCCGCCGAGCAGGTGAATCGCGGCCTCGGTGTGCGTTCGATAGGCCTCACCGGCGCGCAGCGCGGCCACATGGCCGGCGAGGAGGGCCTCGGAAGAGTTGGTCGCGGTTGCGTGCGCTGCCCAGCGGGCGGTGGCGGTGGACGACTGAACCGCCTCGAGCATCTGAACGCAGGCGTGCGCCACGGCCTGGAAGGAACCGATCGGTCGGCCGAACTGCGTCCGAGTCTTGGCGTATTCCACGCAGGTGGCCAGGCACCAGTCCAGCCCGCCGGCCGCCTCCGCGGCCAGGGCCAGTCGAAGGTGTTGGGCCACCGCCGCGCCGACGTCGACCCCCGCGTCCGGTTGCCCCACCGGTACGGCGGGCGCGTCGTGGAACTCCAGCTGCGCGAGCCGACGGGTCAGGTCCAGACCGGGCATCATCCGCACCGCGACACCGGCGGCCGCGCCCTCGACCGCGAACCAACCGTGCGAGTGCGTCGGCACCAGCAGCAGTTGGGCCACGTGGCCGTACGGCACGAAGGAGGCCGTGCCGGACAGCGTCCAAGCAGGGCGGCCCGGCGCCGCATTTACCGCCGCCTCGTCGGGCAGCACGCTCGCGATCAGCTCTCCGGCGGCGACCCGGGGCAGCCACCGCTCCTGCGCGGGACCGTCGGCCGACGCCAGCAGGGCGGTGGTGGCCAACGACGTGGACAGGAACGGTCCGGGGTATAGGGCACGGCCGAGCTCGACATGGACGGTGTTCAGCTCGAGCGCGCCCAGCCCGAGGCCACCGAGATGTTCGGGGACGGCGAGGCCGCAAAGCCCAATCTCACCGGCCACGGCCTTCCACGCGTCCACTCCGAAGCCCTCGGTCGAGTCCAGTCCGGCGCGCAGGGCCGCTGACGGAACCAACTCGGCCAGCGCGTCGCGCAGCGTCCGCGCCAGGTCCACCTCGTGTTGGGCGGGCGCCAGCCCGCCGAGGCCGGAATTCACTGTCACCTCCTGCTCACGACGGGCGGGGCAGCCCGAGCACTCGCTGGGCGATGGTGTTGCGCAGCACCTCGTCGGTGCCGCCACCGAGCCGATAACCGGGGGCGCCGAGGGTGAGTGCGGTCCAGGCGTAGGTCCCCCAGGCACCGGTGTCGGCCACGCCCGCCGGCCCGAGCACGTCGCCCACGAACTCCGCGACCCGGCGCATGTTGTCCGACAACGCGATCTTGTTCAGCGCGATCTCCGGGCCCGGGGCCTCGCCGGCCCGGGCCCGGGCATCCATCACCTCGGTGGTCCACCGGGCGGCCCGCAGCCGCGAGATCAGCTCACCGAACTGTTCCCGCACCAGCGGATCGTGTTCCTTGCCCGCGGCCCGAACCAGGCCCACCAGGCGCTCGGTGGACAGGATCCCGACGCCGCCGAAGGCGCTGTGCCCCATCGCGTTTCGCTCGTGGGCCAGGGTGGTCAGTGCCACCTGCCAGCCCTCACCCTCGGCGCCCAGCCGGCGGTCGTCCGCAACCTTCACCTCGTCGAGGAACACCTCGTTGAACGCCGCCCCGCCGGTCATCTGCCGCAACGGGCGGACCTCGACGCCGGGGGCGTGCATGTCGACGAGGAAAGCGGTGAGGTTGCGGTGTCTCGGCTCGGTCGCGGTGCGACAAATGATCTCGCCCACGTCGGCCAGGTGCGCCCCGGAGGTCCACACCTTCTGCCCGCTGATGCGCCAACCATCCCCGTCGCGGATCGCCCGGGTGGAGATCGAGGCCAGGTCTGAGCCGGCACCGGGCTCGCTGAACAACTGGCAGGCTATGCGGTCACCGCTTTGCAGCAGGGGCAACCATTTGCGTCGTTGTTCCTCGCTGCCGTGCCGGAGGATGGTCGGCGCGATCATGCCGAGGCTGACCGTCAGCATGGCATCACCGGGCACCTGGTAACGACGCGTCAGTTTCTGGAACGCCCGCTCGTGGGCCGTCGGGAGGCCACGTCCGCCGTATTCACGCGGGCCGGTGATCCAGGCATAGCCCGCCTCCCACAGGTCCTTGCGCCAGCGCCGGACGGCCGGGAGTGCCTCGGCCTCGGTGACGGGGTCGGGCTCTTGGAAGACCCTGATCTCGTCGCAGCCCACGCCCCATTCGAACCGCGCCCGCCCGCCCGGCGCGGCCGCCGGGTACCGCCCGGCCAGCCAAGCCTCGGCCGCGGCGACGAACTCCTCCCGCGGCGGGATGCCGGGTTCACCCGCGGTCATGCCGGCGGCCGCGCCCGTCGCGCGGCGGGGGAGTCCAGCCGGCCCCGGGACGGCAGCGCGATCACCGCGGAGCCGGGCATGACGACCTCCTCGCGCTGGTTCACCGCCTCCGTGCGCACGTCGACGACATGCTCTCCGTCGGAGTCCACCCGCTTACCGACGACGGTCCCGCGCAGTCGGATCACGTCGGACAGGTAGACGAACTTGCGGTACTCGGCCCGTGCGTGCTTGATCCATCCGTGATCGCCCATCCAGTGGGTGAGCTGGTGCAGCTGCCAGCACTGCCGTTGGAAGCCGACGTCGTACTGGAAGGCCACGCTCATCGCCCGGGCCGCCTGGAGGTTGTAGTGCACCGAGTAAATCGGCTCGCGGGCGCCGGTGATCGGATCTCGGAACGCCCAGGCGGGGTGGGCGGCGTAGTCGTGAAGCGCGGCCGCGTGTGCCTTGAGTCGGGGGATCGGTGTGCCGCCGCCGGCCACGAAGGCGATCTCGTCGGTGAGTCCGATCGGGCCCTTGGTGAGGGCGTCTAGGGTCTCACCCTCCGTCACGTCCTCCCAGTAGCGGGGTTCGGGCCCGCGTGGGCGCTCGGCGAGTATGCCGTTCTCGATCTCGCAGAGCTCGGCATCGGTCCACCGGTGCGGCAGTGTCGGCGCCGGCTTGGCCGCGCTTCCGTTGGCGCTGCGGGCCGAGGCACTGCCGCGCTCGAAGTTGACCACGTTCCAACGGATGGTGGCGATCAGGTCACCGTGCTGGTTCGTGTACGAGTTCCGGAACCGGTCGGTCATCGTGCGCCCGGCGAAACTGCTGGGCGCCGGGCCGTCGAAACCCTCGTAGACACAGGTCGCGTTGACCGTGTCACCCCAATAGACCGGCCGGTGGAAGTCCAGAGATGACTCGGAGTGGAACGACCCCAACCCGGGCCAACCGAACTGGATGCCGGAGAAGCAGCCAATAACGAACGAGGGCGGCGCGACCGGCGCCCCGTAGGGCGACGCGATCGCGACGTCGGGGTCCGTCCAGAGTGGGTTCACATCGCCGATGCCACCGACGAACTTCGTGATCGCAATGCGCGAGGCGAATTCGTTGTTCACCGAATGGTCGATGCGCAGATGGGTGCCGACCTTGGCGCGCATCGCGGCAATCATCTCATCGGTAATCTCCGCCTGAGGCATGCGTGCCTCGGTCTGCTCCACGCTCACCGGCCCAGCCTAGCCCCAACTAGTCTAGTTGTCGAGTATTGGAGATTCGACTAACTGCCCGTGGGCACAGGTCCCGGCTGCGGTCCCTCCCTCAGCAATCGGGGCACGGAGTCCAGGGGAAAGCCGTCGAAGGGCACCGAGTTGTGATGCGGGGTCGGTGGGTCCACGTCGAAGCGGGCGTTCGGCTGTCCGCCGTCGACCCTGATGCAGCTTCCGGTGATGTATGCGGCCGCCGGTGACAACAGATAGACGATGGCCCCCGAAATTTCGGCGACATTGCCGTACCGCTGCAATGGCACGGTCGTCGGATACCGCAGGATGAACTGCTGCGCCTCCGGCGTATAGGTGTCGAATCCACTGCTGGCGATACCTCCGGGCGCCACACAGTTGACCCGCACCCCCGACGACGCCCACTCCGAGGCGGCGCTCTGCGACAGCGTCCACATCCCGCCGCGAGCGGCGCCGGAATGGGCGTACCGCGGCCAGCCACCCCAGATGTCGGCGATGACGTTGACGATCGCGCCGCCGTGGCTCGCCATCCACCGGTTGTAAGCCTCGCGCATCATCATGAACCCGCCGAACAGGTTCAGCCGCACCACGGCCTCGAAACCCTTGGTGGAGATGTCCTTCAGCGGCTGCTGATACTGTCCGCCGGCGTTGTTGACCAGGCCGTCGATGCGACCGTGCGTGGCGATCGTGGAGTCGATGAGGTTGATCACCGCCTCCTCGTCGCGAATGTCGCACGGGTGGGTGGTCACCCGCCCCCGCTCGGCCTCGATTTCGGCACGGACCTTGTCCAGCTTCGTCTCATCCCGGCCGGCAATCACGACGGTTGCGCCCAACGCGGTCAGCTCATGGGCCGTGCACCTGCCGATCCCGCTGCCGCCACCGGTCACGATCACGACCTGCCCGGTGAACAGGTCCTCGCGGAACACCGACTTGTAGCCCACCGTGATCCTCCCGGCTGCGGCTGAAATTTAGTCGTATATCCGACAATCGGATAACAGAGTATTCTCCGGCCGGCAGCGTTCATTGCGCAAGCCCGGACGGGGAAAAGGTGCAGCCCCCGGCCGTGCGTCCGGGGGCTGCACTCAGGGTTTCCGCGAGGGAACGAAAACGCCTACTTCCACGTGTAGATGACGAACTGGCTGGGGTCGGGCTCGAAGCCGCTGGGTGACCCGTCCGGGTTGGCCACGGTGTTCGAGCTGGCGTAGTGGTACATGAACTCCCGGCCCTGGCCGTAGT
>Ga0157362_1000395_pt1 | contig 14660 bp, 12 predicted proteins | sample AttlaeALBM3_FD_111480 | JGI IMG/M metagenome (GOLD analysis project Ga0157362, IMG submission 111480) | Fungus gardens microbial communities from leaf cutter ant in Ribeirão Preto, State of São Paulo, Brazil - Atta laevigata ALBM3 | ecosystem: Host-associated > Fungi > Mycelium > Unclassified ... | reverse complement strand
TTGTCCTGCTCGACTCGATCACCCGGCTCGGCCGTGCCTACAACCTGGCCGCGCCGGCGTCCGGACGCATCCTGTCCGGAGGTGTGGACTCCACCGCGCTCTACCCGCCCAAGCGCTTCTTCGGCGCCGCCCGCAACATCGAGCACGGCGGGTCGCTGACGATCCTGGCGACCGCCCTCGTCGAGACCGGCTCCCGCATGGACGAGGTGATCTTCGAGGAGTTCAAGGGCACCGGCAACATGGAGCTCAAGCTCGACCGGAAGCTCGCCGACAAGCGGATCTTCCCCGCGGTCGACGTCGACGCGTCGGGCACCCGCAAGGAGGAGATCCTGATGTCGCGGGAGGAGCTCCAAATCGTCTGGAAGCTCCGCCGGGTCATGGCCGCGCTGGACGACCAGCAGGCAATCGAGTTGCTCCTGGACCGGCTGCGCAAGACCAAGTCCAACATCGAGTTCCTGATGCAGGTTCAGAAGACCACACCAATGGCGGAGGGTGTCGACGACGTAATCTGAGGCGACCCGGGGTTGTGACCGAGCGTCATTGCGACGCCCGGGTCCTCACCCGAGCAGTTTTCAGGACCGTCGGGCCGGCCAGGGCAGGTCAAGTGCCGCGGGGGCCTCGGCAGGCACGACGGGCGAGGCCGGCCGCACCGGATCGATGGCTCGGTACGGTGCGCCGAGGACCGGCCGCGGATCCGACTCACCGCGGTTCGGCCAGTACGCCATCGCCCGCTCGGCCTGAGCGGCGATGGTCAGCGACGGGTTCACGCCGAGGTTCGCCGACAGTGCGGAGCCGTCGACCACGTGCAGTCCGGGGTGGCCGTACAGCCGCTGGTACCCGTCGATCACGCCCCGCTCCGGGGACGAGCCGATCACGGCGCCGCCAATGAAGTGGGCGGTCATCGGCAGATCGATCAACTCGCCGATCGAGCCCAGGGGGTCGCCGTCGATGCGCTCGGCGATCCGCCGCGCCACCAGGTGTGCAATCGGCAGGTAGGTGGGGTTCGGTGCCCCATGGCCCTGCCGGGACGTCAGCCGGCCCCGGCGGGTGCGATGAACGGTGATCGAGTTGTCAACCGACTGCATCACCAGCGCGATGACCGCCCGCTCCGACCAGCCGCGCACGGAAAGGGACCGGGCGAACTGCATCGGGTGCCGCCCGATCTGCCCGAGGGCCCGCAGCGGGCGCGGCACCCGGCCCCCGCCGGGGACGAGGACCGTGCCCAGCAGGCCCATGGCGTTGCTGCCGCGGGAGTACCGGCAGGGTTCGACATGGGTGTGCTCATCCGGATACCAGGAAGAGGTGATGGCCACCCCGCGGGTGAAGTCCGCATCGCCGCCGGGCTCCCCCCGGCGTCGGCGCACCGCCCCGACCAGGGCCTCGGAGTTCGTTCGCGTCAAATGGCCGAGTCGGGCGGAGATGTGCGGCAGCCCACCGTTGTCGCGCAGCCGATGCAGCAGCTGCTGGGTGCCGTAGGTCCCGGCGGCGAACACCACCTGTTCGGCGCTGAAGGTCCGCCGTTCGCGCCCGGCGGTCCGGCGGGTGATCACGTCATAGCCGCCCCCCGGGCGGATCGCGACACCGAGCACCGTCGTCTCCGGGTGCACGACGGCACCGGCGAGCTCGGCCAGCCCCAGGTAGTTGGTCGGCAACGTGTTCTTCGCGCCGTGCCGGCAACCGGTCATGCAGGCCCCGCACTCGATGCAGCCGCGCCGCGGCGGCCCGACCCCGCCGAAGAACGGATCCGGCACCTCGACCCCCGGCTCACGGGTGCCATCACGGCCGAAGTAGACCCCGACCCGGGTCGGACTGAACGTGTCGGCGCGGTGAAAGTCCCCGGCAACCGCACGCATGACCTCGTCGGCGGGAGTTGTACTGGGTTGGGTGACCACCCCGAGCACGCGGGCGGCCTGCCGGTAATACGGCGTCAGTTCCGCGCGCCAGTCGGTGATGTCGGCCCACTGCGGATCGGTGTAGAACGCCTCGGCGGAAGGCTGGTAGAGCGTGTTGGCGTAGTTCAGCGATCCGCCGCCGACCCCCGCGCCGGCCAGCACGATCACGTCGCGCAGCACGTGGATGCGTTGTATGCCCAGGCAACCCAGGCGCGGGGCGAACAGGAAGTTGCGCACGTCCCAGGAGGTGCGCGGCAGCGTTTCCGGGCTGAACCTGCGCCCGGCCTCCAGCACCCCGACCCGGTAGTTCTTCTCGGTCAGGCGCAGTGCGGTGACGCTGCCGCCGAACCCCGAGCCGATGACCAGGACGTCGTAGTCGTATCCCGTGCGGTGCTTAGTTGTTCGCTCGCTGCCCTCGCTCATTGGTGCGCCATCCGTCGGATGGCGCACCAATGAGCGATGCTGCAGTGCTGATTTGTTCGCTCGCTTCGCTCGCTCACGAGGGGACGGGTACTTGCGCGGCGCTCCGGCTGGTGAACTGCATGCCCTCGGTGAGATCGCCGCGTCGGGAGACCGGTCGGTCGCGCAGGTAGTTCTGCCGGACCACCCACGGGCCCTCGGTGCCCGAGGCCGGGAACTGCCCGATGCCGCGCAGCACGTAGCCGGAAGTCAGGTCGAGGAACGGCTCGCGACCGGGTCCGGGTGGCGCGCTCGGCGTCGCGATTTCGTGGCCGTGGGCGTCCATGTGATTGAGCAGTCGGCACACGTAGCGCGATGAGAGGTCGGCGCGCAGGGTCCAGGAATTATTGGAGTAGCCGAAGCAGAACGCCAGGTTCGGCACGCCGGAGACCATCATCGCCCGATAGGCGATGGTGTCGGACAGGTCGACCGGGACGCCGTCCACCGCCAGGTCCATGCCGCCGAGCGGGCACAACGTCAGCCCGGTGGCGGACACGACGATGTCGGCCTCCAGCACCTGCCCGGAACGCAGCCTGATGCCTTCGGGGACGAACCGGTCGATGTGATCGGTCACCACCGATGCCGAGCCGGAGTGGATGGACCGGAACAGGTCACCGGCCGGCACCAGGCACAGGCGCTGATCCCACGGCTCGTAGGGCGGGGTGAAGTGCTCGTCCACGTAGGCGCGATCCTTCAGATAGTGCAGGGCCGTCCGCCGGCACACCTTCTTGAAGGTTGCCGGACGGCGGCGGGCCAGCTCGTAGAGGCCCTGCAGAATCAACACGTTCTTGGCCCACACGATCCGGTGGACCACCTTCGTGGGCAGCACGCGGGACAGTGCCACGGCAACCGCGTCGATCTCGGGCAGCGAGAACACATAGCTGGGGGTGCGCTGGAGCATCGTCACGTGCGCGGCCGTCTTCGCCAGTGCCGGGATGACCGTGACCGCGGTGGCGCCGCTGCCGATCACCACGACCCGTTTTCCGGTGTGGTCGAGATCCTCCGGCCAGAACTGGGGGTGGATGAACTGGCCGGCGAAATCGGCGACGCCGGCGAACTGCGGCTGATGGGGGGAGTCGTAGGAGTAGTAGCCGGTGCACAGGTACAGGAAGCGACAACCGAATTCCTCGACCCCACCCTCGCCCTCCGCCCGCACGGTCCAGTGCGCCGTCTGAGAGGACCAGGACGCGCCCAACGCCCTGGTGCGGAAGCGGATGTGATCGGTGACGCCGTACTCGGCGGCGGTGTCCCGGATGTAGCGCCGCAGCTCCGACCCGGCCGCCACCGACTGGCGACCGATCCATGGGCGGAACGGGTAGCTCATCGTGAACGCGTCGGTGTCCGAGCGCACCCCCGGGAACCGGAACAGGTCCCAGGTTCCGCCGATCGCCTCGCGAGCCTCCAGGATCGCGTAGGTCTTGCCCGGGCACTCCTGCTGCAGGCGGCACGCGGCGCCGATGCCGGACAGCCCGGCACCCACGATCAGGACGTCGAATTCGTTTGTCATGGGCACATTCTCACCCCGGTATCGGTCGGCAGGGCATTCGCTTCACGACGTTGAAGAAATTGCCCGGGGTCAGGACGGGTTCGCCCGCCTCGACCTCCGGGCAGCGGGTCAGCAGCTCGATGAACAACGCTCGGATCTGGAAGCGGGCGAGTTGGTTGCCCAGGCAGTGGTGGATGCCACCGCCCCCGAAGCCGACGTGCGGATTCGGGTGGCGGGACAGGTCGAGCTGTTCGGGGCGATCGATCGCCGCGGAATCCCGGTTGGCGGAGGAATAGAACATCACCAACTTGTCGCCCCGGGTGATTTGCACGCCGTCGAGCTCGCAGTCCCGCGACGCGGTCCTCCGGAACGTCATGATCGGAGTGGCCCAGCGGACGAATTCCTCAACCGCCGTCGGCATCCGGCCGACCAGATCCTCCATCAGCCAGGCGCGCTGATCGGGATGAGTGGTCAGTGCGCGCAGCCCGTGTGCCAGCGACTGGCGAGTGGTGTCGATGCCGGCGATGGTGAGCAGCACGAAGAACGAGGCGATCTGATGGTCGGTCAATCGTTCGCCGTCGACCTCGGCCTGCACCAGCGAGCTGAACAGATCGGGCCCGGGATTGGCCCGACGCTCCTCGATCAGCCGCCCGGCCAACTCGTGCATGTACAGCACGTTGTCGAACAGCGTGCCCAGCACCTCGTCCTTGGTCTCACCCGCGATCTCCGGGTCGTTCCAGGACGTGGCCCGCATGACCGCATCGGCGGCGGCCTGCCGGTCGCCGTCGGGCACGGCCATCATGTCGTTGATGTTGTGCATGGGCAGCACCGCGCCGCATTCGGCCACGAAGTCCACCCAGCCGTCGGGCGAATCCTTGGCCCTCTCGATCAGGCTGTCGACCACCCGCGTCGCGTTCGCCTGGATCTGGTCCTCGATGCGGCGCATTTGTTTTGGGGTGAATGCCGCGGCCAGCAGGCGCCGCAATTGGGTGTGCTGCGGCGGGTCCATCCCGATGATCGACTGGGCGGACTCGATGATCGCCGCGGGCAGGTTCTCCATCAGGATGCCCGGCCCGGACAGGAAATCGTCGGGTCGACGGGTGACCTCGACGAGGTGGCGATGCGTGACGATCGCCCAATATCCGTAGTCCTGCGGGTCGTCGATCAGCTGATCCTCGAACGGGGGCTGCCAGGTGATCGGGCGGTCCCGGCGCAGCATCGCGAAGCTGCGCTCCCGCTCGTCCGCGGTGGTGGACCAGAAGGCCTTCGTGGACAGGTTCGTCTCGTCGTAGGGGCGATCGGGATTGCCGCTGGCCGAGGTGGTCAGACCGGTGCCCTCGCCCGCGAACCAGGTGTCGATGCTCATGACGCTCTCCCGATTCCGCCGTCCGGTCCGAGACTGTCAGCGGTCGTCGGCGCAGGCCATGTCACCGGGACCCGAATGTTGGGCCGGGCCACCGTGGCCCGAACCCAACCCGGTCACGACCCGAGCATTCTCGCCAGCGCGGCGCACGCCTCCTCGGTGGCCTTCCGGGCGCGCCGGAACATCAGCAGGTTGGCGAATGCGTGTGGCAGCGAGTCGAAGCGACGCAGTTCGACGTCCACCCCGGCCGCGCGCGCCCGACCCGCGAATGCCTCGCCCTGGTCCCGCAGCAGGTCCATCCCCGCGGTCGCCAGATACGTGCTGGGGAGGGCGGCCAGTGAGCTGGAGTCGATCACCGAGATTCGCGGATCCAATTGGGTGCGCGGTCCCGGTGCATAGCGGCCGATCATCGCGTGCGCACACGCCACCGACAGCAGCGGCCCGCGGGCGAACAGCTTGGCCGATTCCCAGCGCTCGAGGTCGGCGTCCACGACGGGGTACAACAGCCAGGCGGCCCGCGGCCGCAGCGTGTCGTCCCGGGTGGCCATGCACACCTCGATCGCGGCATTGCCACCCGCGCTGTCCCCGCCGACGGCGATTCGCGTCGGATCGATGCCGAGCTCCTCGGGATGCGCGGCCGCCCAGCGGAACGCCGTCGCGCAGTCGTCCACCGGTGTGGGGAATGGGTGCTCCGGCGCGAGGCGGTAGTCCACCGACAGCACTTGGCAGCGGGCCTGCTGGGCGACGAACGAGCAGACGAAGGTGTGGGAGGCGATCGATCCGAGGACGAAGCCGCCGCCATGGAAGTAGACCAGCAGCGAGGACGGGGACTTTACGTCGTCGGGGGTGTACAGGCGGGCCGGAATGTCGCCCGCTGTCAGGACCCGCTGGGCGACGCCGCGGCCCCGGGTGCCGGCACCGACCTGGATGAGTCGGTCCAGGGTATGCCGGACGACGGCGCGGGGGTGTCGGGTCGCGAAGTGCAGCGTGGGGGTGAACGGGCCGCAAAGGGCGCCGATGAACGGGCCGAGGCGCTGCCCGTCGGTCTTCCTCCAACCGGTGCGAGAACTCATGGGGGGCATTCTCACCCGGGCGATCCGGCCCGACCAAGGGGTCCGGGATACCGAATCCGTCTTTCTTCTGATGGTGCGTCAGGTAGGTCGCCGCAGCACGGCCGGGCCCAACACATGGCAGACGCGAAGGGCCAGTTCCACATCGGCCCGGTCGGCCCGCAGCGGTCTGCCGCGCAGCGCCTCGGCCTTCGCGATTCGGTACTGGACGGAGTTCTTGTGCAGGTTCAGCCTTTCGGCGGCGGCGGTGTGGCTGGACCCCAGGTTCAGGAACACCCGTACGGTCTCGCGCAGCCGTTCGGCCTGGTCGTCGTCGGTTGCCAGGTCGCCGAGGGTGTCGGCGACCCAGGCCCGAGTGGCCGTCAGATCGGCGCACAGCAGTGCGATCGCGCCAACGTCGGCGAAGCGGGTGACCGTCCCGGCGCGTGGGCCGGCAGCCAGCGCCACCTGGCGGGCGGCGCGAGCCTGCCGATGACTGCCGCGGAATCCAACCGGCCCCCAGCCCGGTCGACCCAGGGCGGCGCGCATCCCGTTCGGCGCGGCGGACACCAGCGCCTCGGCCACGGCGGCCTCATCGGGCGCCGGCGCGGCCGAGCCGAACCAGACCGTGGCGCTGCCCTCGTCGGCGGGCGAGAACAAAAGCTGCGCGCGAACGGCCTTGGCGCAGGTACCTGCCGCGCGCTCCAGATCCCAAAGTCCCTCGCCGGGCCCGGGTGTCCGTTCGTCGAGCCAACACAGCACGGCAACGTGCGTCTGGTTGAGTCGGTAACCCAGGGCCGCCTCGATCGTGGGGTCGCCGTCCGCCCCGTTCAGCAGCGCCTGAATCCGCGCCGCCCGCACGATCGAGTGGTGCTGGGCCCAGGATTCGCGCTCCTCCTCGTAGGCGCCAACGACCATTTCGGCGGCGGTGTCCACGTAGGCGGTCGTGGCGCGCAGGATCGCCACGTTCGCCTCGGCCGCCTCGGCGGTGCCGATGCCGGGCTCGGCAGCCAGCTCCGCCAGGGCCAGTTCGACGAAGGCCGCGTGCCCCAGCCGGTAGGCACGCAGCATTGCGGAGGCCGGGATGCCGCGTTGCGCCAACAGCCGGGCATACCGCACGGCGGCCGGCGGGGCGCCGAGCGATCGGGGGTCCACGTCGTGGGCGAGGATGTACAGCCCGGCGGCGACGTTCTCCTCGATCGAGTGGGCCAAAGCGCCCAGCAAGTGGTCGTCGTGCTGCAGAGGTGCGATCTCGGCGGCGAACAGGGTCAGCAGTTCGGCGGTGAACTCGTGTCGGCGCGCGGTCAACCGCTGCGCCACCTCGGCGACCCGGGTGGTCGCCCGGGGCGTGCCCATCGGCAGGGGATTCAGGCTCACCGCCGGGCCAACTTACCCGGCGCCCGGGCATCAGACCAGCAGATCGTGCCGGCCCTGTTCGACCAACAGCGATCGATAGCGCTCCCGCAGCTCCGCGGGCCTGGGGGCGTGCGCCAGAAGTGCGGTGATCGCGCCGCTGATGCGCACGCTGCCATCCGCGATGCCGGCCGCGAGGTTGAGTTCGCCCTGCAGGTATCGGTTGGCGTCAGAGCCCGACAATTCCAGGCGGGCGTTCGGCACCACCTGCTCGACGCTGCCCGGGTAGACGCGCTGATTGGGCAGATCCACCAGTAGGCTGCACTCCGGGTTGGTGCAGACGATGTGCAGCACCACGCCGGTGCTGGAGAACCGATCGGCAAGCTCCGGTTCGGCGAAGGCCTGCTCGAACAGGCCGCCGACCAGGCGCAGCAGCTCGTCCTCGTCGGGGAAGGCGACGGTGGTCATCGGTGGGCGGGCGTGGTCTGCTCGCTGCGGTGGTTCGGCGCACCCACCTCGAGCTCGAGCGTGGCGGTCTCCAGGAAGGCGCGCAGCTCGGCAAGCGCGGTCTCCTTCCACTCCTCCAGCGCCTCGGTGACCGCGGCCGCACGACGGCTCTGTTCACGCATCTGCTCGAGCACCAGCGCCACCGCCCCGAGGGCGATCAGCGCCAGGCCGCCGATGCCGCCGGAGGCGAGGTAGGGCAGTTGCAGCACGATGTCGTCGTTGCGCCTGACACCCAGGTATCCGAGCAGGACGCAGATCAACCCGCCCACCACCAGGGCCGCTGCGAGCACCTTGAGTCCGAGGTCACCCAACCGGTTGTTCATGGTCTCTCCCTCTCAGCCGGTGCGTTTGCGGACGACGACTATTGCGGCCAGACCGCCCACCGCGGCCAACAGCACGAAGCGGTAACCGTGCCGGGCCTCGCCCGGCAGCGGGGAGGCAATCCGGGCCGGGAGCGCGAACACGGTGCTCGGTACCGTCGAATCGCCGGCGGGCGCGACGACGTTTATCACCGATGGCGTCGCCGCAGGTGCCGAGCCGGGCGGCGGCGGACCCAACGCCGGGAAACCGGACGGTGGCGGAGCACCGGCCGGCGCCGGTGGGCCGGCTGGCGCGCCGGGTGAGTTGGCGACGGCGGTCCCGGGCGGTTCGGCCCGCTGGCGGGCGGTGGCCGCGGCGGTGACACTCGCGAGCTGGAAGGTCTCGTCGGAGCCGATGTCGCTGGGGCGGGGCATGGCGTCGGGGGCGTGGTAGCCGAATGTCATGGCGGCTCCGGAGACCGTCGCCCCGTCGGCGGTCGTGTCAACGGACATCGGGGCGAAGGTGAACCGGAGCCCCTGCTGGGCCAGTTGCTCGAGCGCCGAGCGGAACTGTGACAGTGCATCCAAGGGCACCGGCACCTGTCGGGAGATCCCGATCCCGTGGGAGTCGATCTCCACCGGCAGGCCGGCCAACTGAGCGCCCGTCAGTTTGACCTGCAGGGTGGGCACCGGCTTGCCGCCCGGCGGGATGGTGATCGCGGCGATGCTGTCGACCGCCGCGATCGTCAGCGCCGATTCGCCCGATCCGATCACCACGTTGTGCACGCTTGTGACGCCGGTGGTCACCACCGTGCCATCCGGCGCGACGGAGCTGTCGCTGCGCGAGGTCGAGGCGCCCGCGCTGAAGGCCGGGGCGCTGATCGCGCTGCCCGCAGCCTGCGCGATCGAGGCCGGGGCGTCGGCCGCCCGGGCCGATACGTCGAAGTTGCGCACCTGCCCGGAGTTATCGCTGCCCGACTGACCGCCGGTGAACCGAGCCTCCCTCGGGGCCGTGATCGAGGGCGGGTCCTGGGCGTTGACCACCGTCGGGACGGTGGTGATCGTGCCCTTCGGGGCGGAGGTGACGATGAAAACATCACCCAGCTCGCCGAACGTCAGCCCCGCCGCAAGCGCGGTGGCCTTGCCCAGCTGCACGGTGGTCTTCGAGAACAGGAACCCACCATCGGTCTCCGCGGGGACCCGACTGACGATGCCGTAGGGCGTGGCCGAGCTGGCCGCCGAGAAGGCCGCCAACGAGTCCGGCGGGGCGGCCCGGGCCGCCGGACCCCACCCGACCACGAACACGCCGACCAGCCCCAGTGCCGCGGCGGCGGCCGGCAGGCGCGTTCGGCGATGGACGACTCTCATAGGTACGCCTCCTCCACCGCGCCCACGCGCACGGCCGCAGCGGGCGTGCCGCTGAACGTGGTGCGGCCCTTCTTGAGCACGTAGACCCGATCCGCCACGTCCAGCGCGCGATGCACGAACTGCTCAATGAGCAGGATCGACAAGCCGCCCCGGTTGAGTTCCACCAACCGGGCCAGGATTTCGTCAACCACCAGCGGCGACAGCCCGAGGCTCAGCTCGTCGATCAGCAGCAGCTGCGGCTCGCTCATCAAGGCCCGGGCGATCGCCAGCATCTGCTGCTCACCGCCGGACATCGAACCCGCGGCCTGATTGCGCCTCTCACCGAGCCGGGGAAACAGCTCGCATGCGGCTCGCACCCGTTCCTCGACCGCCCGGGGTCGACGCCGGGCGGCCCAGGCCCCCAGCCGCAGGTTGTCAAGCACGCTCATCTCGGGGAAGACCCGCCGTCCCTCGGGCACGTGGGCCAGCCCCGCGCGGACCGCGGCGGCGGCGCCGTGGCCATCGATGCGGGTCCCGTTCACACTGACCGTCCCCGCCCGCGGGCGGACCAACCCGGTCAGGCCGCGCAGCGTGGACGTCTTGCCCGCACCGTTGGGACCGAGCAGCGCGACAATCTCCCCCCGCGCCACGTGCAACGTCAGCCCACGCACCGCAAGCACGGAACCGTAGGCCACGTCCAGCGAGCGGGCCGCCAACAGTGCCCTTTCGCCGACGCGGGGCGTGGTTCGGGTGGGCTCGGTCAATGTCATGAGCCCACCGTCTCCGCAACGGAGCTACCCAGATACGCCGCGCGCACCTCGGCGTTCGCACGGATCTGCGCCGGGGTTCCCTGCGCGAGGAGCTCGCCGAAGTTCAGCACGTAGACCCGATCGCTGATCGCCAGCACCATCCCGACGTCGTGCTCGATGATCAGCACCGACATTTGCCGCTCCCGGCTGATCCGGCGCAGCAACGAGCCGAAGTAGTCCGACTCGGTGCTGTCCATCCCCGCCGCCGGTTCGTCGACCAGCAGTACCTCGGGGTTCATCACGATCGCCCGCGCGACCTCCACCATCCGCTGGGTGCCATACGGCAGGTCGCCGACGGGGGCATCGAGGACCTGGGTCAGTCCGCACTGGGCCGCGATCTGGTGGGCGGTTCGCCGGGCGGCCCTTTCGGCGCGCCCGGCCAGGCCGAGTGCGCCCGCCAGTGCGCCGGGACCGTAGTTGCGATGCCGTCCCAGCAGCAGGTTCTCATCCACCGACAGGTGGCGGAACAACTTCGACTGCTGGAACGTGCGCGCCAGCCCCAGACGCGCCCGCTCGGCGGCGGGTAGGTTGGTGATGTCCCGACCGTTGAGCGTGATCTGCCCTGCCGTCAGCTTCTGAGCACCCGTCAGACAGTTGAACAGCGTCGTCTTCCCGGCGCCGTTGGGTCCGATCAGGCCGACGATCTCGCCGGGCCGGACCTCGATGTCTATCTCGCGGTTGGCGATCAGACCCGCATATCGTTTCGTCAACCCGATGCCTACCAGATGCCCGCTCATGTGCGGCCTCCCACGAGGCGGGCGTGGACGACCGTGCCCGCCGGGATTTCCGCGGTCGTGCTCGCGTGCACCACCACCGGCCGGGCCGATTGCCGCGCCGATGTCTCCTCGGGGACGAACGACCCGTACCGGATCGGCTCGCCGCGGATCGCGTCGGCCAGCGTGCGTCGGGCGCTGCGCAGCATGCCGACCACACCGTCGTGCCCGGACAGCAGCATCAAGAGCAAGGCGATGCTGCTGACCAGGAACAGCCGGACGTCGAAGAGGTTGACCAGCGGTTGGCCGGTGGCCAGGAACACCCCGCCGATCAGCGCACCCCCGATCGCCTCGGCGCCGCCGAGCACCGGCATGGCGAGGTAGAACAGCGACTGGAGAACACCGAACTGGTCGGGGCCGGGCGTGGACAGGAAGAGCATTCCGTAGAACAGGCCCGCCACCGAGGCCAGTGCCGCCGACGCGGCGAATACGGCGATCTTGTACTTGGCGATGCGGATCGCCATGGCCGCGGCCGCTTCCTCGGAGTCCCGGATCGCGAAAAGCACGCGGCCGGTGTCGGTCCGGCGGATGTTCCATGCGAGCACCATGGCGATCGCGAGCACGATCAGCACCGCGTAGTACAGGCCGCGGTCCGAGGCCGTCGACAGGCCGAGCAGGCTCTTGCGTGGAACTTCCTTGGCGGTGGTGCCGCGCAGCTGCGGACGGGTGAAGAAGTAGCGCTGGCAGGCCACCCCGAACGCCAGGGTGGTGATGGTCAGGTACACCCCGCGCAGCCGCAGCGAGGGCACGCCGAGGACCAGGCTGATGCCGGCACCGACCGCCGCGATGATCGGCACCGCCAGCACCAACGGCACTCCGTGATTGAGCAGTTTCTCCCCGATGTAGCAACCGAAGCCGAGGAAAGCGGCATGGCCCAGGGAGATCTGACCGGTCCAGCCGACGAGGACCACCAGCGACAGCCCGACCAGTGCGTAGATGGCGGACAGGGTGCCGTAGAAGTGGGCCACCTTCGGGGTGAATATCGGCCAGATCAACGCCGCCGCCACCAGCACCAGGATCGCCACCCGATCCGGGGTCACGAATCGGGCCCAGTCCGGCCGGGGCGCAGCCTGCTCGCTGCGCGACGTCTTCTGTCGGTAGCGCAGCTCGCGGGGCAGCCCGAGTTGCTGGGTGCGCGCGCGCATCAGTACTCCGCCACCACGTCGAGCTGCGGCCGACCGGAGCGCAGCACCAGCACGCCGAGCAGGCCGGCGAACACCAGGAGCTCGCCGATGCCGGCCGTGGCCGCGTAGCCCTGGCTGAAGCTGAAGATCAGCCCCACGGCCAGGCCGCCCGCGCCGGCCAGCGGCAGGCTGTTGAACCCACCGAGCGCGGCCGCGACCAGGCTGGAGATCAGCACGAAGGTGAGGCTGATCTGGTCGAGGCTGTTCAGGTGGATGTACATCAGCCCGGCCAGCGCCGCACTGGCGCCGCCGATGGCCCAGGTGGCGGTGATGATCGCGTTGACCGGCAGACCGACGATCCGGGCCGCGCCCGGATCCTGTGCGATCGCGGTCACCCCGGCGCCGAACCAGGTCCTGGCCAGCAACAGATACAGGCCGCCCGCGAGAACCACGACCCCGGCCGCCGTGGCCAGTTGATGGACCGTCACCCCGGTGTTGCCGACGCGGACCACGTGGTCGGAGAACACAGAGGCGATCGGCGGGTTGTCCGGCCCCCAGATCTGGACGGTGAGCTCGGAAAATGCCAGCAGCACACCGGTGGTGGCCATCAACGTCGCCAGCGCGCCGCGGTGGCGCACCGGTCGGACTGCCACCCGCTCCACGCCGGCGCCGAGCACGGCCCCGAAGGCGATCGCCAGCACGGTGGCCAACCCGACCGGCAGGCCGGCGTCGCCCATCAGCGTGTAGTGGAAAACGAACGCGCACAGCACGCCGGTCGCACCCTGGGCCAGGTTGATCACCCGACTGACCCGATAGGTGATCACCACCCCGAGCGCCACCAGGGCGTAGATCGTGCCGTTCGCCAGCCCGGTGACCAGGTAACCAAAAAACCTACTCATGCCCGACGGCGTCCGCTCATCCGACGGGACGCGCCCTGATACACCGCCGGGGCGGCGTAGGGCGCCACGGCCGCCGCGCCACCGCGACCCGCCAGGAAGAAGCGGGTGGACACGACCTGCCAGACCAGGCTGTCATCGGCCTTCAGCATGATCCCGCTGGTGGTTGCGGCACCGAGGTTGGCGAAGTTCAGATGCAACCCCAACTGGGTGTCGAAGTCGGTCATCGACCGAAGCGCCTTCAGGAATGCGTCGCGGGTCAGATGCGGGCCAACGGCACGCAGCGCCGCCACGATCGCCTCCGCCCCGGCGTAGGAGGCCTGCTCGTAGAAGTGGTGGAAGGTCTGCGGGAAGTAGTACTCGGTGATCTGCCGGTACTGCTTCACCCCCGGGGCGTCGGACTTGTAGAAGTCCCAGAACGAGAACCCGTACATGCCCCTGCCGTTGGACCCGGCCGCCTTCGGCACGTCGTCGGCGACGACGAATCCGCACACGAACTGGGGCTTCCACCCCACCCGCTGGGCCGCCTGGATGAACTTGACGTTGTTCACCGGGTCGTTGCAGAACACCACCGTGTCCACGCCGGCGTTCTTCAGCGTGGCGACCTGGCTGTCCAGGCTGGTCTCGATCTCGCGGTTGGACGCGGTCTTCACCACCTGGGCACCGTGCGCGGTGGCCATCCTCGTGGCCTCGGCGGTGCACTCCGGACCGGCGACGTCATTGAGGTAGGAGACGCCGATCTTCTTCGCGGCGAGCTTGGTGGTCGCGTACTGGGTGATGAGCCCGCCCACGTCGGTGCCCGGAGGCTGGGTCGGGTACATCCACGGGCTGGTGAACTCCTTCGCGTACAGACCCGAGGAGCCGACCCAGGGCAGCCTCCGCTTGGCCAGCGCGGGCTGGACGATGTCGAGGTTGAAGTCCAGCGACGGGCCCATGATGAAGACCTGGTCGGAGTCGGCCAACTTGGTCAGGCAGCCGGTGGTGCCGTCGGCGGTGCCCGCGGTGTCGCAGGTGACGAACTGGATCTTCCGGCCGCAGATGCCGCCGGAGTCGTTCGTGTAGTTGAAGTACGCCCTCGGCGCGTTCTCCGAGACCTTGCCGTACTTGTCCAGGTAGCCGCCGTTGAAGAACGTCCCGCCGATCTTGATCGTGGTCGCGGTGACGCCGGTGTCGGCCGCGCCGCCGTTGCCGCCCGGGGGTGCGACCGCGCCACACGCCGCCGCGGCGGCGGCCGGCGCCTTGCCCGCGGCGGGCTTTGCGGCCTGCTGGCCCGCCACGGGAGCGGTCTTGGCGGCCGGTGCCG
>Ga0157362_1000392_pt1 | contig 14689 bp, 8 predicted proteins | sample AttlaeALBM3_FD_111480 | JGI IMG/M metagenome (GOLD analysis project Ga0157362, IMG submission 111480) | Fungus gardens microbial communities from leaf cutter ant in Ribeirão Preto, State of São Paulo, Brazil - Atta laevigata ALBM3 | ecosystem: Host-associated > Fungi > Mycelium > Unclassified ... | reverse complement strand
TCGTCGTCGTCTGCGGCGTCGTCGTCGTCGTCGTCGTCGTCGTCGTCGTCGTCGTCGTCGTCGTCGTCGTCGTCGTCGTCGTCGTCGTTGTCGTCGCCGTCGCCATCGTCGTCGAAGCGAGCGGATGAGAAAGAGGGAAGGTCCCGAAATAGGCTGGCGAGCCGCGCGAATGAGCGAACGGCCGACTCACCGATCCGTCCTAATAAATATTATGTCAACGTAAATAAGTGCGATGCCACGTAGTACTCCGCCGCGAGTGCTCGAAGAGCCGAGCGGCCGGAGAAGGTGGAGAATGGCGGCGCACCGACAGAGTCGATCTGTCGCCCGGATGACGGACGGCTGATGTACAGAAGGACAGGTGCGCCTCTCGATCTTTTCTCTCCTCCCCTCTACCGTGCGTCTGCTTGCAGTTCGTCTTCTCGTTCCTCGCTCTCCTTAACTTCGTCTTCTCGCCGTGGTCGAATCGTTCTTGCGCCCCGAATGTCGCTCCCGCGTTTGTTTCGCCTTGACGGTTCTCGCTTGGAAGCACGGCGAGTGATTTCGTATGATATTGCACGTAAAACGCGCAAGAGGCAGATGTTATTTGAGCATTTTCTCACGACTGTATCGAATTGGGAGGGAAGGGGAGGGGGGGAGAAGGGAGGATGAGCGAGTTTGCTGCCAGCGTGCGTTTGAGATTTCCGGATCGCCATCTGCGTTATTTGGTTATCACTTCTTATCTGAATAAGTCGTTAGTCAAAGCGGATATTAGTAATTAATGCGCGCATTCCTGTTATATAATTTATGCCTATGAATTCTTAAGATTCCTCACGTACAGCTCCGTTACGGATTAGTGTGAATGGAAATTAGAGAAACGTTCTTGTCGTTTGAGTAACGGATGGATGACACGGACGACAGGTGCATCTCTCAATCTTCTTCTCTCTCACGCGGCCGACCTCAGTTAATTCACGTCCAACGACAAGCTTCGATTCCCCAACGCAAATAACTCGCGCCTTAACTCGCACTTAGTATCTCGTAACCCGACATTTTGTACGCGCGTTTCTAATAGCGACAGCGATTATTTTTAGTCTTCATGCGCACGCAAACGACTCTCGTTCGAATGGAATATCATCGTTGCACAGGGAGCGCATTGTACCTTTGTCATCCTCTCGAGAACGTCGAGCACCCGACGTACAACTGAAGAGCGCGGATGTTACTTGTACGTAAACTGGATACTTTAAAGTTACGACGCCCGTTTAACTTTTGGCATCGCCGTGTATATACTATTCCGTTTTTCCGCTCGGTCTCCTTTCCGCAACCATATGGCGAGAGTTATTTACACCGTACATCGTGTCCCTCAAAGTCTATAAGTCACTTTCTTACGTCGCGGAAGACTTAGGGTAATGCCACTTCATCGGTGGACAGTCGCCTAAATATAATCTTACTAATATGCCGCGAACTACGATTTACGAAACCGCTACCAACTATCATCCCGATGGTCTGTGCGATGAATCACAGTTCAAACGGTGACGAGGGAAGCGACCTAAAATTTACCGCGCCGTTATAAAACTTGTCATCAGCTCGTTGATATTATACCACAAAATGTTATTATGATAGTTTCTTAATAGATTCATATTTCTTAGAGAGTCCTTTAAATAGAAATAGTAGAGATCTCAGTACTAATCTAATTTATCATAAATAATTGTAAGATTTGTAGAATTATAGAATTAAATGAATTATAGAATTAAATACATGTAGCCTGCATACATCCAAAATCTTGAACACTTCATCCGCTCGTTATTACATTACTCCTTTTACGCGATAATAATCTGTAATTTTTTGCCGGAGAATACTGTATATATATATATATATATATATATATAGCTAAATGTGAAAAATATGGAGAACACATATCACCACGTTTTTCCTGTTACCCAAACATTGCCGGTGTACCGTGTAACACGTATTTTAAACTAAACGAACTGCGTACACCCCCTACCTCGGTACGCCAGGCATTCGGCAGTATGTGCAGTTGGAAATGTCAGGGAAAGTTAGAGGAGTAGAGTTCGTTGAGGGAAATACGCGGCAGGGCGAAAGGAGGTGATGGCCAGGAGGTAGAGAGAGGAGGTGGCAGTCAGTCAGTCACTCAGTCCTCCGTCGCTCGAAGCCAGAGCAGTTCCAGCGTAGTCGTAAGGGGGCCGGGACCGAGGTTGGAACAGATTTATGCGACACACATGCGGCAAGGCGTATAACTCACTCGCTCGCCCATAATATCCACTCCCCGGACCCCGCTGAATCCTATTCTGCCCCTTTTCCTGGCCCCCAAAGGCATCCAGATGAGAGACAGACGCACCAATACTGTCGAACGAGACCGACGTGGCGATATTTATTACGTATCGGGATTATGTTACCCCGGTGGTTTCCCCATCGCGACAGGGCCCCAAACGTTCTGAAATCGCGCGAAAAACGATGCATTCGAAAAGATCTAGAAATGCATTCTAAATCAAAAGTGTCCCGTTATATATATATATATATATATCGCAAAATTCGAGTTTATTATCTTCGAATACATCATTTTAAATTGTAAATGTTAAGAATCTTGATTCAATCGATCATCTAAATATAATAGTAAGCAATTGATACTGAAATATAAATGCAACAATTTAATCTCGAGTAAAGAAATCGATTGTTTCATTGGAAACAAAGACGACGTTAATCGGATGATAAACAGGTCAATCAGTTTAATCAAAGAACTATTACTGAACAACCACATTTTGAACCACATTTCGCGTCAAGATTTGGAATGTCGCTATATCTTTAAATAATCACGTCGCTATTTTCGCCTGTTTCCTTGGCAACGAAACGTTCTGTCCAGAATCATCGATATCGCGGAAAAAGCTTTTTGCACGCGAATGCTCTCGTAAATCCCGCGGACTTCTCGCTTTCGTCGGCTTAGCGTATATTCCCATAACGCGAATAAAAACGTCGGTGCAGCAGGATATGGTGGTCAGAAACGTTCGTAAATCGAGGAGCCCGTTTGCGCGTGTACCGCACGAAAGGGACCGAGAGAAGTAGAGGAACGAAAAGAGGGAAGAGAGAGAGAGAGAGAGAGAGAGAGAAAGAGAGAGAGAAAGAGAGAGATAGTAAAAGAGAGTATCAAGGGGGGAAAGAAAGAAAGTTCTGTATATGGGGGTTACCTATGCCCATACCGAGCCTAGTTAGTCTGGCATCGTACCACCTTTGTTTGTTCGCCCCACCGACGGTCGTCACGACCGTACGTACACAGAGGACCGGGCACGCAAATCCACATAACGCACGCACACACGCAAGCACGTACACAAGTCCGCACGTACGACGTCCTACGCACACAACGTCCGACGCAGTAGCCGTAGCATTATATCGTGAGCACAGAAGTAATTTATAGTTGCAATAATTTATTGGGTACCATGGGGTTTATACTTGCCTGACGTGTAGCCATCCGTCACCGTCAGTGACGTCACCTCCCTCCACATAATGACTACCTACGCCCCTGACTCCTTCCCCCTTCTGTACGATCCTGCTTCCACCTCATCCTCCCCCCTATGCGTCCCCCTCGACTTCTAACTACCCTTCCCCTCCCTCTGGTCTTGTATGTCTCGGTACTGAAGCGTGCACCCCTCTGCGTAACCCCCACTCTCCTCGCGCGGCCAACTAGAGCATTCGTCTAGTTATATTATACTTCCAGTTTGCTGGAGTACGATATTACTTGCCTGTGTCGAAGGTAAGATAATGAGCGATGCGGGTCTAATGTGGTTAAAAATGTACACGAACACCTGCGACTTCTACTACGCGATTAACGTTTGCTGATATACTATTTCCCACTCATGAGGAATTTACTCGCATGAGAACAAAAATGTAATAAATAATAAATTTTATCTTCATCCATATCAGCCATCTATTTAATCGTTAGAACTCTTATCAAAGTGTACATTTTTTTAGGGAAGTCAATTCTTAATCAATTGTCAATCAGTATTTGGAAAATGAGATTTGGAAAATTTTTCATAGAATTATATTTAAAAAATGTAATACACAAAAAATATTATATAAAAATATTAAAAAATAAATAAAGATACATGTGTATCTGTGTAATTAAAATAAATTTCTAATTAATCTTGCATAAATATATACAGATGATAGTAGCTTTTGTAGATAATAAAATTTATTTTCGAGTACGATTTGTGACCTATTCATATGTTGCCACAGCGACAAACAAAGAGAGAATAATCAAATGGTCGAATTGAACAAGTTGACGTAGATTGTTTGATAAAGCGATAAGTAGAAAAAGATTGTGTGAAAATTCGAGCGGAGGAACCGCTTCGAAAGGATCGTCATTTCAGAGGACTCGGCAATAACGATTTTTCACAGAGGCAAAATCGCAGAGAAACGCTCGTATATTCTCTGTGCAGCAGAAGTTCTGACGGACAGCGTCGAGTAAGACGGGATGACGTGAGGCCGCGATACGTCAAGCCTCCTCCTCCCACATCGACGTTCCACCCGCGCCTCTCCACATCGCTTCTCACCTTCTTCGATTTCACGTACACGTAGCGCGAGCGTGAGAGTCGGCGTCGATGGAAGTGTTGGTGTCGTTGTTGCCATAGTAGTAGTGCCATCGCAGTCACCAGAGGCGCCTTCTGATGGCTGGCAGAGATGACGAGTTGGTCCAGAGCTAGATATGCTCGTCACGTTTCTGGCTCCTGAGAGGAACGACGGAGGTAGGAGTGAAGGAGGGGAAGGAGGTAGACAGAGGCAGCAGCGGTGGGCACGCGGGTGACGGAGCGGCAGCGGTGGCGGGCGGTGGCAGTGGTGGGAAGCTGAGGGTGCGAGTGGAAGTGACGTTGACGGGTGTTTGTCACTGTCCTCGGCAAATAATATCCAGCGCAGCCCGTTACACACTCATCCCACCGCCTCCGCAAACCTTCCTCAGAACGAGAGGCTCGCAGTGGAAGTTGGCGTGTGTGTATTTGCGAATATATGCTTTGGCGAACTGATATTCGTGTCGGCTTTTCGTATTATGCATTTGTTGTAGATCTCTACATATTCACCCCGTATCACCACTACGAGGGAATGGTCGTTCGTTGTACATTTTCTCGTTCAACGCACACCCCGCGATCTTACTTTACACCTTGCGGCGCTACTTTGCGACTACATCTTCCCATCTCCGCCACCCTCGTCATCGAGCCTCTCATACTTCGACGACTGCGTTGGGGGTATGAGTGGAGCTACAATTTATCGGAGGCAATTGGCAATTCTTTAATTAAATTCAGGATCGCAGATAAAAGAGGGAAATGGATTGTACAAGTATTCGCTGCGATACAAAGAGAAAAGACACTTTCTCTCTAATATTAACCGGACTATAATAATTTACAATTTTATCTTACAATTTATCTCGTGAAGACTCATCCGATTGTGACAACCGGATACATGTTGTTTCGTAAGAGACATTCTCTCTTGTAGCGCCGTTACTAACGTTAAAGTGATGGACATATTAATAATCGTCAACATCAGTTGGACATCATCTGTTTACCATATGTCACGTCAGTACGCACTCTCCAGTCCACGTGGCAATAGGGTGGAACGAATAAAAATGATAATGAATTAGAAATTAGCGTTATGAAATATGGAACGTAGTTAATTATCAGACAGCTCGATTTCCAGTTCCCATGAAGAGGCTAATTAGTGGAACTTATTCGACCTGTCGCAACAGACAGGTTCTGCGCGAAGGAGGACGATGGGTTCAACACGGTCGGAAGGGGTCGTCGAAATAGAAAGAGACAAGGGTGGAGGTCTTGGCGACAGCCGTCAATCGATTGTCAACCGGGTCAGCCAACCAACCTAACCCGAACTTCAGAACTCTCTTCTTCAAGCGGTCTCTTCGTTCGTGTACGCAATGAGTGGCTTTCTTCTCTCATTCATCTTGTTTTTATTATCGAAAACCTCTTTGACATAGGTAATTACTAAGAAAAACGGCGAATAATGACAAAGAAGTACGGGTAATTATAACAATGTCAATACTTTTCTCGTAACGGATAATCGTACGGAGATTTTATTCGTTGGCCTTCACATAGAACTATTAAACTCTTTTGCTTATTCTGACAACGTTCTAAATTATGGTTTTCATATTGTAATTATGGATAATGAAACAAAATTCGCAGCTTAATTCAATACCAGTGCTTGCGTACATAGGTTTTATAAAAACAAGTGATCCTATTTATAATTTGTTAGATAATAACGATCTCTCATCGCGTTCGTAGAATTTTGCCTGAAACTATAAACCCAAGACTGTCATTAACAACCCGTTTATCTGTTATTTTTTCTTCCGGGAATTATGTATCTTGACTCCACGAGTTTCGAGAAAACTATATTCATCGAGGGGAAAATTAGAACAGCATATTACAAATTCGCTTATCCCAGACCCTTACAAAATTTTAAAATTTTAAACGGAACGTTTACATGCCGATGCATACAATGAACTACATTGAAATGCAGGGTGCGCGTGTAGTTCACCTCGCAAAAGGGTAGAAACGTCAAGGGGGAACTTAATTGAGCGTTCAAAACCGCGGTGTGTTCAATTTGCTTCGATTAACGTCTCTTCTCTCACGCTGTGGGAGCATCGGCATAGAACGGAGACGACGAAGGGGAAAGACGAATGTCCCGATGGAGGGAAGGGTAAAGAAGAAGAAGAAGAAGAGAGGACGAGAGCGGGAGGAGATGTAATCAGTCTCTCGGACGCGGGGTGACGAGCTGTCTCTCGGCATGACGACTGGACACGAACGTCCTCCACCTTCTCCTCCCGATCCGTCCTTTTCAATGCTCACCTTCACCACCCACCCCCACTTCAACAACTCCAGACGTCCTGCCCCCTCTCGCCAATCGAGCTTGATAGGTATGGAAGTGAGAGCCACAGTACGTACAATACACCTACACTTGCGTCGTCCGAAGGGGTGTTGGGGGGAGAGGTGGTGGTCTGTAGAAGTAGGCACCCTCCTAGTCGCCTTTCCGGACCCTCCCTACCGTCGATATCAAGACTCCCGTCCGACAGATCAATGCCGTGAACGGCGACGACGCCTGGGCGTCCACCGACGTCTCCTCGGACGAACGGCTGGACATAGACGGACCCTCGAAAATCGGTTGATGGCTTTGCAAGACCCAACCTAGATTGCTTCCAAAGAACCATTGTGCGCACTCGGTCGCTCGGGAACTGCCGCATCAAGCCGCATTGTGGGGACTGATTAACGGCCGAAGCTAGTCTGCCGAAGCGAAGTTAAAATGAAATGTATTAAGAGCGTCACTATTTGTAATATCAACGCATAATTAACAATTATTAATGTAATGATATAACAATTAACATGACGTAATTTTGTAGTCAAATTAACATTGCTTACTAAACAATTATTTTAGAATAAAAATTAATCTTTAAAAAGTTAAGCAAGAGGTGGACATTTTTTGTTATAATCAAGATTTATTAAATGTTTTTCTTTCTTGTTGTTTAATTATAAATTCTTTTTATCACGATACAAAGTAACAAGACAAAATGACATTATTTAATAATGTCAGACAAAATTATGTAAAGTATGTAAAGATAAATAATGTACGTAATCGCGATGAAATTCATATCAAAATCTACTAACTTCAGAAGAAAACAATGTTTTTCGGAAGGATCGATGAATGATAGTATCTGTTGCTTCCTGAAAGCGTTCCTCGAAACAGCATAGGCGCGTTGCGCGGACAAGCTGACGGACAGACGGACGAATGAAACCGCACCCGTAAGCTTCATTGCATATTCAGCGAGTGGAACCATGCGGGTGGGAGGATTTTGTCTTAAACTCCGCGCGGAGCAAGATCCGGAACAGGAAGGATGGCGAAGTGTCAACGCGGCGGGAGGGAACCATGACACGAGCCATTGGACTTCGGAAAGGAGTCAGTCCTTCCACGGGACTTCAGAATATCGTTCTGCAGCGGTTTATTGGTTTTGTTTCCGGTGAATCCCCCGAGGGCCAGGTTCGTACGATGTCGAGCGGGAGGGAGAAGGAGAAAGAGAAGGCGAGAGACGTTGAAGTGCGGCCGGTGTGATTACGAGGGTGGCGATGCCGGTGATGACGCCGAGTTATTCGAGAGTAAAGCGGGGAAAAGTCAGAGAAGAGAATTCGGCCTGGAGGACGTACGTATGTAACTACGCTGTTCCCTCCTTCACCAAGAGACATGCATTCCTCGCGTTTTCCGGAGTGTCCACTTCAGCGGATCGTCCAGAAAGAGGGAAGGGCGCGAACCGCGATAAAACTAATCTCGGCGGAGTGCGAAGTCTCCCTATCTTGTTCTGTCTTCTCTCCAGTTCTTCTCCGTGTTTCTCCGAATTCGACTGAACAACGGACACTAACAATGACAACGGCGCGAACAGACGCCAATGGGATTGAGAAAGAGAGATGGAAAGTGCGAGTGAGTGAATGAGTGAGTGAGGGAGTAAGAGAGAGAGAGAGAGAGAGAGAGAGAGAGAGAGAGAGAGAAAAGAAAGGGGGAGGGAAGAAGGAAAGCGTGGAGAACTCAGTGGCGGCAAATTGACGCGCGACTGACTGCCTCGATCACATAAATGCGGACAAAACGCGAACTAACTTCAGCTCTCGGCGGCTGCGAGGACGTCGAGCCAATACGCGCACGTGATTCCCGACTGGCGTCTCAATGGACGTCAGAATCACTTCTCTGCCAGTCATCCGTAACGAAGGACGTACATTTGTAGACGGGAGCAGATACTGAATATCCTACATGTAATGCGGCAGAGTTCGCGCTAATCTCCGTAACGCACAATCGAGGTACGTAATATAGACGTAAACCTCAAATGGATGAACGGGGCCGGGCTTTGAAAGCGAGCTTGGCATGGTTTATCCTAAGATCATGCTTGTCGATGAAAGGCTTGTTATACGTAAGACGCGCTCTATCGAATTATCTTCGTTGGTAGATTGATAATGAGATTCCATAACATGCTCTCATTCGTAAAATCTAAGATCAAGATAACGCAATTATTTATTACAAATATATATTGATCGTAACTACGTTTCAATCAATATATATTTTTTAATATATTTTAATATATTTCAAAAATATTTTACGAAAACCGAGTTCATACTAAATATAAAACGTATGTGTCTTAAGTTTCAATTATTTTCAAAAGTACAGCTTTGATAAGTGTTGATAATTCCTTGTTGCAAAAGCGAATTTTTCAAAGCCAATCTAAAGGCATAACAAAAGTGGCGCATTGTCTCGGTGAGGAGAAAAGAACAAGAATGAATGAGAAGAGAAGAGGAAAAAGCAGAAAAGAGAAAAGGCAGAAAGAGAGGGGAAGAGAGTTCAAAGTGATTGCTTAAAGGATCGATTAAAGCATCCGTCGAAGACAGTGTCGAAACGCTTCAGTCCGACAGTTTGAAGGAAGCTGGACGACGACGATCCCAAGGTCCGACATGGCAAGGGGTGTGGTACGTGAAGGGTGAACGTGAGTTTGCAGTAACGAAAGAGAGAAAGCCCTGGCCTCGGTTGCGTGCACGCGAATGTATGTGTCTATATATATGTGTACGCGCGCGCGCGAGTATATTCGACGGAGGCGAAGAGAGAACGACCGAGATCTGAAACGGGAGCGAATGAGAGGTCGGCTGTTTCATCTGTCACCTGCAGACGCCGCCTTCCTTTCCGTCATCGTCCCTCTCACCCGACCGGCAGCCACCCCCCCGCCCCCGACGACCCCCTTTAATAATAACAACAATAGAGCTGGACTCTAGCGGCGGTCGGTCGTCGTCGTGGCATGTGGACTGGGGGTGGACGTCAGCGAGAAGGGGTCAGGAGGAGACGGGGAAGGAGTGATGTCGGTGGTAGAGTATGGGTCACAAGACGGCCGTGTCACGTCCGCTTCCAGCCTCAACCCTCCTCCTCGACAGGTCCACCCCGCGTGTCAACCTCATCCAGGGACGTAGGTCTTCCTCGGACTCAGGTGCATCTCGCACGTTTACGAATTCGAAGATCCGATATTTGTTCCTCAACTACTGCGGGATGGGGGTGTGGGAGGGAAAGATTATTCATATTTACTTTATTAAATTTAATATATGTTGTTCATTAAGAGCAATCCTGGATTTTTAAGATATTCTCAGAAGAGAGTGTTAAAGATACTTAAAATTCTTGACAAATGGATTTGAAATACAAATAAAAGAACGACACATATCTCGGAAGCGCACATTTTTCCGGAAACAGTCGTGAGGACTGATCCGTCCCTGACTTCATCCAGCCCCACCTTTTACTAGCGTCCGTCCGTCGGCTCGTCTCCCCCCACCTCGCCTTTCGCGACCCTTATTACACGTCGCGGCTCAACTTCATCAGGGGGATGTCGCACCACTCTCACGAGTACCAGCATTAACCTACACACAAGATCTATGTCACGTGTACGTGCACGCTACGTGGCAATGCTAATGTCCAGGAATGCGACCGTGTATGTAGATGCATCTGCAGTATTTCGCGATAATGGTGCACCTTAGGTAGGGGCGAAACGCCTCGTGCCTCGTGCAATGTAATTATAATTTTGCGATATATATGTTACAAAAATATAATGCAATCTCGCGTGTTTTCCAGCCACGCACTGGATACTTGCAAATCGCATAGATCGGGAAGCTTTTACTATATAGGTTATAATTATCACATATATACATAATTTAATATTAACATATTGCGTATCGTTATTTATATCAATATTTATCAGTATTAAGGATTAGAAAAATATATAAAACAAATAAATGCATCATTTTTTTGAATTGTTAATTTTGTTTCATTTTACTTCAATTTACTATTGGATTGTCCGGAAAGTTCGTGCCGATTTTGAAGGAAAATTGAAACGCAGAAGATTTAAATTTTAGTATACATTTATTAAATTATATAGGTTAGTTGGCACGAACTTTCCGAACAACCCAATATTTAATATTTTAATGGAAAAACATGAAATTATATATGGAGAATTATAAAACAATTTTCTTGCACAAATTCTAATAAATAAAAAAAAAAGTAAATAAATGTATGAATAACTAAGATAAAAGAACAGATTAGAAATATAATTCCAAACGCAGTCATTATGCGCCTATGAAAAATCAAAAACGACAAGACGATTAGAATGAGTATAACGAGATTTCTCATTTTATTATGAACGACTATACGATCGTTGGACAATCAAACGACATTACTCGGAATACTTTTTGTCAGGAACTTCGTGATTTCGCGCATGAGTCACGAGAGCGTGTCCGGGCCATTAATCGTCCGTAATTTCATTCAATTTAATTACCTGGCCAACGCGCTCAAACCAAACGGGGCATTAAACCGTCCATACCGAACGTAGTGTTTGCATTTTAATACGCGGGACGGATGTTCCCAGCTCGAATAACACTTTCGCGTTACCTAATAATAGGGGCGTAACGAGTGCGTTCCTGCATCGGTTAACAACCAATAATTAGCAGCCACGGATTTTGTTGTATTTACGACGAGTAATTCTTTTGCTACTCATGAATTCTTCGCGTCTTTGCAACTGGCTGTTGCAAAGCATGTCCTTTAAGAAAAAGTTTTCTTATTTGAAATAAAGAAAAAAAGAAACTGGTCAAACGCGAATCAACTCGCGAATGGACACGATCTCGTGTTTCGAAAACTTACTTTTTTTTTCAACGATTTTTTTTTCAACTGAAAACGAGTTCTACTCTTATCTAGAATATATGAAGAGAAGAGGAATCTCGACGATACAAAAATTCACTGGCGACCGAATTTCGTTAATTACAATTGTATAAAATTTTCCCCCTAATTCGCCGGTTGAACGGATCATCCACATTCAACAGTGCGATCTTTTTGTTGAATGATTCAAAGGCTTTGATGGACGACAGTACAGACTCCGTATTACTGATGCGTCGTGCAAATCCGAAATTTCATCGTCGATAAATTTTTTTCTCCCGATCGATAGGTCGATACAAAACCGAAATAATTTGATAAATGCATGGGCCATTGCGCGTAATGACAGCCTCTCGCTGCGTTTTGCCCCGAGCGTCATACTCTGTCGACCCCTTCCTCCCTTCCTCCCTCTTTTTTTTATTTTTTCCGCCCAAAAGGTAATCCAATCGAGAACGATGATTGAATTATTAATTGAATGACGCGCGTGGCTGGGGTCACACGCGTGCTGCCGCGTATTCGACCTCTCTCTCGCAACGATGAGACGGTTGCTCATCGCGAATAATTCGTCGGGCTTGTGCAGTTAGTGCCTTTTAATGCGTCTCGAAAAATGTATCGACAACCGATAAACCGACAGAATTAAATTTCTCCTCTTTCCCGTGCTTTTACTGCAGCAGCAGTAGCAGCACGCCAAAAGGCAGGCGCGCGAGCGCGTACGCGAAAATAGATTTCGTTTTAAATTCCTGGCCGTGCGTACGATTTTCAATTAAAAATTTATCAGCACGCCCGATGAATGTATATCCGATATTTCTTTCGCTATATGTAATTATGACAATGCGTGTTCATGTCGGACGGATCGGGTATCGCGTATCGGACAAGCTGAGCAAGATACTTCCCGCTTCATGTGTTCATTCGCTCGCAACGCAAAACTCGCTGTAATCCGCGAGCTCCCGGGTTCGCGTCGGACCATCAAGCGGATTCTCTCTTGGATCGACTTCGGAATTAGCGCGAGCACTCCTGAGACGGATGAGGCACGGGATGAGAAGATGAGACAAGAGGAGAAAAGAAATAAAAAAATGCGTTCAGAGATGGAGAAGCCATGAAGGAGGGGCTTTGTCTCGATCTCGTCGACGGCGGCCTTGAACGATCTCGCCCTCGGAAATTTGATCGACACCGGTCAAACGGGTAGACCGGACTTCAAACGTGCCCCTGCCGCTCTCCTACTCCTCCTCCTCCTCCTCCTCCTCCTCCTCCTCCTCCTCCTCCTCCCTCCTCTTTCTCCTCTTCCTCGCTTCCGAGTTTTGTTCAAGTGGTCGGACGTTGGTTGAAAGTCCGTCTCTCGCAGTGGACAGAGAGAAGATGACGAGATGGAAGAAGCGGCAGTGATCCCGTCTACCAGGGAATAGTCGGGAGACGGGCGCGGCCGGAGTAACTCGGAAAGTGTCAGAACGATAATCTGACGCTGGCAACGTGATGGACAGGACGAACGGTCCACTTCGCCCTCAACTCTCACGTCTTCCCGCCATTCCTTTTCCTTCTTCATCTTCGCTCGTCTCTGCACCTCCGCTAATGCAAGACACACCGGACCTGTATTAAATGCCACTCGTTTTTACGGACGAAATATTCGTCTCCTTCACGCGGCATAAAATACGCAAATTTTTGCGTATCGCATAAATAATTCAATATCGATTACGCTAATGTATGCGATATACTGTAACATATTTCAAGATTTTACAAATATAAAAACAAATTATGCAGTTTGGTTGAGCATTTTAATATTTATAATGCGATCCATTAACAACTTTTACACAGACTCGGATGAGTTTGAAATTTAAGATTAAAATCTACAGCTTATGTCATTACACTTCCTACTTGCTGATATAACGTCGTAATAATCTTTAAGAGTCAACGTTATAATTCTTGTATCAAATAAGAAATAGAAATTTTATAAGAATTGCTTTTGCGAGACGGCGCCAATTTTAAAAGCTCTTTATGTATGCCGCTCTATAAAACGAGAAAATTAAACGAATTAAGTACTGATTTTATGGTGTTGTCCGCGAGAGTGAGATACGTATACACGAAATGTAAATAGGAGCGACGGGATAATAATGAATGCTCGTGGAATAGTAATGAGAGGCAGATGCACTGATAAAGAGGAGATAAGAAACGGAGAAAGTACGTACGCACGTATCTCAGGGCGACGTGTACATGAGTTACAAAGAAGGGGCGATCAATAATGCTCTTTTATAAAACGTACAGCGTGTGACTTAAAAGAGAATTTAGACGTTGATTTAAGCACGCGGCTAACGTGATTTATCGCCAGCGCTGGTTCCGCAACGCACGACCCGTAACATTTATTGTTCTTCCCCGAGCGTACGTACGTACGTACGTATCGCCTTTTTTTCCCTCCTTTTCAGAAATTGAAAAAGAATACGCGGCCTGGAAGAGGTGACTGAAGGGCGGGGGAAATTGGAGACCATCGCAATCCTAGGAGAAACCTTTCGCTCCGGCCTGACGCGACTGTTGCGACAAGTGAGATCAGAATTTATCCGCAAAGGAGAACGCTTCACAACTTGCATGCGCTGCTACAACGGACGCAAATGAGCGAATACTATGATAGAAAGACGTAGAGACGAAGAGAGTTGCATATAGAAAACCTGATACATCCCTGTTACGCAATACTTATTAACATACTAATTGTAAGAATTTGACGCGTTTCGCTGAATGAAACAGCTGTCAGCGATTCAACGATTTCGCTAAAACGCCGATTTAATTTCGAGAGACGATTTTGCACGTTGGCGCATTACCTTGGCTTGGTTCATCATTTCTACAGCGAGCCACGTGTAAGAAACGAGAGGAAAAGGAGGAGGAGCGCAGCAGAAGGAAATAAGATAACTCGTCAAGAATTATACGTGAGGCGGTAACGAGAGAGAGAGACTGAGAACTAAGCGACCCTCCGGAAAATGATCCATTTTCGAACATTAATTCTAGTCTCGTC
>Ga0157362_1000391_pt1 | contig 14697 bp, 12 predicted proteins | sample AttlaeALBM3_FD_111480 | JGI IMG/M metagenome (GOLD analysis project Ga0157362, IMG submission 111480) | Fungus gardens microbial communities from leaf cutter ant in Ribeirão Preto, State of São Paulo, Brazil - Atta laevigata ALBM3 | ecosystem: Host-associated > Fungi > Mycelium > Unclassified ... | reverse complement strand
CCTGATCCCCGCCTCCGCCGAGGAGGTGAGCACAAAGAAGACCACCAGACGAACCAAGGCGCTCAGCGCCTGACCGGAAGGATCACGCGGTAACCGTCAAACACCACGTCACGGGACTTGACCGACGGAGGAGATACGTGTCGGGCGGTTCGAGCGCATCTGATCGGCCGCGGGTCGGACCTCCGACCTGGGCGCAGGCGCCGGATCAGGCGTTGAAGTAAGCATTCAAGCCGCGTTGCGCTCGCAGCGCGCGGCAGAAATTTCGCCCAGCCGGCGCGCCGAGGGCAACGGGTCCGCTGTTCGATGGCGCGGCCTTCCCCCTCACGGCCGCGCTGCTCGTGTCTAACCGAGGACGCCGACAGCGGGGCATCGCCGGCTGGCGCGGACCGCCCGCCTCAACCGTTTCTCCGATCTTGGAACCGTCCGAACGACGGATGCGTCAAAGCTCCCACGGCGTCCGGTTCGCGGCGTTTGTCCACAGGTCACAGGGGATGGTGCAGGGATGGTTCGGACGCGCAGATGGTTCCGCGGCGCGGTGTTGGGTTCGGCCGTTGCGCTCGGATCGGTGATGTGTTCCTCCGGCGTCGCGACCGCGGCACCGGGCGGGGCGTCGGAGTTGTCGCTGGGTGACCTCACCGCCGCGCTGGCAAGCTTCCCGGCGTTCGCCGCGATCCCGGACAGCCGGACCCTGACCGCGCCGGTTCTCCTGCACGGCAGGCTCGGCGAACTTGCCGGCGCGCCGGTGGGCGGGGCGCAGGTGTTGTTGTCGGCGTGGCCGTCCAACGACCACCTAACCAGCCTGCCGATCGACGGAACGTTCAGCACCGTCCCGGTCGCGCGGGCCGTGGCGGGGCCCGACGGCACGTACGAGCTGCGCTCGGCACTGACCCCGCTGCTGTCCGCGCTGCTCAGCGAGGACGGGCTGGACGTGCAGTACGACGTGTTCGCCGCAGGCCGCCAGTACCGTTACCTCTCGCAGATTCGGCCTGCGCTCAGCGGCGGCTGGGTCCGCCAGATGGTGACCGACGCGGTCGCCAAGGTGGCCGGGGTGGGCGCGACCGACGCCAACCTGCTCGACGTGGCGCTGGACAAGCGCGTCAGCACCGGGTTCCACAACCCGTTCGGTGACGGTGACGAGTTCAACCACCCTCCCGACCCCTACTGCCAGAGCGACTACCAGAAGGTCGCCGAGCAGCCGGTGCCGACGACGGTCGCGACTGCGGTCGCCCGGACCGGAGCCACCGCGCTGGTCAAGTACGACCACGACGCCAAGACGCAGACCAGCCTGGGCGTCTCGGTCGGGGGCGGACTGTTCAAGGCCGGAGGCAACCGGACCCGGACCTCGCACCTGTACGCCGAGTACCCCGATTTGCACGCCGGCCCGGGTCAGGTCGTCAACGAGGAGTACCAGGTCAACGTGTTGCAAGGGACGTTCCGCTCGAACTGTGCCCGCTTCTACCCGTACGACGGCCGGTTCCCGGACGCCTGGTACGTCACGGGCCCGGAACGGCTGACCGGCGGCGGCCGGCCGGTCCCGTCGCGGTTCCCGCTTTGGGACTGCCACCAGAATCCAGGGTGGATCCAGCCCGCCGGATACAAGGAGGGTGGAACCGACAACGAGCGGGCCGCGACCTACCACGGTGGTTTCGAGTTCGCCCCGACCAAGTGGGGTTGGTTCACCGGCGACTCGCTCAGCGGTTACAGCAGCAAGGTGGCCGTTCATTTCAAGTTCGAGGATCCGGCGAAGGGATACTGGTGCGGTGACCACGGGTTTCCGCTCGACGACAACCAGCGAGTGCAGGGGTTCCAGGTCCAGTGAGCGCCGTGGTTGAGCAACAGGAAGCCGAGAGCGCGCCGGACGACGGGCCTGTGCTTCCGCACCCAACACGGCCGGCCCATCGTTGGCGGTGGATCGCGGCTGGCAGCGCGCTCGCGATCGCTTTGGCTTCGGCTGGTTGGTGGGCAACGCACCGCGGAGTCGGCGGCTTGCCCCACCGGCACCCGCGCGCCGACTTCATTACCGAGTCGATGGATCCGTCGAACACCTCGTTCTCGCTCGGCAGTCCGATGATCAAAGAACCGGGCAAGCGAGTGCAGGTCGTGTCGGTGGAACCTCTGATGTCGCCGAACCTGGAGTACCTCGGCGCGTTCACGGTCTGGCCCACCGACGACGAGTTGTATTCCATCGGCGGTCCCGGATGGCCGGATCACAATTTGCCTCGCCGCCACCCATTGACCGAGGAAATCCCGGCCGCCGTGACTGCGGCTCGGCCGTTTCCGCCGGGCAGCGCTGAAACCCACGCCCCGGTCTCGGTGTCAATGGGCTTCCGGATTCGGTCCGGCGACATCGGGGCGCTGAACGGCGTGCGAATCAACTACCGCGTGAACGGGAAAATGCACCACGAGTTCTTCGCCCACGCCGTGATCGCCTGCGTGAAGCCCAACCCGTGCGACGGCCCGGACGACGCCCAGGGCCGGGCCTGGTGGCACCAGGTGCTCTACAACTTCGGCCTGGAGCCGAAGCCGTCCGACTGAACGTGAGACCAGGCGGGGTTCTGCGCCCGCCCGCGCCGATCTCGTGTGCCGATCGTTCCGCGGTCCGGCTTCCCCTGCCTGATGCGTGGTTTCAGCCGCGACGCGGCGCGCAAGCAACGTTTCGAATTCCGCTGCTACCAGCCACCAAACCACACCACGGTTGTACATCGCACCAAAAAGGTGTTCGTGCAGGTCAAGGTGGTGAGACGTGCTCAGGAGCGCTCTACCTTGCGCCACGGCGACACGCGGATCAGGCGTTGAAGTACTTCGCCTCGGGGTGATGCACGATCAGTGCGTCGGTGGACTGCTCGGGGTGCAGCTGCAGCTCCTCGGACAGCGTCACGCCGATACGTTCCGGCCGCAGCAGGTCGACCAGCTTGGTCCGGTCGGCCAGGTCGGGGCAGGCCGGATACCCGAACGAGTACCGGGAGCCCTGGTAACCCTGCCGGAGGATCTCGTCGAACGAGTCGGAGTCGGTCTCCGAGTAGCCCAGCTCGGCGCGGATGCGGGCATGCCACATCTCGGCCAGCGCCTCGGTGAGTTGGACCGAGAGCCCGTGCAGCTCGACGTAGTCGCGGTAGGAGTTCGCGGCGAACAGCTCGGCGGCCGCCGCCGAAATCCGCGAGCCCATCGTCACCAGGTGGAAGGCCACCACGTCGGTCTCGCCGGACTCCCGGGCGCGGAAGAAGTCGGCCAGGCACAGGTGCCGGTCGCGTCGCTGGCGGGGGAAACTGAACCGCACCCGTTCCGAACCGGCGTCTCCTCCCTCGTGTTGCAGCACGACGAGGTCGTTGCCCTCCGCCCAACAGGGGTAGTAGCCGTACACCACCGCGGCCTCGAGCATGCCCTCGGTGTGCAACCGGTCCAGCCACATGCGCAGCCGCGGCCGACCCTCGGTTTCGACCAGCTCCTCGTAGCCGGGGCCGTCACCCCGAGTGGGTTTCAGGCCCCACTGGCCCAGGAACAGGGCACGCTCGTCGATCCAGGAGGCGTAGTCGGCCAGCGCGATGCCGCGGACGACCCGCTCGCCGAGGAAGGGCGCGATCGGCACCTTGTTGTCGGTCGCGACGTCGGAACGGTCGGGCATCTCCTCGGGCGCGGTCTCGATCAGGCGTGCCGAAGTGGCGACCTTGCGACGACGCAGTGGCGGCAGCTCGGCGCCCGGCACTCCCCGCTTCACCGCCATGAACGCGTCCATCAGCCGCAGGCCCTCGAAGGCGTCACGCGCGTACCGGACCTGCCCGTCGAAGGAGTCGGCCAGGTCCTCCTCGACGTAGGCGCGGGTCAACGCGGCGCCACCGAGCAGAATCGGCCATCGGTTCGCCAACTGACGACTGCTCAGCTCCTCCAGGTTCTCCTTCATGATCACCGTGGACTTCACCAGCAGACCGGACATGCCGATCACGTCGGCGTTGTTCTCGCCCGCGGCGTCCACGATTGCGGCGATCGGCTGCTTGATGCCGATGTTCACCACCGAATAGCCGTTGTTGGACAAGATAATGTCGACCAGGTTCTTGCCGATGTCGTGCACATCGCCCTTGACCGTGGCCAGCACGATCGTGCCCTTCCCCGCGTCCGGGCCCTCCACCTTCTCCATGTGTGGTTCCAGGTGGGCCACCGCGGCCTTCATCACCTCCGCGGAGGTCAGCACGAAGGGCAACTGCATTTGCCCCGAGCCGAACAGCTCGCCCACGGTCTTCATCCCGGCCAGCAAAGTCTCGTTGATGATCTCCAGCGCCGGGCGCTGCTCCAGCGCGAGATCGAGGTCGGCCTCCAGGCCCTTGCGGGCACCGTCGACGATCCGGCGTTCCAGCCGCGCGAACAGCGGCAGCGACAGCAGCTCGGACTCCTTCTCGGCCGCCATCGACTTGGAGTCCACGCCCTCGAACAGCTCCAGGAAGCGCGCCAGCGGATCGTAGGCCGGCGCGTCTCCGGCGGAGGGGCGGCGTCGGTCATAGATCAGGTCCAGCGCCGTGTTGCGTTGCTCCTCGGGAATGCGCGCCATCGGCAGGATCTTCGAGGCGTGCACGATCGCGGAGTCCAGCCCGGCCTTCACGCACTCGTTGAGGAACACCGAGTTCAGCACGATGCGGGCGGCCGGGTTCAGCCCGAAGGAGATGTTCGACAGGCCCAACGTGGTCTGGACGCTCGGGTAGCGGACCTTCAATTGGCGGATGGCCTCGATGGTCTCCGCGCCGTCGCGGCGTGACTCCTCCAGGCCGGCACCGATCGTGAAGGTGAGCGTGTCCACGAAGATGTCCTCGACCCGCATCCCCCAGTCGGCCACCAGGGCGTCGATGGTCCGCGACGCGATGGCCACCTTGCGCTGCGCCGTGCGCGCCTGACCCTGTTCGTCGATGCACATCACCACGACACCGGCGCCGTGCTCGGCGACCAGCGGCATGATCCGCGCGAACCGGGACTCCGGGCCGTCGCCGTCCTCGTAGTTGACCGAGTTGATGATCACCCGCCCGCCCAGGCATTCGAGCCCGGCCTGCAGAACCGGCGGCTCGGTGGAGTCGAGCATGATCGGCAGCGTCGACGCGGTCGCGAACCGGCCCGCCAGTTCCGTCATGTCCGCGACGCCGTCCCGTCCGACGTAATCCACGCACAGGTCCAGCAGATGCGCGCCGTCACGGGTCTGGGCCCGCGCGATCTCGACGCAGTCCTCCCAGCGGCCCTCCAGCATCGCCTCGCGAAACGCCTTCGAGCCGTTGGCGTTGGTGCGTTCCCCAATCGCCAGGTAGGAGGCGTCCTGCTTGAACGGCACCGCCGCATACAACGACGCCACACCCGGTTCGGGGCGAGGTTTGCGCGAACCCTTGGCCAGACCGCGGACCCGCTCCACCAGCACCCGCAAATGTTCCGGTGTCGTTCCGCAGCAGCCCCCGACCAGCGACAGCCCATAGTCGCGGATGAACACCGCGTGGGCATCGGCCAGTTCCGTCGGGCTCAGCGGATATGACGCACCCTCAGGACCGAGGACCGGGAGGCCGGCGTTCGGCATGCAGGACAGCCCGACCCTGGCGTGCTTGGCCAGGTACCGCAGGTGCTCGCTCATCTCGGCGGGACCGGTCGCGCAGTTCAGCCCGATCAGCTCGATACCCAGCGGCTCCAACGCCGTCAGCGCGGCACCGATCTCCGAGCCCAGCAGCATCGTGCCCGTGGTCTCGACGGTCACCTGGGCGAACACCGGCAGCTCGACGTCCGCCGCCGCCAGGGCCCGCCGGCAGCCGAGGATGGCGGCCTTGGCCTGGAGCAGGTCCTGCGCGGTCTCCACCAGGAACGCGTCCACCCCACCGGCGATCATGCCCTCGGCCGCCCGCTGGTAGGCGTCGCGAAGCACCGCGTAGGGCGCGTGACCCAGCGTGGGCAGCTTGGTGCCGGGGCCGACCGAGCCCAGCACCCACCGCTGCTGCCCGGTGGCCGCCGACCAGTGGTCGGCCGCCTCGCGGGCGATGCGGGCACCGCCGTGCGCCAGCTCCTCGATGCGCTCGGTGATCCCGTACTCGCCCAGGTTGGCCGCGTTGGCCCCGAAGGTGTTCGTCTCCACCGCGTCGACCCCGACGGCCAGATAGGCGTCGTGAACGGCACGCACGACGTCGGGCCGGGTGACGTTCAGGATCTCGTTGCACCCCTCGTGACCGTGGAAATCGTCGAGGGTCAGGTCGTGCGCCTGAAGCATTGTGCCCATCGCGCCGTCCGCAACGAGGACCCGCTCGGTCAGGGCACGGCGCAGGCTTTCCGGCGAAGTTGTCATTGCGGGACTAGCGTAATTGGCGCGTCCGGTAGTTTCGCCGCCATTACTCCGCGTCGGGAGAGGTTCGGCCAGGTGATCGAATTCAACGTCGATGCGCTGCGCGACCCGGTGCTGCTGGCCTCGTTCGAGGGTTGGAACGACGCCGCCGAGTCCGCCTCCGGCGCGGTGGCGCACCTGATGCAGGTGTGGGAGGCGGGGTTCATCGGGGAGATCGACCCCGACGAGTACTACGACTTCCAGGTGAACCGGCCCACCATCGTCGCGGACGGTCACCGCCACGAGTCGCGCATCACCTGGCCCACCAGCCGGTTCTACCGGGCCAGGCTGGAGGGCGGCCGGGACGTCGTGCTGCTGCGCGGCGTGGAACCCAATATGCGCTGGCGCGGGTTCTGCGCCGAGCTGATCGGTGCCTGCCGATCCCTCGGAGTCGGCACCGTAATCACCGTCGCGGCGCTGCTCGGGGACGCCCCGCACACCCGGCCGGTGCTGGTGCGCGGCACCTCGAGCGACCCGACGCTGGCCCGGCGCTGGTCTGTTGAACCCTCCACCTACTCCGGTCCCACCGGAATCGTGGGGGTGTTCCAGGACGCGTGCGCGCAGGCCGGTCTGCCGGCCGCGTCCTTCTGGGCCGCGGTGCCGTACTACGTGCCGCAGCCGCCGTGCCCGAAGGCCACCCTGGCGTTGCTCCAGCGAGTCGAGGACGCCCTCGACATTGCGATTCCCCAGCTCGATCTGCCCGCCGAGGCCCGCACGTGGCAGGAGGGCGTGGATGAGCTGGCCAATTCCGACAGCGAGGTCGCCGAGTACGTGCGCTCGTTGGAGGACGCCAAGGACACCGCCGAGCTGCCCGAGGCCTCCGGGGAGGCAATCGCCAAGGAGTTCGAGCGCTATCTGCGCCGTCGCGACCAGGGTCCGGGTGGTCCGACCCGCTCCTGAGAAACGTCCCGGGCCGCCCCGAGGGGCGGCCCGGACGAGTGGATGAGCCTCAGCCGATCAGATCGGCGAACACGACCAAGTCCTGTTGATAGGACTTGCCCGACACGTCGCCGGACGGGGCGATCACCCGCAGTTGCGCGGTGCCGTCGCTGCCGAACAGCCGGTCGGTCGGCAACGCCGAGGTGTCGAACGACTCCACCGAGCGCACCACGAACCGCACCTTCTTGCCGCCACCGGTGGTGAGCACGATCGTGTCCCCGGATTGGGCGGTGCCCAACGCGGCGAAGATGTCGTTGCCGCCGCCGGGGTCGGTCCGGTGTCCCTCGACGATCGCCCGACCGGCCTGGCCGGGCCGCGGCCCCGCCTGGTACCAACCGGCCCGTCCGTAACCGGGCGGGGCGAGTTCATTGGTCGTCGAATCCAGGGCGAGCGGATCGATCGGGGCATCGATCGATAGTCGACTCACCTGGATGCGCACCGGGTCGTCCTGCGCGGCGGCTGGGTTGCCAGTCGCGGATTTGTGGTCCCACGGCCAACCGCCCAACCCACCGACCCACAGCAACGGCACGGCCGACGCCGCGGCCAGCACGAACTGAACGATCGTCCACCGGCTGCGCCTCGGCTCCTCCTCCGGCAGCGCCGCCGGCGGCGCCGCCTCCTTGACCTGACTACCCATCAGTCCCCATCCCCCATCACTGGTTACCAATTACCCCCGACGAACTGACGGCGCCCCGCGGCGCCCGCGGCCCCCGCCGCCCCGGCCACGGCCACCCCGCCCAACACGATCAACGAGACGGCGGCCACCCCCAACCCGGCCTTCCCCGCCGAGGTGGCCGGCACCAGCGCCACCACACTCCTCACCACCTGCGCCGCGGTCCCGGCGACCCCGTGATGCCCAGCCCCGGCGGGCGCGCTCGAGCCGCTGCCTGCGGGTTGGATGACGACGGGCGCGGTCCAGGTGGACCCCGTGCGGTTGAGGGGTGCCGACCGGCTCGGTTGCGCCCCCGCCGGGGCACCCACGCCGGGCGCCGTCGTGGTGGGGTGCGACCCGCCTGCCGGGCTTGAGCCGACCAGATCGTCGACGACGCCACCAACCACCGGACCTAGCACCGGCAATCCCTGGACGGTTTGGCGCAGCGTGTCGGTGGGGCCGGCCGGGGTGTCTCCCGGCTTCGTGTCCGTCGTCCCGAGCAACCCACCGGCGCCGAGCAGGCCGCCCGCATCCGTCGCGGCGGCGGCCGCCGGGCCGGCACCCGCGGTGCCCAGCGCCGCGACCATCAGGCACACCGTCAGGACCCGCCGCCGGCAGGTGGGCTTGGAAGACATTGCGGCACCTCCGCGCTTTCCGCTCCGGTTTTCCGCCCCAGACACCAAGAGCATGCCGGCCGAATTGCCGCCCGAATATCCTCGACCCGAACTCGCTGTTGCACCATCGGCCGCGGCAACCGGTAAAGAATAAGTCAACAAAGCGATCACCCCCATCCCCGCCAAAACCCCCTTGTCGGGCGGCACGGGCCTGCGCACGCACCACCGGCACGACACCGGACGCACTCCCCGAACAGGCTGTCACCTGGGGTTTTGCGCACTGCAACGACGGTCGCGCGCGCCCGCGCACCCCGCGCGTCCGGGTGTGCCCGGTAGCGGAGCAATAGTCCCGCAAATCCGATTTATCCGCTTTCCCGCAGTACCATGGAGCGCCAAAGAAAATGGCCCGGTCTCCTCGCCCGGAAACGAAGTATGGCCGTTCGGACGATGCCGCCCTCAGCCGATCGACACGGCCGCGAATAATGCATTTTTGTCCGCGCAGCGGAGTCTAAAAATCGACAACTACAACGCGATGCCGAGCAGCGCCTCCACACCGCGCGAGATGATCCCCGGCGCGCTCGCATCGGAGCCGCCGTCGTGCCGCGCACGCTCGACCCAGTCGTCGACCGCGGCCAGCGCCGCGGGGGCATCCAGATTCGCGGCCAGGGCGGACCGGAGCTCGGCCAGGGTTGCCGTCGCGGGGGGACCGTCCGGCCTGCTCACCGCGGCCCGCCAGCTCCGCAACCGTTCCTGAGCACCCGTCAGATCCGCGTCGGTCCACTCCCAGTCCGCGGCGTAGTGGTGGGCGAACAGCGCCAGACGGATCGCCGCGGGGTCCGCGCCGGCCCGCCGCAGCTGCGAGACGAACACCAGATTGCCGCGCGACTTGGACATTTTCTCGCCCCGGTAGCCGACCATCCCGGCATGGACGAAGGCTCGGACGAACGAGGTCCGCCCGGTGCCCACCCGGCCGTGCGAGGCCCCCATTTCGTGATGGGGGAAGGCCAGATCGCGTCCACCGCCCATCACGTCCACATCGGCGCCCAGCCGATCCAACGCGATCGCGGTGCACTCGACGTGCCAACCCGGCCGCCCCGGGCCGGCCGGCGAGTCCCAGTGCGGCTCACCCGGCCGTTGCGCGCGCCACAGCAGCGGGTCCAACGGATGCTTCTTCCCCGGCCGCTGCGGGTCACCGCCCCGCTCGGCGAACAACTCCAGCATCCCCGGCGGGTCGAGGTTCGAGACCGTCCCGAACCCCGGATCGGCCTCGACCGGGAAATACAGGTCCCCGTCGACCTCGTAGGCGGCGCCGCGCTCGCGCAAAGCCGAGATGAACTGGCCGATCAGCGGTATCGATTCCACCGCGCCGACGTAATAGTGGGGCGGCAGCGCCCGCAACGCCGTCATGTCCTCGCGGAAGAGCTCGATCTGGCGAGCGGCCAGCGCGCGCCAGTCCTCCCCGGTCGCGGCCGCGCGTTCGAGCAGCGGGTCGTCGACGTCGGTGACGTTCTGCACGTAGTCCACGCCGACCCCGGCGTCGCGCAGGGCCCGGCCCAGCAGGTCGAAGGCCAGGTAGGTGTTCGCATGGCCGAGATGGGTGGCGTCATAGGGGGTGATGCCGCACACGTAGATGCGCGACCGCGGGCCGACGGCGGCGGGGACCGATTGGCCGCTGCCGGTGTCGCGGACCAGCACCGGCGGACCGGTACCCGGCAACGCGGGGATATCGGGGGCCGGCCAGCTTTCCATCGGTCAAGCCTAAAAGGCAGCCTCAAAAGGGCGGCCAGGGCACGGCCGGCCAGCCGTCCTCGCGCGGGCTCGGGTACACCTCGCGCCGCAACAGGCGGGTAATCCGTCGCCGTGTAGCGGCCGCCTCCTCGGGCGCCAGCAAAGCGGCAAGCGCAGGCCCGAGCCCCGAGGACCAGTCCCGGGCGACCCGATTGAGCACCTCGATCGATTCCGGTGGCAGCGGGCGCCCCGCCCAGCCCCATAACAGCGTTCGCAGCTTGTCCGGCACCGCGAAGCAAACGCCGTGGTCGACGCCGTACAGATGCCCATCGGGTGTGGGCAGCACGTGGCCGCCCTTGCGATCGGCGTTGTTCACGACCGCGTCGAAAAGCGCCATCCGCGCCAACCGCTCGTCCTCGCTTCGCAGCAGCGCGACCAGGTCGCACTGCTCGTCGACACCCACCCACAGCTGGCACATGCCCGGACCCCACGGCCCGTCCCGCATGACGGTCGGGGGGACGACCTCCCAACCGGTCATCTCCGAGACCCGGTACGCGGCCACCTCCCTGGCCGAAAGCGTGCCGTCCGGGAAGTCCCACAGTGGCCGCTCCCCCGCCACCGGCTTGTGCACGCAGGCGGCGGTCACCCCGTCCAGACTCACCGAGCAATACAGGGTGGCGTTGGAGGCGACGACCAGCCGGCCGATCACCTCGAGCTCCCCGTGGGTCAGCAACTCGAGTGCGGCCGCCAGGCCTATCTGCGCCACGGGCACCGCGGGGGCCAGCGCCACCGGGTCCGGCGACGTCAACGCCTATAGCCGTTCTGCCGCGGGCAGACGTGGCCGGAGGGATCCAGGGGCAGGCCGCAAAACGGGCACGGGGGACGGCCGGCCGACACCACGGCCTGCGCCCGGTCGGCGAACTCCCGGGCCATGGCCGCGGTGAGCCGGACCCGCAGAACGTCCGGCCCTTCGGTGGACAGATCGTCATCCTCGTCGATGGCCGGCGCCGACTCCCCCTCCTCGCCGCCCGCCTGGGCCACGATCACCACCCGGTCAATGCGCGGGTCCCAGCCCAGCGCCAGGGTGGCCACCCGAAAGTCCTCCTCGATCGGTTGCTCCAGCGGCGCCAGGTCGCGGTCGGCCGACGTATCCGCCGCGACCGGAAACTGGGTTCCGGTGACCCGGGTCACCTCCTCCAGCAATCGCCCGACCTGCTCGGCAAGCAGTTGCACCTGCTGCTTCTCCAACGCAACGCTGGTCAGGCGGCCGTTGCCGCGGGCCTGCAGGAAGAACGTCCGCTGACCCGGCTCGCCGACCGTGCCGGCCACGAAACGCTCGGGCGGGTCGTAGAGGAAAACCTGCCGCGCCATGCCTCGACCCTAATCCCTCGTCGCCGGTCCGGCTCCACCGCCGACCACGGCGTCGGTGGCCGCTCGACGCCCCCGGCGGGCGGGTCGGTAGGCGGCGGTGTCGCCCCCGGTGTCGTTGACCTTGAGCACGAATGGGCGCAACTCGGTGAAGCGGATCGCGGTGATCGACCCGGGATCGATCACTATCCGCTGGAACAGATCGAAGTGCGCTCCGAGCGCGTCGGCGACCACGGACTTGATCAGGTCGCCGTGTGAGCACGCGACCCACACCGCATTGGGGCCGTGCTCGGCGGCCAGCCGCCGGTCCCAATCGCGGATCGCCGCGACGGCCCGAGCGGCCATCTGCGGCATCGACTCACCACCGGGAAAGGCCACCGAGGACGGGTGCACTTGGACCGCACGCCAAGCCTTTTCCCGCATCAGCTTCTTGATCGGCATCCCGGTCCACTCGCCGTAGTCGCACTCGGCCAGGCGTTCCTCGAGCTGGACCCCGACCGAGTTGGCCGCGGACAGTTGGGCCACCGTCTGCGTGCAACGCTCCAGCGGGCTGGACACGATGGCGGCCAACTTGATCCGGGCGAGCCGCTCGGCCACGGCCACCGCCTGCTCCCGGCCGCGCTCATCGAGCTCGACCCCCGGGGTCCGACCGGCCAGCACCCCGGAGGTGTTCGCGGTCGAGCGGCCGTGACGGACCATCAGAACCGTGGGCACCGGCTTCCCCCCGCTAGCCGACCCCGGCCAGCTCGGCCGCCTCGACCAGGGTCCGCAGCCAACCCGCGAGCACGTCGAGATCGGGATGACGGAGGCTCACGTTCAGGGTGGTGACGCCCACGTCGGCGTAGGCGGCCAGTCGCTCGGCGATGCGCTCGCGGGGACCGAGCAGCGCGACGGAATCCAGGAAGCCCAGCGGCAGGGCCGCCTCGGCCTCGGCGTAGCGGCGCTGCAGGTAGGCCTCCTGCACGGCCGCGGCCTGCGCACCGTAACCCATGTGCGTGGCGAGGTCCCGGTAGAAGTTCTGCTTGCTGCTGCCCATTCCGCCGACGTACAGAGCCGTGAACGCTCGCGTCTCGTCCGCGCAGGCCGCAACGTCGTCGCCGACCACCAGCGGCAGCGAGGGGGCGACATCGAAGCCGGACAAGTCCAACCCGACCGCGGCCCGCCCGGCCGCGATCACCGCAATCTGTTCGGGCAGGGTGTCGATGGCCGGGAACAAACCCAGCCAGCCGTCGGCGATTTCCCCGGTTAGCGTGAGGTTTTTCGGCCCCAACGAGGCCAGGTAGATGGGAATTCGTTCGCGGACCGGATGCAGCGTGAGTTGCAGGGCCTTGCCCGGACCGTCCGGCAGCGGCAACGTCCAGTGGCGACCCCCATGCTCGACGCGCTGCCGGGTCCAGGCCGCCCGCACGATCTCGATGTACTCCCGGGTGCGCCCGAGTGGGTCGTCAAAGCGAACGCCGTACCAACCCTCGGACACCTGCGGCCCGGACACTCCCAGCCCGAGCCGGAACCGCCCGTGGGAAAGGACGTCCAGCGTCGCCGCGGTCATCGCGGTCATAGTGGGCGCCCGGGCGGGGATTTGGAACACCGCGGAGCCGAGCTCAACCCGAAAGGTGCGGGCCGTGAGGTGACCCAGAACTGTGGGCGCGTCCGACCCGTAGGCCTCCGCCACCCAGACCACGGCGAGACCCAGCTTCTCGGCGAGGATGGCCAGTTCCAACCGTGACGCGTCGTTGCCCGCGCCCCAGTACCCGAGGTTCAATCCCAGCCGCATCCGTACCCCCGTCCAAAACGATCGAGGGCACCCTACCGACACGCCCGTCGTGTTGCCCGAGAAGGCATCCGGCCGGCGCTTAGCCTGGGCGCATGGCAGATCCCGGCTCACCGAGCGGCGCGGCGGGTGACATGCAGTCACGCCGCCTCGGGAACAGCGGGTTGATCGTGCCCGCGCTGGGGCTCGGGACCGCGGCCTGGGGTACCGGTGTTGACGCGATCGATGCCGCCGACATCCTCGGGGTGTTCGCCGACGCGGGGGGCACCCTGCTCGATTGCGCAGGTCACTACGGTGCCGGCGGGGCCGAGGAGATGGTCGGTTCGCTGCTGACCAGGAACTTCCGGCGGGCGGATTTCGTCCTGGCCACGCAGGCCGGACTGGCCCCGGGTGCGAAGCGGCCGATCAACGGCTCGCGGCGCGGCATGTTGGCCGCGCTGGACCGCTCGTTGGCCCGCCTGGGGACCGACCACGTGGACCTGTGGCAGGTGGCGGCCTTCGATGCGGCAACCCCGCTGGAGGAGACCCTCTCCGCGCTCGACCACGCGCTGAGCAGCGGCCGCGCCCGCTACGCGGGGGTGGCCCGGTTCTCCGGTTGGCAACTGGCCGCCGCCGCGACCCGCCAGCAGTGCACGGCGCCGAAGGCCCGCATCGTGAGCGCCGGCCTGGAGTACTCGTTGCTGAACCGCTCCGCCGAGGCCGAGGTCCTGCCCGCCGCGACCGCGCTCGGGGTGGGCGTGCTCGCCTACGCCCCACTCGGCGGCGGGGTGCTCACCGGCAAGTACCGGCACAGCACGCCGCTGGAGTCCAGGGCGGCGCGTTCGGACGACGTCGATCGGTACCTGAACCCGACGGCTCGGCTCGTGGTTGATGCCGTGGCGACGGCCGCCGACGGCCTGGGCGTGGCACCGCTGGAGGTGGCCTTCGCCTGGGTGCGTGACCGGCCGGGAGTTGCCGCCGCGGTCGTCGGCACCCGTACCGCGGCCCAGCTGAAGGCCGTTGCGGCCGCGGAGGCCCTGACCCTGCCCGAGGAGATCCGCCGGGCCCTGGACGACGCGTCGGGGTCCGGCCCGACCTGACGTAGCGTCAGATCAGGGCTCGACCGAACTCGGGGGCCCGGGCCCGCGGCCCGGGGGCAGGTCGAAGCGGCACAGCACCGAGGCGGGGTCGGCAACCTCGAATGGCTCCGCCAGCCAGGTGGGTTCGTCCTTGCCCGGCTCGGCATCCGAGGTGACAACCCAGGTCGTCGCCCCGTGGAAACTCAGGCCTGCGGTTTCCGCGCCGGCGGGCTCGG
>Ga0157362_1000390_pt1 | contig 14711 bp, 9 predicted proteins | sample AttlaeALBM3_FD_111480 | JGI IMG/M metagenome (GOLD analysis project Ga0157362, IMG submission 111480) | Fungus gardens microbial communities from leaf cutter ant in Ribeirão Preto, State of São Paulo, Brazil - Atta laevigata ALBM3 | ecosystem: Host-associated > Fungi > Mycelium > Unclassified ... | reverse complement strand
TAGACCTTCCTGACTCGGCGACGAAGGCCCCATCGGTGATAGAGGCGTGTCTGAAACAAAAATAAACGTTCACGAAATAAAAGAATCCTATATGACCTGATGTATCGGTGATACCAATGTTAAACGGCGAATAAAATATCTCTTGATGAAACGGAACACTGTACGAGCTTAAAAAAATGATCGTAAAAAAATATGCATACACACACACACACACACACACACGCGCGCGCGCGCGCGAGGGAAGTTTGATAAATCAGTGATCGTCTTTTTAATTTTTTTTGTTTACTAAAATTCCACTTATTTTTCAACATCTCCTTTCAAAACAGTCTCCTTTCAAAAAGTCACTAATCAAACTTATCAAATTGCCCATAAAAGTATATACATAAATACGCGCGCGCGCGCGTGTGTGTGTTTTCTACACTCTACGTGTGATTCGGATCTGCTTTCTTTAGCCCGCGAATATCCTTCAGATTTTCCACATTAGTGTATATATATATATATATATACATAAGCAATTGCCGCCGTATACGTGAACGTTTTTTTATGTCTGACAATCTCCATGATTTGACAAGCGAGATCGTAGAGCACGCTTGGATCCTACTTTCCATCACCTAGTGCTGACATGCTGAAAACGCCCAGACTCCCACGTATTCAAGCCAAGTATATGGGGGAGTGTGGAAAAAAAAAGTGATGTCCCGCTTTGTTTCAGGAACACGCCGTTATGAATTTCCCATCGCTTCCTTTTCACCACGTTCATTCTGCCTGTCTATCATAAACGTCTTCGAGATATAACGGGGGATTATCTGACAATTGCGTCAGACGCTACTCTTGCAGAACGACAGAATCTCTATGTACGCGAATAAACTTACGACCACATTTTATACGAATAATACAATAATGCATACACAATGTAGTAATATAAGATGCGTACGAATAAAATATCGCGTTATATGTAATTCGTACCGGAACGGTGTGGGAAATGCAAGTCATAATTACGAGCGTTATTTCCGTGCCCGCCGGAACTTTCAACAATTACATTAATCAGTGTACTTTACGTAATCATATCACATTATTCTTTGTTATATTTCGTATATTTTAATGACGCAGACGTCTCCCTAATTGCGAATCTCCTCAAGGATACATATAAATAATTACTTACGTAATGCAAATCATTTAAACATATACGAATGTATCCTCTTGAGATGAATTAACCCTCCGTCTGCGATCATATTTTTAATCCTTCCGTCTACAAAGTTCTGTAAGACTTTTAAAAAAAAATTTCGAATTATTTTTCAACATCTCTATTATCAAATAGTTTTTAACTCAAATGTTATTTAATAAAATTAAATGTAATTTAATCATTAAAAAATATAAAAACAATTTAATAAATTTGAGTAAAAATGATTTGATAAATCTGAAATTTAGAGTGAAATTTCATGTGCTAAAAAAAAGATTCAAATTGCAAACGATGTATTAATTTCAGTATGAAAAATGTTAATTTTTCTTCGAACAATTCATTTTATTTTAAACGGGGTTACATCGTATAGGTTACATGGTTATTTCAAGGCCGATGTGATTCACGTCGATCGTTATTCGGCGACGACACACCGTGCATCGTGTATGACTACTAGCGCACGAATTTAGCTCGTTAGTGCTGCGATGTGGGGCACCCTTTTCTCTATCGAAATATGCCTATTATGCACCCATGCCTGGGTGCGCGGGAAGCTACCGTAAACACGTGCACGGTTCCACGATTTCTCTATGTGCGCATACGCACGCACGCATGCACGTACGCACGTCGCGATAAATGACGCGTAGTGCCCGTTCAACGCGAATGGGCGAACGCGGACAGACACGCTTGCACACCGTCTATGCACACGAGCATGTCTGACGTGTCCGAATAAGGCGATGTGAGGGAGCGAGGAGATGCGCGATTTTTCACGTGATACTTCAAAGACACTATATCACTAAAAATGTATGTTAATTGTTAGCTTAGAGATCAGGAATCACATGAACGCCTAAACAGTCGGCACGAAAACTAAGTATCTATATTTGCAATATTATTTATGCTTCTTTAGCATGGAACGCAAGAGATCGAAAATATCCCGAGAAGTTTTGCAAATATACGTATGTTGAATTAGAACTGAAGCCGATTGCATGGAAGATCATTATTTTCGATATGCATAATTCGGATATGCACATTTCAGCATGCTTTACATTTGATATGGTAAATAGGATGGTTCTGCTGAAGTCTTCAAAAATTTAGGTGGATAAAAATGATTTTTATTATTTTATTAGATAATCAAAATAATTATAAAGGGCGCTTGAACTGGTTGCTAAAAACGTAATTATTTTGATGACCACCAAAATTATTTTCAAATCTGTATCTACCTAAATTTTTTAATACTTCCGCTAAATCATTCTTTCAGTGCAGGTAGATTTTTTTTTACGAAGTACATTTCTCAGAAAAGAATCTAATCGGCAAGGATTTATTTTTATGGCTCCAATCGCAAAGAATTTAATCAATTTCCTGCACATAAAAGTTTATAGATCTTATCAATTCCTAGTGACTCCATCGACAAACCTCTCGAACAATTGCGGGATGGCTATTATTCTCAGGAATCACAAGTAGATATAATGAGACAATATCGAGAGAAATGGAGAGCCCGAGTCTGCGCGAATGTGCAAACACGTAACAGGCTTTACAATGCGGCGAAAACGACGGCGGAGGCGGAGGCGGTATAAAAGAGTTTGTGTGGACAATGCGGTCGAGAGCTCCGCGAAACCGTGTCATTAGCGCAGCTCGGCCGAACACGTGCCCCATTATATTCTGCACTTCTGCCCTTGCCCGCCGTAGCATGCGGAGGCCCGGCGACAAAGGCTTTCCTTGTTTTTGATACCGTCAACTGCACCCATCTACCCACCCTTCCTGATCGTCCTTTCACCTATTCTCGTTTGCTCTCTCTCTCTCTCTCTCTCCCAACTGCCTCTTTCCCTTTTTTTTTTTTAACATCCTTTCGCCGAACAAACCGAGAGAGTTTGCGAGGGAAAAAGAAGGAAAAAGAAACGAAAGGGTGGTTGTGTAAAACGCGCAAGGTGGCTGCAGCTATTCGCAGCCACTGCCGTGTGTCGGTTCAATGAACTCGCCGGGCGCGGCGCACGCAACCCTTTCTGTAGGGAGAATGCGTGCGCTCTCGAGAAAAGGATAATTGCTCTCTGCCTTTTGCTCGCAGCGAAAGGAGAAAAGGATAGCGCAGCGACCGCGCGAGATGGTTATGCAAAACTTATCGAGGCGATATGCTACCACCAAATGCTCTGTTAGTCTTTGTACTCAAATAAAAAGTTATTTAAACTCTCCGTTTATAATTTGAGCCTTTTTTGGCACAAGCAAAATTTCACTCTCAAATTTCAACATCATTTTTCAAATTTCAGTTTTTATTAAATAACATTTTTGAGATAAAAAAATTCTAAATTCTTTGAAGGAACTCTCACTCTAAAGAATGAGAAAATTAAGCCAGTCTTAAAAAGCTTAATTTTCAATTTTTAAGAGTAAAATTTTCACTATAAAAGATTTAGACAGTAATATAATAGAAATGAAAAGTAAAAAAAATATGTGAGCTGGACAAAAAAGACTCAAATTACAGACAGAAGATTAATATTCTTTAAATCTTGAAAAATATGTCGGAAATATGTAAATCTTTCTATTTTATTATCTTAATATGGAAGATCACATTAAAAATTCGTGTAATAATCTCTCAAGAATATACAGAAATTATATACGGTAATTTCTCGCTGATTATACACGTAACTGCAATATGCAATATGCATTAATGCTATCGCGCGATGCGTGCTGGTCTTGTCATCTCTCCATTCCATTCATAACTCTGCTCGCGTCAAAGCTGTTCCATCTACAGGAGCGTGAGTTAGCGATATATTCATAAAACATGAACGCGTCGTGGAGGGAGAGCTCTTGTACAGTTCATTAATGCATGTAAGAAGCAATTGTTCGTGTGTGATGATTGTCAGCAACATCCTTATTACGGCATTGACTAAAATAATTACCGTAACTCCGCGAGAGGCGAGAGTGCGAGACGCTTTATTTATACATCTAAGCCAGCATCGACATCAAGCATTACACACATATGCGTTTCTAGCATCTCGTCATGTAACAAATGATTGCGTCAAGTGGACGCAACGCGATCACTATAAAGTTCCCATGGCTAAAATACATTTCTCGGATATCTGATAGTCTCTCGAGTTCCAGATAATACTTCTCTCTCGAGAGCTTTATTAAAGAGTATTATGACTCCAACTCAATTTCAATAAAAAAAAATTGTTATCAATTTCTATAAAACCGTGATATTGATTTTATATCTCTGGATTTTATATCTCTGGATTTTTATTTTTTAAATTTAATTCGTCAAAACTTCTTGCGAACATATCGTGGGCTCTAGTACTTAAAAAAAATTCTTTCAATTAATTATACCGAAATTGCGAAAATAGTATGCTAACTTTTTGGAAATCATAAGTGACATTGGCGTTCAGCAAAAGAAGCAGTTTTGCAACTGCAATTGTAAAATTCTTTAATATGATTGATTTTGCCCTCAGTTTCTCATTGAATCCAAATGTGCAAACCAATTATATTAAAGAATTTTACAACATTGCAAAGCTGCTTTTTCTAAATGTTTTTAAGATTCGAGTTATTATTGCCCAATATTTATTGAAAATTGATAAATACTTTTCTCTTTTTCTTTTTTAAATAACAATCGAATTAAAAACATTTTCGATAATAATCATATTTTAAGACAGTACACAATATAGGCAGAATGTTGGATTTAACACCTTGTAATGAAGAAAAAAAAAACTACAATGGCCAAGTAACCTTTGGTGCAGGTAGCGCAATTTTTTATCATATCAGACAAACTTTGCCATAAATATATGCCTGAGGCACCGATTAGCATAAACGGCAAAAGCGTACCGAGAAATTAGCATACACCTTAAAAAACAGCAAGTAACCTCTGAGCGTTCGGCAAGTAGCAGTTAAGTTATTAGCATAGAGTCACCGGTTGGTTGCATCGATCGAGAAAATCGCGGGACCGGTCCAATAGAAAGTGCTGCCTTAAAAAAGCAATAATGTAGTGGCAGTTATGCCAGCGAAAATCACTTAAAATCGAGTTCGAGTAATACGCATACGCAATCGTGACGCACAATTTGCCGGAGATGAATTAGATAATTATTTGCGAGAACAAGATTCTCCTCGTCGTGAACGCTTCATATCCTTGACACGGACTACCGGAACCTATCGGTTATCTACAATCATTGAATGATCGTAGGTGTCAATTGCCATCTACGGTAAACGCATCGCACACGAATGCAGACAGGATGAAAGTGCGCGTTAGACAGCACCGATTTTATATGACTGATAGAATGAGTTACAAGATGTTTATATCTTATACGAGGTTTATAGATTTGCTCATAATCTCGAGCACCAATTCCCGCAAGATTTATGATAACATCGGAATGATGTTATTATGTAAGTTAGACAAAATAAAATTCTGAGATATTTTTAGATTTCAATATGATAATGTGTACTTTTCTAAGATCAATATACTTTTGATACGAAATAATTAAATATAACATATCGCAGATGAATCTTGGTACGTCGATGAGAACGAATATTAAAATCGTAAATGTCTACATATTATATATGTAATAAAAATCGCAGAAGGTATACTGAGAGTCACTCGGCAAAAACGAAACCCGTTTCTCGACTTGATTAAGAAGTTCTACGAGTGTTAATGAGGTCTGATAACAAACTCAATATATTCGTCCACTCCAGTTATACGGAAGAGCAATGAGCTACATTACTGTGCAATACGGTATTACGTGCGTCCGGAGGGGTCTTATGTTACGGAACTATATTAGGTCTGTGCTATATTAAGTAGCTACATATACGGAACGTCCGATTTAACGATAATGGAAAGAACGACTTTGTTGATTAAAAATGTAGATAGAGACAGAACTGAAAATAATTTTGTTAGACCACCAAATTATAGTTATACAGGAAATTTAAAAGCTTTGATGAAGAAAGCTTTGTTGCAAAAAAGTTTGATAAAATATCGAAATTTTTTGCAACTCTCATCACATTTGAGTTTCTCACATAATTATTTTGATAGTTTAACAAAATTATTTTCAGATGTATATGTAGATAAATTTTTCAGCAGAATCTTTCCACGTATAATCACCTTCAACCATACTTACAAGATATTCTGGCAAAATCATTTTTTCCATGTATAAATATATTTTACATATATTCTTATAAATTAAACATATTTCGGCGATTTTTACGTTACAGTTACGTCATTGCTAAATAACTCAAGGATTATTTCTCTTTCGAGAACCACAAATATTTCAGTCGTGAACGTAAGAATTTTAACGTTGCATGATACGTTCTTGCGGCTGTATTCCGACTTCAAATGGCAACTTGAGTGACTTATTTAGTTACGAACCTATACGCGGCCACTTAAAATTTATTAACTCGTAAATGTTTGGCCCCTATACCGTTACTGTGTTACGAATGTGCACGTTCGATAAAGTGCACTTCATAAATTCATGTGCATGGTATCCTGCGGTCAATAAGCTTCATAATCGACTCGCCTCATAAAATCTAGCGGAATTTCCGCGACTGAAGTACAGCGCTAAGGCGTATCGTGATTCATCAGGGATTTCCTCACCAGGAAGATAACTGATAATTAGAGCGAACCATACCAATTGCTACTTGTAAAACACATTTACGTTTCTTATAACATATACTTTCATTTTTAAGTGATTCGCCAATCCGTTACAGTTTTTACATAAGTATAAGCTTATAGTCTTTCGAAATAATTTTCTCTTTGATCATTTCTTCACGAAACTTCGCAGAGTTTTACGCCTCTGGTGCGCGCGGACGATTTTTCGACTGTCGCGGGATCTTAAATCGGACCCGGAGGGAGGACAGGTAGTCCACAAAGATCGGGTCCGGCCAGCCGGTCAGTCAGGTAAGAGCAGACAGGTAGAGGAAAGAGGATTGGAGAGGGCTTCCCCTGAGAGCATCGACGATGGAATGCGAAAGCGTGGGTTCGGTTTGGCCGTAACGCGATCTCGATATACAGAGATGAGTGCGGAATGATCGGGGACCGGGAGAGCTTCGGGGCCTGTGTACGCACGTGTAACGGTACTCCGGCGCGATCGCTCGATCGCGATCGCCTCTCTCGTAATACGCTCTCGATCGTCTCGCATCATACACGCATCTGTACGTATATGTTTGTATATGTGCGTTTCTTCGCCGTTGCACACAGTAGGAGAGCGCGTGTCTCGGCAGAACTGGAAAGTGAACGAGCGTCGTTGGCGTCTACCTCGTACCGCTCGCTATCCTCGCGAAAAGCCAAGAAAGAGAGAAGAGTGACTTTCTCCTTGATTCCGAAACTGTACCGCCACGCGCTGAATCGATGGGATTTTTGAGTAAACTGGAGAATCATTATTCTTATCTTTTGTAGACAGTAGTAGAGACTAACAGAATTCCGATTATGAGTGATTTTGTCAAACTACGAGAGAAAAATATATATACAAGGAAAGAATGCTTTTGCTGAAATATTTATAAACAGATCTGCTACAGATCGGACAATTTATTTAATTTTGTTAGGCCATCAAAATATTTGTGTAGAAAACCTAAGTATAATGAGCAACAAATTTTAATACTATATTCTAGCAATCAACGATATATTACTTTGATAGTCTAATAAAATTTTCAATTCTATATCTAGCTAAATTTTTAGATACTTCAGCAAAACTGTTCTTTCCATATACTTCTTCTTGCATATATTATCTCATTTTGATTATCGTTTATAATTTTAATTAAAATATAATAGAATGAGAAATAATAATATTGTAATATATATATAAGGAGAAAGTATATAAAGTATATCTTTCTCGTAAAATTTTGATAAAATTACTCATGATCAGACTTTATCTCTAGTAGACAATAATGCATTTGATAATAAGAAGAATTTTATTCCTTGTTTTCTTCGTTAATTTTCAGGATTGTTGAACTCTTAGTTAACATCAATTGTTCTTTTTAGTTGAACTTCTTGCACCCAACTTTTTCTCCCAAACATAGACAGAAAAAGAGGAAAGATGAACGATGCAAGAGGTTCAACTGAAAAGAACAGACCTAATAATAGTAACTTGAGAAATGCTGCGCGTCTAAGTCTCAGGATCGCACTGCTCGTTTCTATCAATGTAGATTAACCTTTATCTCAGTTCAACTTATTTTTTTTTATTCTAAGAATTAAAAAAGGCTGAACAGTAAGTTATACCGAGATTAAAGTTAATCTACATTGATGGAAATGGGCATAAATAGTATATCTTCTTCATACAGGGAGAAACTGAATGAAGCAACCCCGAGGCAGGTTGCTAGACTCGAGACCAAGTATGATGATGACTGACTTAACTCGAGTGGATAGAGAGCGTCTCGGGGTCCAAGGTATAAATAGCTGCTACCACTTACCGTCAATTCAGAGCGAGCGCAAGACTGTAGTTTCTCTGTATACAACACATCACGCAGGGCATAACGAAGTGACCATTCATAATGCAGCAAAAAAATATTCTTCAAGAGTCAAACGATGTTTTGCCCGAGAATAACGTATTAGATTAACCTATTAATTGCGTTATATGATCATATAAAGTCATCATATGAATTCAACACTATACACATAAACAAGTAATTTTTTTGCTTCGAATCAATTATTATGTTTAAGAATATTCAGAAAATATTAATAAGGCATAAGCGTTCATCCAAAAGGTATCAGCGATAAAGAAAACAATGCGACGACTGAATTTCAGTTATAAATTTGGCAGACTCACGGAATGCGAAACGCGATACAATCAGTACCGAGAGAGAGCCATGATCTTTAATTAGAAAAAAGTCTGTTAATCGTTCTTAATTTATGTCCCGTGGCATGAAGAGATTTTGAGCCAAAAGAGAGCCATCTCAGCACGCAGACACAAATAAGATAGATGATAATCGTCATCTGCCCTTTCTTTATTGTCTCATCAAAACTGGCAGTAACTCGTGGAGGAATTGAATACCATTTTAAGCATCGCATATATAGAAGCTATATCGAAGCATATAACACGATACGAAGCTATGCAGCTAGCATATAAACTCAATGTTACGGAAGAACGACAATGTTAACGACATTAATAGTATGTTATTTTGGAACATATTTTTTTCTGTTGCTGATCAATCGATCAAAAAAGGTAAATAATTGCATTTATCACATCAATCACCTCGCCTTTTTTTAACCCTCCGAAGCTGACGTCAAAATCTGAACACAATTAACTGACGCTGAATATACCAGACCAGATATTTATGTTAATCTATTAAAATTAAAAAGCACTATTGATTTCAAGAAAATGACTGCTGTAAAAAAGAAAAAATTCTAAGTACATTTTAATAAAAATAATACAAATTTTTTTCAGATGTAATATTAAAAAATTAAATTGTTTGACATTTTTTTACAAAGAAATTTATAATTGAATAGATTCAGACTTGCTGTTAATTCCGGAGGATTGACTTATATAGATATTTCGATTTAATGTTGATATCTCTTACTACATTTATTTCACTGAATGTTGTCTTTTTAACTTAAACGTTTGGATATACATCTAATGCAATGATATATATATATATCAATCGATGAGTCAGAAACGTCATTACATTAAAGAGATACGCTCGATTTGTCAGCCTTAATGGCGACGTAAGGCTAGCAACTTGGCATGCTCAGACGAGCTTTATAAAACTCGAAGTCGTCGTCTCGACGCCTCGTTAGTGGGTGCAGTTATTAAGTGCCCTCTCGTTAACGATACGGAACGGTCATTAACGCGGTAGGGAGCGGGTATGCCGGAACATTAAATATTACCGCGATGCTTCGATATGTAAAACCAATGAATAAATGAGGCAATAATCGCTGCGTACAAATAAATGTGAAATTATCGTGAACACGCTTTCATGAAACTTTCTGAAAAAGTTGTTCAAATGATCGATATTCTATGCTCTTATCGGCACTTTGATTAAGTCTATTTTTTATTCCTACACTAGATTCCTACACTAGATACTAATATCCCTAAAAGACTGATGACGAATTCGATTAAACGTACTCAGTGCACACTGGTGTGCGTTAAAGCCGTCATATTAAACAAATTAACGTAAAGATATGACGATATTGACGTAAAAATATTGAATAATTGTTAATATAAAAATGAATTAAACTGTGAAATCCTCAATACATTTCATTGTATTAAGTAAAATATGTAAGTATTTTATAATTCGAAATATTTGCATTTTATTTTTACACAGATTAAATCAATGAACAATGATTTTAACATGCACCAATGCGTCCAATCGAATTCGCTGAAAATGGCAAAAAAGCGGATTTATTTATATAAATATAAAATATATGCCTGTTTGAAATGTGTATATTAGATGTGAATTATATGTGCGTTCCCGCTATACTTTGATTGGTACCGCCATTGTGGTGCCAATCAAAAGGAATGTTAGTGATAGCTAGATTCTATTTTTGAAAGGGACAGCACTAAAACTTTCTTACTTTCGCAAAATATCAAACATACACCTATTTCACCTAAAGTTTCAAAAGTGTATTTAATTCAGCTACAGTAAAAAAGATCTGTTATTAATATCCCGTGTGCTTTAATTGTTTGTAATTGCTGTCTTCTATGGTGATTCATATAATAATGCTTATTAAACTATCGTGCAACGAATACAAGAAACGCAGATTTCTCTCTGCTTATATTAACCTATTTTTCCTAATATCGAAGATCTTTAGTGCTTGTCCCGGTATTGCGTCTGACGCGCGACGTTCGTTACATAAAACCCGTTTAGGAGCGCGTAGCGGACCGCTTTATTCTCGCTCGGTCAATGCTATGCGAGGAATTATAAGGAGAACCCGAAGATGGTATCGCACAGCGCCATATGCTTCGCTTTACCAACCTTGACCGTTGGAGTGATTCTGCTGCGGCGATTGAGGCTGGCCCTGCGTCAGTATAATTTGACTCTCGAGCTGCTGGAGCTCAGCTTGGAGCTCGTTCAACTTGCTGTTCGCCTTCTTCACAATAGTCGCGACATCCGAGAGCGACTTGCGATCGGTCGCGACCTCCCTCAGCTTCTCCGCGCCAGCCTTTATCTTCAGCTCCTGCAAATGAAAAAAAATGTTACAATGTTAAAATTCATAATCGTGCATTGGAACGATCATCATCGCCATTTCAGTTGAAAACAACATCTTATACCGAGAAGTTTAACTGTATACATTTATTATAATCTCGGTCAATCGCTCGTTTAAAAAACATCTATCACTCGATCGTGCCGCTCCTTTGTATAGCAAATGAGACGTAAAATCACGCACGTGCCCAATGATTATATCTTTCGATATATCCTTTGGTATTCTATTAGTAAGCATTAATATACAGTTATCGCGAATTTTCGCAATGAATCATCATGACTTTTACACGGGAAGAGCGGTTTAACTGAAGTATCTAAAAATTTAATGAGATACACATCTGCAAATAATTGTATTGAACCATTTAAATAATTCTATTGAATGCTCAAACAGATTAAAACTTTCTGCTACATTAACGTCATGTTTGAGCGTTCACATAATTATTTTGATGATCCAATACATATTATTTTCAGATCTGTTTTCATATCTAATTGAATTTTTAGATACTTCAGCAAAATTATTCTTTCTATGTATTGTCCAATATAAATTCATGTTGGTATATGAAGAATTATTCGTGTCTAATATTACGCCAATATTAGTCAGACAAAAATAATCGTTCAAAAGATATTTGTTCAATAAGCAATAATGACTCATTTGAAACAAATGGTCTTGACTTCCAAGACATTATGCATGCATATGTTCTGCAGTGCAGTTGATTCACAGAAAATGTTCTGGTAACAAGCGTATGAAAATGTGCTGTGTTAAGAAACCTATCGCATTATACAGTATTACACACGGCTCTGTTTCGCAGTGGATCTATTAGCGGTAGGCAGCAACCAGACAACGTTAAACGAGCATGTTGTAAAGGCGCTTAATAAGTACTAAGAGATAAAACAAGAAGACAAAAGACAAAAAAGAGAAAGAGAGAGAGAGAGAGAGAGAGAGAGACAGAGAAAGACGCTGCTATAGCAAAACTTGTTTCTACGCGAGTTGCAGAAATGGTTGGACCACCCTCAAGTTTCCATTCGCAGCGTGATTTTTAGAACGCGACATCCGGTGCATCCGGAAATCATAGATCATCAATCGTTTATTACCGAGACGTATGTCGGATATTGATTAAGCTAGATGTAGGTACGCACGAAAAAATGTAATCACGTACGATCTGCAAATACTCCTATCTGCAATATCCTCTTGCAATCTCTTTAAGTATCGAGGATTTGTAATTGCAAATCTCCACCTAAATTATGAAATCGATTTAAGGATGTATCAGTATCATGTATGTGTCTATGTGTATGTATAGTCTTTGCAAAAAGTGGAATTGGAAATTTATATCTTCCAATAAAACCATACAAAAATGACTGAATAAAACAGCGCATTACCAAATAAATACGAACAGTTCAATAAGATCAATATTTGATAATATAATATATTTTTATTCAAATGAAGATTTTCTCATTTTATTTCAATTATTTTTTAAAACTACTTTAAAGTCTACTTTTTACTTGAATAATTTTTTATGCAGCTTCTAAATTACCGCCAAACTTTTGTATTATTTTTTCAAATATAGAAAAATCCGTAACTTTTCATAATCTTTTCACTATAAAAAAATTCATGTAGTACATTCTATTCTCCGTAATAGGAATACCTTTTGTGACTATATGAGTGACTATTAAGGGATGATATATGAGTAAGTCTTCGGGATATTTTTTTGTTATCTATTCTAGAAGTTTTTACGATTTTCAACTATCTATATGTATAAAAAATTATAATACATTTAAAATTAGCATAAATATAGTAGTGATAATTAGCCTATATGAACAAAACTGTGAAGTAAGATAAAACAAAATTATTTCAAATCATTAAACTATTTAAAAATTAAAAATTAAGAAAACATCTCAGAATTTTCCCAGGATCTATATGCTCCACTACGAGTTAAATTAGCCCTATATAAAAAGCCTTATAAAGCCCTATATAAAAAGCCACTATGGGAACAAATATCCACTATCATAGAATATTTATTCTAGAAATAAAAAAAGGCAAGCGAGAACATTAAGATAGCAAGGAGAGATTAATTTCAACGCATCGAAATGAAAAAAAAAAAAAGATGCAATAGGCAAATTATTGCCGAGAAAAAAAAGAGAACAATACAGAACAAAGATAACGAAGAAAACGTGCTGACCATTCTACCATGTGTACAGACGAAGAAAGAGACAGCTTCACTACAGTCAACGAAGGATAAGCGAAAACCCGACATACCTTGCGTATTTCTCGGCGTATATGTTCTCGCAGCACGTCAAGACGTGCCGGCAAGGGCACCTGGTCACTGCCAGCCACTCCATACTTGCTCGACAGTTCGTAAAGAACTGGGTGCCTGATGTAATCGCCCTGAAACAGATACAAAGTTCAATCCTGATTATTGATAGCCAATGTAGCAATTGAGTTCGGGCAAAAGAACGTGCAATAAGGACGGGCAGTTCGGACGATTAATCACTCTCTAATTAAACTTTCTAATTAAAACGAGAATTTTTCCTTCTTTTGTGTTCTACAGGAATTTCCACTTTTATATAGATACGAGCGAAGCGCTATATCTGTATTTAATCATTTTTTCCATCCTTATGCCAGGATTCGTATCAATTAATAATCAACATCCGCACTGTACTCGTTTCCACGCACTGAACGTATATAATCTTTCGGCATTATGCGCGAGCCCGTGTTAATCCTTATAATAATAATAATAATCGCAATATGATCTCTCGCATTAACGTGCGCCAAAGTTAAGATAACACCTGGCGGAAATTACACCGTAAATATCAACGATCAGAGAGGGTATTGTCAACGAGCCGAAGGAAAACATCGCGGAAATACATCTCTTTAACCGGAAATCGTCTGGCGCGTATTAGTATGGCCTACTCGTGAGATACGGATATAGACGCTAGGCAAACACAACACGCGCAGGAGAAAGTATCAGTCTCCCGCGGTCTCGCATCGAATACCGGCCATCGAAACAGCATTGTGATGAATGAACGTTGGTAGTTGTCAATTCGCGTGACGATACAATTGCTTCGTCCATGGAAACGTCCAAGGCTATTCGATCAAACTTCTAACGGATGTATTAGTGACCTACTTCGAATGCACAGCGTGCGACTGCGAGTCGTGTCTTTGAATCACGAGTAAATTAGAGGCCACAAGCCTTAAAAGCAAATATCAGATTGCAACCGATATTCATAGGTTATGTTTCAAAATTAATTGCCAGTACTGAAAATCTATAATGTACGTAAGCTATAGATTTTCATACAAGCAGTAAATTTTGGAATACAACTCTAGTCGGATTCTTATTTTAAGACCGTCTTACATAAGTAATGTCTTAAGGTGCACCAAAAGAAAAAGAATAGTTGTGGCAACTATAAAGTAGTACTGAATAACTATATTTTTATAGTA
>Ga0157362_1000389_pt1 | contig 14717 bp, 13 predicted proteins | sample AttlaeALBM3_FD_111480 | JGI IMG/M metagenome (GOLD analysis project Ga0157362, IMG submission 111480) | Fungus gardens microbial communities from leaf cutter ant in Ribeirão Preto, State of São Paulo, Brazil - Atta laevigata ALBM3 | ecosystem: Host-associated > Fungi > Mycelium > Unclassified ... | reverse complement strand
GGTCAAGATGGCCAGAATACCGGGAAACCGTGAAAACTTGATCGTCAGGGGGTGGGAACGTCCCCCCAAATGCTTATGTTATGAAAAAGATCAGCGCTGTTGTCGGTTCAGGGCAGCAGACGGGGCTACCGACGCCGACGTCTCTCCTCTGGGGGCACGCCGGCCGCATGGCCTGGCACCTGTTATTTGGAAACAATAGAGACCGTGATGAACAATTTTGGCCGCAATCTGGCACTCTGGGTGATCATCATCGTTCTGGCGTTGTTGCTCTTCCTGGCGTTTCAGCCCACGGGAAGCCAGCACGCGGCGCAACAACTCGCCTATTCCGATTTCGTAACCGATATCGACGAAGGCAAGGTGCGCTCTGTCGTTGTGCAGAACCAGAACATCACAGGCACTTTGAAGGACGGTACGTCTTTCGAGACCTATGCACCGGTCGACCCTGGCCTCGTGCCACGGATGACGGGCAAGGGCGTGGAGGTTGTGGCCAAGCCGCTCGACGCGGATGGCAGTCCCATCCTGCGTGCGGTCACGAGCTGGCTGCCGATGATCTTCCTCCTGGGTATCGGTATCCTGTTCTTCCGGCAGATGCAGTCGGGCAGTGGCCGGGCCATGGGCTTCGGAAAGTCGCGTGCCCGCCTTCTGACCGAGAAGCAGGGACGCGTCACATTTGACGACGTGGCCGGCATTGACGAGGCGAAAGCCGAGCTTGAGGAAATTGTCGAGTTTCTCAAAGACCCGCAGAAATTCACCCGCCTGGGCGGCAAAATTCCTAAAGGTGCCCTGCTAGTTGGCCCGCCGGGCACGGGTAAGACCCTGCTTGCGCGTGCTATCGCGGGTGAAGCCAATGTACCGTTCTTCACGATCTCCGGTTCGGACTTCGTCGAGATGTTCGTGGGCGTCGGTGCCTCGCGTGTGCGCGACATGTTCGAGCAGGGGAAGAAATCGGCACCGTGCATCATCTTTATTGACGAAATCGATGCCGTTGGACGCCATCGCGGCGCAGGTCTGGGTGGCGGCAATGACGAACGCGAACAGACCCTCAACCAGATGCTGGTAGAGATGGACGGCTTCGAGAGCAATGAGGGTGTGATCCTCATCGCGGCGACAAACCGTCCTGACGTGCTCGACCCTGCCTTGCTCCGCCCCGGTCGTTTCGATCGTCAGGTCGTGGTCCCGAACCCGGATGTTGCAGGGCGTGAGAAGATCCTGCGCGTCCATATGCGCAAGGTACCGCTGGCGTCGGATGTTGATCCCAAGGTGATTGCCCGTGGTACGCCGGGATTCTCCGGTGCCGACCTCGCCAATCTGGTCAACGAGGCCGCTCTGCTCGCTGCCCGTCTCGGCAAGCGCACCGTGGCAATGCTCGAATTCGACAATGCCAAGGACAAGGTTCTGATGGGCGCCGAACGTCGCTCATTGGCCATGACCGAGGACGAGAAGAAGAAGACAGCGTACCATGAAGGGGGGCATGCCATCTGTGCGCTACTGACTGCCGGTTCCGATCCTATTCACAAGGCGACCATCATTCCGCGTGGCCGTGCGCTTGGCATGGTTCAGATCCTTCCGGAAGGTGATCGTCTGAACATGAGCCGGACCCAGCTCAAGGCGCAGCTCGTGCTGGCCATGGGTGGCCGTGCTGCTGAAGAGATCATCTTCGGCGCCGAGAATGTCGAGACCGGTGCCTCTGGTGACATCAAGATGGCGACGAATTACGCGCGCCGCATGGTCACTGAGTGGGGCATGAGCGAGAAGCTCGGCATGGTCGCTTACGGGGATAATGGTCAGGAGGTATTCCTGGGACACTCCGTGACGCAGAACAAGAACGTGTCCGAGCAGACTGCGATGGAAATCGATCGCGAGATCCGGGTTTTGATCGATACGGCGTATCGTCAGGCTCACGCGCTCTTGCTGGAGCATATCGATGCTTTGCACCGGATCGCAAAGGCACTTCTTGAGTATGAAACGCTCTCTGGCGATGAGGTGGCGCGTGTGCTGCGCGGTGAGGAAATTACCCGTATTGAGGTGGATGATTCGGCCCCCGAAAACCGGCGCTCATCAGTGCCTACAGTCAAGGCCAGAACAGGAGGGTCAACAGAAGCACTGGATCCGTCGCCGCAAGCAGGCTGAGGCTCGCAACTATTGAGGAGAGGGGGCGCATGCCCCCTTTTTTCGTATGGCGCGGTGTGCTTCAAGAACCTCATGTCTCGCGCAGAAGCAAGCGACAGGAGGGGCGATCATGAGCAAGCAATCCAGTACAGGCCGCAAGCTGTTTGGCACTGACGGTATCCGGGGCAAGGCCAATACTTTTCCCATGACCGTGGACGTTGCCCTTCGTCTTGGGCAGGCAGCCGGTCTCTATTTCCGTCGTGGTGCCCATCGTCATAGCGTTGTACTTGGCAAGGACACTCGCCTCTCGGGATACATGATTGAGAGCGCCCTTGTATCAGGCTTCCTGTCGGCTGGTATGGACGTCATCCTTGTTGGGCCTCTGCCCACACCGGCCATTGCGATGCTCGCGCGCTCCTTGCGCGCCGATCTGGGGGTCATGATTTCGGCCTCCCACAACCCGTTCGGCGATAACGGGATCAAGCTGTTCGGTCCTGATGGCTTCAAGCTCTCTGACGAAGTTGAGGCAGAGATCGAGTCCATGATGGCCCAGGATCTGACGAATAAGATGGCCTCTCCTGAAGAAGTGGGCCGCGCGTCGCGTCTCAATGATGCAGCCGGGCGCTATATCGAGTCGGCCAAGGCAGCCTTTCCTAAGGGATCACGACTCGATGGCCTGCGTATCGTGCTCGACTGCGCCAATGGAGCGGCCTATCGCGTAGCCCCGGCAGCCCTATGGGAGCTGGGTGCCGAAGTCATCAAGATCGGGTGCGAGCCCAACGGGGTGAATATCAACGCGGCTTGCGGATCAACCCACCCGGAGACCTTGCAGCGTGCCGTGCTGGAGCATGGTGCCCATCTCGGGATTGCGCTCGATGGAGATGCCGACCGCCTGATCATCGTCGACGAGAAAGGCCAGATTGTGGATGGGGATCAGATCCTTGGTCTGATCGTGTTGTTCCTCCGGAAGAACGAGCGTCTTGGCAGCAATGACGCTGTCGCAACGATCATGTCCAATCTCGGTCTGGAAAAGAAACTCGCCGAGCATGGGATCACGCTACATCGCACAGCGGTCGGTGATCGCTACGTGGTTGAGAAGATGCGCGAGCAGGGGATCAAGCTTGGTGGCGAACAGTCGGGCCATATGATCCTGTCCGATTTCGCAACCACCGGCGACGGACTGATTGCTGCGTTGCAGGTCCTCGCAGTGCTGGTTGAGGAAGGGAAGCCAGCCAGCGAGATCCTTCGTGTATTCGAGCCTTATCCTCAGTTGCTGCGCAATGTGCGTTATCAGGGAGGCGATCCGCTCTCGACCGAAATGCTGGCAGAGGCAAGGAAGGCAGCGGAAACGCGTCTTGGAAGCACGGGTCGTCTGGTGCTGCGCAAGAGCGGAACGGAGCCGCTCATCCGTGTCATGGCCGAGGCTGAGAACCCTGCTCTCGTCGAGGAGATTGTCGCTTCGATCTGTGATGCTGTTCAGCGAGCTGTCGCTGCCTGATGCAAGGCCGGGTACTGATTGTAGCAGGCAGCGATTCCGGCGGTGGCGCCGGAATACAGGCCGATATCAAGACGGTGACCGCACTGGGCGGCTTTGCCATGACGGCCGTGACTGCCGTGACTGCGCAGAACACGTCAGGTGTGAGCCGGATCAAGTATATGGCGCCTGATATGGTGGCAGAGCAGATGACGATGGTGCTCGAAGATATCGGCGCTGACGTCATCAAGCTCGGGATGCTCGGCAATGCGGGCATCATGGAGGCTGTGGGCCAGGTGCTGGCCCAACACTCCTCTATCCCCTGTGTCATTGATCCGGTGATGGTCGCAACGAGCGGCGCGAAATTGATAACGCCGGATGGTGAGGCTGCCTTGGCGCAGCTCTATGAGCGCTGTTTCATGCTCACGCCAAATTTGCCGGAACTTGAGGTGCTCCATGGTACTGCCATCTCGTGTGAGGATGACATGCTGGAGGCTGCTCGGGCTCTGGCCAGGTCGCAGGGGATCGAGTGGGTTCTGGCGAAGGGTGGCCATTTACCCGGGCCGCATTTGACGGATATCCTCGTTAATCGGGATACCACACGCTTATACACCGATGGACGGATCGAGACGCTTCACACTCACGGCACAGGGTGCACTCTAGCCAGCGCGATCGCTACCGGTCTCGCGCAGGGGCTGGATGCTCCGGCGGCGGTGACGCGGGCGCGTCATTATGTCCGGCAGGCCATCTTGCAGGCACCCCCCTATGGAAAGGGAACTGCCCGCCCGATGAACCATCTTCCATCGTCAGAGCGCGGGCTGTAGCGCTCCAAGAGAATGCTGGGATGGCTCCGTAACCGGGACCACAGAGACAGGCTTGTTTTCGTCACGCAGAACATAACCCCGACCCCAGACCGTGCCAATCATCTGGCCCGCGCCAAATTGCTGCAATTTGCGCCGTAGCTTGCAGATGAACACGTCGATGATCTTCATTTCCGGCTCGTCGATGCCACCATAAAGGTGGTTGAGGAAGGCGTCCTTCGTCAGGACATTCCCACGCCGTAGCACCAATAGCTCCAGTATGGCGTATTCCTTGCCGGTCAACTGCACAGGATTGCCATTGACCGAGGCACTCTTTGCGTTGAGGTCGAGCGAAAGCGGTCCTACCGTCATGACCGTTGTGCTGAACCCTCTTGACCTGCGCAGTACAGCCTGAAGTCGCGCCAGCAATTCGTCAGTATCGAACGGCTTTGTGATGTAGTCATCGGCTCCGGCATGAAGTGCCTTTATCTTGGCCTGGGGGCGCGTCATTCCGCTCAGGACAATAATCGGGGTCTGGATTTGGGTTTTGCGGACCCGTCGGATGACTTCATATCCTTCCAGATCTTCGAGTGTCAGTTCTGTAAGGGCAAGATCATAATCATAATGGCGCAGCATATCGATTGCTTCATGCCCGGTCTGGGCATGATCAACAGTAATACCGCCCTGTTTGAGTGTTTTGATCAGCGCTTGAGCTGTAGCTTGGTCGCTTTCCACAAGAAGGAGGCGCATCTCATCAATCTCCAGGGTTGATGAGTCGTAGTTACTACCTAAGGTTGCTGTCGGCAAGAAAAATACTTGTTTAACGGCAAAACATTTCTTGGTGTAGGTAACGAGTCTTTAACGGATTAATCTTACAATTTCTCTGAAACAGGCTTTCGAATCCTCGGGTAAATCGAAGCTGTATCTGAGGTTTGTCGGAGTGTTTTGTGGTTTCGATTACACTAACATATAGATTATTTAACGGCCGTTAACGAGCCTCGACCTAAGCTCGTCTTGTAGAGAGCGCCGCGACACACGGGATGCGCGCACAGGTTGTATTTTAAAGTGCCTATTCTTCATTGATCACTCCAACGGCATGTGCCTTTGATCGTGAAATTAACTAACCTCGGCTGCTCAACGATGGCGATGTTGGTGATTTCGTCATGTATTTTGGCAAGTCACGCGCGTCGACGGGCCGGTAATGAGAAGTGAGTGCCGTGCGAATCAGAAAGAGCACCCGGCTGCAAAGATGGCATGAGATGATGGATCGGGCGCAGGCCCTGACTGCGGTCCTGCGACGCGAGACCGGCGTACGGCGTGCCAGGCGTAATGCCGAGGCCGAAATCGTCAGCGCCGAGCGCAATGTTCTGGACTCTAACGATGAGGACAGCGCCGTTGAAGGGTTCGTCAACTGGCTTCCGGAAGCCCGCGCGTCGATTGAACGGGCGAGACTCGCGGAGCGCGAGGTCGCCATTGATGTTGCTGTGGCGTATCAGGCGTTCATACAGGCGCGAGCCGCTATCAAGCGCTCGCAGACAGGAAGCATGACTGAGGGAACGGGGCAGGGGGAAGCTGAAGCTTTAAGCGATGCCCCCAAAGCATAAGCGCCATGCAGGCCGGTTGGGCCTGTGTCTAGAGGCTGGACGTTTCGGGGTGTCGCTAACGCAATCCGATAATGCTGAGGCAGTGCGTTTTCAGGCCCCCTCAGTCGTGAGCCACGGGCGACTGCCAATGATGACGCACGCAACCGGGTGGGTGGCGTCGCGGAGGAAAGAGAGATAGGTGGGGCCGCCATCGTCGAACAGGTCGGTACGCGCGCTGAGGATGGCGCTGACCACACCGGCTTCACGCGTTGCAAGGGTTTCGGCGGCATGACCCATAAGGCGCTGCACTGCCTTCTCGAGGGCGGTAAGAAGATCGCCGCTTTCCCTGCCACACTCCCCAAAACGCGCCTGCGTGCGATCCCAGTCTTTGCGGGAGATGAACGCCGGAATACCATTCTCAGGTGTCTGACGCTCCGCCCGTAAAAGTTGTCCCGTTTGCGCCAGGCCAAGGATATCGGCCTCGGGCAGGGTTGCCGGGTCGAGGGCAAATTCCTTCATGTCTGCTACTTTCTGCTTCAAGGATATCCGGGCCTGGCGTGGCCCGGATGTGACCTTCAGGATGCCCGGCTCAGTTATCCTGACCCTGCATCTGCCCCGGTGGTGTTCCCATAGCCTGCATCAGTGCGGTTACCTGATCCGGATGGGCGTGAAAGAGGGCAACATTGGCCGGGTTCGGTGCAGGCAGGCCTGCGGGCAGAGGCTGACCATTTGTCGCAGCAACCGTCATCCCGAAGGCGGTCATGCCCATCACGAACGTCTCTGGCGTGAAGCCGTGTGCGCTCAGGATGGCAGGCAGACCCGGGATGGATTGCATCTGGGCGATTGTCGCCCGCAGCGACATCTGGGTGGAGTTGGGCGGTCGGATATTGGCCGCCTGAAGAGCCTGCACGGTCTGGGCTGCACGCGGCATGAAGTCTGCAGGCAGGGGATAACCCAGCCCTGCCTCGATATCCTGCCTCATTTCGGGCGGGATGCTCTGCTGGCTTTGCGCACCAGCGGGCGCGTTCTGCGCCAAGGCGTTTGTTGCAACCAGAGAAGGTGAGACGGCAAGCGCAAAGCCTAACGCAGCGAGTTTTGTCAGGTGCATTTTCATCATACCCACGCCCCCTTGCGCATCAGCGGTGTCGCAGTGCCATCCTCAGCCAGACCATCGAGGTCGATCTTGTCCGAGCCGATCATCCAGTCGATATGGATCATGCTTGTATTGGCACCGCGGGCAGCGAGCATTTCAGCCGAGGCCCCTTCGGTGTCGAACAGGCATTTGGTGTAGGCCTGACCAAGCGCAATATGGCTCGAGGCATTTTCATCGAACAGCGTGTTGCGGAACAGGATGCCGGTGTCCGAGATGGGCGAAGCATGGGGCACCAGAGCCACTTCGCCAAGGCGGGCGGCACCGTCATCTGTTTCCAGAATCCGGCGCAGCGCATCTTCCCCCTTGCCCGCATGGGCCTCGATGATACGCCCTTCAGCGAAGGTCACACGGATTTCGTCGATCAGTGTGCCCTGATGGAAGAGCGGCTTGGTGCTGGATACGTGTCCGCTCACCCGATGGCTGTGTGGAGTCGTAAAGACCTCTTCAGACGGGATATTGGGGTTGCAGTCGATCCCGTTTGTCGTGCGCTCGGCACCGCCCGCCCAGGCATGACCATCTGCAAGACCCACAGTCAGATCCGTGCCGGGGCCGGTAAAGTGCAGGGCATGAAAGCGGCGCTCATTCAGCATCGCCGCCTTGGCATGCAGGGTTGCATTATGCTGCTTCCAGGCAATGACAGGATCAGCCGCATCCAGTCGGGACGAGGCAAATATGGCGTTCCAGAGTCGGTCCTGCGCTTCCTGTGTCGGCAGATCGGGAAAGACCTGCGCCGCCCAGCTGGCTGTTGCATAGGCAACAATCGTCCAGTTGGTGTCAAAGCGCGTGATGATCTCCATGGCCTCACGGCTGGCACGCGATGCAGCGCGGCTTGCGCGCGACACACGGGCCGGATCCTGCCCGTTGAGCAGGGTCGGGTTACTGCCGGTAATGGCCAGGCGTGCAGCACCTTCCCGGTAAGCCCGTGCTATGCCATCCGCCATCCACTGGGCGCTCTTGTCGAGGCTCTCATCGGAAGCAAAGCGATAGCGTGCCAGCGTTGCTTCATCATCGGCATATTGCGTTGTGACGAGGCTCGCGCCGGCGCGATAGGCGTGCTCGGTGATGCGGCGCACCAGCGAGACGGCCTCAAGCGGCGCTGAAATCACCAGTTCCTGGCCGGGCTGGAGATTCAGCCCGATACGAACGGCAACTTCGCCGAGTCTGTCGAGACGCTCGGTGAATGAGAGGGTGGCTTCAGACATCACGTTTCTCCTGCGGGGCAAGCCTTTGTTCGACTCCGGGTCGGCGCCCTGCTCACCTCGGGTGAGGGGCGCCTGATCGAACGAGATTACTCGCCAAATGTCTCGGCATGATGGGCGCGGCGCGGCGCACGGCGCTGACGCTCGTTGCGCTGTGCCTTGTCCTGCGTCGCGGGTTTGTCATTGCGTGGCGCGGTACGGATCTCGACCTCGAGTTCGCGGATACGACGTTGCACACTTTCCTTCAGCGAAGGCGATGTATGCGGCTTCATTGTGGCGAGCGTTTCCTTGAGGTCACGCAGCTGCTTCTGCTTCTCGGCCAGGTTGCGCCGGATGGGTTGGTTGTCTGAGAGCTGTCCTGTGTACGAACGCATCGTTAAATCTCTTTATCTGCCCGGTCAGCCCGGGACTCGTTTTTCGGCAAGGAACCAGACCGACGACTCATCGCGCCGGGCCAGCCCCGTCATGTGAAGGTCAGAAGGGTGACTGCGCTGACACTCAGCGCGCGGTCAGACCCATTGAAGCAAGCGCCTCGATCAGGCGGCTCATCTCATCATCCGTGCCGATCGTGATGCGAAGCCAGTCGCGTATGCGAGGGGCACTCAGCTGCCGGACGATGATGTGGCGCTCCCGAAGCCAGGCCAGCAGATCGCCAGCCTTGTGCGCGGGATGGTGCACCAGAACGAAATTGGCACAGGAGGGCAGAATGTCAAAGCCCAACCCGCTCATCACCTGCACAAACCTGTCGCGGCTCGCCATGACTCGCCCGGTGGTCGAGGTCAGCCAGGCCGTATCGGCAATGGCCGCAGAGGCTCCGGCCTGAGCCAGGCGGCTGAGCGGATAGGAGTTGAAGCTGTCCTTGACCCGGATCAATCCCTCGATCAGGTCGGGGTGGCCTATGGCGTAACCAACCCGCAATCCGGCTAGGGCGCGCGACTTCGAAAGGGTTTGCACGACCAGCAGATTGTCATGCTCCCGGGTGAGGGACACAGCGGACTCGGCGCCAAAATCGACATAGGCTTCGTCGATGATTATGGTGCGGTCAGGCTGCAGCGTTGCAAGGCGCGAGATCGCCCCGAGTGACAGGGCGTGCCCGGTATTGGCGTTGGGATTGGCAATCGCGATGCCGCCGCACGGGATGGCATAATCCTCGATGTCGATCTCGAAGCGTTCGTTGAGCGGTATTTCCCGATAGGGTTGACCGAACAGACCGCAATAGACGGGATAGAACCCGTAGCTCACATCGGCAAAGAGCATGGGCGCTTCCGGTGCGATCAGCGCCCGAAAGGCATGGGCCAGCACTTCGTCAGACCCGTTACCGACAAAAACGCGCTCCGGCACCGTGTCATAGACCGACGCGATGGTCTGGCGCAGATCACGGGCCGTGGGGTCCGGATAGAGCCGCAGGCTATCGTTGCAGCCTTCCTGCATGACGCTCAGCGCGGCCGGGCTCGGTCCATAGGGAAGCTCGTTGGTGTTGAGCTTGAGGATATCAGTGAAATGCGGCTGCTCGCCCGGGATATAGGGGTGCAGATCCGCAACCAGCGGGTTCCAGAACCGGCTCATGAGAAATCCGCTTCGCTTGAGGTGAAAAGATGGCTCTGGCCATGCGATTCCGCGATATCGAGCACGGACAGGCCTTCTGCATCACGATGGGCAGGATTGGCACCCTTTGAGAGCAGAAACCGCACCATATCCTGACGACCGAACATGACGGCAAACATGAGCGGCGTGCGGCCCAGATGGCTGGGTATATCGAGACTGGCGCCTGCACTGACGAGCAGTTCGGCCACGGCAAGATGCCCCTTGAAGGCGACCCCCGACAGGGCTGTCGCACCTTTTGCATCCTGCATGTCAGGGTTGGCGCCGCGTTCGAGAAGCAGCGCCGTCGCGGGCAGGATGCCATTATAGGCCGCTACGATCAAAGCCGTGTAGCCGCGGCTGTCCTGTGCATCGACTGCCATGCCTGCATCGAGAAATTGCGTCAGCATGTCGGTGTCGTCCACGCGGGCGGCATCGATGAAAAGCGCGGTGATCTGTTCTGGCGAAAAACTGCCTGCCGGCATCATCTCGGTCATCGTGGGGTGGAGACTCTCATTCTTGAACTGGCGCGGTCACGGGGATCGCAGAGAGAAATCATAGCCGAGCCCCGGTCGATCCGAAAGAAGACCTGTAGATTTAGATGGCTCGTGTCCTATGGTGACTTGCCCTCTGATGCTGCGCCCGAAGCGCGCCTTGCGAGGTAGTCGGGCGATGCAGCGAGCCTGTTCGGGTCGGCCGATGGGCAGGGGGCTAAGGGCTGCTATCCATCAGATGGACCTTTGCAAGTGGTGGGCTCGCTTGTGTGGTGCCATCGCTCGATAGCTGAAGATTGTTCTCCGCTCGGGAACTCTCTGGGGGTCGCGCGGAGCGTCTCGTAGGTCATCGGGTGCCGATGCCAGGAAGCGCGAGATAACGCGCCCCGCGCCGTTCACCATTATTGCTCCAAGGCCGAAAACAGGCGGTATGCATGCCGGTCGCGGCCGGGCGCCCAAGGGGAGGGGGGTAGATGAACACCTCGATGCATGTCCGCGCTGACGCTGGGGGTGCCTAGGGGGTAAGGCCGGGATGGGTGGGATGATGGGAGCAAGGATTGCAACTCCTCTCCATCCCTTTGGCATCATAATGCAGTCGGACCTCAAGCGCATGAACGTCATTGGCGCCCTACCGGCGTCATGCGTGTTGATGGTCATAAGAAGATTAACCCGCTGGATCGGGTCCACAGGAAGTGACTGATGTGGAACCCTGCAACTGAGTGCGCCTCAGGCCGAAATGTCGAGGAGGCTGGCGGCGCGAGGGCCAGGGCGGTCCGTCAAAACGCCTGCCGTCGGGCCACCTCACTGCGAAACGAGCTCTGTATAACGTATGGATTTCACCGCGGCCCGAACAGCAGCGTCTTTCGCAAGGCAGGCGAAAGAGGTGGGCGTAAGGTTCACGAGCCGCCCTGTCTCGATTTCATCGCTCATCATGAAGATCGTGTGACAAACCCGGCGGATCACCGACACACCTTGGACGGGCTGTTGGGCGGGGAAAAGCGATAAGAGGCGGGTTCACAGAAACTCGATCTACGGGTGTTCGGCCCCAGTTGAGACCGATGCGCGGCAAATCCTGCAAATTTTCGTGTAGTCGAGCAGTCGTGATGGTTTTGGCTCTAGCACAATGTGGGCAATGGGCGTTTTATGCGCAACGCAATGTATTGCCTGGCCGGTAGGCTTCAGTCTGGTTTCAATGCTGTCGGGAATTTGAGGCAATATGTGCAGTCCAGCGGAACATCGCGCTGACCAGGGCGTATGGTCAGGGTGTTTGGAAACCGCCTCCCCACGGTGCGCCGTGCAAGGTGAGGGTGGTTGCTGACTCTGCATGGTCGCCGATACGAAAAGGATCCCCGATGGGGTTGTCTCGGACAGCAAACCGGTCTTGAACATTGGTGTCTGTCCGGCTGATGGTTTTCCATCGCAGAGAGTTAATTCGGAGGTCGATTTTTGATGCGTTCTTGTAGCAACCCGTCCGCGTTCGGCGCGGAAACCGGTGGAGCGGCCGGCGCCAGTGTCTCTGACATCGCGCAGCTGAGCATCAACACCATCCGCACCCTGTCGATGGATGGTGTGGAAAAGGCCGACTCAGGCCATCCGGGAACGGCCATGGCGCTGGCTCCTGTCATGTACACCCTCTGGCAGAATGACCTGAAATACGATCCGGCCGATCCGCTGTGGCCTGGCCGCGACCGTTTCGTGCTGTCCGTCGGTCACGCGTCGATGCTGCTGTATTCGACGATTTACCTGACCGGCATCCGCGATGTGGTGAAGGACAAGGTTCTCGACAGTCCGTCGCTGACCCTCGAAGATCTCAAGCAGTTCCGTCAGCTGAATTCCAAGACCCCTGGTCATCCGGAATTCCGCCACACCTCCGGCGTTGAGACCACCACCGGCCCGCTGGGTCAGGGCTGTGGCAACTCCGTCGGTATGGCAATGGCCGAGAAGTATCTCGCTGCCCATTACAACCGCCCCGGCTTCGATCTGTTCGACTACCACACCTATGTGTTCTGTGGTGACGGCGACATGATGGAAGGCGTTTCGTCCGAAGCGGCTTCGATGGCGGGTCACCTGGGTCTGGGCAACCTGATCTGGCTGTATGACTCCAACCAGATTTCGATTGAAGGCTCGACCAATCTCGCCTTCACGGAAAACGTGGCTGAGCGTTTCCGCGCCTATAAGTGGCACGTAGTGACGGTCAACGATGTCAATGACATCGCCGCTGTCAGCAAGGCCCTTGAGGAAGCCCGTTCGGTCAAGGATCGTCCGAGCCTCATTGTGATGCACACGGTGATCGGTTTCGGTGCGCCCAAGAAGGCCGGTACGGCCTCTGCCCATGGCGAGCCGCTTGGTGAAGAAGAAATCGCCGGTGCCAAGAAGGCCTATCACTGGCCCTGGACCGATGCTTTCCATGTGCCGGAAGGCGTTCTGGAGCACTTCCAGGAAGGCCTCGGCAAGCGCGGTGCCAAGGCTCGTGCGGAATGGCAGGCGCTGTTCGATCGCTACACCAGCGAATATCCGAAGGAAGCCGCCGAGCTGCGTGCGATCTTCGAGCGTCGCCTGCCGGAAGGCTGGGACAAGGATATTCCGGTTTGGGAAGCCGACGCCAAGGGCGTTGCCTCGCGCGCCAGCTCGGGCAAGCTGATCAACGCCGTCGCCAAGAACATCCCCTGGATGATCGGTGGTTCGGCTGACCTTTCACCCTCGACCAAGACGAACCTGACCTTCGAGGGCGCTGGTTCGTTCCAGCCGCCGCAGTGGGGTGGCACTTATGGCGGCCGTAATGTCCATTTCGGCATTCGCGAACACGCCATGGGGTCGATTTGCAACGGTATGGCGCTGGCTGGCCTGCGCACTTACGGTTCGGGCTTCCTGATCTTCTCGGATTACATGAAGGCTCCGATCCGTCTGTCGGCTCTCATGGAGCTGCCGGTCATCTACATCTTCACCCATGACTCCATCGGTGTTGGTGAAGACGGTCCGACACATCAGCCGATCGAGCAGCTGGCCCAGCTGCGCGCCACACCCGGTATCATGACCATTCGTCCCGGCGACGCCAACGAAGTGTCTGAAGCTTGGCGCACCCTGATCCCGCAGACGCACAAGCCTGCCGTGCTCGTTCTGAGCCGTCAGAACCTGCCGACGCTGGATCGCAGCAAGTATGCTTCCGCTGCTGGCGTGGCAAAGGGTGCTTATGTCCTGGCAAGCTGTGAAGGCAAGCCGGATGTGATCCTGATGGCTTCGGGTTCGGAAGTCTCGCTGGTGGTTGACGCCTATGAGAAGCTGACGGCCGAAGGCATCAAGGCCCGCGTCGTTTCCTTCCCGTCCTTCGACCTCTTTGAGGAGCAGGATCAGGCCTATAAGGACAGCGTGCTGCCGCCGGACGTCAAGGGACGTGTGGCTGTTGAACAGGCTGCCGCTTTCGGGTGGGATCGTTACACCGGCATCGGCGGTTCGATCATCGCGATGAACAGCTTCGGCGCCTCGGCACCGCTCAAGAGCCTTCTCACCAAGTTCGGCTTCACGCCGGAGAAGGTTTACGACGCGGCCCGCGAGCAGGCTGCCCGCAAGTAAGACGACTACCGGGGCCCGACCGCTTCCTCGGCGGTCGGGCCTTTCGGGGCCCTAGCGTGCTTTGGCCCCCTCAATTTGAGGTCAGGGTCGGAAGGCCGACCTGAGCTGAGACGGGTGTCCACAGGGAGCCCGTCAGGTGGACAGACAGGAGTACGTCATGGACGTCGAACAGAAGCAGGGTGCCGCCACGAGCGGGAACCCGCTGCGTGACCTTTCCAAATTTGGCCAGTCACCCTGGCTGGACTTCATCCAGAGATCCTACACTGCCGATGGCAGCCTGAAGAAGCTGGTGGACGAAGATGGCCTGCGTGGCGTAACTTCCAACCCCGCCATCTTCGAGAAGGCCATGGGGTATGGCACGGATTACGACGCCCAGATCAAGGATCTGCTGGCCAAGGAAATCCTCTCCCCTGGTGAGCTTTACGAGAAGCTGGCCATCACCGACATCAAGGCAACCGCCAAGGTCATGCACCCGGTATTCGTGCAGACCAAGGGCCTCGATGGTTATGTGAGCCTTGAGGTTTCGCCTTATCTAGCTTTCGACACCAAGGCCACGGCTGACGAAGCCCGCCGCCTGTGGACTGCCGTGAGCGAAGAAAACCTGATGATCAAGATTCCGGGCACGCCTGAAGGTGTTCCGGCATTCCAGGATGTCACCTCGGAAGGCATCAGCGTCAACGTCACACTTCTTTTCTCGCTCGAAGCCTACAAGAACGTTCTCGAAGCCTACATCAAGGGCCTTGAGATCCGTCAT
>Ga0157362_1000388_pt1 | contig 14726 bp, 9 predicted proteins | sample AttlaeALBM3_FD_111480 | JGI IMG/M metagenome (GOLD analysis project Ga0157362, IMG submission 111480) | Fungus gardens microbial communities from leaf cutter ant in Ribeirão Preto, State of São Paulo, Brazil - Atta laevigata ALBM3 | ecosystem: Host-associated > Fungi > Mycelium > Unclassified ... | reverse complement strand
GCGAGGTCGCCGGTGAAAAAGGGGGTCAGAAAAGCGAGCGACCAAGCCATTCCAACCGCCAGGACCAGACGCGAGAAGAGAGAGCGGAAGAAGGAGAATGAGACGGTCGCGGTACTGGCTAAAGCAGGAGGGACAGTGTGCTGCGCGACCGGAAGCGGAAGCTCGTGCAGGCGCCACCGGAAGTGACCTCGTAATTCTCTCCCTTGCAATCCCTCCCGACCCTCTCCTTCCCGTTACTCCACGTAGCCGCGACCTATCCACCCTCCCCTCGTCCATGAGCCATCAAGTCTGAATTATAGGCCGCTCCCAAACCCTTTTGTCTATGCTTTTCCTGTCGAGGATTCGAGGCATCCCACCCGCCATCCCTCGGTGCTTCCGATTTTTGGACACTTTTGTTACGACTTTCTCTCCGCTCTGCATCACTTCCTATGTTGAGATACAGAGATTAGTCTAATAATCGTGCGGATGTAATACAAATTGTTCCACTTTAATCGTTGTACATTTAAATATCACATTTCCAACAAACATTTTATTCGTCCAAAGCCATAGGATAAACAGCATAAATTTATCGCGAAAGAAAGGGAGAATTAAAGGAGAAAGAAACTTTCTAAAGATAAAAACGAACGACATGATCGTTCATCGTGCATTCTTTCAGTACCGTTACATCGTCGGGATTCCGTGCTTTCAGATAAACAAATTTCGTTTCTTCGTGCTTGAGTGAGCGAGCGAGAGAGAGAGAGAGAGAGAGAGAGAGAGAGAGAAAGAAAACAGGGCGCTTTCAGGAACTGCAAAGCTCAGCGATCTTAAATCAAATAAGAAGTCGTGCAAAGGGTCGCTCCAGCCGAACGATGAGAAATTCGCTCTCGCGTTCGCCTTCTCTCGCGAGAGAGCGAGAGGAAAGAAGGAGGGATGGTTACGCGCGAGCGATGGAAAAAGAAACGAGAATTAATTCCCGTTAATTGCTCGGAGCTGAAGTTTGCTGAAAGCGCTTTATCGAATTGAAAGCCTTTCAGCTTCGCTCTTTCGAGAGCACGCCCGTCCGTCGAATGAAATGCCGAATAGACGTTGCCCGCGGGCGGCGCGGCGCTCCGCTCGCGTGCGTGAACGTTCCATTCTGCTCATTCGCCGAGACGAGGCACGAAAGGAAGCAGCGAATGGAAGAGAGCCTGACCGGAGAGCATAAGAGTCGAATGAGATGGGAATCGTAGAAGCAAGTCGACGAAGCGAACTAAACGCACGGCAATTCAGAGTACTCCGTTGCCTGATTGCATTTAATTACACGTGCCGTGGCCTTAGTACTACGCGATTGCTGCATTGCGCGCGCTGGGTGGCAATGGACGGTGGATGCCAAGCTTCCATCAGCCGCTCGCTACCTCGTAACGAGCTTCAGACCGTTAGACAGACAACTGTAAGCCGTATGGAACTCGCGTATAATCACGCCAAGCGAATGGGGGGGATTTACTGAGAGAGATCGAATCTTATTGTTAAAGTGCGAAAGCACTTTAACGTATCAACCGCCTTCTCCACCTTTCAGTTCAATTTATTTTTTCATAAATTCATAAATAGTCGATATTTTTAAAATAAAATATAAATCTTTGTTTATACCAGTCTGATCGAAGTCGCTTTCTAATTATGTGTTTATCACTGAATTATTATATATTGTATATTCACTAAGGTATTCTCCAATTCCAATAAATCTCTTCCCTCTCGGAAACAGATAAAAACTTTATATCATGACTTGTACACAATAATTAATATCTTAGATATAACGCAATCTAATTTATCGTCGTACTACTACACAACATGACATTAATTTTCAATATATGCTACTGCAAGCTATGCAGCCCGGGCTGTCCTCTAATTCTCTTCGACCATCCCTTCAATTCCCAGCAGAGACACTTAGCAAGCTCTAATATATTGTACTAACAACGGAAAGAGAAGAGAATATCTAACAGGTCAGCATATCTATCAGCGATTAAATATCGATCTGACGGCAGTAAGCAAAGGATTAGTTCTATTAATAATAGTATTTGAAAAAGAAGATATAACACGAGATACCGCAAAGTTGAAGACGTATCGATTTTCCATCGACAGAGGGTTTACTTGTCCTCTTTAGTATTATCCCTCATCGGTAATCGTTCGAAGCAGCGAGAGAACGTTACGTAGAATTTCTCGACCTACCCGTTTCCTCGAGTCACTTAATTACACGTATAGAGCTTGCACTGCAAACACCGTATCGTACGTTGGATTCACTTGTAAGTATCAGAAGGGCAGTTATCTTACAATGGCCGATACATAATCGTGGAACGATATCGCACATAAGATGTACAACACCAGCGTGGTTTGTATCCTTATCGCGTTTAAGAAACCCTATATCTTGGAAGATATCCGATCGTGTTCGATTATCCGCAACCGAAACCGACGGAAAACCAATAATTCATCTCTGCGCGTAATTGCATGAAAATGAAGATTAAAAAGTTAGTTGGCTTAATAAAGTGGGAAACAAGTCGCATAAGAAAGCCGTGACGGGCACAAAAATCAAGAGTTCGATCGAAGAAGAGCGATCAACTTAGAAGTACAGAAACTAATTTCAATGAGATATTGAAATTATAAATTTATTTAACTTATTTATCAATTTATTAATTTTACAAAACTTAAAATCTTTAAATAGAGGCAAGAAAAAGAAAAAGGGAGAAAAGTGAGAGAGAGAGAGAGAGAGGGAGAGAGATATTGTTATTTATTAAGCGCTCTAGAATCAGATTCTCTCAAGCGTTAAAAAGCAATACATAACTGAGCAATAAAATAAGAAAAATTAAAAGTAAATATGTAAAATAAAATAAAAATAGAGAGAGAAGAAAAAAGAGATTAAAAAATATATATTTATAATTTTAACTTAAGACCTTAAGAAACATATGTATCTATGTGATTCCTCCATTCCATCTTCTTATGTTTATATATAAACGAACACACACCGTTAGATACATGTTCTGCCTCGCGCAAATAGCATCACCGTTGCAGAATTCGATTTCGGAGAAGTTATGCGAACCGGCGGATATATACGCCGCAATCTATCCTCTCGGAGTATCCTCTCGAGGATGTATACGCTTCGAAGAACCGCCGGATTAGCGCAAGCTCGTGGATCTCTAGTTGCACAAAGAGAATGCGAGCGGCCTCGAAATTCGTTATGCTCCGCCTGTGTTCACCATGTAATCACGTTAATGTTTAATTCGTTGCCACCTTAGCTAATTCGCTCTCTAATAACTAATTTCCTTTCCTTCTTTCTTGCCGTGAATATACAACGTATAATATTATGCAGTTTAACGTTCTCAAACAAAGTTCGCAAGTTGTACAGATTAAGCACGGATTCTTATTTTAATCATTTTTTTTTATTTTAACAAAACTCAGATAAAAAAATTTTTATAAGAAAAATATCGAAATACTTATATCATTAATAGAAAATGTTGAATAGTACACTTCAAATTACTTTACTTTCTCTCTCTATTTACTTTAAAAAGAAAATTATCTGATCTTGGATTGGTTTTGTGTCAAATGCTATGACGTCAGTCAGTCAAATAGTATCAAATCAAAAATATTTTTTGTCTCGTTATCATTAAATCTTTTCCAAGAGTGTAATGTGTAATTATTGATAGAGAAAGAGCGCGCCAAAGCCATTTATTTTAACATCTAATTTTAGATGTCTAATTAGTAGTAGTTATCTATTAATTGCTTAACAAACAACAAATAACCTCTGTTTTATTATCGGTCTATTACTAGATCGTACGGCTATGTCAACCATAATCACAGTTCCGACCGAGAACAGCCGCGTCGCGAGAGCAGCTGTTTCGCATAAGTCTTTCGGGAAGAATAATACCTTCGCTTGCATAAGTCTTGCACTGCTGTCCGCCCACCCGCCTCATCCCGCCGTGAAATGTACAAAAAGCTTGAATAGTTTTAGGCGCACATACGCGTATATAACAATGAGTGCATCGCCTAAGGCTCCGCGTGTTTCATACAACCGCTTTATTTTGTCGAATTACTTTTTCGTCTTTTTTGTTTCCATTGTCAACGGAAAGCCCTAGCTATCTTGCGGTTATTTTTCCGTGAAACGGAAACACGCTGTATGTTACTATTTCCAGACGCAACACGTAGCTTTTGTTACTGTTGTAACATATTTTCAAGACATAATTGCACTGCAATTCTTTTACCTTTATTGTAATCATTGTTTGGTTTTTAATACTTAATTAACTATAACGAAAAACAAGTTAATTTAAAAAATTGATCTGGAAAATTGATGCGACATTAATGATACAATATACACGGGAAAAGTTATAATATATTTTTACACGTAATGCTGCAAACATGTGTCTGATATTATATAGTATATAGTAGTTGCAAAATATACTTCAAATATCATAATTACAAGTGAAAGCTGCAATGTATGTATGTTACGAGTTTCACATATATTGCCCGAAATCCTTCGAATTCATAAAATTAATTGGAAAAATCCTCGCATGTTGTTCATCCGCGGTTCATCTTCTTGAGGGAGTAGGTAAAGGATGATCGGGACAGATAGTAGATACAGGTGAAAGAACTCTCCTCAACCATTCGTCCCCAATTTCTAGCCTTCCCCTGCCTCTCTCTCTCTCTCTCTCTCTCCCTCCCCCTTCTCTTTCTCTCCTGCCAACCGATCGTCCCGAGAGAAACGGAAATCCTTAATTGAAAGCGTCCTCGAGCGAGAGCAACTTTTATAATTCCCCGGTCGATGATTAAAATTAAAAGTCCGTCCATGTCACAGGCAGGAAATCGTTGCGCCGGAAGGAGCGAAACGGGAAAAATCCGGGAAACGCTTCACGAAAAGGGAGAAGCAGGTGGGAAATAGTACGTTCTTTTTTTTTTGCGACATTCGTTTCGCGCGAACTCTTTTATGGAGGAGCTTCGAACTAACGAGCGAATCGGCGAAGACAATCGAGACCGGTCGGCGTAATCTCGACTCTTGGAAATATATGCGGAATATGTAACGACAGTGGAGATACACGCAGAATATATAACGACAGGGGGATTCTGGGTGACACTGTGCCTGACAGTTACACCAGTCTCTATCCAGGGATTCCAAGTTAATCGAAGCAATAAGAAGGAGAACGTAAAAATCAGGGGGAGTACCGAAGCCAGTGGAAAATCGAAGAGAATACGCCATCGTTTTATAGAAAGTCGAGAGATGGTGGAAGAGAACGTTTTTCCATTTAATGGAGCAGCATCCTTCCATAACTTCTGCGCCCCGGAAAAATCCATCGGAAACCTTTCTGAGAAATTCCGAATTTATCGAAACTTCTGCCATCGCCACGCTTCGAAAACACATAGAATGCAACCGATCAGAAATTCACTTAAAAAAGCAGCCGCGTAGCAAATCGAGAATGATATTGGCGATCGCTGATAAGAAGAATAAAAACATTGGAACGATCGAGGATTTAGATCAAGGATTTGAAAACATGCCAAAGTTAGAAAATTTCATCGCAACGCCAAATAAAAAATTCGCCGTGTCATTTCGCGAATCCGTTCCGCGCGATTTCAGAATCAAGATTTCGGGAATGACGATATTACTGAAAAGGTCGCGATTAATGTGTGGTCCCACGCAAACAATGAGCGTAGAAACATCTCGGCACTTTCAGCCAATAACTTTTAACTCCGATAACAAAAATAATGGACACAGAAAACGATCTGTGTGGTAACGTCTATAAGGAAAAATCGACAAATTCGTCTGAAAAATTAAAGCTGCAGTGAAAGAGCAATTTTGCACTTTGAAAGAATCTAAAAGTTTAGCTAGATACAGATCTGAAAAATAATTTTGCTGGACCATCAAAACGATTAGATAGAATTGGTTGCTAGAATATCAAAACATTCTGCAGCGTTGCTCATCATGCTTAAAATTCCTGCAAAATTATTTTGATGGTCCTATAAAATTATTTTCATTGCAGATCTGTATCTAGTCAAATTTTTAGATTCTTCAGTAAAATTGCTTTTTCAGTGCAGAGACATTTCTGTACGAAAAAGGATATGCACGACGGTCGAAGCGTTTCTGTGACGCAATAGTATAGATGCACCGAGAAACCAGAGACATCCATCTCCGTTGACAATCTCTTTTTACATCTGCCTTTCCTCCGCACTCCCTTTCCCACTGTCTTTCTCTTTCGTGTCTCGACTATTCTTCTCCGTCCTGATTCGGTCGCATTTTGCAATTTATCATCGGTCGATTAATTTATGCCGAGATTCCATCTCCACCCCCGCTCATCCGTCTCTCGCTTCGACGACAGTCGACAGTGTTCTCCGCCTCCCTCTCGGTTGGATACTTAGTCAGACGCAGTCTGGTGCGCCATTACGTGCTAAAAGCGAGGACATGATTGCGCGGGAATGTCTGGTATTTTACAAAATAGGATATCCCAGCTGGGAGATCCTGAGGGAGAGACAGAGAGAGAGAGAGAGAGAGAGAGAGAGAGAGAGAGAGAAAGAACGACTAAACTTTTGCTCTGAAACTGAATAGCACTCCGCGGCCGCTCCCCATTTGATTCAACTGCTGCATTTCGAAACTGTTTCGGAACTTTTCGAAAAATACCGCGCAATTTATTGAAAATTTCATGTTTATTCAGACGATACACTGCAGCACGCAAACATAGGCGCTGTTGATCGCCGCTTCTACAAACGTAATCCGCATAAACGTTAACCCGCAACGCGACGGCCGGCGTAGCTCGGAAATATCCATTCATTCGCACATCAAACGTCTGTATTCGTCGGATGCAGAATGCAGCGCGCGAACTCGCGTAGCAAAAACAAAACGCAAATAATAACAACATATTAAAAGCTCCGAGCGTGTGTGCATCGCTCGAAATATTTTGCGCCATGTAATCGAATCCCCCGTGTACGTCGCGCGCACGCGATAAAATCCAACCGAGCGACACACACAATCGCTCGTTTCAAATCCTCGAAACCATTTAAATCACGTTACTCGTTTGATGATGTGAGCGTGTAGGCACGCGCGCGCGCACGTCCTGAAAATTCGAAGTTTGAAAGACGAATCGATACATGGAAAGCGTTACTGTGGCGAAGGGCAACACTTCAATGCAACCCAATGGGACCGCTGCGTACGTTTCTCTTCCTCGTCTCGTCTATTGATTCCGTTTCTCTCTTTGTCTCATCCATCAGGTCTCTTTCTTCCTTTTCCGTCTCCGCTTTCCGATCTCGTTCCCTTTTTCGCTGACTGACAAACGCGTGCACGCTCGACGTAGCATAGAAAACTGTCTCTCTCCGCTCTCGGCAACGTCCAATTAACGTAATTTCCAACGATAGGCACATCCATCGATCAGTCCCAACGAAACGAGCGCTCATTCCTTCGCCTTATCGACAGCTCGCGCATTCGGTTGTTTCTGACATGAAGCACCGTGCAAAAATCAGAATCGAAGATAGAAGACTTAATTAATCAACTAAATTAAAAATACTTAATTAATTTGACGAAGTAAAAATTACGTGCTATACATTTTACATTTAATATTCACTGTATCAACGTGCTTTAACATCTCAATCTCCGTAATGTTGAGTTTTAAGGACAGTCGATTTTTTGATTGTGAGAATTCTTGATAGGAATAAAAATTTAAAACTTAAAAAAAATGAATAAAATATAACTCGAGTTCTACGGTAATAAAAACTCAAGCTTTACAACAAGTGTGCAAGATTTTTTCAAATTTTGATACAATCTAAAATATCTGCAGTTTAAAAAAAATCGCTAACAGAAGGTGCAAAATTAAATATTGCCGGAAGATTAAAAATAAAAATTAAAATCATTAAGATAAAGATCACTTCAAATTAGCCAAAGACTTACCCCCCCTAATCACATTTTTTTCATTTTTTATCATTTGCAATTAAAAATGGATCACAAAAGAAATTTCTGTACAACATTCAACGCGGAAAATATCTCGGAAATTAATCCACGCAAAAGCACTGGATGGCAAAAGCGACTGCACTCGTCTCGAGTCGAGTGACCCCGACGAGACAATCCGCCTTGGCGGAAGCAATTAGCAAATAGTCAGCTCCGTCGTTGCTCTCGTCATCATTAACGCTGTTACGTTGGCGTGCCTAACTAAAACATCAAAATACAGGAACTTGAAAGAAACCGAATGCGAAAAGATAAACAGAAAAATCGAGAGAAAAGCCACGAAGAAAGAGATAAATAAGGCGGAAATAAATAAGGGGAATAAAAAAGGAAGAAACGAGGAGAAAGAAAGGGTCGCTCGACGTCGTCTAATTAAGCGCGTTAATTCATTTCTCCCTTTTCGGCTCTTATCCGTGTACCATTACGTCGGAGCTTATTCGTGGCTGCCAAGGGGCAAGGTTAAACGTATAGAGAGAAGTACGTAGAGAGGAGACACGCGGCTACGCTCGTAGCTACGTGTATCGCGTGCGTAGCGTCGCACATGCGAGTGTGTACACAGAGAGAACACGCGATCTTCCCGCGCACCCCGCCATTCGCGACGCAATTAACGTCTCGGGGTTAATTAATAGGCACGCCACGGAGAAAGGAGCCCCGGCGTAGCCAAAGGCGGTGCAACAGACATTAGGCAAACCAACGTAAACCCACCCCGTACAGTACACATGGAGGATACGTGGCTTGATATGTACCTACGTGCGATACGTACATACGTACGTACGTGAGTACGGAGAAAGGATGGACCATCACCATTACAAGCGCGAAGCAGCGAAAGAGCTACTCCGTAATTACCTCAATGTCGCTCTCTGTACGCAGAGAAAGCGCGCAGAGAGAGAGAGAGAGAGAGAGAGAGAGAGAGCGGGAGAGAGACTGGAATAGACTTAAATGCGAAATTGGCGCCGTTAATTCTATCGTATGACGAGTACAATTCTCCTACCCCCTACCTCGTTAATGTAAAACTAATTAGACGACGAGGCCGTACTTCGCTTCGTACGATCGAAAGAGTGAGCATCGGCAACAAAGACAAAGATAATGACTACAATGATAAAGACAAGGATAACAAAGATGAAGACAATAATGATGATGACAATGATGATGATAACGACGACAACGTTTGCTGAAGAACGTTATGCCGGATAATACGAAGAAAATATTAAGTTAAGCATCGTTGCATTCTTGGCTTTTCACTGCGTTTCAGAGTTCTCGATAACGTCGTGAGAGATTAATTCAAGAATACGAGTCCCGCAAGATAAGTGTCACACGGGGAAATAAATATCCACATGCTGGCTGATAATTTTATATTTCAAGTAAAATAATTTGTATTCCTCTCTCAACTAGGTTAACAATATAAATCGTGATATAAACAATTCCATGTATTTCAATCATCGCGCGCGCGTTACTTGATATTTATTACACGATAAATATCGGATTATTTGTACTTTAATAAGAAAATTAATGTTTTTATAAATAAAATTTCGAATGTTTAGACATAAAGTTATTATATGTAGACATAACATTATTATGCATGCTTCTAATTACGTTATGCTATAAAATAAGAACAACAACGACAATCAAAAGATATTATTGACATAAAAATATTAAATACGTTGTTTGTGTGTGTATGCGTTGTTCCAAATATAAGAGTATATATAGTATTTAAAATTTTATTTTTGTAATATAAAATGGATCGTGAAGTGTTTAGCAAACACACAAGCACTGTGATTGAACATACAAAATTCACTTTGTTAATTACAATGCGCAACGCGTACAGTACCATCGTTACGCTAGTGTAAACCTAATTAAATGACGGGTACGTATACGCCTTTATGTCTATTATGCAAACAAACGTGAATAGATATTATTTCAGACAATATTGCATTTCGTAGCAAAGCGATAAAATAATAGAAAGAGGATGCAGAATAACCAAACGTTTTGTCATCGGTAAACAGTAACATCGTCTAATGTAATACATATAAAATGTGTAATATTATTTCATTCATTGTTGCTGTAATTAAAAAAAAAATTTCTCAAATCGTGTGCTCAAAAAAAGGTCCCAAAAATGCGTTTCCCATAAAAAGGTTGTAAAATATATATATTCATTATGTGCGTGAGTGCGTGCGTGCGTGCGTGCGTATGTGTGTGTATGTGTTATAACTGTATAAAGTTAAATGCAGAGTTAGCCTCATTATATTGCCCCACTAAGAAAAGTAGGAACTCCCTCGTTAGCGTGAAACTAATTAGATGGCCAAGATATATTCGGCTCAGAACTTCTGTCGAGACGGGAGAGAAACGAGTACTTTTACCGTCTCATTCTAACCAGCCCAAAAAGCAGCGCCTCTCACTCAAAGCTCCTAGACACGGTAAACGGACGCAAATGCACGTGGATAACATTAATTAGCCGTCGCACCTCAGAACTTCGAAAGAACTCTCTCAAAGAGGAACCCTGGAGGAACCAATTTTTCTTTTCTCGCAACAATAAATATTATTAGAAAATTAAACCTTTCGTATTAACTTTAACGTTTATAATGTATATAACTTTAATGTATATAATACTAAACTTTGATATTTTAATAATATTAATGTCCATCTATATCATGAATATCTATTTTATTAATTTTTACACACACACACACACACACACACACACACGCGCGCGCGCGCAAAGAATCTATAGTTAATAAAACTTATGATTAACAGATTCCCAATAACTCTGTCGATTTCGCGGTCACTCGCTATATTTTTCTTCGCGTGAGCGAATCGTCGATTTGAAAAATCACGTAATTGGCGTCAGAAAGAGCCGATAACGGAGACTTGGAACCACGCCAGAAGATAAGGGGCCTCTGGGGAATATCGGATGAAAGAGAAAGAGAACAGTTCCGGAGAAAAGGTCGAAAATCCGAAATGTTTGAATAGAGCGATATGGTGATCCCAGCATCGAGAATCATTACTCCCGATTTTCACGAAGAATCTCGAACAACTGCACTTGCGATAAAAAATGTTACTTCTGACAGCGGTTAAATCGTTATTGTCGTGGTACTCCGCGACGCTATTTATATAAGGGCGTTTTCATTCGCCTGTAGGGGAGGCGATGCTTTGAAAGAGGAATGAAAGACTGGATATAGAAGAGCGATGTACAAAGGGGAAAGCTCGATAACGGGTGGAAAATATAAATCTGAACGCGTCGAGATGGCGGCACGAAAATTCGACGAGAGTGGCCTGCAGTGTTGCAGGCGAATAAAGGAAACGACGAAAGGGAGCCAAATGTGGCGATGTAAGCGTGAGAGACCGCACGAATAATTTTTCAAAAAAAGCATGTACCTAAGAGTGAAAAGAAAAAGCGAAGGGAGACTATATAGATCTCTGGACATTCATTTATAGCTTCGAGTTTACACAGACGCCTTTCGCATTCCTATCGAATAGATCAGTTGTGTCGTCAGAGACCCTTCCCATATCTATTTGTTCTCGCAAGCTATGTATCATAACTATTTGTTTTCTCGGACCGTTACGTCACAATATTCTGCGATGATTCGAAAGAACGATCTCAAAATAACTTTATGTGAAATGGAAATGTGAACGTGCCTAACGAATTCGCATATATACTATTAAATCAAATTTAACCTAATTTAAGTCGCCACTGTTCCTACTCAATATCGTTATTGTATACTAAAATAATGGTTAAATTTGACACTATATTGTTTCAAATTTAACCTTTGTTTTAGTGTAAAATAACGATATATTGAATAGAAACAATGATAATTAAATTAGGTTAAATTTGATTCTATTTAGATTTAACAGTATATATCTTAAATTTTATAAATAATTATTTAACTTGTAAGTGATCTGCATTCCAACACGTGAAATAATTTTTAATGTGTAAATTGATAGATGACAATAATATCTTTAACCTTTACGTGGATAGATAGGGTGATTATAGCACGTCAAATGTAGTTTTCTTTGAAATCTTGTTCAGAAAAAAATCTTATAAAACTTAACTAACGCACATTTAACTATAACATAAATATAAAATATAAAATAAATTATAAAATTAAATCTTTTGATGTGTGTTCTAAAAACCTTATATATTAATTTTTGTTTTATCTTTAAATTACCCACTTATTTAAAAAGCAATAATGACAACAAAACAACAAAGATTTCAAGTCATTTTGTAATTAAATGCTACCTACCATCAACGTTAATTTATATTTACAATTGCTATACGAACATCTGATCGCTATAGACTTTCAATCGGATAATGACAAGATGCTATATCGATCTTTGTTCATTAACTTCAGCCTTTAGTATCTCTTTAACGAGCTTTTCCCAACAAGCGCTATAACTCGCTAGCAACCCCTTTTTCCATTTCGTCCCCATCCTCTGTTCTCCACCTCTCTGAACCCTCTGAAACAACGGGAGCGAAACCACTCCTCCGATTACCGCCCTCTCACCTCTTCCCTTCCTTCCACACAGCCGACGTTTGTGTTTTACCTCGTGCCACTGCAAATGCGCCAAGATAAACTGCGAACTCTGAAATTCGGTACACTCGTCCCCGCCTCTTTGTATTTTCGCCCACCGTTTCTGTACATACGTGTACACATGCAGGAGTGTATTTTCGCGTGCATACTTAATGCAGTTTGCACATTTAAAGAAAAATAGCAAAAGAGACAAATACAGACGAGCGTCATAAAAACGCATTAATGATTATTGCGAACGAATAATCTTCATTATATTCTCTGTGTGATCTTGATTAAACTCACAACCGATGTAAAATGCTACTTTATGCAAAAAAGCTATTGCATTATACGTAACATTGTAATTTCATTTCTATACAAATTGTCCCGAGTATCGCGCCACGTAAATATGTGTATCCTAAAATCAATTTTATTCATGTAATATTTTTAATAAGGAGAAAAATAGCATCTCCATAAATAAATTAAATATGAGTACATAGTTGTTTGTGAATTATATCTTATCGCCTTATAAATACTTATTTATATGTAAATACTTATTTATTATTTATATGTAAAGTATTTGACAATATTTTATATTAGATTAGAAATTTAAAAAATTGTAATTAATTATTGATACAATCATATATTTATGTCCATAACAAAAAGACAGCGTCTTTAACCGCGATATTTTATCAACTGTAATATCTCAGCGTGATTCTTGCAGAGAATAAATACGGGGATTGCGTCATTTTTCTTCTTAGATAGTATACCGTGGTAATTTTTTAGCGGATGCTGGAAACAACGCGGGGGGCTTAAACGCGAATTTACGGCCTATTCCGCTTCGCGTGGAATGTAGATCGCGGAGCGTATTATCTGCTTCATAAAAATCTGCTTCCACTCGTGCTAGTGCGAAAGGTAATCTAAATTCATTCGCTCGGACCATGAGATAACGCTCATAGCCGTATGCTTCTCTGTGTTGCAATGTAAGATTAATTCGCATTTACAAAACCGTCATTTCTTCGATATTCAACGCAATGACTTAATTATTTTACATCACAAATAACTTGTATATTTTATTAAATTGTCATCTCCTTCATCGTCCCTATTTTATTATTACAAAAATAAAAAATACATAATCGAGGCTTGTAATAATTAATAACTTATTCCTTGAATTACGTTGATCTATGGTCAAAAATCATTAATATCATATGCCAATAAGTTTCCTATTTAAAATTATTTTTCGGATCCTTTTATTATAAAATTAATTTAAAAATATATAGTGAGCTTTAATAACCGATAAATCCTTACAAGATTTATTCTAAGCTGAACAGGAAAGTCCATCTTGCGCGCGTTTCGACTTTCTCATTATCTCTTCTCGAAGGTCCCGTTGTCGTTTTTCTCTACCTCGGCGCGGAGTCATCCCAACCGTGAGCCGGAAATACGTCCGCAGCCATGCCGCCCTCAAAAGTTTTTATCGCTTGGCTTAAGTGCGGGTTTACAACTTCTTCTCTTTCTCTCTCTCTCTCTCTCTCTCTCTCTCCTCTTTCTCTCTCTCTCTCTTTCTTCTCTCTTCTTCGCCATACTCATTCACACACATACTGACTCGAATGCTGCGTGCTTGCAGCACAAAATCGTAAAGTCACGAATCAGATTCCCGAGGGCTTACTCAGGCGAGAGATAGAGGCAGACGTCGTTTCGAAGTAATCGAAGACCTTGTACAACGATACGAAAGTATTCGTGACGGCAGATTTTACGATACACGCGGTTTATTACCTCTGCGTGCCAGAAAGTTGAATTTTTTAAAAAAAAGGTCAGAAGTGTTTGAGCTCGCAAAATAGCGAGCTTCTCAGCAAAATCCGTTAAGATCCGAAAAAAAACATTTTCTGAAAATTACAATAAAATTCTAAAAGATCAGTTACGAAGGCAAGTCAATAAGTTCTTAGAAAATCTGTCAGAGGGCACTCGCAGTGTCATGTCACATTACTTTTTGACAAGTAACAGCTCTCAGCTGATTAATGTCAAATTTTGAGCGGAATTCATCGTGTGGTTTCATTTCTGTAGACGATTAAAGCGAACGACTTTTGTATTTTTTGCAAAATGTAAAAAAACGAATTTCATGCAATGATCAAACATCTACATATGAAAGATTTAACGCCAAAAAAAATCAAAGCTGAGTTGGATAATTTCATAGCACATCTGCATCAGCACTTGCGTATACAATTGAGTGAATTTAAACATGGTCGTACATCCACATATGTTGTACCTCGTTCGGGACGTCCAATTGAAGCTGCTATGTCAGAAATCAT
>Ga0157362_1000387_pt1 | contig 14750 bp, 14 predicted proteins | sample AttlaeALBM3_FD_111480 | JGI IMG/M metagenome (GOLD analysis project Ga0157362, IMG submission 111480) | Fungus gardens microbial communities from leaf cutter ant in Ribeirão Preto, State of São Paulo, Brazil - Atta laevigata ALBM3 | ecosystem: Host-associated > Fungi > Mycelium > Unclassified ... | reverse complement strand
TCACCGACCCGTAGTCCCCGAACCGACGCAGTTACCAGTCTGCCGGCTGCGACAAGAGTTCGGCCGTCCCCGGGACCACATCTGGCGCACTCGTGGCTCTTGTATTATTGTACGTACATTGGTGCGCTCGCGAGCCCCCGGGAGGTGTTCATGCGCTACGGGTTCGCGATCGACCAGCGCACCTGCATCGGCTGCCACGCCTGCACGGTGGCGTGCAAGACCGAGCACGAGGTGCCGGTCGGGCAGTTCCGGACCTGGGTCAAGTACGTGGACTCCGGGGTGTTCCCGAACACCACCCGCGATTTCGGGGTGATGCGGTGCAACCACTGCACCGACGCCCCGTGCGTGAAGATCTGCCCGACCAAGGCCTTGTTCATCCGCCCCGACGGGATAGTCGATTTCGACAATTCCCGTTGCATCGGTTGCAAAAGTTGCATGCAGGCCTGCCCGTACGACGCGATCTACATCGACAAGAACACCAACACCGCGGCGAAGTGCAACTTCTGTGCGCACCGCATCGACGCCGGCTACGAACCGGCGTGCGTGGTGGTGTGCCCAACCCATTCGATCTGGGTGGGCGACCTGTCCGACCCGAACAGCGGGATCGCCCGATTGGTGAACACGAACCCGGTTGCGGTGCGCTCGCCGGAGCAGAACACCGGCCCCAACGTGTTCTACCTGGGTGCGGATCGCGCCGTTCTGGATCCGCTCGCGGCACCGGTGGATGGTACGTACATCTACTCCTCTCCCGATGCCCAACGCGCCGCGCTGGCCGCGCATCAACCGCGGGACCCGGTCAGCGGCGCGCGGACGACTTTGAACACCCCGCATCCGCGGCCGTGGGGGTGGCGGGTCGTCACCTACCTGTGGACCAAGGGACTGGGCGCGGGCGCGTTGCTGGTCGCGGCGCTGGCGGTGCTGCTCGACGTCGATCTCGGGGTGCTGGGCACTCTGGTCGCGCCGAGCATCGCGCTGGTTGGGACGGCGGTGACCGGCGTCCTGCTGGTGGTCGACCTGAAACGACCGGAGCGCTTCTGGTACATCCTGGCCAAACCCAACCCCCGGTCGTGGCTGTTCCTGGGTTCGCTCGCGCTGGGTGCCTTCGGCGCGGTGAGCACCGCCTGGCTGATCGCCGGGATCGCCCGGCACTCCGGTCATCTGCACTCCCCGCGCGTGTTCGACGCGTTGGCCGCCGCGGCGATCCCCGCCGCGATCGCGGCCGCCGGATACACCGCGTTCCTGTTCGGCCAGGCCGAGGGACGCGACCTGTGGCAGTCCCCGCTGCTGTTCTGGCACCTGATCGTGCAGGCGACAATGGTCGGCACCGGGGCGCTCGCGATCGCCGCGCCCGCGGTCGACCTGGACGGCGACGCGAGGCAATTGCTGGCCCGGACCCTGGTGCTGGCCACCGCCGCACACGTGCTGATGCTGCTGCTGGAATACCTGGGCAGGCACGCGAGTAAGCAGGCAGCAGCCGCGGCCCGTCTGATCACCCACGGCCCCTACGCCCGAGTGTTCTGGAGCACCGCGATCGGCCTGACCGCCGTCGCCGCGGCCACGGCCTCCCCGAGTTGGAACGGCGATCCGATCGCGCTTCCGCTGCTCGCCGGCCTGGCGGTCCAGATCGCCCTGCTCGCCTACGAGTCCGTGTTCATCCGAGCCGGACAGGACGTGCCGCTGTCATGACGATCGCTCCCGACAAGGACCTCCAGGCCCGCCCGAGCGGTTCGGGGGCCCTGCCCGGCGAGCGCACCCACGAGCACCTGCGGAACTTCCCGCCGGTGGAGGACTGGGACCACCACGTCGAGTACGACGCGAAGGCGCACCCGCGCAAGGTTCCGCACGAATACATGCTGGTGCCCACGACCTGTTTCAACTGCGAGTCCGCCTGCGGCCTGCTCGCCTACGTCGACAAGTCCGACCTGTCGATCAAGAAGGTCGAGGGCAATCCCGCACACCCGGGGTCGCGGGGCCGCAACTGCGCCAAGGGTCCGGCCACGATCAACCAGATCAACGACCCGGAACGGATCCTGCACCCACTGAAGCGGGTCGGGGAGCGCGGCGGCGGCCAATGGCAACAGGTCAGCTGGGACGACGCACTCGACGACATCGCCGGACGCATCCGAAAGGCATTCGTCGAGGGCCGGCACGAGGAGGTCGCCTACCACGTCGGTCGGCCCGGGGAGGACGGATTCGCCGAGCGGATCCTGCAGGCCTGGAACTGCGACGGCCACAACTCGCACACGCAGGTCTGCTCCTCCGGGGCCCGCCTGGGCCAGGCGCTTTGGGGCGGCTACGACCGGCCCAGCCCGGACCACGCCAACGCCAAGGTGATCCTGCTGTTCTCCAGCCACCTGGAGACCGGGCACTACTTCAACCCGCATGCCCAGCGGATCATGGAGGGCAAGCAGGGCGGGGCCAAGATCATTGTCGTCGATCCGCGGCTGTCCAACACCGCTTCGCACGCCGACCTGTGGATCTCGCCCTGGCCGGGCAGCGAGGCCGCGATCCTGCTGGCCGTCGCGTCACATCTGCTGCGGACCCGTCGGATCGACGAGCCCTACCTGCGGCGCTGGTTCAACTGGGAGGTCTACCTGGCCAACCTGCACCCCGATGCCCCACGGACCTTCGAGGCGTTCCTCGATGCGTTGGAGGCGGACTACGCGCCCTACACGTTTGCCTTCGCCGCCGCCGAGGCCCAGGTCCCGGTCGAGCAGATCGAGACGATGGCGCAGCTGATCGCCAACTGCGACCACCGCCTGGCCGCGCACATCTGGCGTTCGGCCGCCGCCGGCAACCTCGGCGGCTGGCAGGTCGCCCGCTCGATGTGGTTCGTCCTGGCGCTGACCGGCTCGATCGGCACCGTGGGCGGTACCGCGCCGAACGGGTGGAACAAGTTCATCCCGCACGGCCCGGATGTGCCCGCGCACGATCACTGGAACCTGCTGACGTGGCCGGCCGAGTACCCGTTGAGCTGCAACGAGATGTCCATCCTGCTGCCGCACTTCCTGCGCGAGGGGCGCGGTCGGATGGAGGTCTACTTCTCCCGGGTGTTCAACCCGATCTGGACCTATCCGGACGGATTCACCTGGATGCGGGCGATGACCGATCCGGATCTGATGGGCTGTCATGTGGCGCTGACCCCAACCTGGTCGGAGACCGCCGAGTTCGCCGACTACGTCCTGCCGGTCGGGCACTCCACCGAGCGGCACGACACCCACTCCTACGAGACCCACTCCTCACGGTGGCTCGGCTTCCGGCAGCCGGTTCGTCGGGTGGCGATGGAGAAACTCGGCATCCCGTTCACCGACACCCGCGACACAAACCCCGGCGAGGTGTGGGAGGAGAACGAGTTCTGGTTCGAGCTGTCCTGGCGAATAGACCCGGATGGGTCGATGGGCATCCGCCGCCACGTCGAGTCGCCGTACGCGCCCGGCGCGAAGATGACCGTGGACGACTTCTACCGCTGGATCTTCGAGAACCGTGTGCCCGGCCTACCCACGAAGGCGACCGAGGAGGGCCTGACCCCTCTGGCGTACATGCGCAAGTACGGCGTCTTCGAGGTGGCCAACGGCCTGTACCGGCAGGACGAGCGGGCCCTGACCGAGGCCGAACTCGACGGCGCCGTCCCCGATGAGCGGGGCGTGCTTCGCAAGCCGACCACACCGGACTCGGTGCCGCCGTTGATCGGCGAGGCCGGCGCCGTCGGGCTGGTCCACGACGACGGCACGGTGACCGCGGGTTGGTTGACCCCGTCGCGCAAGCTTGAGGTGTATTCCGAGACCATGCGGGACTGGGGCTGGCCCGAGCACGCCACCCCCGGTTACATTCGCTCACACGTCGCCCGCGACCAGATCGCTTTGGAGGCAGGCGATCTGGTGCTGGTGCCGACGTTCCGCCTGCCCACGCTGATCCACACCCGGTCCGGCAACGCCAAGTACCTCAACGAGATCTCCAACACCCATCCGCTGTGGGTGAACACCGTGGATGCGGCCCGGCACGGCCTGGCCACCGGCGATCTGGTGCGGTTGACCACGACGATCGGGTACTTCGTCCCGCGGGTCTGGGTGACCGAGTCGATCCGGCCGGGGGTCTGCGCGTTGAGCCACCACATGGGGCGCTGGCGGCTGCACGACACCGAGGGCAGTCGCTGGGTGCAGGGCCTGGTGGACATCACTCACCCGGACGGGCCGGACTCCTTCCTGCTCCGCTATCGCGGCGGCATAGCCCCGTTCTCCTCCACCGACCCGGACTCCGAACGGATCTGGTGGACCGACCCCGGCGTGCACCAGAACCTCGCCTTCGCCGTGCAACCTGATCCCTGGTCAGGTCAGCAGTGCTGGCTGCAGAAGGTCCGGCTGGAGAAGGCTCACCCGGACGACCGCTACGGCGACGTCCACGTGGACACTGCGGCCTCCATGCGGATGTACCGGGAATGGCTGACCAAGACCCGCGCCACGGTCGGTCCCGGCGGCGCGCGCCGTCCGGAGTTCCTCATGCGCCCGGTCAAACCACGTCGCCGCGCGTATTACGCCAATCCTGAGGGGGGGCCATGAGCCTGGCAATCAAGCATCGGCGAGAGCCGGACGTCATGCTGCTGCGGGAACGCCTGGCCGAGGTCGTCGACCCGGAAATCGGTCGCCCGATCGGCTCCCTCGGCATGCTCGGCGACGTCGAGGTGGCCCGCCGCGGCCGGGTCGTCGTCACGCTGCGACTGACCACGTCAACCTGCCCCCTGGTCGAGGAGTTCCGCCGTCGCGTGCACGTGGCCGTTGACGACCTGACCGACGACGTCGAGGTGCGCTTCACGGAAATGTCCGCCCGGGAACGCGTCGAGCTGGCCGATCGGCTGCGAGCCGGGGGCTCCGCACTGACCGACGGCCCGGGCAGCCGGACCCGCATTTACGCTGTCGCCAGCGGCAAGGGCGGGGTCGGGAAGTCCAGCATCACAGCGAACCTGGCCGCGGCGCTGGCCCGGGCGGGCCACCGCGTCGGGGTCCTCGACGCCGACGTGTGGGGCTACTCGATCCCCGGCCTCTTCGGGGTCACCCGCAGCCCGGTCGTGGTCGGCGGGCTGATGATGCCGGTGCCCGCGCACGGGGTTTCCCTGATGTCGATGGGTTTTCTGGTCCCCGACGGCGCCCCCGTGGTGTGGCGTGGCCCAATGCTGCACAAGGCGCTGACCCAGTTCCTCACCGACGTGCACTGGGGCGACCTGGACGTGCTGCTGCTCGATCTCCCCCCGGGCACCGGCGACGTGCAGCTTTCGCTGTTGGAGTTGGTCCCCTCCGCCGCACTGCTCGCGGTGACGACCCCGCAGCGGGCCGCACGCGATGTGGCGACAAGAGTTGTGACGATGGCCCGCGAGTCCGGGATGCCGATCGCCGGGGTCATCGAGAACATGACCGGGGACCTGTTCGGCAACGGCGGCGGCGCGGAGCTGGCCGAACTCGCGCGAACCCCGCTACTCGGCCAGGTGCCGCTGGACCGGGCGCTACGGGTGGCCGGCGACAGCGGCACGCCAGTGGTCCTCGCGGCGCCACAAGCCGCGTCGGCGCTTGCGCTGACCGCGATCGCGGCCGACCTCCCGACGGTCCGCCGCAGTCTGGTCGGGCGCGCCCTCCCGTTGTCGGTCCGATGACCGGCCGAGCTCAGCGTCTAAACTCGCCGCAACGACGGGAGAAGAGGGTGGCCGGACGACGTGGACCACGGCTCCCGGACGCCGCCAACGGGGTGCCGCTCTGGCAGCAGGTCGAGGCCGACCTCCGACGCCGCATCACCCAGGGCGAGTTCGCGGTCGCCTTCCCCGGCGAACACGAACTGACCGACCAGTACGGGGTCAGCCGACACACGATCCGTGAGTCACTGCGCCGGCTGCGCGCCGACGAGGTAGTCGTGTCGGCTCGCGGCCGCGGGACTGCTGTCCGCCGGCCGTCGATCGATCAGCCCCTTGGCGCGCTGTACTCGTTGTTCCGCTCCGTGGAGGCGGCGGGTCTCGAACAACGCAGTCAGGTCCGGACGCTCGACGTCCGCCGCGAACCGGACGTCTCGGCCCGGCTCGGTTATCCGGAGAACACCGAGTACGTGTTTCTGGAGCGGCTGCGGCTCGCCGATGCCGAACCACTGGCGGTGGATCGCGCGTGGCTGCTGCGTACCCTGGCCGAACCCCTGCTGGGAGGCGAGTTCGGGCACTCGGGCATCTACGACGAGCTGTCCCGACTGACCGGCAAACAACTCACTGGTGGCCGCGAACTGATCCGCGCCACCATCCCCGACGCGGCGACCCGCAAGCTGTTGGGCATGGCCGCGGGCACCGCGGCACTGGCCGTCGAACGAATCGGTTGCCTCAACAACCAACCTGTCGAATTCCGCCTCAGCACCATTCGCGGCGACCGCTTCGTCATGACCACCGAATGGCCCGGCCCCGAGGGCTACCGGATAGGCGTGACCCATCCCCGCGAAGTCGCCAACGATGCGGCCATCCAAGGCGCCGAGAATCCTCGAGTTGGTTCGCAGGCCAACGCTCGGTCACGGCGAGTGTCCAGGCGAAGCTGATCCGGGAGGTGGATCAAGGCTCGACGGAAGAGGATCGCAGCCAGGAAAGCATTCCGCGCAAGGTGTGGTAGGCGTCCATGCGGGCTGCGTCCTCACCCGTGTCTTCCGCGGCGGCCACGATCTGCCAAAGCCGCTCGATCATCGTGGGGCCGATCTGGAGCAGTGCTTCATTGCCTGCGGACGCCCACTTCGCAAGCACGTAGCGAGCCAACGCACCTTCGGGGATGCCGGTGAAGTCAGCCAGGCCGGTAAGCGTCGGCATCGGATCCAGCCTTGTGTAATCGGCAACCTCGGCCTTGAAGGCTGCGTTTGGATCGTCGGCGTCCCAGGGCCCCGACCAGCGTTCGAGACGAACCGTTACCGGGTTAGGGTCGGGCACGGCGTTGGGGCGAGGAGGCGTTCGGGACACGGCTGAGTGCACGCATTCCCCGGTCACGTGCAGCGGGTGCAGTGGCGCCGGATCGCAGGACCGAGCGAACCGCGCGCAACAGATCCCGGCATTCCCGGTGCGGAGCACGCGCTGCGACCAACAGATTGAAAGCCAGCACCATTGGGACGAGCGTATCGGTGCGCACGCCGACCGTGTCGGACGGGATCTCCCCAAGGGCGGAGGCGCGGGTGAGCGCGGCGTGCAGCCCGCTCCTGAGCAAGGCGCGATATCGCGCAGTGTTCCGGGCGACCGCCGGCGGGGGGTCGCGGAATTCCGCGATCGTGTTGACCGCAAGGCAACCGCGCGGCGGGTTTACCTTCAAGGTCGACTCAAGTCGATCCAGGAACGCCTCGACGTCGATCAGGCCGTGCTCGCCCCGCACCATCGGGCCCAACATGAACGCTTCCAGGACCGTCCGGTGGTAGTGCTCGAGTGCCGCAGCCATGAGGTCAAGCTTTGAACCGAAGGCGTTGTACAAACTCGATGTGGACAGTCCGGTCGCCGCACAGATGTCCGGCATCGAGGCGGAGGCGTACCCGTCGCGCCAGAACAGTCGCATGGCGACGTCCAGCACCTCTTCGCGGTCGAAGGTCGGCGGCCGACCCGGCGATCGTTTTGAAACCACCATTGCAGAATGGTACTCCTTTTTGTAACGTACGTTCCAGATTAGCGGAGGAGGCGACAGAATGGACCCGGTGACATGGCGGAAGTCCAAGCGCTACGTGCAGGTGCACGGCGCGCGGATGGCCTACGTGGAGGAGGGCGCAGGCGCCCCAATCGTGCTGTTGCACGGCAATCCGACCTCGTCGTTCCTGTGGCGCGACGTCGTGCCGGAACTCGCGGGTCTGGGCCGCTGCCTGGTGCCGGACCTGATCGGCATGGGCGACTCGGACAAGCTGCCCGCGACCGATGAACGGCGGTACACCTTCGCTCGGCACCGCGACTTCCTCGATGCACTCCTGGAACAACTGGTCGGCCCCACCGAGCGGATCACGCTGGTGGTGCACGACTGGGGCAGCGCGCTGGGCTTCGACTGGGCCAGGCGCCATCCCGGCCGGGTTCGCGGTATCGCCTACATGGAGGCCATCGTGCGGCCCATCGCGAGCTGGGAGGAATGGCCGGAAGCAGCTCGCCGCGTTTTCCAGGGGTTCCGTTCCCCGGCGGGCGAGCAAATGGTCCTGCAGGACAACGTGTTCGTGGAGCGGGTGCTGCCCGGCTCGATCCTGCGGGAGCTGACTCCGGAGGAGATGGACGAGTACCGCAGGCCGTTCCGAAACCCCGGCGAGGACCGACTGCCCACGCTCGTCTGGCCGCGGCAGATCCCGATCGGCGGAGAACCCGCCGACGTTGTTCGGATCGTCGAGGAGTACTCACGCTGGCTGGCCACGACGAGCGGAGTGCCCAAGCTGTTCGTCAACGCCGATCCGGGCGCGATCCTGGTCGGCGCGCTCCGGGATTTCTGTCGCAGCTGGCCGGATCAGACTGAGGTCACGGTGTCCGGCAAACACTTCGTTCAGGAAGACTCTGCCAAACAGATCGGTCAGGCCATTGCGTCCTGGACGGAGTCCCTGACCTGAGGACCGCCGCCACTGATCCGACGCGCTCAAGCCGCTCCCCGGCGGGTCAGACGTCGTGGCGGTGTGCCTAAAGGCTGTCATCCGTCAGGTACACCGCGGCGCCCGGATGGTCCGGGTTCGGGTGGTCACGAAGGATGACGTCCCTAAGGCACGGGTTGCAGCCCATGCGCAGTAACCATCCGCGAGGTCACCGCCGTCGCGCCGATCCCTAGGCTGAGGCGCCGTGGCACTGACGATCTACGGCGTCTGCGCGCTCACCTTCATGATGGGCATGTACGCCCTCGAACGCCGCGGCCGCGCCTTCATCGCCGCCTTCGCCCTCGGCTGCCTGCTGTCGTCTGCCTACGGCTTCCTCGCCGGCACCTGGCCCTTCGGTGTCCTCGAGGCCGTCTGGGCGCTCATCGCCGCGCGCCGGTATCGCACCGCGTAGACGTCATCGCAGTGTCGTTGTCAACGTTGAAGCACGGGGAGCAGACTGTCACGTTGCTTGCTCGCGCGGTTGGGACGGCGCCGAACAAGGGATCCGGTCATGGGACTGAACAAGGCGTACTGGTCTGCGGATACCTCGACGCCGGTGCTGGAGACGACGGTCGGCGGTGTGCTGCGGGAAGCGGCCGCGCGGTCGGCCAATGCGCTCGCGATGGTGGCGGGCCTGCCGGACGCCGGCGGACGGCGGCGGTGGAGCTTCGGCGAGCTGCTGGCAGACGCGCAGCGAGCGGCGGGCGTCCTGGCGGCGCGGTTTGCGCCCGGGGAGCGCATCGCGGTGTGGGCGCCCAACCTGCCGGAGTGGGTCGTCCTGGAGTTCGGGGCCGCCCTGGCGGGTCTGACGCTGGTCACTGTCAACCCGGCCTCCCGGCCACAGGAGCTACGGCACGTGCTGGACCAGTCCCGGGCCTCCGGAATCTTCCTCGTGCCGGAGTTCCGCAGCCCGATGGCGGCGTACCTGGCGCAGATCCAACCCGAGTTGCCGGCGCTGCGTGAGGTGGTGCTGTTCACCGAGTGGGAACGGTTCCTCGCCTCCGGGCAGGCTGCCCGGGAGCTGCCGGAGGTCACCCCGGACGACATCGCCCAGATCCAGTACACCTCGGGCACGACCGGGCTGCCCAAGGGCGCGATGTTGACCCATCGCGGGCTGACCAACAACTCCCGGTTCTACGCCGAGCTGTTGCGGTTGGCGCCGGGCGACGTTTACGTCAACCCGATGCCGATGTTCCACACCGCCGGGTGCGCGTTGGGGGTGCTGGGCCCCCTACAGGCAGGCGCAGTCCACGTCCCGGTGCTCGCGTTCGAGCCGGGGCTGGTACTTGAGCTCATCGAGGCTGAGCTCGGTACCGCCCTGCTCGCCGTGCCGACGATGCTGATCGCTCTGATGGAGCACCCCGATCTGGCCCGGCGCGATTTGTCCTCGTTGCGCGTGGCGGTCAGCGGGGGCGCTGTCGTGCCTGCGGGCCTCGTTCGGGAGATCGAGCATCGCCTGGGAGTCACATTCAGCATCGGGTACGGCTGCACCGAGTGCTCGCCGATGCTCACCCAGACACGGTTGGACGACGCCCCCGAGGTCCGGGCGAACACTCTCGGCCGGCCCCTCCCGCAGACCGAGATCATGGTGTGCGATCTGGCCGGCAACCAACCCGTGGCACCGGGTGAAGTTGGCGAGCTCTGTGCTCGCGGGTACGGCGTGATGGCCGGGTACAACCGAGAGCCCGAGGCCACCGCCGCCGCGATCGACGCCGACGGTTGGTATCACTCCGGGGATCTGGCCTCCATGGACGAGCGCGGTTACCTGCTGATCGAGGGCAGACTGACGGACATGATCATCCGGGGTGGGGAGAACATCTACCCCCGGGAAATCGAGGACCTGCTCTTCGCGCACCCCGAGGTCGCCGAGGTTGCGGTCATCGGTGCGCCGGACGAACGCTGGGGAGAGACGGTTGCCGCCTTCGTCCGGGCGATACCGGGCAACTCGCCGAGCGAGGAGGAGCTGCGTGCGTATTGCCGCGAGCACCTCGCGGCGTACAAGTGCCCGCAGCACTGGGTATTCGTCGAGGAGTTCCCGCTAACCCCATCCGGCAAGATCCAGAAGTTCAAGCTGCGCGAACGCCTCAGCGCCGGCGCGCCAATGGCTGCCGGCGCCGCGCCCGCGGCCTTCGGAGAGGCGCCCTAGCGAGGTTAAGAGGGTGTGCGGCCGTCACCGAAGACCCGCGAACAGATCCGTCTCGCGCGCCGAGGGTTGCCCGGTGCCGTCGCGCACCCGCAGGAAGGTCTCGACGCCCAGCAGCTCGGTGAACCTGGCCAGACCTAGGGTGAGGAAGAACCTGTTGTCGGGTTGACTGGCGTGGGCCGCCAGCGCGCGGTATTTGAGCTCGGCGAACTCGCGAGTGTCGATCCAGGTCGTGACCCGCTCATCGGGCAGCCCGATCCGGGGCGGGTCCTCGGGGTTGAGGTCCCAGTCGGCCCCGTTCTCGCGCATCCGCGCCGCGAACTCCCGCATGGTGGTGTGCGGGATGGTCGTCCAGTACACCTTGGCGGGAGCATCATCCGGGCGGAGGCGGTCGACGGCCGCCATCGTGACCCGGTGCGCCTGGACGTGGTCGGGGTGGCCGTAGAAGCCGTTCTCGTCGTAGGTGATCACGACCTCGGGCCGATGCCGGCGGATCAGGGCGGCCACGCGCTCGGCAGCCTCGTCGACCGGGGTGGCCCAAAACGCACCCGACGCGGTGTTGGTGGCCCAACCCGACATCCCCGAATCGGCGTAGCCGAGGAACTCGAACTCGGCCACGCCGAGGATGGCGCGGCTCTCGGCGAGCTCCGCCATGCGCGTCCCGACCACTGCTGAGGGATCGTGGCCGGGCTCGCCGGGTTTGGCGCCGTCGGGCCCGTCCCCCCAGCGCCCGTCCGTGCAGGTCACCAGTACGGTCCGGACGCCCTCGGCGGCGTACCGGGCCAACACCCCGCCGGTGCTGCTCGCCTCGTCATCGGGGTGCGCGTGCACGAGCATCAGGGTCAGCGCGCGATCGGCCATCGTTCCACCCTGCCGGCTCGCCGATCGAGGAGTTCAACGGCTGCCCGCTCGTCGTGCGGCCGGGGCAGGTCAGCGGTGACTCGGAATTCCGGTGTCAGGCGGCGGGCCTGAAAGGCGTCGATCATCAACGTGAGCGCGGCGAAACCCGCGACCACGGCGCCGTACCCGAACGCGGTGCCGCGCAGCCCGTCGCGGGTGATGAGGACACCGGCCACCAACGCCGGGATGCTGAACGCGAGATAGCTGGCGACATAGACGGCGGAGATCAGTCCCGCCCGCTCGTGCGCGGGCGCCAGTTGGCTGAGCGTGCGGAAGGCCCCCAGGAATGCCGGCCCGAACCCGGCGCCGGCCACCATCATGCCGAGCACGAACACCGGCAACGAGGCCTGCTCCAGACCGGCGATGAACACGAGGGTCCCGGTGAGGACCCCGGCGGTGCCGATGCGCTCCATCTCATGCGGCTCGCGATCGCGCAGCGTGATCGAGGACAGTGCGGCCGACGCGGCGAAGCCACCCAGGACCAGCCCCACGACGGCGTGGTTGTGCTGCCCGAACACCACCGCCAGCAGCGATCCGCCGACGGAGAAGATCAACCCGCCGAGCATCCAGGTCGAGGCCATCGTCGGCAGCGCACGGGCGAAGGCACCGCGCGCGGCCGGAGGCACCGACACCCGCGGCCGCAGGGCCGCGACGGCCCCGGGAACCGGTCGCACCGTCTCCGGCACCGCACGGGCGGTTGCCGCGAGCCCCAGGAACGCCCAGGTGAGGATGACGAAAACCAGCCTGGTCGGGCGCGGGCCGTACTGCAGCAGAACCCCGGAGACCACCGTCCCCACACCCAGCCCGCCGGTGGCCGCCGCGCTGTTCACCAGCGACCCCAGCCGCGAGCCGTCGGGCGGCTGCAGGTCCAGCAACCAGGCACCGAGCACGCCAATCGCGGCACCCGTCGCCAGGCCCTGCACCAGCCGGGCCACCAACAGCGCCGCCACGCCGTGGGCGTCGGCGAAGGTCGCCATCGCCAGCGCCTCGACCACCAGCGCGACGGCCAGCACCGGCCGGCGACCGAGGAAGTCCGACAACCGTCCCACGGTGAGCAGGCTCGACAGCAGAGCCAGCACGTAGACGGCGAACACGGCGGTCAGCATCAGCGCGGAGAACCCGAACTCGGCCTGGTACACCGGGTACAGCGGGCTCGGGGCACTCGAGGCGGCCAGCAGAGTCGCCGTGGTCGCCGTCACCCACCAGAATCCCGCTCGACGGGAAAGCCCGCGGCGCCCGCGGAGGACGGGCAGCGCCCGGCGCAGGGAATCCGCGGCGACTGGAAACGTTGACACTTTGGGGCCTTCCGTTCAGTTCGAATACGCTCGAACTGTTGGAACCCGGTGGACCCCGCGAATGTTCCAGGAAAGTCGAACTGTCATGACGGATTTTTCGCGGCAACTGCCGCACCCGGAACTGGCCGAGGTGGAACTGTCGGCCGTGCTGTTCGCCCTCAGCGACCCCGATCGGTTGGAACTGGTTCGCGAACTGGACTCACGCGGACCGCTGAGCGTCGCCGAGTGCCAGGCCAGCGGCGGCACCGAGATGCCCAAGTCGACGTTCTCCCACCAGCTCAAGACGCTGCGGGAAGCCGGCGTGGTCCGCAACGAACCCGCCGGCCGCCGGCGCACCGTCACGCTGCGCCGCGCCGAGATATCCGAACGCTTCCCCGGCCTCCTCGAGGCCGTCCTCGCCGCCGCACCCCCGCGCGAGGTCGCGGCCGAACCGACCCCGGGACGCCGTACCGGCTGATCCCCATCGCGGCGGGCAAGCACCCGCAGAGCACCCGTCGTTCACCTCCGCGACCCCCGGTAGTCACCCCGGGACGCTTAGGGCCGAGGTCCGGACGCAACTAATCTGACGGCATGTCCGCCGCGTCGGGGGCGCCCGAGGGCAATACCGCGGAGTTCGTGCCGGTCGACTGGAATCCCGTCGTGGACGCCGCGTGGTGGGAGAAGGAGACCACCGCGTTGGCGGCGCGCCTGGAGTCCGAGTTCCCGCAGTTCGGGCCGGAGACCATCGAGGCCGCGATCGCCCTGGCCACCACCCGAGTCGCCGGCAGGGCGCGCATCCCCAACTACCTGCCCATCCTCGTCGCCCGCGACGTGAAGGAGTGGCTCGCCACCCAAGCCGCCGAACAACACCACCCACCGATACCTGAGGATCGACACGGTGAGGCGCCGTTCACGAGTCAACCAACGATCTCCTGACACCCAGTCAGAATCGCGATCCCCGCGGACCGTTCCGACCCGCGGCGACCGACGTCGGCGTTCTCAAGCCATCGCCAACCCCGCGATGATCCCCGCCGCCACCGGCGGCTCCAGGTGATCGGTGTTCAGCACGATGTCGTAGTGGTAGGGCTGCTCGACCCCTACGTCGTAGAAACGCTTGAGGTAGTCGGCCCTGTTGGCATCCAGCTTGGCCAGCGCCTTGGCGTCCAGGGACAGCCGGCCCGCCCGCGTCTGCGGCGACGCGGTAAGGAACACGCGCAGCGTGTCCCGACGGGCGCGCAGCGCGAACGAAGCGGCGTGCGCCACGATCACCACCCGGCCCACTTCCGCGACCTCGGCGATCGCCGCGCGCACGAGATCGCGCAACGCCGCCTCATCCGGTGTGTCATCGAACGACGCGGACACGAAGGCACCCATGCCGGCCGACGCGACCGCACCGGAGCCCAGCCGTTCCAGGACCCGGCTGACCAGCGACTTGCGCCGCTCCACGTCGGCAATCAGCGCCGGGTCCAGCTCCCCCTGGCGCGCGGCCATGGCAACGATCTCCTCATCGACCATCCGGTAGCCCAGCTGCTCGGCGACCAGCGGGGCCACCGCCTCGCCGGCCGAGCCGTCCACGGCGGACAGACACACCACTTCGAACGCCATGGCCGCGACCCTACTGGCCCGCGCACCGCTCAGCGAGCGCGGCGGGGCTTGTGAGTCGGCGGATAGAGCGCGGGCAGCAGGTGCGTCACCTTTCCGAACAGCGGGCTGAAGCGACCCTTGCCCCAGGGCAGGTGGGGTTCGTTCGACGCCGCCGTCACGATCACGCCGGCGAGCAGCGTGATCGCCACGTGCAGTGCCTCGTCGGAGTCGGCGCCCGGGCCGAGATGGCCCAACCGGACGGCGTCAGC
>Ga0157362_1000386_pt1 | contig 14754 bp, 14 predicted proteins | sample AttlaeALBM3_FD_111480 | JGI IMG/M metagenome (GOLD analysis project Ga0157362, IMG submission 111480) | Fungus gardens microbial communities from leaf cutter ant in Ribeirão Preto, State of São Paulo, Brazil - Atta laevigata ALBM3 | ecosystem: Host-associated > Fungi > Mycelium > Unclassified ... | reverse complement strand
TTGAAACCGGCCTCGTGAATGGACGCCGCATCATCGCGCATCAGAGCACGGTCCATCGCGGTGCGATACTGAGCCTCGGCCTGTGTGGCCTGACCGATCCCATAGACGCTCTTGCCGGTATCCATGGCATTTTCATAAGGCTGATCGGGCTTTGGCTCCTTCGTCGCGATTGAAGACGAGCAGCCGCCCAGCGTCAGGACCATCAGGCCCGTGCAGGCCAAAAGAACACACTTCATGGCCGCACCGCCTGCGCCGGCAGACGACGCGAGGGCTCCTGCTTGCTGCCCCCGCCGCCCAGCAACCACAATCCACGCAGCTGATCCGTCAGCTTGCGCAGGCTGCTCGCACTGGCTTCCGCCTGAGCCAGAAGAGCCGGAAGCTGCGCCATGGCCGTATTGGCATGCGCCACGGTCTGCTGGACCTGCGGCATGCTCTGACGCAGACTTGCCGTCGCGGCCCGTGCATTGGCCATCGTTCCATCCACCTTCGTCATGACGCCGCCTGCCTGCTTTTCAATGGGTCTGAGATCCACGATGACAGCATCGAGATGAGCCAGCGCAGCATTGGCCTTGTCGAGTACGTCATCCTTGACCAGCAGTCCGCCGATCGTGCCCTGCCCCTTGCGCATGTCTGTCAGCATGTCGTTGACCTGCGTTGTAATGAGTTGGACGTTGTTCATGGCTGGTACGAGCTTGTTGCGCAGATCCACGACGGTCTGAGTAATCACATCCGCCGGATTGGCCTCAACCGTCGCCTGAAGGACTGCGTAATCCCAGTCGAGCGGCTTGCCCTGACCCCGGCCCAGTTCAATGTAACTTGCCCCCGCCACGATCAGACGATGGCGAATGATGGCCGTGCTGTCCTGACGGATAAAGTTGGCGAACTGCGGGTCCAGATCCCCTTCCGCATACATCCGCCCTGTCTCGTTGAGCTTCAGGCGCCGGATTTCACCCGCATGGACGCCCATGACCTCAATATCGTTACCAATCGCGAGCCCTGCCACGCCGCTCTCGGGTAGCACGAAATGGAGTTTCTTTTCCGGCGTCAGCCACTGTCGCAGGAAACCGGCCTCCACGACGGCGACCGAAAACATGACAATTGCGGCAAGGACAAGCAGCCCGACCCATTCATCCGCATAGCGGTTCTGAAAGAGCGGACGGGCGGTTTCGGTCTGGCGTACGCGAAACATCAGGAACCTCGCATCGAAAACAGTCCGTCATCATAAAGGCGCAGGCGGATGGTGGCGTCGGACGCATAATCCCCCCACCCGCTTTCATCCGGAGCCATCCACACAACCGCGCATCCCCGGTCCCGCAGATCGGTCACGAGAGACAGGAACGCATTCATCAGACCGGCCGAGGCCCCTTCCATCGGATGCTCCAGCAGCAGCAGCGCCGGCTCGCCCATCATGGCCCGCACACAGGCCGCGCGCTGGCGGTCCATGGCCGACAGGCGGTTCGGCGGGATTACCGGAAGGCCAGGCAAACCAAGCCGGACGGCAAGATGCACAGCCTGGGACTGAAGCCTGTCGATCGGGATGCGTGTATGGTGCAGTTGTGGCCACAGGATGTTCATATGCGTCCCGTACAGGTCCACCCATCCGCCCGTCATCACAACCCGTCCGATCCGACCCCGCAGCGCGTTGCTGCGCCGTTCATCGAGGTCGGCCCAGTCCAGCCCCATGCAACGGACATGGCCATCGCCCAGCGGAATGAGACCAACGCACATATCGGCAAACAGCGCCGCCTGGCCCATGTCCCGACACTCGATCAGGGCGCATTCTCCAGCATTGAGACGCAGGTTGTAACGGCTCGAAACCAGCCCGCTCTCATCGAACTGCGGCTTGGCATCCAGCAGTTCTAGCCGGGCGTCCAGCGTATTCGGTAAGACGTCGTCAATCTCAGCCATCGAAGCACACACTGAAAACGACGTTGATAACCATGATGGAGAGCATACCGCGCGCAAACCCGCGCGGCAGCATGCTCGACAGATCGTCCTCAGTGGTGACATCCATGCCGGACAGACACGAACACACCCCCACGGCATAGCCGCTGAAAATGAACTTGGCCGGAATCACGAAATAATCGATCGGCTTCACACTGCTGACGACCTGATCCAGAAACGCCCAGATCGGCATCGTGATGGCATCCTCGACACGACAGACGGCATAGCCAACAAGAAGGGCTGTCATGCTGAAAATGATGCCAAGGGTGAAGCCACTGATCGTCATGGCGAGGCTGCGCGGCAGCAGGAACGAGATGAACGGATCAACCCCCATTCCGGTCATGGCGCGCATCTGTCCCCCCGTCGTGAGCGTGCCGAGTTCGGTGAGCATCAGCATACCCGACCGCCCCAGCAGGATCACGCCAACCAACACCGGCGCAATCTCGCGCACCAGAACCGTAGAAAGGATGGAGCCGGTCATCTGTGCCATACCCGCAAAACCGAGCCAGTAGACGGTCTGCGCCACAATACCGAAACCCGTTAGTGCCGCCGTCACCAGCGTACTGAGAATACCACCACCGACTGCCTGATGCAGAGAAGCCCAGAACTCAATCCTCACCGTCCGCCGCCATGTCGTCAGCCGCGTCGCCTCGCGCATGATTCCCCAGCCGGCGCCGATCATCATGAGCGTAAAACGCATCTGCGTGCGGGAAAAATACCCCAAATGCACCAGCATGCTCCGGACCATCGTGATCCGATCGAGATTGCGCAGCCCTCTCATCGGCGCCCCGCCAGAACAAAGCTGCGGGTAATGCCGCTGTTAGGCAGATAGAACATACCCCGCGCCCGGAAGAGGAAATGCTCACGCAGGATCATATAGGCCTGTTCGGACACCTGGATCGTTCCTGCGTCCGGCGCGCTGCCGGTCAGGAGTTCGGCACCATTGAGCGCATCGCCCCAGATGTTGAAGACCGAAGGCGATTCACCCAGCTCCGAAGCCATGACCGAGCCGACATCCATGCCGATCCGGAAAACAGGATCCAGATCCGCCGCAGCCAGCGAGGACAGGCAGGCCTCACGGATCGAAACCGCAGCGTCTGCCAGCCTCACCGCAGCCGAGGGGTCCGGCGTCTGCGAGCAGCCGCCCACGAGGACGAGCCGGTTGCTCACGACCTGAACAGAGAACAACCCGCTGTCACGCGCGATTTTCTGGATTTCCAGACTAAGCGTACGGATGACATTCATGGCGCGCGCAATGCTATCTCGGTCCGGCGCATAGGGGTCTACAAAGGAAATGACCATAACCGGAACCTGCGGATACACACCCGCTGCAACCGGTTCACCAACCGTGGCCGACGGCTCCAGAAGAAAGCCTTCGTCAAACCGCGTATCGTGTTTTTCGGTCGGTATCGCCAGGCCGGAGGGCCCCTCGCCCGCCGCCGCATCGAACGGATTGGCAAAACGCAGGGCCACGATAGAACCTACGATGGCGATGATGTGCTCCATCGTCTCCGGCTGCCCCGGATCTTCCAGCACGATCGCACCAACGGTCTTGTGGGCATTGCGAACCGGCTGGAACAGCAGCGTACTCGCCCCTACGGACCGCATGATGACGCGTTGGAAGTGCTGGGTGCGCTCGTCCTGCGACGCATCCGCAATCGACAGGGTGTGCCCCTCGTCCAGAGCTTCGAACAGCTTACCATTGTCTCGTCGTCCGATCTCGACACCCGTGCTATGCACGTCGCGCGACGGATCGAAAGCATCTTCGCAGAGCAAACGATCCCCGTCCGGCAGCAGGCGCCACAGGCTGGCGCGTCGCGCGCTGGTCCGCGCCGTCAGGGCCTCCGTCAGGATCGGCACCTCGTTCGTAGGGTCGAACAGGTCCGGCGTGCTGGCAATTTCCAGCAGGGAAGCGTTTTCCGCCTTCACCTGCTCCCGTCCTCTCTGAAGCCGCTTTCTCAGACGTTCCACATGCCGCCCCTGCGCGACCAGCGCTAGCGCCAGCACCGAAGCCAGTCCGACGACCAGCAGCGAGAACCCGATATTCTGCCGCCGGGCCGTCTGGGCAAAATCGGCAAAATCACTTTCCGGCGCATTCAGCAGCAGCACCCAGTGCCGATGCACAAACGGCAGCTCGGTAGCGATAGTGACGTAATTCTTGCCCCGTGCCTGCACCACGCCCGTCCCAGGGCCCTTAATGCGAAAGCGGTTGAGCGCATGGGTGAAAACGGGCTGTGTCTTGGGATCAAGGAACACATTCCCTGGATCGAAGGTTTTCGGATCCTGCCCGGCTACGACATTGTGCCCGGCTATGATCTGGCCGTGCATGTCCACAATCACGGCCTGTCCGCTGCGCCCGACCTGAAGCTTGTTGAGAAAGGACGTCAGCTGGTTCAGGGAAATATTGATCGCAAAAACCGATTTATGTCCGTCATGTCCGTCAAAAGCGATCGAGGCCGTGATGATGAACTGGCGCGTCGAAATATAAGCATAGGGATCGGTCCAATGGAGCTGCCGCTCCGGATCGTTCTGATGCTTTACAGCTTTGGCGAACCATGGGCGGGTGACGACATTATAGCCTTCCGCCGGGTCTGCGCCTTCGCCCGTGATGTTACCGTCCTTGTCCGTGTAGACGTGATGATAGACCTGCTTGCCGTCATCAGTCTGAAAATGAGTCTGCTCGAACCCGTCCTGACCATGCCGCGTGATCATCCAGAACTGGCCCTGATCATTCGCAATATAGAAACTGTCTACCTGCGGCGTATGCGTCAGGATCGAGCGTCCGTAGAGCATGAACGTGTCAGGCGTAGTGTTGGTCAGCGTATCGCGCAACATGTCCTGCGCGATCAGGGCGCCAATAGAGGCCGGGGCCAGATAATCGCTAACCTCCTGCGTCACATAGCGTTGCTGGCTGCGCAGAAGATCGTTGGACAGAGAAATCGCGCCCTGGCGGGTCGTCTGGTAATTATGAAGGCTGATGCCTGTAATCGCAGCGATGACCAGAAGCACGCCCACGAAAGGCCCCAGGATCTGGAAGATCCGGCGCCGGTCACTGGCAGGATTCTGGGTGGGATTCACGATTTCTGCGGCTGACAACGTTCTTTCACTCCGAACAGAGACGGGATCGCGGAACAGGGCCGTACTACCACGATAAGCCAATATCCTCCGACTATTACCAGACTGCAACCCACAGTCATGAACTGAAACACGTCTGCACGTCCAAAGTTTACTGTTCCCACATAATCCAGTCAGAGATCTTCCGCGCACTCCATCCCGACGCAAAGATGGCGAATGAAGGATTTGCCCGCTATGGTCAGGCGCTTTTCCAGCGGGGTAGTTTTGCTGGAAGCCGTCGGAACAGCGGTGTCTCACATGCACGAATATCTTCTTCACCGCGCCGTCCTGTCTTTTACGGGAGCGGACCGCGCCAGCTTTCTTCAGGGGCTCATCACCAATGACGTCCAGGACCTGACGGACACGACAGCCGTCTGGAGCGCGTTACTCACACCGCAGGGACGCTGGCTGAGCGAATTCTTCCTGTATGCCACGCCTGATCGCATCCTGATGGACTGCCCAGCCGATCACACGGAGATGCTCACCAAGCGCCTCTCCCGCTTCCGTCTGCGCGCGGACGTGCAGATCGAGAGCACACCCTTTCAGGTCGTCACAGGCGCGGAAGGCTGCCAAATTCCGCAAAATATCCTCACAAGCGCCCCGGACCCGCGCTGCGACGGTGCAGGATGGCGAGCCATCGTGACCGAACCTGACCAAAGCGGCGAAACGCCTGCCGATTTTCTGGAACGTCGCCTGACGCTCGGCCTGCCAGACGTCATGGACTTCGAAAGCGAGCAGACACTGGCACTCGAAGCCGACATGGACCTGCTACACGGCGTGTCTTGGAAAAAGGGCTGCTATATGGGGCAGGAGCTCACCGCGCGCACCCATTACCGCGGCCTCGTCAAACGCCGCCTTCTGCCCGTTACGCTGTCAGACGGTAAATTCCCCGACGAAGGCGGCGTCATCGTTTCCGGAGAGCGTGAAGTCGGTGACATCCGCTCCCGCAACGGCGATCGGGCGCTCGCGATGCTGCGACGTGACGCTTGGTCCGCATCGGATCTGACATGCAACGGGCAGCCGCTTTCTGTAGTCTGGCCCGTCTGGTTTCCTGAGGAGATGCGTGCGTGAGCTATGTTCCCCCCACCCCGTCCATTATCGATGACATCATCGCGCAGGTGAAGTTCGATGCGAACGGCCTGATTTCCGCGATTGCGCAGGCACCGGATGGCGTGGTGCTGATGCTGGCCTGGATGAACGCAGACGCCCTGCGCGAGACGCTTCTGACGGGCCGTGTCTGCTACTGGTCGCGCAGTCGCCAAAAATTGTGGCGCAAGGGCGAGACCTCGGGCCAGCAGCAGAAACTCATCGAAGCGCGACTGGACTGTGACATGGACGCCGTTCTCATGGTCGTCGACCAGACCGGCGTGGCCTGCCACACCGGGCGCCGGAGCTGTTTCTATCACGGAGTGACACCGGAGGGGCTGCGCGATACCGCACAGCCCGAAATCAGTGCCGAAGAACTTTACGGCCGCTGATCAGCCACAAACGGTGCCGTCCAGCCCGGCACGAGGAACGTAGCCGGGCAGCCGTTCTGGTCGTTGGGTGAGGACAGATAGGCGCCTTCATAGGGGAAACGCGACAGCTTCTTCGGATCCAGCGTGAACCAAAGCTGCGTCAGAACCATCTGCCCGTTATGGGCAGGTTCGCAACGGACCTGAAGAGCGCGGTTGTCCCCGACATTCATCAAACGCGCGAAAGTCGCCAGCATGTCATCACGCTTGACCTGAAATCCGGCCTGCTGCGACAGCCATAGCCCGAACGCCGAGGCTGCGAACCGATCCCGCATTTCCATGGATGTGACGAAAAAGCGGTCTGCATCATAGCCGAAGCAGCGGGCATGCTTGGTGTATTCATGCACGTAAAGCAGCTTTTTCAGGTGCGGCACAACACCACGCAGCGCCTCGACGGTTGTCGGCAGGAGCTTCGGCGGCGTATCATTGTGATCATAGAGATCACAGCCTTTGGACCACCATTCCTGCACTGGCACGCCCTGTGCTTCCAGACTACGCGGCTCGGACGCCCAAAGTCCGTGCAGACCGATCGAGATACGATGCGTCTGGTCCCATTCACATCCTCCGCCCGTGGCACAGAAACCCGGCTGCCAGGTCAGGGCCAGCGTGTCATGCCGGAAATCGGTATGAGCCGTGGGCGTGATCGAAGGACCGGTCGGAGCCTGCGAGGCACATCCTCCCAGCAGGAAAAGAGCGGCAAGAACAGAACGCTTCACGCAGAAAGCCCTTTGGCATGGTGCGTCAGATGGTCCGCAATGAAACTCTGTATGAACCAGTAGGAATGGTCATACGCGGCATGTCGGCGCAGTTCGAGGGACTGTCCGCCTTCCTTTGCCGCGGCTTCGAGCGCATCGGGGCAGAGATCCGCCAGATACTGGTCCATCAGCCCCTGATCCACGAGAATGGTGGACGGATGGGTATGCTTCGAGCGCAGCAACAGCGTCGGGTCGCAACGCTGCCATTTCATCGGATCGCCGCCGAAATACGCATCAAACGCCTTCTGCCCCCAGGGCACGGTGCTGGGATGGCAGATTGGCGCGAAAGCCGAAACGGTTTTCCAGCGATCGGGATATTTCAGTGCCTGAAGCAGTGCCCCCATACCGCCCATGGAATGTCCCATGATGCCGCGACGACTGCCATCCAGCGGATAGAGTCGTTCTGTCAGCGAGGGTAGCTCCTCGCCGACATAGGTCTCCATCCGGTAGTGATGGCTCCAGGGTTCGGACGTAGCGTCGATATAGAATCCGGCACCTGATCCCAGATCGTAACTGTCATCCTCCCCCTTGATGCCTGTATGGCGCGGTGAGGTGTCCGGGGCGACGAGCGCGATGCCATGTTCGGCAGCAAAGCGGATCGCGTTAGCCTTGATAAGGAACGTCTCCTGCGTCGCGGTCAGCCCGGCCAGCAGATGAATAACCGGAACCTTTTGACCCGCCAGGGCCTCTTTCGGCAGGAAGACCCCAAACGTTGCGGGAACACCGAGCGCCTGCGAGTTGTGCCGGACAAAACGCAGAGAGCCATCAAAACAGGCGTGATGCGCCAGAACCTCGATGTCGGACACGCTCAGTACTCCACGACGGTACGAATGCTCTCACCCCGGCTCATCATGTCGAAACCCAGATTGATGTCAGCGAGCTTGAGCTTGTGGGTAATGAGATCGTCGATGTCGATCCGGCCTTCCATGTACCAGTCCACGATCTGCGGCACATCGGTTCGCCCGCGCGCGCCACCAAATGCCGAGCCGATCCAGCGGCGTCCCGTCACAAGCTGGAACGGTCGCGTGCTGATTTCCTGTCCTGCCCCGGCTACACCGATGACACAGGACACACCCCAGCCACGATGCGCGCTCTCCAGCGCCTGACGCATCAGGGTCGGATTGCCGACACACTCAAACGTGTAGTCCAGACCACCACCGGTCATCTCGATCAGATGCCCTACAAGGTCGCCATCCGGCCCCAGATCCTTCGGATTCACGAAATCCGTCATGCCGAACTTTCGGGCAATCGCCTCGCGCTCCGGATTGATGTCGATGCCGATAATCCGGTTGGCGCCGACCATCTTTGCGCCCTGAATAACGTTGAGGCCAATGCCCCCGAGCCCGAAGACGCCAACCGTCGAGCCAGGCTCCACCTTGGCCGTGAACAGCACGGCGCCAATGCCGGTCGTCACGCCGCAACCAATATAGCAGACCTTGTCGAACGGCGCGTCGGAGCGGATCTTGGCAAGAGCAATTTCCGGCAGCACTGTGAAATTCGCGAAGGTCGAACAGCCCATATAGTGATGGATCGGCTGACCCTTATAAGAGAATCGGGATGTGCCGTCTGGCATCAGGCCCTTGCCCTGCGTGCTGCGGATGGCCGTGCACAGATTGGTCTTGCGCGACAGGCAAGACGGACATTCCCGGCACTCCGGCGTATAGAGCGGAATGACATGATCACCGGGCTTGAGATGCTTTACCCCGGCCCCGACTTCCCGAACGATGCCCGCACCCTCATGCCCGAGAATGGCCGGAAACAGTCCCTCAGGGTCCTGTCCGGAGAGCGTGTACTTGTCGGTATGGCACAGACCGGTCGCCATGATCTCGACCAGTACTTCCCCGTCGCGGGGGCCTTCAAGCTGAACCGTGTCGATTTCCAGCGGTTTGCCGGCTTCGAACGCAATGGCGGCGATCACATCCATAACATCACTCTCCTCTGAAACAGTGCGGACAAGGTGTCGTATTAAACGGCATGGCGGCAAGAGGGCACTGCAAAAGAAAGTAAAGCGACAGACACCCTTTGGTGTTGGCCAGAAACTGACTTCGCCGCTACGCTTCCACACGACTTCCCTGCACATCCCGTCATCCAAGGAGACAGCCATTTGATCGTCAATCGCCCACATGGACTGGCCATTCTTTTCCGGGAAGCCCTGCCCCCCCTGATCATCCTGACCCTGTGGGACTTCGTCGTGGTGGTACTGTTCCAGATCTTTCATCAGGACTGGATGGAACAACCGGCTCTTCCGATTTCCCTCATGGGATCGGCGCTCGCGATCTTCCTGAGCATGCGCAACAACGCGGCCTATAACCGCTGGTGGGAAGGCCGGACCCTGTGGGGAGCGATCACCAACAACTGCCGTTCCTTCGGCCGCGAAGCCGCGACACTTCTGGGCGGGCGTCCGGATCTGGCCCGCGCCATGGCCGCCTATCCACATGTCCTGCGCGCGGCACTGAGGGGTGACGCACCCAACGAGGATACCAAAAGGCTCCTGACGCCTGAAATGTACGAGAAAGTTTTTTCCTGCTCGAACACGGCCAACATGCTGCTCTACCAGATCGGTCTGGGAGTGCGCGACGAAGTCGAACTCAAAGGAATCGACGGGGCAGTACACGGCACGGTGGACCGCATCCTGTCCGACATCGCCAACGCGCAGGGCGGGCTGGAGCGTATCAAAAACACTCCGCTTCCCGCGCAGTATTCCCTGCTGCCCGAAATCACAACGCATCTGTTCTGTATCATCCTGCCGCTTTCGGCCGTGCAGACGCTCGGCTGGATCACGCCGCTGGGCTCCAGCATCATCGGCATGCTGTTCCAGATGCTCGATCGCAGCGGACGCGATCTTCAGGAACCATTCACAAATAGTGTCCACGCCCTTCCCATGCTGACCATGGCCCGCACGATCGAGCGCGATCTTCTGCAACCGATCGGGGATCTCCCGCCCGCCCCCATACAGGCCATCCGCGGTGTTCAGCCCTGACAGATACAGAAGCCCACGCTTTTCCCCTTGCGATCAGACAAGACAGCAGGGGGTTTTTCTGCTATAAGCTGGGGCTATGAACACGTTCAAAAGCCCCCAGAAGGGCGGCATGACCGATGAAATGGCTCGTGTCGCAGCCAACAACACTGCCCGTCAGACTGATCCGGAACACAACGCGGACCCGTTCCGCGAAGGTGACTCCATTGTCTACGCCGCGCATGGCGTCGGACGCGTGGACAAGATCGGCATGGTCGAAGTCGCCGATACTGTCATCGAGATGATCCAGATCTCGTTCCCCGGCAACCAGATGACGCTGCGCATTCCGCTGGCCAAGGCCCGCAAAGCTGGCCTGCGCAAGATCGTCACGCGCGATATCGTCGATAAGGCGATGACCGTCATCAAGGGCAAGCCACATGTCAGCAAGGGCATGTGGGCCCGCCGCGCCGTGGCTTACCAGGAAAAGATCAACTCCGGTGACCTGATCCAGATTGCCGAAGTGCTGCGTGACCTGCGTCGCAACGTCGACAGCCTCGATGGCAGCTTCTCCGAACGCAAGCTGTTCGAAGCTGCGCAGGAGCGTTTCGTGGCCGAGGTCGCCGTTCTCGAAAATGCCGATCCCACACAGGTTCTCGAAAACCTGACCAAAACCATGAAGGCCGCCTGAATCGCGGTCAGGAGCGCAGTTTGAAAAAGCTGCACTTCTCTAATATGGATCAGGGTGTGGTTTTTTTCGCATCCCGGGCAGGGTCTTTCGCGTTGGCGACACGAAAGGCCTTTTCCGTGACGCGTTTTCAGTCACCGTTTCAAACCTGCATTCCAGAGGAGAGGTGAGGCCACATGCCTGCCCCTTACAAAGACCGTTTCGCCGGCAAAAAAGTCCTCGTCACCGGGGCATCCCAGGGAATTGGCGAGGCCACTGCGCTTCGTTTTGCCGAAGAAGGCGCGCAGGTCGCCCTCAACGGCCGCAAAGAAGACAAGCTGATCGCCGTACGCGAAAAGCTGCCCAAAGTTTCTGGCGGAGAACACCCGATCGCCACGGGTGACATTTCCAAGGAAGACGACGTCAAACGTCTGGTCGCCGACAGCATCAAGGCCATGGGCGGTCTGGACGTTCTGGTCTGCAACGCAGGCTATCAGATCCCGTCCCCTTCCGAAGACATCAAGCTCGAGGATTTTGAAGGTGTGATGGCTGTCAACGTCACGGGCGTGATGCTGCCGTGCCGCGAAGTCATCCGCTACTGGCTGGAGAATGGCATCAAGGGCACGATCATCGTGAACTCCTCTGTTCACCAGATCATCCCCAAGCCGCATTATCTGGGCTATTCTGCCTCCAAAGGTGCGGTCGGCAACATCGTCCGGACACTGGCGCTGGAATATGCCGGTCGTGGTATCCGGGTGAATGCCGTGGCACCAGGCGCCATCGTAACGCCGATCAACATGTCGTGGATCAACGATCCAGAGCAATACAAGGCCGTTTCAAGCCATATCCCGATGAAGCGTCCTGGTGAAAGCCGCGAAATCGCGGACGCCATCACCTTCCTTGCCGCCGAAGACAGCACCTACATCACGGGCCAGACCCTGTATGTCGACGGTGGCCTGACCCTCTACGGCGACTTCGAAAAGAACTGGTCCTCGTAAACTTATATGGTCCCTTCCCTTACCGTTCTGCTGATCGAGGACGATTTCCTCATCCGGACCTGCCTGGCAGAGTTCCTGCTCGACAGCGGCCTGACGGTCAGGGAAGCGGACAACTGTGCCGAAGCCCGCGCCATCATAGGCGCGGAGCCGACGCTTGATGCCCTCGTGGCGGATATGTCTCTCCCGGACGGAGATGGCATGACCCTTGTCCAACCGGCCCGTGACCGCTGGCCCGATCTTCCAGTCATCTATATCAGCGGTCATGGCGACCTGCGGCGTGACGAGACCTCCGGCGATCCCGCACGGGACCGTTTCATCTCCAAGCCTTATACGCTAGCAAGCATTCTGGAGGTCCTTCTGGAAATGACATCAGCGGCCTCGGACTAGGAGATCCGTATGTCTGCCAGTCTGGACAGACCAGCCCCTGATGATCCGGCTCTACCCCACGAAGAAGAGCAACTTACATCAGACAGCCGTCTGGCCCGGGCACAGAATGCTCTCGTCCGCCGCAACCCCGAAGAAGCGCTGACCATCGCAGACGCCTCCGCGGACGATACGACTGAAATCCCGGCTCTGCATTACGTCAGGGCCCGCGCCTTGTTTCACCTTCACCGCTACGCCGAATGTGCAGAAGAGCTCGAAAAAGCCAGCGCCAATGTCGGCCCGCATGCCATTGTGCTGCTGCTGGACGAAGCCGTCTCCGTACGCCGGCGGGACGACCTGCTGCCGCTGCTGGAAATCTGCCGTAGGCGCAAACCCGATGATGTCCGGCTGATGGATGCCGAGGCGACGGTGCTGATCCAGCTCGCACGCTTCGACGAGGCAGAACTCCTGCTGCGCCAGAGTTTGCACCGCCGCCCCGGTAACCGCAACACGCTCAACCTGCTCGCCCTTCTCCTGACGGAAACAGGCCGTTTCGAGGGTGCGCTCGCGATCATGAATGACCTGCGCGTGAGCGATCCGCAGGACTGGGAACCGATCTGCAACATGGCCTGCATCCTCAGCAGCCTAGGGCGGATGGAAGAAGCGGCCAATCTGTACCGGCAGGCGGTCCCGATGGCGCCGAGAGACCCGCGTCTGCGTCTGAACCACTCCATTACCATGCTCAAAAGCGGACGCATGGCACAGGGCTGGGCAGAACATGAATGGCGTTTCGGGCTGCCGGGGCATACCAGCATGCCGCTGGACCGGCTCCTGCCAAACATTTCCCCATCGCTAGATCTCAGGGGAAAACGCGTTCTCATCACGCAGGAGGAGGGTCTCGGCGATACGCTGATGTATCTGCGCTACATCCCGCCCCTCGCCCGTACGGGCGCCATCGTCCATATCTGGGGCACCGAGACACTGGCGGCAATCTGCGAACGTGTCGTCGGGGTGGCGGAAGTTCAGTTTGGCGGTGAAACACCGGAATATGACTATCACTGCCCGTTTATCAGCCTGCCCCGCGCCTTTTCCGGAACGTCGGACGCAATGGGCGCGCCCGTTCCCTATCTCAGCGCGGACCGCCGGAAGGCGGAGATGTGGCGTCAGCGTCTGCAGGATGATCATAAGCTACGTGTAGGTCTGGTCTGGGCTGGCGCAGCACGGCCTGAGGATACGGCGGCGCTCATGGTGGACCGCCAACGTTCCATGCCGCTTTCCACCCTTACCCCTTTGGCCAACATTGAGGGCTCGAGCTTCTATTCCCTGCAGAAAGACCGCCCGGCAGAACAGATTCCCGATTTTCCGGGCAAACTGATCAATTTCATGCCTGAATGTCACACAATGGACGACACCGCAGCGCTGATGGTGAACCTGGACATCATCGTCTCGGTGGATACGTCAGCCGTTCATCTGGCGGGGGGGCTGGGCAAGCCAGTCATCATGATGGACCGAGTCAATAACTGCTGGCGCTGGCTGCATGGTCGTGAGGACACCCCTTGGTATCCTCAGATGACGATCATCCGTCAGACCCATTTTGCGGACTGGTCGGACGTCGTAGAACGCGTAAAACGGCGCCTCGAAGACGCCGTTGCAGCACATTAAAGCTCAGTAACTGTAGCCGTAGGACAGACCAATACTCGATCCCGGATCATTTTCCGGCGTGGTGAAGCCCGTGACCTGACCGCCGGTGCCGACCGTAGTGTTGAGCTTCAGCCGTTTCGTCAGATCGATTTGCACCTGCGCCTGCGTTCCGGAGCCGGATGTCGCCTGCTTGGCGCCGACATAGACACCTTTCATCACGTATTTTCCGGCCTCGACACTGGTGCCGCCATTATCCACGCCGCTGCCACCACCCACAGCCAGACGATCCAGCCCCAAGAGATTACGGACCTTGCTCAACGGATCAAAGGACGAGCCGCCAGCAAGCTGGACAACGGCCGCGCCTAACTCAGCGAGCTGCGTCGTGGAGAGCGAATGGCTGTCGGTGCCGAACAACAGGATAGACAGGACCTGATCACGCGGCAGGCTTGGCGTAGAAACAAAGTCTATCTTCGGTTCGCTGGCATAACCCGTCACCAGAAGGCTTGCGAGCGTGCCGCTGGCGTTGCGGTCGGCGCGGAAATCCAGCGTCGGATCAAGCTTGTGGTTCACGCCAGATCCATTGAACGCCACGCGTCCATTGGTGAAGTTGAGGTTGATCGCACCCAGGTTGAAATTACCTCGCTTGAGATCAAAGCCACCACTGACCGCAGGTTCCGCGCTCGTACCCCGAACGCGTAGACGGCCCTGCATTTCCGCGAAGATGCCATGACCGCGTACAAAGAATTCACCTGGCGAAATCACATCCACGCCCAGCCCGATAATCAGGCTCGAGCTAGAACTGGAC
>Ga0157362_1000385_pt1 | contig 14784 bp, 11 predicted proteins | sample AttlaeALBM3_FD_111480 | JGI IMG/M metagenome (GOLD analysis project Ga0157362, IMG submission 111480) | Fungus gardens microbial communities from leaf cutter ant in Ribeirão Preto, State of São Paulo, Brazil - Atta laevigata ALBM3 | ecosystem: Host-associated > Fungi > Mycelium > Unclassified ... | reverse complement strand
GAGAGAGCGCTTCGGGGTGACGGATTTGCCGCCGATCGTGAGATGACCGCTGCCGTTCTTCATTTCGACGCCCCCGTCAGAGACGCTGTTCTCGATCTTGCCATCCGGGTTGTAGGTCCGCATCGACAGGAGCAGGAACATGATATCCTTGCGGTTCAGGTCGATGGCCATGTCCAGCGGGGTCTGATCCAGAACGTTGTGACCGCCCATATCTGCACCGCGATTGAGGGCCTCTTTCGCAGCGTTGAGCGAGCCACGGTTGATGGCATCGAACAGCGCGGTGGTCGGATTTACGTCTGAACGGGCATGACCGGCATCGTCATCGGATGCTTCTGCTCCGGGGAGGGCAGAAGGCGGCGCGGCGCGGCGGGCGGCTTTGCGGGCCTCGGCCTTCTTCTGGTTGGCTTCGGCTTCCTGTTCAGCCTCGGCGTCGTCGGCATCCTGAGCCTGGGCATGATGCCAAGGTACGAGAATCGTCGGCGTCATTGCCAGAGCAGCAATGAGCAGCAGGCGGGGCAGGGTGGGGAGCAGTCGCATAATGCCAATATACTGTGATCGAGCGTCCTGTGCGAGTCTGTAGATGCCTCTTGGGCGTGCCGGATTGTGACATTTTTTCAATGACCTTCCCGCCACCAGCCGACTGCGAGGAAAATCAGCGCCGCAATCAGGGCTGCCCAAGCGGGAATGAGGTCTTTGGTGCGTGTCTCACCCGCGACGGCGGCGGTCGTGACGGGCAGGCCCATCCAGTCCGAACCGCTCATGGCCGAGCCGGTGGGAACCTGTTTCAGATGCGGCGTATAATCAGCGATCCAGGAGACTGACCCGCCGGAGGCTTTGGCACTGCCGTCCATGACGGTCGCGGTGGCGCGCAGGTCCTGCCGTTCGATCGGATCATGCGAGACCGGGCTGGCAAAGGCGACGAGACCATCCTGCCGGACGCTCCAGATTCCGGGCATCGTGGCGGCGAGCGTGGCGTGCCAGACGCCATCCGTCTGTTTCAGGGTAACGGGCGTGCGTTTTCCGTCCGGCGCCGTGACGAAAGCCTCAGGCGAAACGGCCTGTCCCGCGGCGTGGCGCTCGATATCCAACTGACCGCTTTCGATCCGGGCGGTGAGGCGGTTTTCTTCAAGGTCCGGCTCCTTCATCAGCCAGTGTGACAGGCGACGCAGAAGCTCGGCCTGCGGTCCGCCGCCACCTTCACCACGCGACCAGAGCCAGAGCTGGTCCGATAGCAGCATGGCCACGCGTCCCTGACCTACCCGGTCCAGCAGCAGAAGCGGCGCGCCATCGGGGCCATGCATCAGGTCTTCGCCGTGTGACTGGTCCGGACGAAGGGCCCGGTACCAGGGCCCCCAGTCTTCTGTCAGGCCTGCAGTCACGGGGTGGGTTTTGCCAAGATCTGTCAGGGCAGGGCGGAAGGCGTGGGTGACGATTCCGTCTGTGCTGACATGCGCGGGGAGAACCTGCGCGAGGCTTGTATCCTGAAGCGTGCCGTCCTGCGTGAATTCAGGACCGGCCGTTACCAACAGTCCGCCGCCGTTACGGACATAATCGGCGATATTGGTCAGGTATTCGTCGGGGAGAATGTTGCTGTTGCGAAAGCCGTCCAGAATAATGAGGTCGAAGCTGCGGATTTTCTCCTGAAACAGTTCGCGGATCGGGAACGGGATCAGCGCCAGATCCGACAGCGGCGTGCCGTCATCGGTATTGGGGGAGCGCAGGATGGTGAAGTGTACGAGATCGACGGACGGATCGGCCTTTAGCAGGCGGCGCCAGACGCGTTCACCCTGATTGGGGACACCCGAAACCAGAAGGACGCGCAACCGGTCGCGAACACCCCGAATGCGGACGACTTCACTGTTATTCTCGGTGGATGCTTCTCCGGCCAGAGGGGATACGGACAACCCAACCAGCGTCTCGCCGGGATGCTGGACGGGCAACGTGATGTCCTGCGGCGTGCCGGTCTGGATGGAGCGTGTCTGCGGCGGGGCGTCACCGGAGCGAATTGTGAGAATGGCGTTTGAAGCACTCGTGGTGCCCAGATCGTCCACCTGCACGCGGATCGTGGCGTTCTGCCCGACGATCGCATAGGGCGGTGTGCTCAGGATACGCAGGCGCCGGTCCTGTTCTTCGCCATGCGCCGTCAGCAGAAGATGCAGAGGAAGTGTCTGGCCGTTTGCGCCATGAAAGCGGGGCGGCAGATGGGGCGGAACGTCATGATCCATGCCATCCGTCACGACAATGGCGCCCGCGAAGCGACCCTGCGGCAGATCGGCGTGGTCGAGAGCTTCGAACAGGCGCGTTCCGTGACCGGTACCGCCCGGGACATCGACACGGTGCAGAGTCAGGCCAGGAAGATGGGCGGCGTCCTGCATGATCTGTTCGGCAGCATGGTCAGCGATGGCAGTCCGGTGGCCGACCTGCATGGAGGCCGAGCGGTCCACGACCAGAAGTGCATCCTGTGGCACGGGGCGCAGCACCGGGTGCAGTGAACGTGGTCCGGACAGCCAGCCCAGCAGGGCCAGCACAGCGAGAGCCCGCCAGAGCATGCCGCGTGCGCCACTGATAGTACCGTAAATCGCGCCGGCAACAGTCAGGGTTGCCAGCGTCGCCAGCAGCCAGACCGGCAGCATGGGAGACAGGTCGAACATCATGGTGCGTCCTCCTCGTCAACGCTGTCGGGACTGGTTGTGGAGGCTCCGGAGTTTGGTGTGCCGAGGCGGCGGAGCATTTCCGGGTACTGCGCCTGATCGTTCTTGTAGTTTCCGGTCAGGGCGTACAGCACCATGTTCATGCCAAAACGATAGGCCTGTGTGCGTTGTTCCTCGCCACCGGGAATGACGGCGAAGGGATGGTTGCCCGATCCGTCCACGGCCCAGGCATGCGCCCAGTCGCCATTACCGATGATGACCGGACTGACGTCATCATTCGCCTCATCGCCATTACGCGCGACATAGACCGGCTGCCCGGCAACGCGGCCGGGAAAGCCGCTGTGCAGCAGATAGAAAGTGTGAGCCAGAACGTGCTTTTCCGTCAGCTTGGTGAGCGGCGGGATGACGAGACCATCAGTCACGCGCTGAAGCGCGGCCCGGGCAGCGGAACTGGTTCCGGAATCCGTATCGGTACCCGCGCCCTGTTCGTCGATCAGCAGGATGCCGCCGTGATCCATGAACGCATTGAGGGCTTTCGTGCGCTCGGGATCGGGCTGGGCATCGGGTGTAATCGGCCAGTACAGAAGTGGATAGAACGCCAGATCGTCCTTGCCCGGAACGACACCATCCGGGTGGCCGAGTGTTGCGGAACTGCGTGCAGTCGTAAAGTCGGACAGGCCCTGAAGCCCCTCGCGGGAGACTGTATCGATATCGTCATGGCCGGTGATGACATAGGCCAGCCGTGTATCGAGCGCAGCCTGAGGCACTGTTGCCGGTAGAGGAGGCAGCTGCGTCGGGGGCTGGGCATGTGCCATGGGTAGGATCAGCAGGCAGGCCACGCCCAGAGCTCCCAGTAGCCCACGACGCCGCAGAGACAGGATTAGATCCAGCAGCAAAAGGATCAGGCCCGCTGTCATCAACGCAGGTCCAAGCGGACGGTCCGCATGGGCACCGTCCGGTGAAATCCGGGTTCCGAGCAGGGGTTCTTCCTTCATTGCAGGCGCAGAATCGGAAAGGTTCAGGGCATGCGTTCCGTGGGCCGGACCGTAAAGCCCGGCGGGATGGGCAACGGACACAGCTGTATGCGTCAGATCCGAGACGCGGATGGAGCGTGCAGCCTGTGGCGGCATGATGAGCCCACCGTCACTTCCAACAATACGCCAAGGGGCAAGCTCCGAAGGTCCACCGCCCGCAACGCCGGCCGAACGCTCGATCAGGCGCTCCAGCATGTCGGGGAACAGTCCCGACAGCGGGACATTGGACCAGTCCGGCGAGGCCGTGACATGGAACAGGACGATTTCGCCATTGCCTTCCGCCCGGGCGGTCACAAGGGGCGTGCCGTCGCTCAGGGCAGCCCAGACGTGATCCGTGAGGCCCGTTTCGGGCTTGGCCAGAACCTGCCGGGAGACCGTGACATCGGGTGGGATCGTCAGGTCGGAGAAGGGCGAAGTCTCGGGGAAGGGCGCCAGCGTCTGCGGCTTGCCCCAGGACATGGGACCGCCGAGCTGTCGCATGCCGCTCATGAGATGGACGGGCAGGAGCGCGTCTGATGTGGCGTCGGAAGCAGCACCCTGATCGGCGGCGAGGCCGGGACCGGCAAAGCGGACGAGCATGCCGCCATGACGGACCCAGTTCAGGACACGGCTGCGCGTCTGATCGCCGGAAAGCGCGCCATCCGTTGCGATCAGGACAGACAGTGGCGCACCCAGAAGCGCCGTCGCATCCCCGCTATGCAGGTCTGAAATGGGTTGCAATGCGCGGTTCAGGAAGAACGCCGAACCGACAAGCGGTGTCGCATCGCCGGGCGTCTGAAGAATGCCAACGGGGCGGCGGTGATCGGCCTGTCCCATCAGATGGATCGCAGCGGGACCGGTGGCGCTTTCCAGCGTCAGATGATCGAGTTGGTTCCGCAGCAGAGCTGGGAGCGAAATGGTCTGATCCTGCCCGGTTCTGATGGGATAGGCCGCGAGCGTTCCGTCATTGGCATTGGCAGCATGCAGCGTCACGGTCCGGGTTGGGCAGGACAGCGTGTCCACTCGGGCATGAAGGGCGCCGTCCTGGCCGGTAGATGCGGCAAGACGCAGAATGTCACAGTCATTCCAGCGCATGTCTTGCACGGAACGGGCCTTTGCGAGCGCGTCATGCAGGGCTGTGTCACCGTCCGCCGCCAAGCCGTCAGACAGAATCATCACGCGCTGATCAGACAGGTCCCGGTGCTGGAGCAGGTTTGCCAGAGCCTGACGGTCCGTTGGCCAGGGTTGAGGCCGCAGGCGGGAGAGATGCTCTGACAAAGCATGCGCATCATGTGTCGTGAACGCTTCCGGCATCGCGCCATCAGGCGCGCGGGCAGCATGAAGCAGCGTCACGTCCTGACCATTGCGGAGCGCAGTTTCACCAAGCGCCAGAGCCGCGGAAATACGCTCGTTCCAGTGCGGAATGGCGGCCCAGCCGTCATCAAGAACGAGCGTCAGTGGGCCGTTTCCGGTTTCGGCCTGACGCGGGGTGAGGACAGGCCGGGCCAGTCCGAAAATGACGAGGGCCACGGCGGTCGTGCGCAGAAGCAGGAGCCAGAGCGGGGAGCGGGCCGCATCTTCACGCCGGGCGGTCAGCCGATTCAGGATCAGCAGGGACGGAAAGCGCTGATCCTGGGGGGCAGGCGGAGTGGCACGGACCAGCCACCACAGGGCGGGCAGCGTGAGAAGGCCAAGCAGCAGGAGCGGGGCGAGAAGGATCATCGGCCGCCTCCCAACGCCATGTGAAGTGCCAACAGGGCCGGAAGCGGGTTCTGCGACGTGTCCTGCAGGATGCAGTCGGCACGCAGCGAGGCCGCACTTTGCTTCAGGGCTGCCAGATGGGCATTCATGGCCTGTGTATAGGCCGGACCAAGGCTTTCCATAGCGGGAAGAGTCAGAACGCCACCTTCCAGCCCTTCAAACCGGATTCGTCCGGAGCGTTTCAGTTCCCGCTCCGAAGGATCGAGAACGCAGAGAAGATGCGTTCGCACGGGGCGGCTGGCGCAGGTCTTGAGAAATGTGTCGATCCGCTGTTCGTCCCACAGGAAATCGCTAATCACGACCAGATCGGACCGGGCGGGAACGAGTGCCATGCGTGGGAACTCGGGTTCGTCCGTAGCGGGATGCAGAAGGGAGGCGGCCAGCCGCGGCAGGACCTGCCGACCGGCTAGTGCGCGCCCCGCTTCGATCCCGGTCAGTAACCCGGCGCGTTCACCACCTCGCAGGGATGCGGAAGCCAGCGCCAGCGTGCAGAGCTGCGCCCGTTCTGCCTTGGTTGGCAGGGTATCAGACGAGCGCCACTGCATGGAGGGCGACGGGTCGCACCACAACATCAGCGACTGGGCATTTTCCCGCTCGCGCTCGCGGACCCAAAACGTGTCCTCGACCGGAGAACGGGCAGACTGCCGCCAGTCGATGGACGTTGCGGGTTCGCCAGCGTGATAGGGACGGAACTGCCAGAAATCCTCACCTAGGCCTGAACGCCTGCGGCCATGAGCGCCGCTTTGCAGGCTCGCGGCAATCTTTTCGGCTTCAAGAACAAGTGCGGGCAGGGCCAGGCTTTCTGCCTGCACGGCCGGAGCGCTGGAAGCAGCCCCCCGATTGCGGCGGAAGAGGCTGCGCAGGGTATCGGACGGACTTTTCACGGCGATCAGAGGAGGGTCTGTGCCTGTTTGCGGATCAGGACTTCCCGATCCGTCCCCGATGCGCGGGCGCCAAAGCCCAGGCCGATACGATGGGACAGGACCGGGCCCGCAAGAGCCACGACGTCATCAAGGCTCGGAGCCAGACGACCGTCCAGCAGCGCACGGGCACGGGTTGCGACCATCAGGGCCTGTGCTGCACGGGGGCCCGGACCGTAGGAGACCGTTTCCCGTACTTCCGGTGAGGCGGATGGATCTTCCGGACGCAGCGAGCGTGTCAGCGTCAGGATTGCATCCACGATCTGATCGCCGACTGGCAGGCGCCGGACGAGGTTCTGGGCCGCGAGCAGATTTTCGGCATCCATCAGGGCAGAGACCGTCGGGGTCATGGCGCCTGTCGTCTGAAGCAGCATCTGCCGTTCCGCGTCCCGGTTCGGAAAGCCGAGGCTGATCTGGAGCATGAAGCGGTCGAGTTGGGCTTCGGGCAGGGGGTAGGTGCCTTCCTGCTCGATCGGGTTCTGGGTTGCGAGCACATGGAAGGGGCGTGGAAGCGCATAGTCCTTGCCGCCCTGCGTCACGCGATGCTCTGCCATGGCCTGCAGAAGGGCGGACTGGGTGCGGGGGCTGGCACGGTTGATTTCATCCGCCAGAACAAGCTGACCGAAAATCGGGCCGGGCAGGAAGCGAAAGGCCCGTCGCCCGTCGGCATCCTGATCGAGGATCTCGGCGCCTGTGATGTCTGACGGCATCAGATCGGGTGTGAACTGAATGCGTGTGGCATCCAGGCCCAACACGCGCGATGCTGTGTTGACCAGAAGCGTCTTGCCCAGACCGGGCGCGCCCATCAGAAGCGCGTGACCACCGGACAGGATCGTGACCAGAACCTGTTCAATGACGCTGTCCTGGCCCAGAACAATTCCGCCGATGGCCTGGCGGACATGACGGAGAACCGGGGCGAGGCGGTCGGCTTCAGCCACGTCCGCCTCGCCTTGCAGGGTGCCGGCGGAAATGCCGGAAGAATATTGCAGCTCGCTCATGACGCCAGTCTGACAGGTGTGGGGGTTTCATCAAGGCTCGATTGCACCCAAGTTGGTGTGAGAAGAGAGTTTTTATGCAGTTGGAGGGAAAATTGAGCGATCATCAGTTCCGGCAGGCGGCCCGACCTGACGCCGCCCTGTCTCCAGATTCCCTGATTCCTTCGTCTTCCTTTCCCGGAACACCTGATGCAGCCCCCCGGCTGCTGCCTTTTCTTATTCAGCGCGATGGAACCTGGCTCTATCGGGGTTCGGAGATCAAACGCAAAGCCATGCTATGCATGTTCTCTTCGATGCTGACCCGCGATCCTGAAGGAACCTACTGGCTGAAAACGCAGATGGAACAGGGGATCATTCAGGTCGAGGATGTGCCGTTCGTGGCGGTCGAGCTGGACTTCCGTGGCACTTGCGGTCGGCAGCAGAATCTCTGTTTCCGCACCAATATGGATGAGTTGATCTGTATCGGCCCCGAACATCCCCTCTCTTGTGACTGGGACCGTCCGTCGGAGGAGTGCGCCAGCGTACCTTATGTTCATGTTCGTGATGGTGAGGGGGCTTTCCCTATCCTCGCACGGGTGACACGTTCGGTGCATTACGAACTCGCCGCACTTGCGGTTCCCGGACATGTGAAGGGTCAGACCTGTCTGGGCGTCTGGAGCCAGGACTGTTTCTTCCCGCTTTCGCGTCCTGCATGATGCAGATCTCCGGTCTGCTGGAGCGGTTGCCAGATCGTACGGGGCTGGATCGCATCTGGTCTGTCCTGCCTGAGGCACGACTTGTGGGCGGATCGGTGCGAGATCTGCTCGCCAATGTTGCCGTCCATGATCTGGATCTCGCGACTCCGGAACCGCCAGACGATGTGCAGCGTCACTTAAAAGAAGCCGGCATCCGCGTAATTCCCACGGGCTTGGCTCATGGGACCGTCACGGCATTGCTGGACAATGTGCCCTACGAAATCACGACCCTGCGTCGCGACGAGGAAACGGACGGGCGCCACGCGATCGTGGCCTGGACGCAGGACTGGGCGGAAGATGCGGCCCGGCGGGATTTCACGATCAATGCGATGTCGCTGGATCGCCATGATGGCCTGCATGACTATTTCGGCGGTCGGGAAGATCTTCGGGATCATCGGGTGCGGTTCGTCGGAGACGCCTCGCGTCGGATTGCGGAAGATGCGCTGAGAGCCCTTCGTTTCTTTCGGTTCAATGCGCGATACGGGCATGGCGTCCCCGATCGGGAGGCGTGTCAGGCCGTCTCGGAGCAGCTTGGACTGATTGGCACGCTCTCGGCCGAGCGGGTCGCCTCAGAGCTGCTGAGAATTTTGTCCGGCCCGCGCCTGAATAAAACGATCGAGGCAATGGTATCGGTCGGTCTGCTGCAGGTACTTCTGCCAGAACCGGACCAGAATTTCCTGAACCGTCTTCTGGCCTGTGAGGCCCCGGTGTCCTCCTTGCTCAGGTTGTTTGCGCTGTGTCACCGGAACAGTTTGGAACTGGCTGGTCGCCTGAAACTGTCCAACGCGGATGGCATGAAGATCGAGGCTTGGGCGTCAGCTCAGCCGGTCTTGCATCCGGAACTGTCCGATGATGACCTCCGTCGCCTGCGGGTATTGCAGGATATGGAGCGGCTTGTAGAGCGGAGCTGGTTGCTTCAGGCCCAGCTTGTGGGCAAGCCTGACAGCGCGTGGGACCGGTTCCGTTCACGGTTGCGGGTCATGCCGCGGCCCGAATTCCCGCTATCGGGCAAAGATGCCATTGTACAGGGTGTTCGGCCGGGGCCGGGTATGGGGGAATGGCTGAAAACGGGGCGGGACTGGTGGATGGCGCAGGGATGCCTGCCAGACCGGAGCGCATGTCTGGCCTATCTTGCCACGCAGAAATGAAGCGGTGGTTTCGCCCTTTTCGCAAGGCCTGCTAAACCCCCAGTATGACGAAAACGACAGCTCTTGATACGGACAGCCGCGTCCTGATGAAACGCATCTGGCGCGAGGAAATGCGTCAGCATGTGGGACGGATCATCTCCGTCATTGTTCTGACGGTCCTGATGGCAGGGCTTACCGCGCTTTATCCCGCGGTTATCAAGCGGGCCGTGGACATGTTCGCGGCGCATGATTCCCGGATCCTCTATCAGGTGCCGGCTCTGGTCGTAATTGTGACTGGCCTGAAGGCTGCGTCCCAGTACGGGCAGACGATTGCCGTGCAGGGACTGGTTCTGGCCGTGATCCGTGGGTTGCAGTCGCGTATGTTCGCCCATGCGCTTCAGGCGGACGTCTCGACTATTGAAAAGGACGCACCCGCCAAATGGGCTGCCCGTTTTACCACGGATGCCATTTCGATCCGCGAGGCCATGATCCGTGTGGTCAACGCGCTCGGTGATGCGGTGACGGTGGTGGGGCTTGTTATTTCCATGATCGTCACGGACTGGGAACTGAGCCTGATCGCGCTCGTGCTTTACCCGGTTGCGGCGGTGCCTATCCAGAATCTGGGCAAGAAAGTGCGCCGGGCCTCGGGTGGCATGCAGGAGCAGATCGGCGAGACCTCCGCCATGCTTAACGAAAGTTTTGCCCTAGCTCGGCAGGTCCGCATCTACCGGATGGAAGAGCGGGAAAGTACGCGCGTCGATCACTCGCTGGATTTGCTGCATTCGGCCTTCCTGCGAATTGCTAAAGGGCGTGCGCGTGTCGATCCGGTTTTGGAGGTTCTGGGTGGCGCCGCTGTGGCTGCGGTGCTGGGCTTTGCAGGCTGGCGCGCGGCCCAGGGCGGTGCGACACTAGGGGACTTTACTGCCTTTATTGCTGCTCTTCTGACTGCCGCCCGGCCGATCCGGGCGCTGGGTTCGCTCAATACGGCTCTGCAGGAAGGGCTAGCCGGTCTGTCGCGGGTCTTTGCCGTGATCGATGAACCCCCGGCTGTTGTGGAGCGTCCGAACGCAAAACCCCTGCCGTCTGGAAAAGGGCATCTGGCGTTCCAGCAGGCCAGCTATCGTTACGAAGATGGCAGGGTCGGTCTGCAGAACCTGACCTTCGAGGTTCAACCTGGAAAAACCGTCGCGCTCGTGGGGCCGAGTGGCGCCGGGAAATCCACGGCACTTTCCCTGATCCCACGTCTGCACGATGTCAGCGCGGGCAGCATCCGTCTTGAAGGCGTGGATCTGCGGGATCTGACTCTGTCTTCCCTTCGGGACGCCATTGCGTATGTCAGTCAGGATACGACCCTGTTCGACATGTCCGTGCTTGAAAATATCTGGATCGGGCGGCCTTCAGCCTCGCGCAGCGAGGTCGAAAAAACCTGTGCCATGGCGGCGGTCGATTTCCTCGATAACCTGCCGGCGGGTCTGGAAACCCGGGTCGGGCCGGGAGGGCGTCGACTGTCCGGCGGTCAGCGCCAGCGCGTGGCTCTGGCCCGCGCTTTGCTTCGTAATCCACGCATCCTGCTGCTGGATGAAGCGACGAGTGCGCTTGATTCTGAAAGTGAGGCGCGGGTTCAGAATGCGCTGGCAAATCTACGTTCAGGCCGTACGACGGTTATTGTCGCGCACCGTCTTTCCACCGTGCAGGCTGCTGATCTGATCGTTGTGATGGATCAGGGTGCTGTCGCCGAAGCCGGCACCCATGCTGAACTTCTCCGCAAGGACGGCCTTTATGCTCGGTTGGTGCGAACCCAGTCTCTGGCAGCGGCCTGAAAAAGTGCTGCCAGTTCGGGAATCAGATCGGTGTAGAGGGTTTTCTTGAAGCCCAGATTGCGTTTCAGAAGCTCCTGCGGCTCGACCCATTCCCAGGCGTCGAATTCGGCCGGGTCATGAAGATCCAGTTGAATATCGGAATCCTGTCCTTCGTAACCCATCACGAACCATTTCTGGGTCTGCCCCCGGAAACGTCCTCCCAGGGCCTTTCCGATCAGGTCGGACGGCAGATCATAGGAAAGCCAGCCACTCCGTTCGGCAAGAATTTTCGCGTTCCGGGTTCCAATTTCTTCTTCCATTTCGCGCAGGGCGGCGACCTGTGGTGTCTCATCTTCATCAATGCCGCCCTGTGGGCACTGCCACACGTCTCCAGGAAGGTCTGTGCGCCGGGCGATGAACAGTTTGCCGTCACGGTTGAAGAGAGCAATTCCCACATTCGGGCGGTAGGGAAGGGTCATGGGATTAGTCATAGGGGCGCTATTGGATTGGAAGATGAAAGATTGGCGGCCTGATCGTTGCTGACGCCGCTATCCGCAAAAGCCGATGGTGGTACAACGACAAAGTTCTGCGCTGCCGGACCTTTAAGCCAGTTTGCGAAACGGTCGATCATGACAGGCGTGATCGGCCCGACCATCAGCAGAATTTTTGCCGGCTTTCCATCCTGAGGCAGGAGTGCGGCGAGACGGCTGTCCAGCGTGGCGGCGTCCGCATCTCCGTCGATCCAGGCAGTTGCCGTCATTCCGTGGGTGTGACGGCCATCCTGCGCGGATCCCGTCAGATAGAGCAGCCCCCGGCTGCTGATGGCACTCGCAATCGGGGAGAAATCGGGAGAAGTCGCATAGCCACCGCCCGGCTGGTCGTCCCCGTTTTCAGACGTATCCGTCAGGCCTTCCGCGCCCGCGGCACGGGTGAGGCACCATTCCAGTTCACGCTGATCGTCAGCAGCCGAATTTCCATATCCCAGCGCATGTGGGCCTTCATCGACCCGCTCGGGATGGGCGCTTTGCATGGGAAGGGTGACATAAATTTCCCTGTGGCTGGCATGGGCCCGCGCAATAATGTCGCGGATATTGCTGACATAAGGCGAAATCCCAACCGCGACAGGCGCGGGAATACGCGAAAGAACATCGTAGGTCAGAGCATCGGAATAGCCAAATCCCTGCAGCACGATTGCGATGGCGGTTTTGTCGGTCGGGAGGGGCGCCGATGCTGGTTGAGATGGGGTAGCGGCAGAGGGCACGATCGGGGGCAGGGTCTGTTGTATCACAGCGGCTGAAGATCCCGCTGGTGAAGGCGGGACAGCCTTGGCGGAAATGGTGGTCGCCGCCGTCGGTAACGTCACGTCAGCCGGCTTTGCCGGAACCGGCGCTGCGGCCGTCTGCGCCCCAGCAGCTGTTACGGTTGTCTCTTTTTGTGCCGGAGTAGAAACAATCGAAGAATTGGCCGGGGAAGTGGGCTGCGCAGGCAGATGCGGTTTGGACTGCGGACTGACTTTAGCGACGACAATGGGTTTCTGCTGGTGCAACAGAAATGCCGTCGCGCCGGCTCCAGCGGCCAGCAGAACGGCCCAGAACGCGATCAGAAGGCGTCCAATAACGGGGAGTCGTTGCCAGAGCCCTGGTCGGCTGGAGGCTGGACGGTTCTGCACGATCCGGGATGTCCTTGTCAGTGGTGGGCTTCAGGCGGTTTGGGAGCAGTCGGCGCGACAGCTTTGACCTCTGTTGCCGGAGTGGTGGCCGGCGCAGGATTTGAGAGGCCCGCCATGGCATTAATCACTTTGATTGCCTGCTGAAGCTGGAAATCGGTTGCGGGCTTCGTGGCATCGAACGCGGGCCAGCTGGCATCCGGCATCTTCGGAATGGATTTTGCGATCGGCGGGATATCGGTGCGCGGGATTTCGTTCGTCCGGTTGCCGCCGATATTCGTCAGAATGTGAGAGAGGTCGGCCTCACGATAACCATAGGAATCGTCGTCCTTCGTCTCGGCAACGGGGATATCAGGCGTAATGCCCAGCCCCTGAATGGAGCGGCCGGACGGCGTGTAATAGCGCGCTGTCGTCAGGCGCACCGCCCCTTGATCGCCGATGGGGATAAGAGTCTGGACCGAGCCTTTTCCGAAGGTTTTTTCGCCAAGAATGATTGCGCGGCGATGATCCTTCAGGGCACCAGCCACGATTTCACTGGCCGAGGCTGAGCCGCCATTTGTCAGGACGACAATCGGCAGGCCATTGGTGATGTCCGTGCCCTTTGCATCCCAGCGCTGGTTGTTCTCTGCATGACGGCCACGGATCGAGACGATTTCACCTTCCTTGATGAAATCGTCCGAAACGGCAATGGCTTGATCGAGCTTGCCGCCCGGATTGGAGCGCAGGTCAAGGATGATACCGGTCAGCTTTCCGCCCGGCGCCTTGATGGCCTGTGCCTTGAGCTTGTCGAATGCGGCATGCATGGCGCTTTCGAGATCGTCATCGAACTCGGTCAGGCGGATATAGCCCGTGCTGCCATACAGCGCAGACTTCACGATCTGGACGTGCACGATTTCGCGTGTCAGGTCGAAGGTGAGCGTCTTGCCGGTCTTGGGGCGGACGATCGTCAGGCTGATTTTCGTGCCCGGATCACCACGCATCTTGCGGACGGCCTGATCGAGCGTCAGGTCATCGATGCTCTTGTGGTCGACCATCGTGATGAAATCGCCGGGCTGGATGCCAGCGCGCGCGGCAGGAGTGCCATCGATCGGGGAGACCACGCGGACATGTCCGGACTCACCCTGAACCTGAAGGCCCAGACCGCCGAACTTGCCGGAAATCTCGGTCTGCATGTCGTGGAACTGCGCCGCCGTCATGTAGGACGAATGCGGATCGAGGTTGCCGACCATCCCGTCAAGCGCGTTATTGATCAGGTCCTTGTCGGAGACAGGGTGGACATATTCTGCCTTCACCACATCCATGACCGTTCCCAGCAGCGTCAGCAGACGGACGGTTTCCGCACTGTTGTCATGGGAGATTTCACGGGCGAGGGCTGCACCCGGAAAGTCGCCGGAGCCAGCAAGACGCAGGGCTCCCGGTCCGACGGCCAGTCCGGCCAGAAAGGCGGTGCCCAGCAACAGGCCACTGCGAAACTTCATGTGATCTCCATCCTCGGGAACGAAGGAACGTACTGACCGTCGTCGCCTCGGAGGCAGACTAGGCCGGTTCGGGTTGCCAAATTATTAAGAAACGATCCTACAAGGTCAGACGCGCTCGGCAAACCGGATCAGAGGAAAGGAGCGGGACTGACAACCTGCGTACCATGCCGCAGCTGGACAAAAAGCATCCCATCGGAAGCGGGCATCTGGCCCAGTGTGGCAGCTTTCCTGATGCTTTGGCCACCCGAAACATTCAGCTGTCCCAGTCCGGAAAGCACAAAGCGGTAATTGCGTCCGCAGTCGAGGATCAGCATCTGTCCGAAGGAGCGGAAGGGGCCTGCAAATTCGACTCGGCCCGAGCAGGGGGCCTGTACGGGAGCAGAAGAGAGGGCGGCATAGGTGATGCCGGTTGCAGGGCCGGCTTCGGTCGTCTGGCCCCAGCGGACGGTGACATGGCCTGAGACGGGGGCGTGGCCACTGCCACTGGAGACACCCTGGCCGGCCGAGGAGAGTGCCCGGGCCTGCGAGCGTGCATGGCGGGGGCGCCCGCGCGGGGGCCGGCGGGGCGGGGGGGGGGGCTCCTCTTTCCGCACGGGGCGGGGCGGGGGGTTCCGCTTGGCGAGGGCGGTGGTTTATGCAG
>Ga0157362_1000384_pt1 | contig 14812 bp, 9 predicted proteins | sample AttlaeALBM3_FD_111480 | JGI IMG/M metagenome (GOLD analysis project Ga0157362, IMG submission 111480) | Fungus gardens microbial communities from leaf cutter ant in Ribeirão Preto, State of São Paulo, Brazil - Atta laevigata ALBM3 | ecosystem: Host-associated > Fungi > Mycelium > Unclassified ... | reverse complement strand
GATATTGTAATCCCAAATCCGGCATTCCTTCCACTCTTACTGTCCGCTTGGGATATCGCGCAACGAACTCGTAGATCCTGATTGAAGAAGCGAACCTGCGGCGTAAGAACGGAGCGTTATATGCTCTGCATTATGGAGGTCGTCCAGCCACCCGAGAATGTCAGGGCGTTACATAAAGGCCATTACCAGGCACACAGTGGACGGCGAGAATCGTTGAGGCGAAGAGACGCTCTCTGATCCTCCTCCCTCATCGCGCGCCAGAAAAGGTCAAACGTGAGGGAAAGACGCGCGCTTCTGGCATTCGACAGCACCATCAGACAGACTCTGGCAACGATCTCCCTCGAGCATCAGAAGAAAACGCCAAATTCAAAGCTAACGCTTGGACGAGGGGCTTCTCGATCGTCTGCAATCTCTGTATGTTTTTTAAAAACAACAGCAACAAAGCGATGTATTCGAGAGATTAAATCTTATTTCTATTGTAATATTAAAAACTTCGTTAATAATCATAAGTTCTTTACATTTTTTTGGAATGAATTTTAAAGAATGAAAATTGAGCCAGTTTTGGAAAAGAGTAACTCAATTTTCAATCTTTAAGAGTAATTTCGCTATTCAGATGGCTATTCATTCTAAAAGTTTTAGTGAGTGTGTATTAAAAAAGAATTGACATGAAAAACAATGATTTTACGAAGGCAACGAGTACTTGTCGTACATCTAGCGAGAAATAAAAATTAAAGTGTTTTATTGTGCTAGTCCCTTTGGACTATCGAACCAGCTGGAAACGGTCCCTCTCAGCCTTTTACATCCCTTTCCCTTTCGATAACTATATAGGTACACATAAAAATAGCTAGTAACCTCTTCAGGTGAAGGGCTCCTGCGGGAGCTACGTTAGAAGCACGTGCTGTGAATTTTGGGTACGATTCTGGGCGCGTACCTTCGTCATCCCCCTTTGTACCCCCATCCCTCTCGGCACGACATCGCCAATATTCGACGTCCTGAATCCACCTTCCATCCTCTTTGCTCGATCGCCCGTCCGTTCAACCACGATCGTGTTGTCTCTCAAAATCTATAGACGATGCCTGCAGATCCAATGTTCGCACACGGCGACAATAAAGTATAATTCGATTCTTTCTCGCGTTTTGAGGGGCGCTGAGCCAGAAAGAAACGCCTGATTTATGCTATTTCCCAGCGAACGAGCAGTACTTTGGTATTACAATAACGCATACTGGTCTCGAATAAAAATTTTCCATCCAAGTAACGACACGGTAAAAGGATTTCTTTCAAGCCGCAAAAGCGTAATCGCGGCTTGGTCTTAATAGCTACGAGAGAAGCTTTTCTGTCGTTAAGTTTTATCACAAATGGGAGAAGCTTAATACGATAGCGTCGCGAATTTCCCGCGAGGAGCTGAAACTCTTTTAGGCGGCGGCATGAACGGTGCAACAAAGTTTTCCGCGTTAGCGCGATGTCGCATAAAACAAAAAGAGAGAGAAGAGGAAAAAAGAATATTTTCTACACACCGTCGGGACTCGTTTTGGATAAGTTTCATACTAGTTGGAGACGCGACTCTCGAAGGATTTCAAAAATTACTTACCAACAACAAGTCTGCCGAAGTAGACTAATTTCCCCGAAAAGTTCGTGATCTGAAAAAAAGAATAAATCGTTCGATACATCGTAATTTTAAACTTTACTGTATAAATTTGACGCTTGGAGTACATATAATATATGTTATATATGTTCAATACATATATGTTAGAACACACGGAGCGTAGCTTCCAATGAGATTCGCAACACTAGGAAAAATGTTTCATCCATAAATTAAAATTTTACCGTAACAACAAAAATGGTTGATTGAAATATACACGAAGAGAACAATTTTGCTGTAGTAAGTATGCAAAATTACCTGATTTCTTTCTGATTTCTCTGATCGTTTTCAATTTCCCTTACCTATACATTTCCAATTTTGTGGCAACTCTGTAAACAGAGATTATCTCTGAGACCACTGTGTTCACTTAAGATTTAATTAATTATTATATGTCATTGCGTGTAAGATTCCAGTCCTTGTCGATCAATAGCTTGAACTTTCGGTTCAGTCGATAACTTGAACTCACGGCATCCGCACGGATCCTAGTTATGAGTCGCAGACTGCGATTAGTTCGTAACAATCTCAGACAGCTCGAGAAGTTATATCCGCTACGGTTGCACAACAGTAGTTACAAAGCCAGATACAGTAATGAGCGGTTTCTCGCGGGGACCAGGGAGGACTAAAGATTAATTCCGCGTCAGGGGCACAAATCCACGCGTGGCATAAATCTCCTGGCTCCTCTTATGGAGCGAGTATAATGCCATATCTGCCCGATTCACCTCGGTTTACTTCCATATTACACTCGGCATCAGTTTCATGGACTTCGTCGTCATCGCTTTTGTTTAGTTATCTTCTGCATGAGACAGGCTAGGAGACAAAAAGGACGCGTTTCGCCCTCGTGCTTATACGTATTACCGTAATTTCGAAAACAAAGAGATAATTATGTGTACGACTGAAGTTTATAAAGGAAATTATAAGAGACTGCTCAGAATTATTCAGAATAGCTGTGATGTATACGATTCTTAATCTTAATTATAATTTATCATATTTCTTTCATCTTTTTTTCATCAAACTTAGGGACATTAATGAAAAATTATTAATTGGACTACCCGGAAAAAAAACACGTAAGGTTTAGACATCGAAATAATTATGTAGGATGCTTAAATTGATTGCTAGAATGTTAAAACTTTTTGCATTGTCAACATTTAAACAATTATTGTATTTTAATGATCCAGTGAAATTATTTTGTATATCTAGGCTAAATTTTTATATATTTCAGTAAAACCGTACTTATATATAATTTAATCAATAATTATAGTTATAGTCCAACTATATATATTTTATTTTATTGCAATGCTATGAATACTTTATAAATGACAGATTAATCCTATGAAATCTTTTTTTGCTTTTTACAAACAATGTCTAATATTTTCTTATTAGTTCTGCGAACGATTCCTTTCTTGCGTACACAAATTCAACAATTACAAGCCAGATGAAATGTTTAAATCCACAGATGACCGATGTTTCCAGTCTGTTCCGCTCGTCAAGATAATGTAAGCGAGAGAGGACAAAAAAGCATGGAACAAAGTTGAATTGATGCAGCAGCCGGGGCGTCCATTTAGTAACTCTGTAAGTTATAAAGCAACTTTCTCATTTAAGACCAAAGTAAACCGAACGCACGTTGAATTGAACTGAACTGAATAGACGGCGGAGTGTACTGCCTGCTTCAGACTATGACATATTACACAGCAATCAAGATCGACAATTAAATGGTGGCTGTCTTGGGAAAGGGGCAAATAAAAAGTACAGCTGCAACTTTCTACGATGTGCAATGCGATGCCTGGACTTGACGGCGATAAAAGGCGTAATATAAAATGCTTGGTATCGGATAAATCATGTTCGCTACGTCCGCGTCTTTTGTCGTAATCACAACGCCGTGTTCGCGGAAAAACATCTGTATTTGCCTTCATTGAACGCCGTTGAACGAATGCGTTCCATCGATCTCAGAGAAAAAGTAAATTAACGAGTGAACGGCCGGCCGACCGACTTTCTTCAATTCATCATGATGATAATTGTTCCTACAATACGGGGCGATTACTAATACAAGTCTATACAAGTCGTTCGTCAATTCGCATCCGAATATATCATTTAATTCTCGATATTCATTAAAACTTCCTTAATTAATATTTCTGGATCCAGTATATTTTTAATTAATGTATCTGTATTTAAAGTTAATGTAACGTACGATAAGATTTTATTTAAGAATCTAAAAATTTAACTACATACAGATTTCAAAATAATTATGTAGAAAACTCAAAGTAATTATTAGAAAGTTAAAACTTTTTATGACATTGCTCATCATGCTTGAGGTTAAATACTACGTAACTTTTAGTGGGACAAAATTATTTTCAGATTTGTATCTAGTAAAATTTTTAGATCCTTCAACAAAATCATTTTTTTCGTGTAAGATTATGAAAAAGATTTCGACGCACAGTTTGCTTTGATTATGTATATAAATTTCCTCTAAAATATTTGAGCATTAAAATCCGCTTTGACTGAAAATAGATTTATTTTTCATTGATTTACAAAAAAACATTTGTTATAAATAATTTTTTACGTATAGTTGAAGAAAATGTTCAAATCCATTGGACCCAGGAATATCGATTAAAGTTAATTTTTCAATTAATTCCAGTCAAAATACTCAATTTGTTCGTTCGAGATTTTAACAGAAAATTGGAGATTTTAAAATAATTTCGAAGTCTTTATAAGATATGGAGAAAATTATACGCCCTTCGAACTTTTCTTAACGATCACCTGCAAAAATATAACGGCAGTCTAAGTTACAGAATTCGTCTTTATTTCCCTCCGTTTTGCAAACGACTATATATGTATGATACCTTAGGGACTTTTCGTATTTCTCTACGCGAACGGCTCGCATAAAGACGTTATTATCAAAATGTCTAGACAGAGAATTCCTTCGAGGGAAGAGAAGAGAATTCGATACGCACTGTCGGCATTATCTGCTGGATATTACAGTAGGAAAGAGCATTTGGAATTAACGCAGAATAAAAATAAATACTAGATTAACGTGCCGTTAAAAATCAATTATTAGCAAGCAACAAAAAGTGTAATCAGAAATGTTATTCGACTTGTGTTTATGATTTAATTAATTACGCATAAGGCAACATCGATCGAACTTTGTTTTCGCGGATGCGGCGAGTTTTACGTTATGTCCCGCGATTATATGACAGCGGAATTTTACATACTAATGCATATTCATTCAGTATTTAGCACCGGCAACGAGTTTGTGGCATTAAATAAAAATGTGATTTGCCGCTCTGTAATTTTGAGGCTGTTTCACCGCGGGTGTGATTCAATTAGCGAGAATGCAAATTGCGTAACATGCCCGTTTATTTTCACACAGGCTTCTAATATAGATAACAGTTAGTATCAAGTACCAAAACCGTATTCGTACACACGACTGCCGAGAAATTTATTACACGTTAATTGAAATGAGTTATTTGCCGAATTTTTTACATCACGTGAAAAAAATATCATTCTTAAGCTTTAAACAATACAGCCAGCTTATAAATGCAATATACACTCGTGATATTAAGCTATTTAATTTAAAGTGGCGTCCACAATAAGATTTTAAGGCATAAAATTTAAGCTTAAGTCTTAAGCCGTAAAAAAATTGATTATTCATATTCATCTATTATTGTCCTTATATTTTAATTATGATTGATCCATTACGGAAGCCTTACGGTTTAAGGCTTAAGTTTTACATCTTAAAATCTCATTGTAGACGTCGCTCAATCTTTAGAAGACGACAAAGCCACTATAGTGCTGAAATAGTGTTATATTTTGAGACAAAAATTCAATGAAATAAGGACAAATCTTATTTAAGGAAAAAGTGTCAGATTTAAAAATGGAATCCCGTTCTTAAAAGTTAAGCACAGATCCAAGAGGGATATGAATATTGTATGTAAACGTTCAATTCAACATTAATACAACATCACGCGATGTAAAAACAACGTCTATCTTTAATAAAGCAATATTCGAATGTGTTTCGATGTCGTCCGATGAAACATTTAACGTTTATGAAAATGCTGTAATTACGCAAAAAGCGAATGGAAACTGGCAACAGCTTTTTCGACGAGAACGAAAACGCGACAGTCGCACTCGAAGTACGATCGAATTCCTGGCGTTGCCCGGGCAACCAGATTTTTCTCCAACGTCGATGGAATTACACTGCAGTTAATTGCAGTCAGGCACGAGATCTATATAAAGTGCGAAAACGAAGTGGCAATTACGTCCTATCGTCAAGCAAAATGTGTTCGTCGGCCTAGTACCATCATCGATCGTCACGGAGGTGATAATTTTATCTCCATGAAACAGCCCATTTTTAGAATTTCAATACGACTACAATGAGAGAAATGTTTTGTATCAATAATCAAAGTTTTATTGCTGACACAAAAACTATTTGTTGATATATATGATTAATCAAACCGTTGGTTACCACGATATTAATTTGTTGAATTTATTAAATAAACTAATAATTTAATGATACTATTTTGTTTATAGAGCTTCTGTAGTTGGAAATAGAACATTTTGTTATGCCGAAACAAAATGAATAATATATATCTCTCACTTTCTTACTTTACAGAATAAAATTATGTTTGGCGTTTTTGAATTTCCTTAGCTTAGCAAAGATATATTATATATATAGATTTAGAGCAATTGAGATTACTAATCGCTTTGAAAAAATACCATGATTGATCACAGCAAGGATTGAGAAATTCACGAGATTAGTCTCTAATCGTCTCGGCTTTACAAATAGACGTTGAATTTCTCTTATGAGAAGACACGCCATCTCTAATTCCGTGAAATGTTCCTTGCTGTACTATAGTGGATTATTTTGTTGAAATTATTAAAAGAATACTTATTTTGTAATGGCAACCAAATTTCATATTGTTATTTATAAAAGTTTAAATAATCAAATAAATTTGTATTGTTAAATAAAAAAATTTTGTTCATCTAACAAAAAAATATTGTATTTTGTTATATTAACAAAATAATCCAATGATAATCGGTCATTTGTGAATAATTCTCTTTTTTCGTTACTATTACTATATCTTTTTTCTCAGTATAGATAAAGTTCGCAACTTTTTTCTAAAGAGAACTGAATTTCTCGTAATTTTGGCTCGAAAATAATTTTGGAGATTAAAACGCAAGAAAATAAAATTTCCTCTTGGCGACAGCCGGTCTCTCTCCCTTTCCCTTTTCCATTTATTCGTTCCCTCCATTTTCTTTCTCTTTTCCCTTTGTAACACTCTTCGTAATACTATGACTTTGATTTTCTATAAAGTACAAAGAGTAAACCATTGAAAAATGTTATAAAAGGGCTGGTAGAAATTAGCATGTACTACCTAACATTGTGGTGCATAAAGAAGAGTGAAGCCAAAATAAAAGAGAAGCAGCACCCTAAAACTTAATTTGAATATTAACAAAAGAAAATAATTTTATATTAAAAAAGAACAATTTATATAACATAAAAATAATTGTACGTCAAGCAATCGTTACACAAACCAATTATATTATTAAATAAAGATAACGCTATTAAAAACTAAATGCGTTTCAATTTTAATCTTTGTTAACAATGTAAAATTTTTATCCTTTGTCCGCAGCCTGGGTCTTCGAACTTTAGATTTTTATATTGTTCCGGACTATATAAAGTCTGAAAAAATTCTTGTGTAGGTACTTGTGGAACCTTTAATGAGTTTTTATAATCATGAAAGTTTTTATAATCATGATTGCATTTTATTTATTTTATATTACAGATTTCAATTTATCTACCAGAATTCGCAATGAAAAAATCGATTATGCCTTTAAAATCCAATATTGCTGGCAGAAGGTTAAGTTGCTTGGATAACTAAATTCCGACGAGGATTTATATATATAACGTAATAAAATATAATAAAATATAAAATTGAATCTAAAAAAATTAGTTCAAAATTGAAATATACAATACCAATAGGAAATAGAGCCCATAAATATTTAAATTTAAATAAAAATGTAATTCGTGTATAGATTTAATAGCGGAATATTCTTATAGGTTTATTCGGGCATCCCGTCCATCGATCCATTCTCGAGAAACGCTCGCCGACGGCGAGCTTAGTTGATTGAAAGCCAGATTAAAGTTTTTCGTGGATTCCATTTTCATGGATATGAAACGGCTAAAAGTTCATTTCGCCTCACAAACCATCGGCTCTGAACATGGATTAAACATCCGGGGTTATCGAATTCAATCGGAAAAATGTGTACATTTGCATTCGTAATGAGAATACAGATTCGGGGAGTATCTTTCTCTCTCTCTCTCTCTCTCTCTCTCTCTCTCTCTCTCTCTCGCCCTCACGTCGCACGTAACTTTTGAAATAAGTTTATTTAAATGCATAAATGTACCCGTATTCACAGTAATCTGCAAATGAAGCGAAACTGAACAACGAGTACCTCGCTATTTATTTCCAATACACATCAACGATATCAAGCATTATTCATAGCAAACATTAATTAAAGAAAAAAAAAATATACAGAAATATTTCTCTCATACTTTCTCATGTTCGTTTTATTTAGAATAATTCGATTTAATGAAATTCCAATGAAATTCAAAGTTGATTTTTTCGAGATAAAAATGCCAGAATAGTTTCTATAGATCGAATAATTTCTCCGTTTATAATTTATGAACATTTTTTCGCGTTCAAAGCTTTATGGTCAAAAATTTATTTTCCAACATATCGCCAGGGTCAAATCTGTTTCAAAATAACAAACAATAAATAATGCTCGCAGCTCGCTTTCTGTAAATTCTGTGTAACGAGACTCGAAACACAAACACGCGATATGTCGCGATATGATACCGTGATCGAGCTCGTTACAAACACATGGTGCCACAAGAGTGCGAAGCTCCGACGACACATACACGGCCGGCTTTATAATGACACACGTCGCACGCGAAAAGCGTGTACGCACGTTTCCGCGATATACGAGCGTGCGTGCATGCGTGCGTGCACGGCTGCCGGTCGTTGAGGACATCGGAGAACTCGAGACATCCGGTACAATACCCTCTCTGTCGCCGGCTCATAATGGGCCGCCAGTTCCTCACATTGTTCAAAGGCTACACTATAACGCACCTAAATTACCGCGACGTGAAATTCACGTTTTCCAGACTTCCGTGGAAGTCTCGTGGAATGGGGATGGTACCCCGTTCCTCGTCGATTGTCTTCAGCAATCGACTTGCATTAACCCTAGAATGCTGTCGATATGTAAATTTTATGTACAAGCGAGATCATTAAGCGTTAAGCTATGCCTTTAGTGATCATTAGGAGATCCCTCCAATTTGCCATGCTAAAAGTTACAGAATAAACGGAGACTAGTCTTTAACAATTCCGTCTTATACGAGTATCAATTTGGACCCACTGATATTATAATAGAGATAAGTGATTTCAATTTTTAAATAATGCTGTTATTATTTCGTTATATTTTATTTTAATGTTATGACACACACACATAAATGGACTACTCTACATCATTTAAAGATTGAATTTGATGTGCTAATTTTTGATGTGCTTCTTTCCTTTTAAGTTAATAATAATAATAACTTTTTTTGAGCTCTCTAAATCTGACTCAGTGGATAGTCGCTAATTATTCAGTGGCATACTTTGCACTGATTATCAGTGAAGTTCAATTAAAAAAAGAAGAATGTTTGAGCATTATATAACTAAAATACTGATATTTAACACGTTAATTTCAATGCCATATTTATTGAATTTAAGCATTTAATTAAATTAGCTATTTAATTTAATTTAATTAAAACGAGCTTAGATCACATAATAAAGATTAGCTGGAATCTCACATTTAATTCACTGCTTATCAGTGGCATACTTGGCACTGATATCAGTGATTATCCATTGATTTAGAGAAAGTGCAGCTTTTAACATTAAATAAAATAAAAGATAAAAATACAGTAATATTTGATATCGGGTATCAGTTTCACAATAGGTGGAGCAACAGCTCAGCAGCTGATTTGAAGCCGTATCTGAATATCAGAGTAAAGTAAAATTTAGATTTTAACAGAATAAGCAAATTTAAAATCACAATTAGATATTAATTAGATTATTTATGTCCATCTATTGTAGATTGTAAATATTCTGTCATTAAAAGTGCGAAACGTAAAAAAAACTTATGATTACACATTACTTAAGAGTGACGTTTTTCTCGTACCTCGTAAAAACTTATGTACAGCGATAATATTTTAAAGTTAAAGGGGTGATTCGCAAGATTTTTTTCTCATGATAAAAAATTCCTGATTTAAATGAAGTTCTTAAAACAACAGTATGTAGAAGCAACGATAGATCATCCGTGATCGCAACGTCGGTCTTGCCGGTGATATCGTACGCGCCAGGCTGTGGAATATTAGAATTATACACGGAATCATGCGTGGAGTTCATTATCGCGCTTCCGGTCGCGCTTCGCGAAAACTCGTTGGGTGATTACCACGTTCCGCGCTCGCGTAGGGCCTCGCAATGAATTTCATTCTACCTCGTACGTGACATTATTAGCCTCGAGCAGAAGAGGCAACGGCTCATTAGGGAAGTGTTACGGCTTTTGATCCATCCTTCGCGCGGTATGAATATGCACTTGATTGCCAGATAACAAGCCACCGCGGATACGCCGCCTGAAACGAGAAACACCGGCCGAATCGCATGTAATAAATCGTTTGTCAAACTGCACGATATACCGACGCGCATATTAATAGAGATATAACGGTTATTTCAGTGCACTCTAAAAAAATATGGATTTCACACCGTGCAGTGTTTATATATTGAGAAAAATGTTCTGATTGGATTAAATAGTAATTCTCATGGACGAATCAGAATTTTCTGGTTAAACCTACTGGAATTCTAATTGAGATAACTAGAATTCCTGATTGATATAATTAGTCTGGTAAAAGTAAGAATTCTAGTAGATTTTACCAGAAATATTGTATTAACCAGAATTCCAATTGTCTCAACTAGAATTCTAATAAATTTAACCGGAAAATTCTGATTCGTACATTTTCAACTAGAAATTTCTTTCAATGTATAATTCTCATAATTGTATCTCACGCATTATGATATAAGTTTATATATCAACACCAATCTAAAATCCATGGTGTTAAATCCACACTATATCGATATGAAAACCCAGATTAAGACAACAGCACGTTGATGTTTATATCAACACAGCGAGAATTATATAAACACTAAGCGTGATATATTAGATCAACATATAACATTTTTTAGAGTGTGCGATATTCCAAAATCTTCCTCAATCAAGAGTAAAAGCTTTCGGATAACGTATTTAGCGGATAAAATGCATCGGAGATTCGGAAAGAACGTCTTTCTCAAATGTCGACGAGACGCGATTACCGGAGGCAAGTAAATACGAGAGCGTCGTATCCTCTCAGCCGCGAAAGTCTCATTTTACAGCCCGAGGCGAGGCAACACCCAATTTGGGAACCTAATCACTCCGGCGCGCAGATAAGGCGCCTCATTCTTCGCCCACTCGCTCGTTGCTCGCTTGACAAGCGCGCAAGATTAATACGAGGATAATTCATCTTCCTTCGAAGATGCCGGCCCGTCTCTCTCGCGAAACTCTCTGGCTCGCTAATCTGCGCGCGAGGTTAGCGTGCGCGAACGAGCGAGAGCGCGAGACTAATTTATTCCGCGCTAGTATTAGTAATATTATCGTGCTGGGTTTACGGCACGGGTAATTAATCTCGCACTATTGCGTACGTGACCTTGGAGCTACGAGAAGCGGAGGATCGGAAATGCAGCCACGGAGGCTCCGCGACTCGTTAAGGATACATTCTCGCGTTATGTATCGCGTTATCCCGCGGTTTACACTCATACAATCGCGATCACTTGTGTTGCATGGCACTTGTCTCTCGCAATCGATAACGCTCTACTTCGGTCGTTCTCGCGTTATTTTCAACTTCGCAGATTGACGCGAATCGGATCTGAGGGGCTAATGACAGGAGAGCACAGCTCTTGCATCTCATAACGCACTCTCTAAATCTGAATCAGTGGATAGTCACTAATTATCCAGCAGCACTGATAATCAATGAAGTTCAACTAAAAAAGAAAGAATGTTTAAGCATTATATAACTAAATACTAATATCTGTACGTTAATTTCAATTTTTCGATACCATATTCATTGAGTTTAAGCACTAAAACAAGGTTAGTTAGATTACATAATAAAGATTAGATTAGGGTCTCACATTTAATTTACTGATTACCAGCATATTTGGCACTGATGTCAGTGATTATTCACTGATTCAGATTTAGAGATAAATGAACATAAGAAAATGAACAAAGTCCTTGATTTCCATGAAATAAAAGACTCTGATTGGTTAATTTTTCTTATGCATTATGCGTTGTGCAAAGGTCTGCTCCGTAAAAGTGTATCAGTGTAGTATCACTGATTTCAGTGATTTCACACTTATAATATCAGCGAATATTTACTGTTTTTCAGTAATAATACACTGATTCATTTTTAGAAGTTATTTCTTTTCTACAGATTAAATTTGCAGAAAATCGTAACCTCTAAAAGTGCAGAATCAGTGTATTGTTACTAAAAAACAGTAAGGTCCAGTTTCACTCGTAGTTAACTCTTAATCGAGGTTCAATTAATTTCTCATCTTTTTCCAATTCTAGAATCGAAAAGAGATAATGAATAAATTGAACCTCGGTTAAGAGTTAACCGTCAGTTGTAAAACTGGGCCTAAATATTCGCTGACGATTACAGTAGTTATAAGTGTAGCACTGATGTCAGTGATAATACACTGATTCATTTTTAGAGAGTGTGTTTCGACTTTAAACGTTTACGTAATATCGTACCACATCATTCTTAAAACTGCGACAGCTGAGATACGTAACAGCCGAATGAGAATCTGCGAACTTTGAAGGCCGGGGACGTAATTGAATTTCGTGAGAATCCCATCTTTCTCCGAGCTGTTTTCTTACAATTTTTCGAATGACGGAGGATTCACGCTGACGCGAATCACGCAACATCGTGTTGCACGGCGAAAACACGCCAAGTTTATACGCCGCGAGCGGCGCAGCGGTTACGCCGAGGAGAAGAAGACGTTTCTGTAATCCACACGCGGCGCCGACCAGTTTTTCATCGGCCTCCCTCTGGAGAAATAAAACGCCGAGGCAAGGGGCCTGCTCCTGCACTAAATATATCCGGAATATACCCCCGACAAGAAAGCATCGTGTCGAGTCCACGAAACCTAAGACCAGCCTACGCGGCTCGACCGACTCCCTCAAGTCTCAATAAGACCTTCGCATCCGCGGGGAATATAAGCAGTGGCAGCTGATCCGCGTCGGTTATTAACCTCTTTCGAGTTATCGTCACTTATATGGTCATTAATAATGTCGACACGTCGTATGTTGCTTCTAATTTAGTCTCGAGTTATAAGATATCTACTATTAATTTTTGATCTCCTAGTTTTCTGTTCGTTTATTCGATAACAAGTTTATGATATGCATACACTCGGTCTGTTGGTCTTGTTGGGAGATGATTATTTTCCTAAGCAATCTCATGTATATATCTTCGTTCATTAATATATACAGGAAGAACGATTTTGCTGAGATATCTATAAATTTAGCCAGATACAGATCTGAAAATAATTATGCTAAACTAGTATCTAATAATTATGCTAAACTAGTAACTAATCTAAATATGGATGATACAAACTAGTAACTAGTCAAAACTTTTTGTAACATTGATCATCATGCTTGAGTTTCTTATATAATTATTTTGATTTTACGAGGTTATTTTGTATCAACAAAATTGTTTTCAAATCTGAGATATTTATGTATTATAAATTTTTACACACAGAAAAATATCATTCTATTGCAAAAAAAAGTGATTGCTTAACTTTTTTCTTTTTAAATAACGTTTATCTTTAATAAAGAATATTATAAAATTGAGCAAAAAAGTGATTTTATACAATACATGCAAATTGAACTTGTTCGAATTTAATAATCTTGATTAAAGTATTAAACTCACTGGGGGATTCAGAATATATTTTAAATTTTAAATATCTGAGATCAACTTATGATAGATTTGCAAATATATATATATATATATATACACTTTTGAAATACTGAAGACAAATATTTATTACTTGCATACAGTACGTATTTTTCTGTAAAAAATACTTTAACAACAAAATCGAACTTTCCATGTATGGATGCAGGTAAATTTTAAGATATTTCAGAAAAATCACCCTTTCCGTGTATAACTAATGTCAATCTTCGCGTTTTGACGAGAGTAACTTCGCAACGATAACCAATGATCTTGATAACAACAGACACGTACAAAAATACAACGAAAACTTAAGCCTGAAAGATGTAATGATATATCTTTAATCTCCGACGAGTTTTCTCTCGGCTGTGATTTTCTCGAAACCTGGTTAATTTGGAGCGATCGTATCTGAGAAAAGTAACGTCGTTAAGATTCGCGATCGTCTCTGTACACTTCAGAGCATAACGCTGATACTCGTCAGCGCACGCGCCCACATGTTTAATTCATCACGACGCATTACTCATTCATTCATGCGATCATGCGGAAGGCACTTCCGAGAAGAATGCTGTAATAAGATTCTGGAAGAGAAAAACGTCTTCCTTGCTCCTTCCTATTCTCTGTCCATTCTCTCGGTTAGTATAAGACTGCGCAATCGGAGCAAGGAAAAAAGATGTAAATCGTATGGATCAAATGAAAATAAAGAAATTCTCGCATTCAAATTGGCAAGGGACGAATTTCTGCCGAAGGAATTTCACAAGGCAAGGGACAACACGTCCACACTTTTCCATATCGCAGCGACAATAATCAGACGCGACAATAATCGTCGTAGTTAATGCACAAAGATACGTTACAGCTGCTCGCGCAAATTGAAGAAATACGAAGTCGTGATGAGAGTTAATAATACTCGCTCGCGAACTGGACCATACATTCGTCCAATCAAACCTCTACGTGACTCATCAATAACGGAGTCCTTCGGACGAAACTTTCATATAGGAAAAAAAAAAAAAGAAGAAGCACCCCCCGCGGTGAGAACTACGCCTAATTAGGGGGCATCCGTTGCCCCCTACTGCATCGTCAACGGAATTATTATGTCCCGCCCTTTC
>Ga0157362_1000383_pt1 | contig 14831 bp, 3 predicted proteins | sample AttlaeALBM3_FD_111480 | JGI IMG/M metagenome (GOLD analysis project Ga0157362, IMG submission 111480) | Fungus gardens microbial communities from leaf cutter ant in Ribeirão Preto, State of São Paulo, Brazil - Atta laevigata ALBM3 | ecosystem: Host-associated > Fungi > Mycelium > Unclassified ... | reverse complement strand
TATATATATTTATAGTTATTTTTTTTAACCATGCATATAATCACTTGTGCTATTAATAATAGTCACACACTTCTTGAAAATCTTTAATTTTTTTCTTAACTTCTTTTATTCTTTAGTTATTATTATCATATAATTATAATAGTAAGTAAATTTAGGAGAATGGTTACATTCTCTATATTATAATTGCGATTGTATTTACTAAATGAAAATGTTGATTTTATTTACTATTTATATCTTGATATTTTACAACAAATTGAAAACAATAATTAAAGAGCTAAGAGAATGCAGTACAGGTTATGATGTGCATCATGTAAAAATCTTATTGTATTAAGATGACATTTTCAAGTTCTTCGAATTGGACATTTTGGATCCAGGATTTGCAACAGATCTGAAAAAGCGGGAAAATCAGGAAAATTGAAATTGATCATGGAAAACCGGGAAAAGTTAAGAGAAAATGTAAAAAAGTCTGAAATTTTGAAATTTGCTCACAATTTCCTTAACTGTTCCTATTCCAGATAATTATTATAATTTTTTAATATATCTAATGTTTATACTGAAATACGTTCAAAACATTTGCACTTTAAACGATTTTAATAAAATAATTAAAATTTATATTTTATTCAGTATTTTTGATCACCTTTTTTCATAACTGCATTCTTTTTTCAATGCTAATTTATTTTTTATTGGCTCGAATTTGCATCCAAAATTTTAGTATGCTACTAAGCCTTTTTTGCGTTGTTTTTAATAATATAGACTAGATTTTCCTACAACTCTTTAAATGTATTAAAATTTACATCTCTTACATTGGAAAGTTTTCTATTTTCATCTGAAAAACCTGGAAAAGTAGGGAATTTTAAAATATATTTTCTATGGCAACTCTGAGCTCATTTTGAAGTTGATATTTTACTATATTAATATTTGAAATTATCATAATTTATAATATAATTTTTTGAAAGAATTATATAAATATGGTTATTATTGATATTATAGTAATAATTAAAAACTCCTAATCATAATTATGTTTTTACAATGCAGATGACAAATATTAAACATTTTTCTATAGTAATATTTTTATAAGTAGAGAGAGTCATTAAAAATTTTATTGAATTATTGTAATTTAATCTTTTTTCTTTAAAATCCTGTTACATATCTAATAATGTGATGATAGATATTTTTTCCTTGATTTAGAAATGCCACTTTCGCTTTTCAATTAATTAACTTTTTCTTTTTTGTGTCTATATTTTAAATTTATATAATGCTATACATGTACAGGATTTAACGTTTATTGGACAAACTTGTTGTTTCTCTTTGTTTAATTTAATACATCATAATACTGTTTGTTTTTTTTACTAAACTATAAAAATTATAATAATGAGAGAAATAAATCCCTAATATAGTCCTGATAAAAATCAGTTAATCGATAAGAAAAATTAATCTGTCAAGCGTTAAGTGCCCTACATTTTCGATTCGAGGAATCGACTATCCGATGAACATTTGCACAAAAATCGTGGTGTGCCCGAGGCGCACTTTCCTGTGATTTACGGGAATCGAATATTCATGGTGCACGAATTTGGCAATATCCGTCGTAGCGTGGTTCTATCAGTGCGTATTCGATGTTCGTGCGATGCGTTACAACTAGTGACGTTATCGCAGAACATCTCGATCACGTATCATCTGACAAAATTGTATTGAATCTCGTAGAAACCACCTTCCCCTTCCCTTCCAAAAAACGTAATCATCTTTTTTCTATACTTCCCTATATCATCGTTACTCGATGAATTGTAAATTACGCGATTTCGTTATTCCAACAGAATCGCCAATTTTTTTTTCGTGTTATACGATGCAGATATGAGAGAAATGGAGGAGAAGAGATCAGAAAATGTGAAACGCATTTGGAACATATGTCGTGCGTTTTATTGGACAACCAGATTACCCGAAAATATTTTAGCAAACGCTTCATCCGGCATTCGGACGCTCGTTTGACTTTCGATCGGCCGGTGGTGGAATTCGATTATGCGTTCGATAATGGCTTCGGCGCGTGATGAAAACGGTAATCGCACTATTGCTGGCGCGCTTTAAAGTCGCGTTGATTAATTCAATAGCGCGCGCAGTTCGTACGAAACTGTCGCGACAATACTGCGCGGCGCTCGGATAAAATTGCTATTTATTTTAGCCACGCTTATATTTGCTTCTACTTCTTTTTTCATATTTTCTTTTTTTTTCTGTTTTTCAGACTGCGCCATTGCGCAACACGGCAATCAACGCAAAAAGCTCGCGCGTGGAAGAATGGAGCCTCGCAAATTTCACAAAATTATTTATCAGGTCGTAACGCGAATGCTACGTATATGAAATTAAATGCAAATCACGGATTTGTTATCGCGCCGGCCTGTATTCAACTCTGAATTCTGAATTCTCAAAATAGTCGCTCGCGTTTATTCCGCTGGACATCTGCACGGTCGAGGTATTACATCCTGCGTTAATCCTAATTGTAATTGCAGAATATCGTATCGATATCGCATTCTAATCGAATTCGTATAATAGCAAGTAAATTGGAAATGAAAATAACCATAAATTTTTTAAATTAAAAAAATTGAAAGCAACAAAATTGAAGCATTCTGAAAATACTTAGAGTGGATGACGCCAATTAGCCGGAAGTCGGCATTTTATGTCCTATATATGAAGTATCTATATGACGCATTTCCTCGTTTTAACCTCTTCTTTCTTTAACGTTATCTTCTTTCTAACTAACAGTGAGGACTTAATGGCGAAACCAATCAGCATTAGGCACATGCATTGGCACCACTTTCTGTATGCCCACTCTATCTATACTGAATTTAAATGTATTGTCACACAGAAGAAAGAATGATTTTACTGAAGTCTTAAAGATTTTGTTAGATTCAGATCTGAAAATAATTTTATTAGACTATTAAAATAGTTATGTAGGACATTCGCAAGCTGTTTGTCAGAATGTCAAAACTTTTTACAACATTGCTTGTGTTCGAATATTCTACACCATTATTTTAATGGTCCGACAAATTATTTTCAGATATCTGTATGTGCGTGTCTAGCTAAATTTTTAGATGACCGTTCATTTCAGTAAAACCATTCTTTCCGTTTTTATATTTGCTGAGCTCGTCTGTTCGTTATTTTTGATATCGTTTCAAAATAATTTTTCTTGATTGTTTTATTCATGTCACATTGTTATATTCCATCATTTGCGTGCCAAATGCAATTCTATTTTTCGTGCAATTCTTTTTTTCTCGTTGACATTTTGCTATCAAAATCTGGTTACAAAATATGTTAGTTTGTCTTCCGGAGAGAGCACGCAAAAGATCGTCAGCTTTAAGCGAGTTCTTCACTCAGCGCGATAAAAAAAAAGGAATACTGACAAGCCGTATTTGGATTGAACTTTATTAATATCCGACTGTCGGAAGCGGAAGTTGCAGTCGAACAACGTGACACGCTGGCGTTTTCGACCTTAGAATCTCTGCATCAGAGAGAACTTCGGTTGCAGTGCTTCGCTAGGAATTTTCCAATTCGATGGTCCTTCGTCGTCCTACGGTATTTACGCTTTGCTCATGACGCTCCTTTTGCGGATTTTTCTTGGCTGCTTTCCGCCTCTTGCGCTGTTTGCCAAACGCCAAGTGCGAAGTGCATTCTCCCCTCGATCCAGTGTAATGTAACTTTGTGTTTTCTGCTGACGTCGCGTGCAATTAATTCTCGTTCACGCGAGTAAAAAGGATCCGCCTCAGTCGTTCACTTAATATTAAATGCGAAAAATCGAGAATATTAATGAAACACTTGTCACTGCAATCAATATATCAGAATATAAGATAAATATCACAGTGATCGAATTTTTATCTATATACGGACACTTACGCAAAATTTATTATTATTAATTTCAAATGCTTTTTTTATTACAATATTATGATAAATATAATATTACATTTTAAAATATAAATTATAATATTACATTTTAAAAAGCTCATTTGAGATCAATAATAATTTAATTAAATAAATATGAAGTTTTATATAAATTTCTAGACATAAAATAAGTGTCTAGTCATTAGGACACACTTACTTTACATATAATTATGAGATACATGTTTTCATCGCTTTACATGAATTCCTTTGCAATTAAAGAAATCATAGATATTCCAGATTACAGGTAGCAACGAATTAATTTGAGTAATACTGTTTATGTCCTAGTAATAATCCTAGTGTGACGATTTCACGGTACCGCCGTCACGGTGTTCGTAGTGTTCAGCCGTCGCGAGTACGCAACGCTATAAGGGATGCTCGTGGCTATTGTATCCTGGCAATTACTGATTATGCGGCCAATTGGCACAAGACAGGCGGCGCGACGCACGGTAGGGATGCAGCTTGAGACGAGGGAATGATCGAGCGAGCGGGTTTGCGCTCGCTGCGCTGCAACTCGGATGCGCCAATACAGCTGCCAGTTAGCTGTCCGTCAAGGCGCGGCTATTCCGCAATTTCGGTGAATGTGAATTATCCCACGCGCTTGCCGAGATACTTATTATGTGCCTCAATCGCTCTCAACTGACATTGCTATAAGAAGACATTTAAATGCATTTACTATAATGAAAATTATTTTTATACGAAGATTGTATTCAAGATGACTCAATTATTTTTATGATGTGTTTTGAGCCAAACTAAGAAATTACTATTTTTTTATGAAAAAAATTATATTTTTAATTAACTTAAATAAATTTTATTTTCAATTATATTATAATTGTAATAAAAAGTTATATTTTTTTAAATTAACATGACCAGGAAAGCATTTAAATGTATTCATTAAAATAAAAGTTATTCATACAAAAAAAACATCAAGTTTGATTTGTTGTCGAATCTTTATGGCGTATCTTGAACTAAATAAAAAAATAACCGCTAATTGCCATTATCTTTTTAAAAAAAATTACACTGTACTTTGATAATAAAAATAATTGAAATCTGTTTTGCGGTCATTAAAAGTGACATCAGCATTATAGTTCCTTTGATTTGTACTTTAATCGCTCGAGTGTCCTAGATGAACGAAGATTAATATTTTCGCGAATAAAGCTGAGCATCTTTTTGATGCAGCACGTCAAAGGAAATGCGCTCGACGCGATATTCAACGGTAATTAATGGCTCTTCCATTTGCATAGGACTGCTTCTTCAAGCGGCTGCTCCGCACGACGCGCGCGTTCTTAGTAATAATTAACCACTAGCCAAGTTTACCGGTCGCCAGCGGCACCGGTCTCTTATCGTTAATTTGAGTTCATAAATTTCTCGATGGTTTAATCGTCATTACTACATGAGAAAGCATTTCGCTTGGTCGAGGAACGAGAAGGAGGAAGTTACATGTTTCGCGATTGAGAGCACTCGCTCATATTACATCCTTGAATTCGGCGATTCCACAGGTCATGATAATAATTGCTACAATTATTTTCTCGTACAGCTACCGCAATTATGTCAAGTCGTTGATGATTGTTGCAATCACGTCTGTAACTTCCTGTTGCTCCACGATTGATTCGCAGTTTTAGTTATATATGACACGCCTTTTGAGTTTCGGGCGATTAATGTTCGAAACAATATAATTGAAATTAATCCGTAATTTTGATTATACTGTTTCGAACATAATAAATAGCGTTCGCTGACATTTGTTACTTAGATTTAAATGCAATAGGCACGAAGATGACGATAAGGATAACATTTCTCTGTTCTGAAAAATCGTGTTTGTATAAATTATATCCATTTTAAACTCTAAAATTGTATTCTATATGCTTGAATATTTTTATTTACAATATTCGTAATTGTTGAATAAATATTATAAATAAATTTAAATTTGATATATCTAATTTGAAAATATAAATTAATGAAGAAGGCTATGTTTGATTGAAACGGATTTGCTTAATGATATTTTTGTATGAATTTTATATATAATTTCTAGTTTAAGAAAACCGCGCGTCGATTACTGTCGGTCTTGAAATTCTTCTAAATTGAAACTGAATATCACAAATTAAATCGACAAACAATTTTATATTTATATTAAATATTTTTTGATCGATTTTTATTTAATATTATTTATTGGGAAATGCTTCCAAATATTCAAAGTATTCGAAATAAATATTTCTTTTAATATTCATTAGCGATAAATTAATGCTTTCACTAACTTTATTATATTTATATAGACATTATATTTGTGTTTGCGTACAAGTCAGTGTATGTTAATAACTTTTGAGCCGATTATGTAGTTGAGCAATAGGCGAGCAAGTGAAGTGGAAGGAAAGATTTTTCTGAAAGAGAAGTAAAGTTCCAGAATAGAGTGAAACATGAATAGGAAAGGTAATTGAAAGTTCTCTGTGGCTGATGATAAGAACGACTCAGATTGCATTTAATTCATGACGAACTTCATCGAAGCATTACATTCTCTCGCGATTTCGAGTACTTCCGAAGAGATTTTATGAAGATCCATAATTTATTACTGATTGATACATATTCTTGACTTTTATATTTGCTCTTTTATGTGCGATTTGTATATTCATAAGCACATTATCGAAATTAATTTTAACGAGTTAATTTTAAAAATTGTTACACATGAAAAAGTAAAAATGTACTTTATGGACCATTTTTTTATCATTTGATATTGTGAGTCAAATATTGAAAAATGAAAAAAAAATAGAGAGCGATAGATAAAAACTGATGAAAATCGAATCGTAAAAACGTTCTCGAGAATTTTGTAGTTTTTAAATATCAACATGATTCATATAATATTCGGATGGACAATGAACCGGTAGTTACAGTTTTTCTGAAAATTTGTATAAAAGGAATTCATATTGAATTTTTATCGTTTAGTCGTTATCCATGATGCTCATTCAAAACAAGACTCGAATAAAAATTGACTGGATGCTCCATTTTTCTAATTGGCTAAACTGTTATATAGAATATGTAGATATATCACTTAATGTATATTTTATGGAATTCGACAATGGCTGAAACTTCTTGAATCTCCTCTCAGTACTTTTTTGGTAATGCGTATATCTTTCTGGAATTACATCCGGAAGAAAATATATTGCAAAGAATAGAAGGTTATTAAAGAATTATAAAATCAATAGTGCAGAAAATTACTACACGGAGAAAATTTTATATTTAAAATTATTGTAATGTTGTAGAAACTGCGGACTATCATGGCAATTATAAGTTTAAATGCTGCAGTTATTTTTTTAGAAACAATAATGCAACGTAATTTTTACACTTTTTCATAGTAAAAATTTTTTTTATTACAAAATCAAAACTTGTTGAATAAAAGTTAGTATTGTAAGTAAAAATAAGTAAAAATATATACCTAGCAAATTTTGTTTGCGTACCATAGAATATGGCTTAAGCATTGGCTTTTAACAAAAATTATTTTATTTATGTGAAAAAAATAGAAATTAGTATTACTACACAGTAAAAGTTATGTCGGAATCGTGTTGTGATGGTCCATTGAAAATACAAGACATAATAAAGTGTATTTAAAATTGTATTAAAACTTAATATAAAATTTTCTCCACGTAGATTAAAGAAAATTTCCATGTTTCTTACTTTCTCTTATCAGCAGAATCTGAAACTTTTTTAATGCATTCAGAAAAAAAGAGGCGATGGCGAATCTTTTCTTTGTTTCACATTTTGTTGTGCTACATAAAGAGCTACATAAATAGAATGAACTCAATTTGCTTTGATCTTACGTAAAATATATTTTGCATATTTTATATATTATGTACGTGTACAATTTTCTTACGCGATTTAATATGTTAAAAACCATGAGAATGTAATCTATTTGATCGTTAACTTCATTTCTTAGCATTCTTGTTATCGCGTATAAGTTTCTTCATCGAGTTATATGAAGAAAATGCGATCATACAACCATAGGTGAGAACTATGTCGTAATGACGACCAGTTCACGACGCAAGTGACCGAACAGGAGCGGACGGGTCACTTGCAAGATATTTAATTGATTTAGGTGCTGAGAGCCAGCCGCGGCCTTTCCCATCGACCGTCGAGAATGCGACCGTCTGACGAAATTCCCGGGACACCCAGTGGGATCGCTTGCGGTCAGCAGGAGACGCTCCAAGGCGAATCGGCATGCGGTCATCGGAGAATCACGATCCTTCCGTGTCCTCAGTGACGGGTTTGTCCTGAAGCACGGATGCGTTGCTATTTGCCCGATGTTACAGCTCGGACATTGATCGTGCGGACAGTTTGAACATCTTCAAGTGGAAACTTGTTAAAAATGTTATTTTTTTTATATAATTAAACGCTTATTTCATATTGCAAAGTTTACTTTCGACACACCTTGAAAATCATTTCTTAAATTATGTTCTTCCGCATAGTGTAATTGTACTTCAATAACGAATTGATTAATGATTTTTTTAAATGCTCAAATTCATGTATCAATCAGAATCAAAATTTCGAAAACGTCAATCAATATTTGCCATAAATCAATTATATTTATTCTCTAGAACGACGATCGTTTTATTGTTCTTTTGATTTTTTCTAGAAATATTTCTAATATTTATTCTTTTGTGAATAAAAAATAATATCACAAGAAGAATAAAACTAATTGTTAGAAATGTGTTAGAAGTTAAATGAATTTGTTGGTAATTTTTTACGACACATGTTAAATCAAACAACAGAAAAACAATTTTGTGGAAGTGACTTAATATTGTTTGGAATTTTTTGATTAATTATTGAACAGAATTTTTACTATTGCTTATTAACAAACGAGATATTTGATCGAAATTAATGAAATTAATGGTTAATTAATAAAAAGAGTTTATATAAAAAAATTTTACGATCGCTAATAGTCAAGCCATGAACATGATGGATTTCTGTTAAAGCTTGAGTAGCAAATATTATTTGCTATTCATGCAAGTGGATGTCATATAAATTACTTATATTAATGCAAGGTATGATAATCGCGTAGTGCATCGCTTTGCAAATCTGCTACTAGCGACATTACCGACTAAACACTTTGTCAATAACGTAGTGTTATTATACTGTGATAGCACATATGACAAACGATTCTTGTTCGCAATTCTGTATAACGTGCAGTAAATTGGCCACAATATTGTTAGAGTCACATTGCTAATGTACATAATTTAATTTTAAATTAACTTTTTATTATTAAAACCATAACCCTCTAATTGGTAATCTACGATCGTCAACAGTTTCGATCACAATTTAAACTTACTTAATTTTATTAATTAATTTTTTATTAATTAATTTTAACAAATTTCATGCAAATTTTAACAAATACCTTTTTAACAATTGTGAGAATGTTATCGATTTCCTACAATAAAACTTTGTACCTCTGTATATCTTTTATTTTTTTAGTTAAATGCTAATTTTGTTCGTGAAGAGTATTTATCTGACACAAATAAAAGACACAAATAATAAGTAGTTCCTACATTTTTCTGTAAAGGTACATGTATTAAAAAAAAAAGGATTATAAGAAAATTATATAAGATAATTTAGACCGTTGGATAACATAAAACTGTGCAAAGATTAATATGAAAAATGTAATCCATCAAATGGATTTTATCTCCATTTAAACTAATCAAATATTTATCGACAATTTCTGTTATCTTGAAATTACAATTTTTCTATTAAAAATACAGAATTATTTCACTAGTAACCGTTTTTTATTCTTTCAAAACGATTGAAAATTATCTTAAAATAAAATTCTATAATCTACTTAGGATATTTGAAAACAGCCATTTGATATTTCTATATATTAATAAAATGGGATGTAAAAACGTAGAACTATTATGGTATAAAGTTAAGAATTTTTAGGTTGCGTCCAGATTACAGACATCTATAAATAGACTGCCAGCTTCACCTCCTTGTTTGAAGTTTGAAGGCAGCGCTGGGCTTATTTGTGTTTACTCACTCTTACATGTACAATCACAAGGATAATAATGTTAGTTATTATTAGTTTCACATAAATTCACGTGATACACAGGACGCATACATACACATATGTGAACTATTGTATAAGGACTTGGAATCAAGTCCATTCTCTATATTACATTGAATCAGCAGTTTACGATACAGTTTCGAATTATACATGAAGCGCATGATTTATTATTTTATTCTTCTTTATTATTTGATAGACAACAAGGAATGATGCATTATGTTCTTAATGCGTAACTCGGAATGCATCCCTAATTAGGATAAGGTTACCAAAATCGCTACTTTTTACTTAAAGATTCGTAATTCAGAAATTATGAAGAATATTCTTAAGTTTTTGCAGCATAATAAACTGCACTATTTTCTTATGTAATTTTTTAATAATTTGTTTGCATTATTATAACGTTGAGAATTTTTTCAGTATGATGCGATTTTGGCAACGAGAAAATTCGTTGTCTAAAAATTGCACCATACCAATATTCCTCATATGAAATATTAGAATAGCGCAAAAAATTTAAAAATTACATAAGAAAAAGAAAAAAATTATATTTTGTTATGCTGTTAAAAATTTAAAAATATATTTTTCATAATTTCTGAAACACATAATAATTTCAAAGAATAATTTAGAATTTCTGTGTGAAACAAAATAAATACTTCATAGGTTTGCAATATATACATTTTCATATAATAATAAATGGAATAAAAATGTAAGAAATATAAAAATATTAAGCATGCATACAACATGCGATTTAAGAGGTTGTAATGCGATTTAGGAAATATTATATATTGCGGGCAGTTTAGGTAGAGCATTTTTAAAACTTTTCTTTATTTAACCTATAAACAAAAATATAAAGCAAATTTTGATCCTATTAATTTAATTCTAATAATATTTTAATTACAACAAATGATCAAGACTTAGGCTATTTAATTTATATTTTCTGTAATTCTACTATGAAATACGTTAAAAAATAGCTGCAACGCTACCACGATTTTTTTATTTATGTAAATAACAATACTTATTGCGCTTTATGTCATGAGTAGCAGTATCATGTAGTTCTTAAATAAGAAAGTATATAAATACAATAATTAAATTTTTAAGCTAGGTAGCTTTAGGAGCTGGTGCGATTTCGACAACTTTACCTTATAGATGTCTATGGTCTAGACATATTGAGCCGAACATCGAGTTGCGAACTAAGCTTACGTCCAAGGAATTTTTGAATGCAAACTCACAGCTGTGGATGCAGGCTCGCAGCTCAATGTTCGACTCGATTGTCTAGAAGCACCCTTTATATTTCTTTCCATTAATTCAGATACTCATTAATCAGCAAACACATCTCACAAATACATCTCAAATTCGTAACTCATATATAATCTTAATTTTTTGAATCGTAATGTGGTTCGAATGACCAACAAATATAATAATGCACAATGCCGTCTTCTATGTGCCAAATCACGAGTCACATTGTTAAAGACCGTGATTATCCCTTGGAATTATGCGGCATGCTTTTATTGGCTAAGTTGTATCGCGAGGTACGACGCGATAGAATTACCTATTAAATAGATGGCATTATGAAGTGATTCAATTATTGCGCTGCGTTGATTGAGAACTCCGCCCCATCTCTTAAAAACATACATATCATATCATGTCGTGCAAATTCAAGAGATAACGGATATCAAATCATCACGGATATGACAACACATCAGATCTAAAGATAATCCAGCCGACGCGCTCTCCGCAGGGGTCAATACCAGACGCTTTTCTAAACAATTAAATCTTTACGGGGCCATCATGGTTAACAAGGGAAGAAAATAAATGGCCTATAGGAATGATGGAATTAAATGAGATAGCGCCGGAAAAACATCTGTTTAGAGATAACGGTCAAGTGATTGTAATATTCTCCGAAAATACACTTATTCAAAATTGAAACGAATCATAGCATTATGTCATTTTCGGCCGACGAATACATATCGAGGAGAACTATGCATAAAGGAATTAGATAAAGTTGAGATCAGGATAATAAACGCAGGCTTCTCGCTTTTCACAAGAACTAAAGAGGCTTGCAGCTAAATAACCTATAATTATAATTAAAAGTATTGTTGCGTTGAATTCTTTCATCGACGAAAATGGTTTAATCCGCGTCGGCGACCACCTTAGAAGATCAAAATTAGCCTTTACAGAAATATCCCATTCTACTCCCAAATCATCACTTTTTGATAGACCTTATTATTAGAGAAATCTACAAACAACACTACCATGCTGCTATTCAAATGATCTTATATGCCACCAGACAAAGATTCTAGATTCTTGACGGCAGAAATTAAACGTATAAAATAGTATGATCATGCGTTGTTCCTGATTCGATTCGATTCAGTACAATTAATTATAAAATGGGCGATCTATCATTCGAGTATATAGCGCGTTCTCTTTCGATAATACCAAAATGGATTTCTGTGGATCATTCTATATTAAAGAAAAGAAATACAGAAATCGGAATCGAATCAAAGTTTACGTATGCATGTTTATATGCATGGCTGTAAAAGCCGTACATTTAGAGATCGTGAGCAATGTGACAACCGACGGATTTCTCGCGGCCTTGCGACGTTTCATAGCGGGGTATTCCAACACATATTTACACGGACAATGGAACTAATTTTACAGCCAATAATCAATTAAAGGAACTTTATTCTTTTTAATTCCGACGGGCACAAAAATATAACAAATCGATTCGCTAAATGTTCGAACATCATATCAAGTAATATTTTATACCTCCTATCGCTCTACATTTTGGGGAATCCTGTGGAAATCCATAGTAAAGCTATTCAAACATCACTTTAAGCGCGTGGTCGGTGAACTTTTGTTTACATTTAAAGAATTAAACACCTTTATCATAGAAGGTATACTAAATTCTAGACCTATTTTGTCTTTATCGGCAGATCCCAACGATTCTTTAACCCAATGCCCCATTCATTGTTTGATCGGTCGACCATTGATTAATCTGCTGGAGCCTAATATCTCGTCTGTCCCAGCAAATCTCTCTCTACTTGGCAGCACATCTACAAGGTACAACAAGATTCTGGGCACGTTGGAATCTAAAATATCTCAATGAGCTTCAAGTTCGCCAAGTGGACCAAGGACGGAGAAGGAATTAACGTTGGAACAATCGTTCTCATCAAGGAGAAAAATTTACTATGCCTGCCTTGGGCAGAATCGTGGATTCTCGTTCATTCCGGTGAAGATGGAGTTGTACGAACCGTCACCGTTAAAATGAATGCAGGAATTATTAAAACGATCGGTAAAATGTCTATGTTCACTTCCAATTAAATAACGATGCAAACATCGAACATTGTAGTCCGTCAACAAACAGAATCATCAAAAATTTAGTTTATCGACACGTGCCCTCTAACGGGGGAAGCATGTTATGTGGCATATATTGTAAATGTCGTAGCTAGTCGCGCCACGCGATTTATATATCTTTTACATACTTTTTTATCACACACACACACACACACACACACACACACACACACACACGCGCGCGCGCGCGCGCGCGTATACACAAGATACCGAATCTTATCGAAATAAGCGCAAGAACAACGAGAAAGGTAGCGCTCGATGCCTCTTAAGACATGTGATACGATGCAACCAAACTGCAGTGACCATGTACGATTGGTTGCGACTAGTTACGAGAACAGCTATATAATTTCAAGACCTTCCTCGACTCGAGTCTCAGAAGTAATCGAGTCACCGAAATTTCTCATAAGAAATCAGCAAGCGTTTTTCTGTAGCCGAGTCTACAGAGCGAACGACACGTAGCCGAGTCTACAGAGAAAATGATACGAAGCCGAGTCTTCATCTAAAATCAAGATCGAGATCTTGCCTGAATCTCTGTACTAATGTTCAATAAATAAGATTGGAAGATATTCGAATATTACTACACACAACAGTATACATTTCTGCAGATGTAACCAAAACATGTATTATTTACTCTCTTTCCATTATGGCTTAGTGATGTAAATGTATTTTGTATTTGTTATGTTTCATTCATAAAATGGTATATGTAACTTACATTTAATTTACATAATTATGTTATGTGCTAAATATATAACAAAGACATGTAACAAAATTATCATATTTATATCAGGATATCTCATTTATGCCATAAAACTTATTGTTATAAAACAGAGACGTCTGAATAATGACAAAAAATATAACAGCTAAGTCATGTTTGCTAGGTATATATATCCATTATATATTAATTTATTAAATTGTATTGAATTAAACAAAAAGAAATTATTAAAGTAAAATCTATGTAGATTGAAATTAAAATTCCGGAAGAAATTTACAATTCTATTTTTCTTAATAATGTTCCCTATTGTGTGTGCATTGTGAAAATATTTAATTCTCGCATCAATATTTTATTAATAGTCATTTTATTAATAGTTATAAAATTTGTTTTAACAATTTAGTTGGATAACAATTTAGTTGAATGTTGCTATGTTATTCAATTTAGTGTTAATAGTCTCTTAATAATCTCTCATGATAAATTAGGTAATTACGAGCAAATGGCAAATTTAGATATTTAAATATACAACTTCGAAATGAATGTCTGCTTTGGCAAGAAATAAGACAACAGAAGATCCTACAGATATGAGTACTCTCAAGCATAGCAAAAGCCTCATTATTTTCATGATCTACGAACGAGTAAATTTCATCCTCGACGGAAAGCTTACAAGATACGATCTGCAGCTCATTTCACTGGATATGCTGCGATCTGAGGCAGATTTTGGGTTCCGAGTAAGATCGTTTTGAAGAGATGATAAGACAGGCTGTACGTTTCAACGAACGTAATCGTCTGACTGGTTAAGAAGAAAATGATGAC
>Ga0157362_1000382_pt1 | contig 14831 bp, 10 predicted proteins | sample AttlaeALBM3_FD_111480 | JGI IMG/M metagenome (GOLD analysis project Ga0157362, IMG submission 111480) | Fungus gardens microbial communities from leaf cutter ant in Ribeirão Preto, State of São Paulo, Brazil - Atta laevigata ALBM3 | ecosystem: Host-associated > Fungi > Mycelium > Unclassified ... | reverse complement strand
ATTGTAAGTATATGTTAATATAGACATTCTTTATTTAACTATAGAATAGCGAAATTAATTACAGAAATGTGATTTATATTTCGACGTACATGGAAGTTAAAAATAATAAAAATATTATTTAATTCAATGGATTTGATTACCGTTATTCCTGATATCTTATCAGTCCACGTTATACAATTCCGAGATATGACAAATTAAAGCTGCAGAAGACCTTGTATATAGAGAAAGTTCATGATGTAATGACACTTAACAAGTTATTATCGCGACAGTGTGAGATATTATGCAAGAAAATAAGCGAATATTTAGATCTCCACGGTTTGTAAAAGCAACCGATCCAGAATAGCTGTTTATAAGAAGAAGGCGAAATACGGAAACCTGTTAGTTATCGATTTCCCGGCTATTTGGAGCCTGTAACTAGCTGACATTTTGCGGCGCCACTTTTCATAATTGCGACATTAAACGTACTGTTATACGCCACGATATTGCCACCGGCGGTAATTTCCGGCATACATACCTATTACTATCTCTATCGCGGTTTTTGCCGCAATCCATCAGCCTTCTATGTAGAATTGGAATTGGTATTGGTGTACGCAAAAAGCGAGTAACAATCTTAAAACTGACATTCTAATAATGACGTCCAATCTCGAATCGCAACGTAATATTTAACAAGCTATTTCTATAGAAATGTAAATTCATGAATTTGCTTGATAATGATTTAGCGAAATGTAGAAAGGTAGAAAGGTAGAAAATTATGATATATAGAAAGAAATGTGTGAAAGATCCAGTAGATATTTATAGATGCCATGACTATACGGCGTGTACCAGCAGGAAGATACATTCTCCGCAGTCTGCACGTTTCGTTCTTTATGGACGATCAACCATGGGCAAAGAACAATTTGCTGCATCGCGATAAAATTCGACGAAGCCATCCCTCTTTGTTCGCCGGCGGGAACTACGGGATACTTGCAGTTTTCTGTCGGGAGAAGAATCCGAAGAGTCAGTAGAACATTGCGTGCGATTTATCGAGACAGTCGGAATTAAATTCCAAAGAAGGAAATTCGTTGCACGCGGAGTTGTCGCATTGTAATTTAACAAAGGAAATGGATGATCATTCGAACATTCTTGAACAGTGATTGGTATATTCTAAAATGTGTTAAGAGCAACTAACAGTATACTGAATATTTATAACATTCTCTTTAAATTCTTTGGAGTGAATTATTCTATCTTATTTCAAAGGTGTGAAAATTTTCTGACTCTCTTGAAAAGATATTTTCTTAAAAGTATTTTCGCTGTTCAGTGAAATTTCATATTTTTAGAAAAGATTCACTCCAAAAAATTTAGAGAGTACTTGCTATGCATTATAAACTGTCGGTTTTGATAGTATATTTCGAAACGCATTCTATATTGAAGACGTGGAAAGAAATTTTGCTGAAGTATTAAAAAATTTTGCCGGACACTCTGAAAATAATTTTGCTGGACAAAATAATTATGCGGATAGGAGTTTTAAGCAACGTTGCAAAAAGCTTGAGTTTCTTACATAACTATTTTGATGATTTAACGAAATTATTTCAGGTCTGTATCTAACTGTTTTTAGATAGTTCAGCAAACTGTTCCTTCCGTGTAGAAAAGTAAAATCTAATTATTTATTATTATCCTTGTTTAAATCATAACTCTTTATTTGTTGCAATTTCATATCAGAGCTTTTTTCATCTAATATAGCCGTATTCGATGATAAATAGCTTCTCTTTTGCTTCTTGATTTTCTCATCGCTTAAATTAAACGATATGAGCATAAATTCGCCATGAAATCGTGATGATGGATGCGGCTGTATCCGGTTACGGAATACACTGTTGAGAACGCCGGTATTCCGTATAATCCCGCCACGCCTTTGAAATTACTCGATGCTTGCTTGAGTCAAATCGAGTTAGCCGAGAGCACGTTACTCGATCTTACAGGACTTTGCAGAACGAGTCAAGCAGATACACGGTGGGATACACGAAAGAAATTCTGTACGCAGGGAGGCTTTAATAATAACCTCCCGACATGTTGCGCAATAAATTCGATCTCGTGCGGACGTCCTTGTAGGACGGCAGTAGCAATAAATTCATACCAAGTGTCAGAGGTCTTCCATGCGAGGAAAAACGTTCGCGAAAGTTTCTTCGAAAAATTTGCAATGTAATTTATTTTGCTCGTTTAAACAACAAACGTCTACCGCATGTTTTATGCGATCCTTTGAAAAAGAATATCACAATTTCCAAGGATATGTAATAGAACTATCTCTCTAGTAATATACTATCTCATGCATATCAAAACTATCGATTCTGTTCGAAATAAAAGATGTATTTTCTTATTTGAAATTGCAACATAATTGCTTCGGTTAATCGATACAATCTGATCGAATTCGAAACTGATAAAATAGAGAGAGCGTGTCTTTACTTTACTTTCCCCCCTCTGCGTTAAAGTGTGGTAATTAAAAAGAGAGATATTATGTTATCTCGGAATAATTCGCAGAAATTTAACCGGTCGCATCCGCAATCTCTGTGCAGCCACCGGAAAATATGGGCTCGGAGGCCTGGGAGCTGGAGAGGAGATACTCGGTGCCGGGAGCTTTAGACACCAGGGGGTTGGAGCCGCCGGCCAGCGAGGATCTACACGCATGGTCGATTTACAGGTGAGCACTTGTAGTTAAAGTGCAAGCGTATAATCCGCGTATACGCACCGTACGTCGTCCAATTCAAGTTTCACCAGAGGCGAAACGCCAAAGCGAATGCTGTCCATTGCTGTGTCATCTTTTTTGCTGTTCCCCATATGAAAGGAATTGCCGATCGGACTTGTTGATTTACAATATTCTATGTACTTTCATGTATTACATCAACGGTATCATTATTATCGTTAAAAATATTAAATGTCAGTGAGTATTATCAAGCATGCGTGACTACGGAACATAATGATTAACGGGAAATATCAATACTTTAAACCGCACTGTCATTTCTCTAATTTTTTTTCTTTTTAATAATAATTCGCGGTAGAGGTTCAGAAGAATGAATAGCGTATTTACACCCATCATCTAGAAAACGCATTTTAATTCATATAATTAACTCTCTCTTTTTCTCTCATCTAATTATCTAAAAACACCTTGTATACAAAGAATAGATATTAAACACGGGAATGTCGATGAATGCGAGGTATACGCATTTCCGCGATTCCGCAGGCAAAACCTGAACTCCGACTTCACGGACTCCGCGCTCGGCTCCGCCGAGAAGTCGCCCCTTCCGTACGGGAACTTTCAGTTGCGCGACTCCACGGTGCAGAGCATACTGCGGCATCCGCGATATGGTCCCAAGAGTCCGTTGGCCAACAACTCTTACACGTATTTGAAGTTTGGTTTGCCACGCGTCTTACCGCCCAGCTCGCGGAATCGCGACGGCTCCAGCGGTTACGATTCCAGCGAGGAAGGACGACGTGTGTCGCACGCAGGTATGAACGATGATATTTAAATTAGAGCTCGATATCGATTGCATTTTTTAAATTTATTACTATTCTGTTGTACTTTTCAACACGGAAAGAACAATTTTGCTGAAATATCTAAAAATTTAGGTTGATAGACTGTCTGAAAATGGACGAACCATTATAGAACATTTTGATTATCATCAATCAGAATTTTGGTTATCACAATTTTAATAGATTTAACCAGAAAATTCTAATTCGCTTATTTTTAACGAGAATTCTAATTAATGTAACCAGACAATTTTCTCAAATAATTAGGAAATTAAAATATAATGAGTAATATTGCAAAAAGTCGTGATATTCTAGCAATCAGTTTGAACGTTCTACATAATTATTTTGACAGTCCAACAAAATTATTTTCAGATTTATATATCTAGCTACATTTTTAGATACTTCAGTCAAATGGTTCTTTCTGTGAATCAATTTTTCATTGAAAAAAACTATGTTCATTTTTAGAAGATTTTAAATAAGTTATTAAATTAACTATTCTAAAAATTTAATTTGGGTTACTGGATAAAATTGAAGATTATCAGGATTACGTGTTACAAATTCTACTTCGACATGCAGGTGCTCCGGTGCATACAACCTCGATCATGCGTTCAGCAAGAAGCGATCCGGATTTCAGGCATGTTCACGCTGTCCCGAGGGAGCCAGCGCATTCACAATTAACTGTCGCGAGAGACCATCCGAGGTTGAGGAGTGCCAGCGAGGCTAATTTGTTGCAAAGTGCTGTCAGGACCAATCGACGACACAGCATCGCGCCGATCGATCCCGGTTACATAGCGCACGGTAAAAAAAAACAATGGACGAAAATAAGTGACTATCTTTAACACTAATAAATAAAAAGGAGCATCCACGCAAGATCTTTTTCTCAGAATAATCTATTCTATTTTTCTTGCGAAAAAGATATTTTTCTTGCGTGGGCTTGAATGTTTCTTTGTATTTATTAGTGTCATTTTATAAGGCCTTGGTCTCTTTATTTTTAAACTATCTTTAATACTCCTGAAAATTATTTATATTATATTCATAAATCCTGAAATTTATGCACTTTCTTGTAGTTTTTCTTCTATTAGTGGAATCTATTTGTGGAATTGATCTTAAATCGAAAGTTTTACGAAAGGCCCTAGTTCGTTGAAAAAACTTCCGATTCTTTCGGTCTTCTAAATTATGGGATTTTAATAAATTTGAAGTATCATGAGCGACGTACATTTATTCTATAGGACATGGTATCCTTGGACCGGAAGGTTACGCGCTGCCATTGAGACCCATGCCATGTCTGCAGCATCCTCACCTACAGCTGCGAGGTGTGGAAGCTTCAGGTTCGGATGGATTGCCGCTTCTTCGTGGTATTACCCTCGAGGCCGGCGCCGCCGAGATACTGGCTATTATGGCGACTACCGAGAAGGAAGGCACGCAGATTGTTGAGACGATTGCGGGTAGGAGGCGGATAAAAAGGGGCGATATTTTGCTCAATGGAAGATCTGTATCAGCACGCAGCCTAAGGTACTTTCTAATCTCCTTGTAGCACGTGTACCGTGTACGCTTTCTTGTAACGTGGCAATGAATCATTAAATGTATTACGATTGGTAATACTATTTTGTAAATATATAAAGGAAACATTTCTTTGTTATCTACACCGCGTAAAATTTATCATTTTTAAAATGAATATGCAAATTAAATTTCTCGATTAAAATAATGTTGCGGTTATTCTTTATCGATATTCAGTTACACTCGAAATTTTATATAAGCTTATATAAAAAATGAAAACGATTAATGCTCGACTAATATAGATTAACTTTAATTTACTATTCATCTGGTTCTAAAAATTAAACAAAAATAGAGAGTAAGTGAAAGAGTTGAATCAAAATTAAAATTAATCCACATTAGTGGACATAGTCATAAATGTAAGGATTGTAGTTAAATGAGAGATCCATGGTTGGTTTAACATGAGTCAGCTTCAACTTAGTTGACTGATTCTTTGTTCCTTTCTAGATCATAGCACCGGCTATGATCCAAACAGAAAAGAAACATTTAATTAACTACGGCTAACGGTAACCGATATTAGCGAAACAGACTGTAACTAGCGAATGCATTAACATACAAATTTACAAATAGAGTCGAATAATAAGGTGAATAATAAGGTGAACGCTACTCATTATTCAATTATCGCTTCAATTGCCGACTTAATTATTGCTTCATGTTTAATCTCCATGGATTGCACTTCTCTTCGTACTACTCAAACAATCTTTAGTTACATCATACATTTTAAAAGATATTGCATGCATAAAAAATTATCGTTTAATTTGAATTGGATTTTTTACTTAAATTCCATTTTCCTCTTTATACTAATCCGAGTTATCTGGGTGATCCGGATATCCGAATATAATCAAATAGATTATTTTTAATAATTTGTTCTCGAATATCTGAAGCATTTTTATAATAAATGTCTTTTTCGGAACGATCGATTCAATTATTATTAATATTGCAACCAAAATAGATCTCGCGTCGCCTATCTGCCCACGGAGAATGGTCTTAGCCCCGGATTGACTGCTCAGCAGACTCTCAGCTTTTACATGTTACTGAGAGGTGGCCGTAATACCACTACACTCGAGGCTGAGGCTATTCTGCAGGAGCTCGGCTTGGAGGCGACCAAACACTGCCTGGTGAACACTTTGACAACCTCCGAGGCTCGACGACTAGCCCTCGCTTGCCGGTTGCTTCAGGACTCGCACATCCTCGCTCTAGATAAACCCACGCACGGTCTGGACATTTTCGATGCCTTCTTCCTGGTCGAGTATCTGAGACAGTGGGCCAGCCGTGGTCAACGTCTCGTCATCTTGACCCTACACCCACCCACTTACGAGATCTTGACAATGGTATCGAGAGTCGCGCTCACGTCCGGCGGACGAGTCATGTACTCCGGACCTAGAAGAGACATGCTGCCATATTTCGCCCTCGCCGAGTTTCCCTGCCCGCCGTTTAAGAATCCGTCCGATTACTATCGTACGTGACAAAATTGTTTTACTTAAATTCTAAGATCCCACGAAAATGCAGCTAATATTATTGACAAAATTATTTCCAAAAATAATTGTTTCTTACAAATTTATAATTTTTTTATGACAAATAATATAGATAAGAATTCTCTCTCTTTTCTAGTTGATTTAGTAACGCTGGACGACCTGTCGGCGGAAGCGATGCTGGAGTCCTCGCAGAGGATAGATCATTTGGCGGAGCTAGCTAGAACAAGGCTACCTCCTATCAGCGATCCTGGTCCACCTGGCGCACTTCCGCCTTCGATGCCCGGACCCAATATATTTGTACAATTGTACGCGCTATTGTTACGAACGCTCATCTACAGTCAACCGTGGACGTTAACAAGACTGCTGCGGAAAATCGTCATTTCCGCGTCGCTCAGTGTTTTACTCGGTGCAATATTCTGGGATATCGCCAGCGAATCAAATCTATATTTGCGAGACAGAATAGGCTATCATTACGCTAGTTTGGGTATTTTTTTCTGGCCGCTGTGCCTCCTGGCAATGTGTGACGTAGCCAATAACAGACCGAATGTGGAGAGGGACATTAGAGACGGACTCTATGGTCGATTCATGTACATTCTCGCAGAGGTAGGCCTAGATTCATTAAAATTTCGAATTTTATTAGCGTAAGGTACAAAGAAAATGCATTTTACTTCCAGCTCATCTGCAGCGTGCCGTCCTGGTGTGTGGTCTACCTGGTATATCTAGCGCCAGCATTTGCAATGTCGGGATTGCATCTTGTGCCGGACGAGAACCTGATGTCAATGTGGAATTACCTCGCCATCGGTTTACTGTATTTGATAATGCAGCACCTCATCTGCACATTCTTCGCACACGTGTGCAAGTGGACCTATCTGGCGGCGTTGATTGCCGGAATAGTGTTGGGCGAAATGACCCTGGCCGGCGGAGTGACTCTGCACCTGGACAATCTGCCGTCGTGGTATCAGCAGATCAGCCCAATGCAGTGGTCCATGTCACTGCTGTTGCCGCGTCTACACAAGAGCGAAAGTGTGGGAAAGTTGGCCAATTGTAAGCAGATCCGACAGGACATCATCATCCAGGCAGCGTGCGAGCCACCCGATGGTGCGTTGGCTCTTCGTGAGATCGCTCTCGATAAGTTAAACGTGCGAGGGGAATTTTGGTTGGGCATCGGAGTGATTATCGTCACTGTGCTTATCATTTTCGGATTCTTGTGTGTCAAGTATGCCACTCCGAAGAGGCCCAGAAGTGCCCCGAACAAACCCTGATTGCACGTTGAAGAGACTTTATCGCGAAGTAGAATTCAAATTGTACAATCTGAGTGCCACGAAGTTGATTTAAGTATTCGTGAACTTTCAATCTTCAGAGGGAGTCATGACAGTAAAGCTCCTCGTTGATATCATGCTTCATTGTAGATTAACCCTTTGCGGTCCGCCGACGGCACAATGCCATTACATAATAGCCATGGTACAACAAACTTGAGCAGTAAAATATAAGCAGTAAGCAAATTGGTCATTGACAGTAGATACCATAAGACAATAGTATAAGCAATAACAAATCAAACATGTTGATTTCCTTACTACTTACGTTTAATTTACTGAGTAAATTTTTTGATGTGCCATGGCCCTAAAAATATCAGTCTTATTGTCAAATACATACAATTATTATATTGCATGCAATTGTCATAGATAAAAATTAAAAATAAAAGTACTTTAATAGGTGCTTTTATGTCGTAAGTGTTTACGATAAAAAAAATACATGATTCGCATAATCGGACTTATTAATTAATTTATTTCAGCCGATAATCAGATGATGCGATAATGTAATAAACACACGGATCGCAAAGTGTTAAAAATCACATACCAGCCAGGTATGAACTCGTTAAACATTTTCATTGTTGACATTCTGTCTTCGCGGATATCTTCTTGTCATCTATATAGATTTCCTATTTTGAATTTTAGCGACTAAATCTTCGAGCTTGATTTTGACGAAAAGCACTTTGATCGAATCTACTTTGCTAATTCGCATTGCGCTCGTAAAGTTTCGTCAACGTCTACTTCATTGCGATTCTTTAAAGGAATAAACTTTAGAGACTCGCAGAGTAGACAGAAAAGCGGTATGGAGTACAAAGCATAACGAGATATTACTTTATACTCCGAAATAGAAACTCGCTGTTTATAGACAATAGAAACCCGCTTAATACTTCGTATATTGTCCTAACTGACTTTTTGTTGTAATCCTATGAAATAAACATTTTCACAAAACGAACAATTTTATCCGTTTTCTCTAACTCTTCGTACTTCTGAAAATATCGGAAAACTTGATTATATATTCATTATTACATAATTTTAGATTGCAATAATTTTGCAATAATTTATTATTCTTACATTATATAGATGAGCGTTATTTATTTATACTCGAATAAACTATTTAATCTTTAAATCTTTTAACACGTCTTTTTTTAAAGAAAAAGAATCAAGATTTTTATAATTTATAAATTTTGAGAAAAGAATTTTACATTGCTATTGTGCATTTGTAGAAAATGATAATTAATTGAGATGTTCAAAATCATTATTTCTCTCGGTTATATTAAACATACTGATAAAGTTGATTTAAATTAATATCTTAAATTAATTGTCTTAAATCATTATTTCAATAAAGTTCTAAATCGACACTCTGCAGGGAATTTTGATACCAACGAGTAGCATCGATAACTTCACAATGATTGATTTGTGCGGGAATTACAACGGTCTCTGTTCGTAGGCTCCATCTAGAGATTGTGACCGCCGATATTGAAGATATCTGTCATACAATAAATTTTAATTAGCAAGAACATAGCGAGATTATTTAAGAAAGTAGTATTCTGATTCTTCTTTATTTTTATTAAGCGTATGATAATGAAACGGATTTAAGTGTCGCGATAAAAAATTCTATAGTAGAATAAAAGCTTATAATAAATAGATGAAATCATAGGTAGATAGGAATACGTTTTCGTTTCGAAGATCGATAAAATGTCACTCTTTGTAGGTGCCATACTACGCAAATCAAGCTATAAAGAGCCTATGTCTAATAAACGAGTTTCAGACGTCTATTAGAAATCGATACCATGTCGAGCAAATTTATCCCGCGGATGACGCATGCTAAGAAATGTGAAGTGCGATTAAAAATAAAAACAACTCGCTTCGTCCACGTCGCTTTAGATTCTCTCTCGCGATATTATATTAAACGTAAAAATTCTAACGCTAAATTACTATCGCTGTAATACGAGGAGAGATAATTGTACACCGCGAATACGTTAATCGGATCCAAACTTAGCCGCCATCGCTCCCTAAATTTAGCGTCACGTTTAGCGCTAAACGTAGCTGCCTGATTCCAAATTTTATTCGACTAATATACAAAACAAAAATCGAATGAAAACTGCACGGTCTCGCCTCATTTAAAATCGTTAAATATTATTTCACTGTCGCTCTTTCGCGTGAGGTAATCGATCTTTATCGTCTTTTGAGAACTCTCGTTCGTCGTCAGTCACAAAGGCGCATCTCGACAATTCGCTTTTACGTAAGCACTTACTTTCATCGCGATCAAGTTTGCAATTAATTACGCCAATTAGTGCGGTCGACGTTCGTCGAACTCAGCAAAGTTCCTCGAGAGATCGCTTATCGTTCTTTTCGTGTAATATTGTAGGTCTGATACGGTAGATAAAAGTGTCAAGAATGGAAGGATTCCAATCATGCTTTGATTCATGCGAGTACTTGTATCTCGCGATTATCAAGATTATGGATATTTCTCAGAAATGTATTTATTTGTCGTTATAGGTTATTATTTTTTGAAATATTCTTTTGAATATAAAGGAGAATTTCATAAAAAATTGTACATTCCATACTCTTTGTTCTCATTATTTAATTTACGATTGAAAATTCATTAATATCATAATTTTCAATGGAATGTTAATTAGAACAAAAATTAAATGTTTCTCACGATATCATTAAAGTCGACTGATAACATATTATCGCTGATAATATATCTATCCAATATTAATTTGTTTAGTAGCAAAATGACATTCGTTCATATAAAAGTGAAAGAGTACTTTCACAGATATGAGATATGTTTACATGACATGGTGAAGTAAATAAAATATATCGAGCAAATAGATTTTATATTAAAAAAAATAGGTTTTTATATTGGAAAAATCTGAAACCTCTTTTTTGCGTTTGTATTTTTAATAAAAAAATTTTTGTTTTCTAAATGAGTGGGAGATATAATTTCATTTGGGAACTATTTCTTGTAAATAACATAAGAAGGGAAAATTAAATATAACTTTCGTGTTAACTCTTAAACTTCAACTATTTTTTTGTTTTATATTGTTGTGTTTTATATTGTGCAACAATTTACGCGGAGAGAAACGTAAACGTTGAATAACTTTTGAAACCAATTTTTTTTTCTACGAATATCATGCCAATACAATTTCATTTGTTTTGAAAAATAAAAACAAAGAGATTCGGGTTGCAGTTAAATTAAATTTATAAGTGAGCAAGAGTTTCTCTAACAAAGGTGAAGCCAATATTCTATCAATGTTCATAAAAACAGTTTGCTCAAAGGCCTGTTTTCACATTGATCGTATTAGGGAAATTCGTTATATAACATTACAAGCGGACTCGTTAAGTCGCGTGCCAATTCTCTAAAAGGAATTGCTCCAAAAGATTCTGCACAAGTATCGGAATTCGGAGCTCGAATATCGAGTCTAAATAAAGTCGGATATAATAAATTGAGACTCTTTTGTAATTCATGCCATTCGCAATACAAGATATTTCATAAATAACGCGATGTAATTATTCGCAATTATTCTTTCGGTAAATCTGAAATAAATTTTTAACAATGAAAAACAGAAGAGACGAGCTATCTCGAGTGAATCTCAAAAATAATTTAAAGTACAATATATTAGAGATTTTTTTACGATTTTCGTTCTTTTAGAATCTTTCACTTGTGGAACACTCGATACAACTGATTTCTCAATGAATCGACCTTTGTACAACCACAAGAAACTCGTTCATCGCGGTTGGAGAAGCCACAGCGGAATGCCGGCAAATTATTGCGATACGACGGAAATTGAGGATCCCGCCGCGTTTGTGTAACATCGCTCGTTTGCTCGCAGGGAGAGTTACTATGCGGCGATTTACGTAATGAGCTAAGAGAGCGAGAGGAGCTTCACCAAGAATTATCGCCATGCCGTCATGCAGCCCACGCCGCGTCGGGGCTTAATTACTTTCATCGACGGAAGTGGTCGTTTGCAACGGTAATCGGCAATTTATGCCGGTTTACGCGCTTAAGCTCCAGTAATCAAAGGGTCAGCCCTTGATGAAGCGAGTTTTATTTTGCAAAGCATTGTTTCTTAATATTTACGTAATTTCACGGATCGAAAAACTAATTGCAGCTCGCTAAAGACCCTAAGGATATCATTCCTAAAAAGAATTAAACCCCTTAATCTCTCCAAAGTCTCTTGACAAAGTAAATTTAATTTTATAATTATCTTTGACTAAATGAATTAAGCTTGAAAATGGAGAATAAATTTCTGCAAAGTGAAATGAAACGTGAAACGAAATTATTCTTTAATTGTTATCTTTACTAATATTACTAACATTATCATTAGAGTGAACTCAAATGTTGAAAATTTCAAATCAGACGTAAGCAAGTCTAAAGAAAAAAAAATAAGAAGACTGTTCATTGCGAAAAAGAGAAAAAAGAAGAGCAAAACGTGCGAATCACTGTAATCTGGTCTCAATGAACGATTGTGTTATAATATGAGGAGCACGATCTAAGGGGCAAGACTTTCATGCGATAACTGCCGGTTATACAAGCGGCAAGTGAAACCGCGTTATTTCCGGTCGCCCGGTTCATCCTACGCGCGGCTATTGAAATTCCTCTTATGCCTTCACTGAGATCGATATTGCTCGGCAAACAATATCGGATTTGTAACATCTCAGCTTTATCACAGGTAAATATATTGAGGAAAAAAATAAACAACTTGGAGAACTACGAAATTATGTTACACGTCAATCTCTTCCGAAGTTGTTTTTCGACAAGAGATCCAATTAAAAGTTCAGCTAAACGAGAGAGAGAGAGATATTACCATAAAAATTTTATTATGAAACTCAAGAATCGCACGTTAGGAATTTTCACTTATTCTTGCTTGCTTCTCAATAAAAGAAACGATGAGATTTGCAATTATTTGATGCAAATAAGATAAGTGTTAGAAACAAGGTTCGCACAAAATAATGCACAGCTCTGTCTATTTAATTAATGTTTTTCCATTTAGACAAGGCATGGAGAAGATACTTTTTATAAAATTTTTATCGCCATTCTTTTTATAAATATCATTTATAGTCCCCCTCAATGCCACTTTCTTTCTCACGTACCGGCTTCTTGTGAACGAGGAAAAATTATCTTTCACAGAATACATTGCTTTTCTCTTCTCGCAGTTGTATAAATCCAATCATATTTTATTGTCAGAAATATTAAACTTGCAGATTTTCTCAAATCGATCTTGTAGATGTGTTGTGTTTCTTGTACGAAACACACGCTTCTTGCAGCAGCAAAGTATCGAAAAAAAATTCCTTACAGCTGATGGCACGCGTGTTACACGATTGATACACAGCTTCATTGTAAACGGCACGCGCTCTCTTCTTTTTCTCAGTCAATAGATTCCACGTTCAATTATTCAATGGTATATCAAAAAGTATATGTGACACTGGAGGCCAATTATCTCATCTGATAATACCAGGTAAACGATTCGTCCACCTCGTGTGTACACGTGCGGCAGATCGAGTTTCAATGGAGAACAATAATACTATTTATTACCGGCATATATCGGTTTACAAATAATGATCGATCAATTCATGATGTCATCACAGTTTTGTATCCTCGCTCCGGAGAGGAATCCTGTCCTCCCCGAAGCGAGGTACGGCCTTGACCAATATTTCGTGGAGCATACTTTATTTTATCGAATTATTTCGCGACCTCTATGTCGGAAACGTGTATTTAGGTCTCTCGCGCGCAATTAATTTGTTAAATTACAAGTAAATTTCCTCTAGAATATCATAAAAGTTAAATAGGCTTAACTTTATCGTATATACACTTGGCGAAAATTTAATTGCAATTTACCATTAGCGTTAGCCCGTTAAAATAATATTTCAGTTCTTCAATAAATAATTCCTTAACAATCTCGCTACTCTTGTTACAGCGAACACGATAGCTTTGTATAAACTAACTCAGCGAGTAAGTTCGCGATTGTCGAGAACTCGCAAAATTCACCGCCGTTCTCACTCTGTACTCCGTAAAGCGAAATCCAAACTTTTTAATTTCGCAACAAAAGTGGCACGAACTCGTTTGTAAGCGGAGCTACAATCGTTCCGCGTTCGAATTGCAACGAGTGCAGTGGCGTGGTGACCGGACAAATCGATGCTGAGGAGCCACGTTGCACCACCCGTTGACCCTACTTTTTCCATTAACGCCGATTTGGCACGATCCTTCCTTTCCAAGGTTTAGTCTCGGCTATATATGAGAAATAATAAGATTCTATACGGAGACCGACCGAGATGGATGACAAGGATGCAGGTTCTCGCGTGGGCGCGGGAAGTGTGGCCTTTCTATACAGCTTCCTCCCTCTCATCTGCCCTCCTATTCGCCCCCTCATCGATTACTTTACTTTCGTTTGCCCACCTATCGTGGTTCCTATGATTTAAGAATACAAGATGTTTCGTTCTCGAGGTGGGTAATCGATGACCAATCAGAAAATTAGCTTAAAATGTTATAAGTCAATATAGAACGCATTTACTGCGCATCCATGGGAATGTTACACTTTTTTTCTTCACATCATGAGTTCTGCATTATTTCGTGAATGGGTTACGCTTGATGAAACTTTATTTACGTTTTTATTGTTAAACATCGTTTCGTTTAATTGTTACTGCAAATTCCTTCCTGTCGACCTTCCCATAAGTTATTCATCTTATTGTGAGCGCGAAAGGAAGTCCCAGGAAGTAACAGATATTTACGGAGTTTTCGTGGACAATGAGATCTTGTGAACCAAATAAATTAAGTGGCTCTACGCGACCCTTTTGGCCTGGCCCTCAATATGTTGATGCAATTCCAACTCCCCTCCCCCCTCCCCCTCACCCCTCTTCTTACTTCGTCTTATTGTTACCTGTGATATTTATGCGACCAGATCTTCTCACGCCTGGCTTTCGTTTTCACGGGACACCCTGAAAAGGTCGCGAGCATGGCGCACCTTCTCGGAACTCTGCCCGTAGTTGTTTT
>Ga0157362_1000381_pt1 | contig 14837 bp, 12 predicted proteins | sample AttlaeALBM3_FD_111480 | JGI IMG/M metagenome (GOLD analysis project Ga0157362, IMG submission 111480) | Fungus gardens microbial communities from leaf cutter ant in Ribeirão Preto, State of São Paulo, Brazil - Atta laevigata ALBM3 | ecosystem: Host-associated > Fungi > Mycelium > Unclassified ... | reverse complement strand
GGCGGGAGAGCTGAATGAAGTGCTCGGGGTTGAGGAACAGCTCGTTCATCCACCCAATCTCGTCAATGGTGATGCCCTTCTTGATCAGGTAGTCCAGGTACTGGAAGGCGTCCTTCGCGCCCATCCCGACGTGGTGCGCACCGAGCAACCGGCGGGAGGCGTTGTCGTAGATGCATTTCTGAAAGCCAGTCAATTCCGGGCGCGTGAACGCATAGAGCATGGTGCCCTCGCTCAACGGCAGGCACAGCTCCTCGTGGCGAATACCCTTCGGCGGCATCTGGATCACGGTGATGTCGCCGTACTGCTCCTTGGCTTCCTCCTCGGACAGCCCGACCCAGCTCACCTCATAGGTGGTGTGCAGGAAATCCGGGTACTCGGAGAAGTCGAACTCGATGTCATCGCCGGAGATGTTGCGGGCCGCGGTCACCCCGCACTTGCGGGCCTTGAACATCTCCATCGGGGAGCCGATCAGGTCCCCGATCGCGTAAACCCCGGGCACGTTGGTCTGCATCCGGCCGTTGACCTTGACGAAACCGCGCTCGTCGACCTCGACGCCGAGCGTGTCCATGTAGTGCCGGCTATCGGGGCGCTCCCCGGTTCCGAGGAAGACGAAGTCGGCCTCAATCACCGTCTCGGTCCCGTCGGCCAGACGCGCCCGCACCGCGGTGGCCCCGTCGTCGCCGAGCACCTCCAGGGTGTCCGCGCCCTCGTGGACGGTGATTCCGCGAAGCATCATGTTGTCCACGACGTAGCGACGGACGTCCTCGTCAACGTGATGCATGCTCGCCGTGCGCATCAACGGACTGCGCGAGACAATGGTTGTCGGGCAGCCCGCAGCCTGGAAGAACGAGCCGTACTCCAGCGCGATCTTCGAACCACCGATGATCACGCACTTCGTGGGTTCGTAGTCGAGCCCGGGGTCGATGAGCGAGGCGAAGTCGAACACCCGGGGCTTGTCCAGCGACAGACCCTCGATGTCCTCCGGGACGTAGGTGCGCGCGCCGGTACCCAGCACGATGTTGTCCGCGGTATAGACCCTCCCGTTGGTCTGGACCGCCAGCTTCCCGTCCGCCTGCCGGGGCAGCACGGTGGCCCGGGAGTTGAGGATGTACTCCATGTCCAGCTGTTCCTTGGACTGCCAGTTCATGAATGCGTGCGCGTTGTTGCGGCCCGCCTTGAACAGGTTGACCATGTCCAGAATCGAGGCGCGCTCCTCGTCGAACTTCGGGAACCAGTAGGTGTCGGAGTTCCAGCGCATGTAGTCCATCTCGCGCGCGGCCTCGGAGAACAGGTGGTGCGGCACGCACGCCTGGTGCGGGCATGACCCGCCGAGGAACGGCCACTTGTCGATCACCAGCTGACGCAGACCCCGCGCCTGCGCGAAGGCCGAACCGAATCGGCCGCCGGCGCCACCGCCGACGTAGATCACGTCGTAGTGGGGGCCCTTGTCGTGGTGAACGTTTTCCAGCGCCTCGTTGACCTCGCCCACCTCCGCACGATGGATGAGGGTCTCCCACTCGGCCATGGTGAACTTGTGCTTGCGAAGGTCCACGGGTCCTCCAAAGTACGGCCCGGCGTGCCGGGATCGGTGGCTCTAGATCGGCACTGTCTGGGCAGCTGGGGTGAAAGCGTCGTAGTAGATGTTTCGGGGCCGCACGCCGCGCTCGATGAGCATTGGCACGGCGGCGGAGATCATGGGGGGTGGGCCGCACAGGTAGACGTCGTGGCCGAGCCGGTCCCACCGCCGCGCGCACGCGTCGGTAACCATGCCGGTCTCACCGGTCCAGTCGACGGGCCATTCGTGCGAGAAAACCGGCACGAACTCGAAGTGGAGCAGGCGCGATCCGGCCTCGGCGATTTCCGCCACCGCGTAGATGTCGGCCGGGGTTCGCGCACCGAAAAGCAGCGTCACGGGCCGGTCGAACCCGGCGGGCAGGCCGCGCAACATCGAAAGCAGCGGCGCCAGCCCCGAGCCGCCCGCGATCATCAAGATCGGCCGGTGCGACAGGCGGATCTTCAGCTGCCCATGGGGACCGAACACGCGAATCGGCGTGCCGGGGGCGGCTCGTTCGCGCAGGAACTCGGAGAACACCCCGTCGGGGTACAACTTGACGATCAGCTCTACGAGCGCCGGCTCGTCGGGTGAGTTGGCCATCGAGAAGGTGCGCAACACGTTCGGCCCCGGCACCTCGACGTTGACGAACTGACCGGCGACGAACGGCATTCCGTCGCCGGCCAGCGTCAACCGGACCCGGGCGATGTCCGCGGTTAGGTATTCGACCGAGGCAACCTGACCCGAATGTTCTCGGGAATCGTCCCCGGCCAGGAATTCCTCCTCGGTCAGCCCGCTCGGCCCGACGTCAATCACGCACGGTGAGACCGGAACGCTGGCGCAGGCCAGGATCACGTCGCTCGCGTGATCCTCACCGGTCAATGCGAATGTCGATCCATGGGTTTCGACGTCCCCGTCGAGCAGGCGGATCTTGCAGGTGCCGCAACCGCCGTGCTTGCAGCCGTACCTGAGCAATCGGCTGTTGCGCAGCGCACCCTCGAGCAGGGTCTCCCCGTTCTCGCAGTCGATGGACTGCGAGAACGGGGAGATTTGTACGCCGAACATTGTCCCTATTCCCTCAGGCTGCCAGCGGGTTCTTGATCTCGTAGCCGATGGCACGGATGTCGTCGATCGTCCAGGGCCGATCCATTTCCAGCAGCGGTTGACCGATCAATGTCCGACCATCCGGACGCAGGTAGCCCAAGTCGACGATTGCGTCGGCGAGATCCCACCCGTGGTAGCGCTCCCAGAACTGCTTGCGGTGCCGGTAGGCCTCCGGCCACGTCCGGAAGATCCACTCGCAGCCCTCGCTGCACACCGCGTAGGGTTTGCCGCCCAGTTCGACGATGCGCACCTCGTTGGCGTCCAACCGTGGCATGACCGTCGGCAGTTGGCAGACCTGGCAAATCGGTGGCAGCCCCGGCAACTCCTGCAGGATCAGCCGACCCATCGCCGGGTCGGCCAACGCCTTGTAGCCCTCCCAGAAACCCTGGTAGGCCGCCGACCAGCCGGGGTAGTTGTTCTCGAACCACTCGAAGTCGGCCGGACCCTGGGCGTCCATCCGCCAGAAGTTCAGCGGCCAGATCGCGGCGAACACCTGCGCGGTTGTGTGGTGCAGCCACGGCACCGCGTTCGCGGCGGCACCCAGCCGGCTGGGCGGCTGCACCCCGAACTCCGAGAGCCGCTCGATGAAGCCGCCGACGAAGTCGTCGACGACCCACTCCTGCCACTGGTCGTGGTAGCTCCACGGCCGGGTTCGGGCGCCGTACTCGGAGGCGAACCCGACCAGCGCATCCAGCGCGCGGTGGCTGTGCCAGAAATGGCGGTTCAGCGACTCGTTGATCAGCGGGATGTTCTCCTCCTCGCCGACCAGCGCCATGATCGAGCCGTATCCGTTGGCCATGTGCCGGGCCTCGTCGGACTGGATCGACAGGAATGTGGTTGCGAAGGCGTTGTCCCCGTTGATCGTCGCAACCTGGGGCGTGGCCACCAGCAGGATGTTGGTGTAGGCCGTCTCGATCACGATGTTCAGGTCGATGATGCAGTCCAGCGGGTCGCCGGTGTTGAAGTGCTGGAACTCGCCGATCGACAGCAGGCCGGAGGGCTGCTGGTAGAGGCCCCGTTGGCCCAGATCCCACCCGGCCGGGTCCGGGGAGTTCTTGACGTAGTAGTGGCGCAACGCCATCTCGAGTTGCGCGTGGCGCACCTCGTCGAGCATCTGCGCCGCATAGCCCTGGCGCAGTTCCTGGTTGTCGATGGCCGAGATGATCATCCCGGCGGCGGCCACCGCCTGGAACTCCGCATTGGTCAGGATCGGCAATACGGGCTTCATCAGCTCGGCGAACCGCGGTTCGATCCGGGTGGCCTCCCGGGTCCGCACGGCGCCGTCGAGGAAGCCGTGGGTGCGATCGTCCTTCTCCGCCTCCATCTTCATGTAGTCGCGGATCAACACCCGGAACGGGTCTTTGCCCTTCTTGGGCACCTTGTACTTGGTCTCGAACTTCGGCCGCCGCTGCACCGAGGTGTGCTCCCAGTCGTAGGACTTGGTCCGCTCGTGCAACGCGGTGAGGCTGGATGGCATGATTCGATAGCCCTTCTGAGGGTCCGTCAGTCCTTGAACCGGGCGGGTTGAATGTCGGCGTAGATGTCCACGCGGCCATCCCCGACCACGATCCGGCCGTAGTAGCTGCTCATGTTGACCAGGAAGATGTCGGTGTCGATGGGGCGTCCGGCGATCTCCGAGAGCTCGGCCATGTCGAAGCTGAGCTGCTCCTCGCGCTCTATCTTGTAGAAGGCGTCGCGAAAATCGATCTTCGCGTCGGGCTGGGTCTCGGCCACGTGCTCGACGGCGGCCTGGGTGTCGCTGGAGTTCATCAGCGAGATACCGACCCGGCGGTTAATGGTTGTGGTCATGCCGCCACCCCCGCTCCGTCCGCGGCGGCGTCGGCGGCGGCCACTGCCCGGGAGAGGGCATTGTTTCGCGCATCCGATTCGATGCCGCAGGCCTCGAAGGCCCCCAGGAAGTTATGTGCCGCCGCGCTGCAGCGGTCCCGCCACCGGCCGACCCAGTCGGCGATCACCACCTGATTCGCCTTGCCGTGTTCGGGGTCCTCGCTCACCAGCTGGACCAGAGCCTGAATCGAGGAGATGTGCCGGGCGGTATCGGCGGCTGCCCCGGCCAGGACTGCCGGGGTGGCTCGATCGCCGAACGCGCCCGCGTGCGACATGAACAGCTCGGTCTTGGCGAGCGAGCCGATCAGCGGTTCGAAAACCAGGGTGCCCGCCACCACGGTCTCGACCCAGTCCTCGCAGGCAATGATCGCCTCGACGGTCTCCCGGATCGGCATCAGCGCGGGATCGGTCATCCAGGCCTCGCGGGCGCCCGCGTCGGAGAACCCGGGGATCTGTTCGCCCAGCACGTCCAGGTGATAGACGATGTCCTGGAGCAGCCGCATCCGGTCCGCCGCCTGGAACACCACCGTGAACTGGATCGTGTCCGACATTGCCTGCCGAACGGCGTAGGCCAGCGACAGGAACAGGCCGTACTCGACGAACGGCCAGGCCGCGTAGTAGCGGCTCAGGATCTGTTGCGCCCACTTCTCCTCGATCGCGGAGCCGGCGCCGCCCGCGAGGACCGGGAGCAGGCGGGCCAGAGCCTGCTGGTCCTGGTTGCGCGTGCTGACGTAGGGCCGTTGCCAGAGCTGGGCGGGATCGCGGTAGTCCCGCCAGTGCGCGGTGCGCACCTCGCTGGCCTCCTCGACCCACGGTGCCCGGCCGTCGTCGAAGCGCAGCGGCCAGTCCACGTGCAGCCACTGATCCGGCCCCGACAGCTGGCCGACGGTGTAGGACTCGTACTCGGTGGGCTTGCGCCGGGCCGGGGTGAACCAGGTGAAACTGCGGTTCCCCTCCAACGCCCCCGCAGATTTGGGCTCGGACGAACTCGATTCGATGGTCGATGTCACGATGCGCCTCCGCGCTCGTACGGGTACTGCGATGCTCAGCGACGCTAGTAACGGCCCCGGGTAGGCTCTTGTGCACACAGAGATGGAGTTCGGGGCCGAATCGGCCCAGCCGTACTCCCGTTCTGGGTAGAAACTGGCGGTGTAAAGGCCCTAGGGATTGGGTGTGACGATTCCCCAGCCCGATCACGGCGCGGTTTGGCCGGCACTCATCGAGCAATTGCTCGGCCGGCGGGCCGCCGCCGGGTCGGCGCTGGGCGCCGCCGTCGAGACCGCCGCGAAGGTCGGACGGGCGACGGCGGTCCAGGTCGTGGAGTGGGTTCGGGCCCGGCCCACCGCGGTGCACATCCGGGGCGAGCCGCCGCCGCTGTCGCACCGGCCCCGACCGGGCGCGCACCGAATCGGCGACCGGCCGGTGGTGGTGGTCCGGCTCGACGATCATCGTGACCTTATTGCCGCGCGGGAACCGGCGGCGGAGTGCTTCTCGGCCGAGGAGGTGGCCGGGGTGCAGGCGGTGGCCGTCCTGCTGGGACGCTCCGCCGACCTGTGGCGGCGGGACGCCGCCGAGACCCTGCACCGCCTGACCCGGGAGATCGTCGGCACGCTGGACCTGGACCGGGTGCTGCTCACGATCGCCAACACCTCGGCCCGGTTGCTGGCCTCGGAGGTGGCCGGCGTATTCCTGGCGCACGGCCCGCCCGAGGCGCGCGAGTTGCGCATGCGCTGCGTGGTCGGGCACCGGACCCCGGAGACCGCCAGGTTGCGGATGCCGGCCGGTCGGGGCATGGCCGGGAAGGTGCTGGAGACCGGCCGCCCGGCCCGAGTCGACGACTATCGCACGGACCGGGAGATCACCAAGGACTTCCTGGGCATCGCGATGGAGGAGGGCACGCAGTCCGGACTGGCCGTGCCGATGCGGGACGCCGCCGGGGTGATCATCGGCGTGTTGGCGGCGTGGCGGATGCGCCCGTCGGTGTACTCCGACGAGGACGAGGCACTGCTTGTCGCCCTGGCCAACCTGGCCGCGATCGGGTTGGTCAACGCGCGGATGTATGAGGACCAGCAGCGGGTCAGTGCAGAGCTCGAGGCGGCCCGACGCGAGCTGGAGGGGCGGCTTCAGGTTTCCGACGAGGCCTTGGAGATCCACCAGCGGTTGACCGCAATCGCGGCGGAGGGGCACGACCTGACCAAGCTCGCCGAGGCGGTGCACGGCCTGGTGAACGGTTCGGTGGTGATCGTCCCGACCGCCGACCGGGTGCCCGCGCAATGGCCGCCGAACACCGAGCCGCCGTGCCGCGAGCACGAGGCGCGGGCGGTCCGGGAGGCGATGGGCCGGGGGGCCGACGGGACCTCACCGATGTGGGTCCGGGTCCAGATCGAAGCGGCCGGCGTTCGCCATGGGGTGCTCTATGCACGGTTGCCGGCTGCGCCGCGCCCGATTGACGTGCTCACGTTGGAACAGTCGGCGACGATCTGCGCGCTGTTGCTCGGCCACGAGGACGCGGTGGCGGCGGCGATTGCGCGGCTGCGCTCGGAATTCGTCTGGGAGCTGCTGGAGGGCCGAAGTCACGTCGACCAGGACGAGTCCACCCGGGCGATGGCCCTCGGGGTGCGGCTGACCTTTCCCGCCCGGATCCTGCTGCTGCGGGCCCGGGGTCTGCGGGCGCTCGGCCGGGCGGAGGGCTGGACGGCCGAGGAGGCCGAGCGGAATCGGGTCTGGCTGGCCGCCAGGGTCGCCTCGACGGTGTCCGAGTTGACCGGCCACGTCGTTCCGGTCGCCCACCGCGACGAGCACGTGGTCGCACTGCTCGGCGCCGCCGACCCCGCGGCCCGCATCGCCGAGGCGGCGCTGCGGCGCTCGCCGTTCCCGTCGGTGTGCGTGCAGGCCGGGATCAGCCGAGCCTCGTCTGACGTGGAGTCACTTCCGCAGGCGTTGCACGAGGCCCGGGTGGCGCTGAGCGCTGTCAACGCCGAGGCGGGCCGAGTTGTCCGCTTCGAGGATCTCGGGGTGCTTCAGTTCCTGATCGCCCCCTCCGACGCCGATGACCTGCACCGCTTCGCGACCGAGGTACTCGGACGACTTCAGGACTACGACCGTCGGCACGCCGGTGAGCTGCTGCCGACGTTGGATCGATACTTCGAGAACGGCTGCAATTCCGCCCGCACGGCCCGTGCCATGCGCGTGCACCCGAAGACGCTCGCCTACCGCCTGCGGCGGATCGCCGAGGTTGGGGGTCTTGACCTGAACGACCGACAGGCCCGCCTGGATGCCGAGCTCGCGCTGCGCATCCTCGGTCCGTCCGGGCGGGCCGCCGAGAACGGTTCCTGACGGCCCACTAGCGGGGCAGCCGGGCCAATTGGCGGGCCCGGGCGACCAGGGCGCCGTCGGCGTCCAGCACGGTTGCCTCCTCGTCGAACCAGCCGTCGCGAATCTCGCCGGCCACGACCTCGACTGCGAGCGGCCCGGGCGCCGGGGCGTGGTGCAGATGGACGGTCATCTGCACGGTGGGTGCCCAACCCCGGTGGCCCAACCGGGCGATCGAGGGCACCAGCACATCGGTGGCAAGCAGCGCGGTCATCAGATCGGGATGCTCGCCGGAACTGAGTCGAACCCACGCGCGCACGACGGCGGCGCCGGGGTCCGGGGCGGGATCCCGCGGTCCGTAGCCGGGTTGATAGCTGACCCGGACCAGGTCGAGCAGTCCCTGAAAGGCCGGATGCGGCGGCAACGGAAGGCACTCGGGCTCCGGCGGCAACGTGAACGGTGGTCGCGCCTGAGTGGATGGCCCGGGTGTCGCACCGAGCAGAACCGAGGCGTGCACCACAGTGCGCTGTTCCTGACGCAGCACGGCGAGGGCGTGCACCGCGGTGCGGCCCGAGTGCAGGGTCTCCACCCGCAGGCGGGCTGGACCGTGCCGGGCCGGGTGCAGAAACGAGGCCGATAGCACGTGCGGCGCCGCCGCGCCGGTGCGTTGGAGGGCGGCACGGCAGAGCAGGCCCATCAGGTACCCGCCGTTGAGGTTGCCGTCGACGCCCCAGGCCCCGTCGAGCTCCACCGCGGATTCGGTGGGGTCGTCGGGTTCCATGACGCCGTCGGTGGCGAACCCTGTCCCGGTCACGAAACGGCATGGTAGGCGCGGTAGGCCCGGCCGGAGGAGCCGCCCTACTCGCCGGTAGGATCGGCGGCCAAACGAGAGGGAGACCGGATTTGACTCTGCGTACCCGTTTCACTGAGACCTTCGGTGTCGAGCACCCCATCGCGTGTGGCGGCATGACCCGCATCGGCAAGGCGGAGTTGATCGCTGCTGTCGCCGAGGCCGGCGCTCTCGGCTGCCTGACCGCGCACAACTCGCCCGACGGTGAGGCGCTGGTCAAGGAGATCGCGCGGGTGCGGGAGATGACCGACAAGCCGTTCGGCGTCAACCTCACGATCCTGCCCGCCCGCAAGCCGCCGCCCTACGCGGAGTACATGCAGGTGTGCGTCGAGGAGGGCATTGCGGTCGTGGAGACCGCCGGTGCCAACCCCGAGCCCTATCTGCCGCTGTTCCACGAGCACGGGATCAAGGTGCTGCACAAGTGCACCAGCGTGCGGCACGCGCTGAAGGCGGAACGCCTGGGCGTGGACGGGGTCAGCATCGACGGCTTCGAGGCGGCCGGCCACCCCGGCGAGGACGACGTGCCCGGGCTGGTGCTCATTCCCGCTGCCGCGGACAAGCTGAAGATCCCCATGATCGCCTCGGGCGGCTTCGCCGATGGGCGCGGGCTGGCGGCCGCGCTCGCACTGGGTGCCGACGGGATCAACATGGGCACCCGGTTCATGTGCACGGTTGAGGCGCCGATTCACCAGAACGTCAAGCAGGCCATCGTCGACGGTGACGAGCTGCAAACAAATCTGATCTTTCGTCAGCTGCGCAATACCGCCCGCACCGCGAAAAACACCGTCAGCGACGAGGTGGTCCGGATTCTCAACGAGGGCGGCACCTTCTCCGATGTCGCGGAGCTGGTGGCCGGGGAACGCGGCGGCATCGTGCTGGCCACCGGCGACATGGAGGCCGGTATCTGGTGGGCCGGTCAGAGCCGCGGGCTTATGCACGACATCCCGACCGTGGCCGAGCTGGTGGCCAGGGTCGTCGTGGAGGCGGAAGCGACGCTGGGCAGACTGGCCGGGCTCAGCCGATAGTCGACCGCGACGCCCGGGGTTAGGGTGCAACCGTTGCGCGGTGCGACGGGAGGCGGCTGCGGGCCGATGACCGCGATCCTCAAGCAGAAGGTCGTCGCCGCGGTCGACCGACTGGCGCCGCTGCTGATCGACGTGGCGCACCAGATTCACGCCAACCCGGAACTCGGCCACGAGGAGGAATTCGCACACGGGTTGCTGACCAAGGTGTTGGCGGAGGCCGGACTTGCCGTCCAGCGCTCGGCCCACGACCTGGCGACCGCGTTCGCGGCGCGCGCCGGATCTGACGGACCGTTGATTGCGGTGCTGTGCGAGTACGACGCGCTGCCGGAGATCGGTCACGCCTGCGGACACAACGTGATCGCGGCCGCGGGCCTCGGGGCCGGGCTGGCCGCGGCGGGTGTCGCCGCCGAGGCGGGCGGACGGCTGCTGGTGCTGGGCACCCCCAGCGAGGAACGTGCTCCGTGCGGCAAGGTGCTGCTCGGCGAGCGCGGCGCCTTCGACGGCGTCGCCGCCGCGCTGATCGTGCACCCCGCCAGGAACGATCTGCGCTCCATCAATGCACTGGCGGCCGGGCTCTGGCGGGTCGAGTACTTCGGCCACCCCGCCCACGTCGCCTCCGCGCCCGAGCTGGGCCGCAACGCGCTGGATGCCGCCGTGTTCGGCTACACCGCGATCGCCGCGCTCCGCCAGTACATCGGTCGGTCCGAGCGCATCGGCGGCTACTTCCCCGAGGCCGGCACGGCGACCAACGTCGTGCCGCATCACACCGTGGCCCAATGGGCAATACGTTCGGAAACCGTGGCCGGGCTGGAGCGGCTCGTCCCACGAGTGATGGCCTGCCTGGAGGCCGGCGCCGCGGCGGCAGGCTGCCGAGTCGAGATCACCGAACAGGCCCGGATTGAGGACGTCCGCACCAACCCGGTCCTGATCGAGCGTTACGTCGCCAACATGACCGCGCTCGGCCGCCCGGTGCACGACCCCGCGATGGTGGGCGGCCTGATCGCGTCCACCGACATGGGACGGGTCAGCTACCTCGTGCCGTCGATTCACCCGATGATCAAGATCGCTCCCGGCACGCCGATCCACGACCCGGAGTTCGCCGTCCATGCCTGCTCGGCGGCCGCCGACGCCGCGGTGCTCGACGCCGCGAAGGCAATGGCGATGACCGTCGTCGACCTGTGGACCGAGCCGGGATTGTTGGAGGCAGTCACGGCGAGTTTCCGGGCCGGGACAGAGAACTGACGGTGCCGCAGATATCTTCGGGCCCGGTTGTCCGATCTGCGGCGATCGACGACATCGTGGTGGTCGGCGAGCTGATCCGAGCCGTGGCCGAGTTCGAGAAGTTGCTCGACCAGGTCAAGTGGAGTCTCGACGAGCTCCGTGATTCGCTGTTCGGGCCGGATGCGATCCCACGGGTGCTGCTCGCCGAGCTTGACGGCGAGCCCGCCGGGCTGGCGATCTGGTTTCCGACTTATTCGACATTCCTGGCCCGGCCCGGCATTTGGCTCGAGGACCTGTTCGTTCCGCCACGTTTCCGCGGCCGCGGGGTAGCCCGGGCCCTGCTCCAACATCTATTTGCGCTGGCCGATGGCGGCCGCGTGGAATGGGCGGTGCTGGACTGGAACGTCGACGCGATCGCGTTCTACGAATCCACTGGGGCCCGCGCGGTCACCGGGTGGACGACCTACCGGCGGGATCCATAACCGGGTAGTACTACCAGATCAAAACGGCGCCGGATCGTCGGCCTGCTCCCAGCGTTCGACCGGGTGCTCGTGGCCGTCGGTGGTGGGTGGTCGCGTGCGATACGTGCGGCCCGCGGGCGAGGTGAAATCCAGGACGCCGGCCGTGTTCTGTTCGCAGCTCCAGCCGGGTAGCTGCTTGATCCGATGGTGTTTTCGGCAGAGCAGGGCGAGGTTGGATCTGACGGTGCGTCCGCCGGCGTCGAAGGGGATGGTGTGGTCGATGTCGGCGCGGTGGGCGGGTTGGCGGCAGCCCGGCCATCTGCAGTGCTGATCCCTGGCCCTGATGTATTCGGCCAGCCGGTGGCCGGGGCGGTATCGGTGGCCGCCCAGGTCGAGGACGGCGGCGGTCACCGATTCGGCGGACGTGCTGTCGGCGGGGATGAGCACGCGTATTTCGTAGCGGATGCGGTCTGCCGCGCCGAGAGGCCGGCAGATCAGATCGTGCAGAGCGTCGGCGCGGAGCTGGTCGATGTTGCGCTCGTCGGCCGGGTCGGTGGCGGAATGGGCGAACGCATCGATGACGCCGAACATTTCGGCGGCCTTTTCCGCGGGCAGCTTGGCCGTCAGTTGGGCCATGCCATCGGGCAGATCCCACAGTTGTACCCAGCGATCGCTGCGAACGGCCAATCGCCGGGTTGCGACGGCCTCGGCATCGAATTTCTCCACCAATCGGCGAACCGCGCGGCGCAGATTGCCCGGGGTCAGCCCGGCGGCGATGGGCAGGATTTCGGCTTGCACGCAGGTCAGCTGCTCGTGTGGAAGGTTCAGGGTTTCGTGCAGGATCGCGCGCGCCTTGGGCAGGGTGATCCGCCCGGCCCGCAGCGCGGCCACAACCTCCGGGAGGCGCTCGACCAGATCGATGGCCTCCCCGACTCGGGAGTCGCTGGTGCGCGGGGCGATGCCCAGGGCCAGGGCAATCTCGGCGTAGGCGGAGTCGCGGGCGTGGGTGGGGTAGTCGCGCAGCAGTTCGGGGTGTTCATGGGCACCGGCGTAGTCGTGCACGAAGCCGGCGATCACGGCGACTTGTTCGCCCTGCAGCCGGGCGATCTCGGACTCCAGCAACGCGATGCGGGCCAAGTCGACCCGCTCGTGGAACACCAACGGCTCGCACCGTACCGGAGCGGCGAAATCATCGTCCGAGTCGTCCTCGGCCGCCCCGGGGTCGTCGTCGGCGGCCTCGAGCGCGAACCAGGCGATGAATTCCGCATCGCTGAACAGCGAGATCGGAGAGGCGTGCACTCAGTAATTGTCTCGCTGTGTTCGCATCTCTGCAAGGGAAATCGTCAGTTCTGACGGATATTCAGTTGCGCTGGACTAAACCGATCGCCCCGGGACGCGGAAGTGTTTGCCCAACGTTTCGGTCTGATTCTGGTAGTTCGAGCCGATGCCCTGACCGTAGAGCTGGGTTGGTTCGGCCAGCATGCGCTCGAAGGTGAGCTTGCAGACCCGTTGCCGGTGCTCGATCATGAACGGCACGTCGTGGGCTCGCACCTCGAGGGCCGCAGTGGAACCCCGTAGGACATCTGACGGGTCGTAGCCGAATCCGGGGTCGAAGAAGCCCGCGTAGTGGGTGCGCAGCTCCCCGCTGGTCGGGTCGTACGCGGTCATCTCCGCGGCCAGACCCGGTGGTACCCGAACTGCCTCGTGCGACATCAGCAGGTAGAAGTCCTTCGGGGTGAGGATCAGCCGGTCGCGGTCGCCGTGCCGGACCGGTTCCCAGTAGGCCTCCGGCTCGGCCTCGCCCACCCGGGTCAGGTCCAGCAGCGGCGCGCTGTGCCTGGCCCGGTAGCCGACCCGCCCGTCGGGGCGCCCCCGCAGATCCAGGCCGAGGAACAAACCGTCGGCCAACGCCAACTGCCCGGCGGGCACCGGGGCGCCGTCGGAGAACAGGATTGGATCGCGGGCGTGGAACTCCCGGATCTCGTCGTCGGACAGTTCCGCCCGCCCCACCGAGAGCCGCAACTGATTCAGCGACAGATCCTCCCGCACCCGCACCGGGAACGACAGCGGCACGACCTCCAGGTACAGCCCGCCCGCGTAGCCGGCCGCGATCTCGTCGAACCGCGAGGAGAAGTCCGTGATGACCCGGGTGAACACGTCCACGCGACCGGTCGAACTTTTCGGGTTGGCCTTGCCGCGCATGTTCGCGGGCAGGCTCAAGCGCTCCTTCAACGGGATTAGGTACGGCCGCCCGGTTTCCAGGACCGCCCCGCCGCGGTGCAGATCCAGTTCATCGACGATGAAGTCCTTCATCCGCGGCTCGACGGCCTGCCCGGCGGGCAGGAAGCTGCACTGGATCCGGTAGGCGAGCTCGCCCAGCCGCAGGTCGAGGCTCGCCGGCTGGATGTTGGCCCGCGGGATCGTGAAGCCGCCCGCGTCGATGACCCCCGCGGCGATCGCCTGAGCCAGCAGCTGATTGGGGAGCACCCCGTCGCCGGGCGGCAGATCCAAGTCCGGCTCCGGAAGCATGCTCGATCCTAGGGGTCCGGGTCCTAGACCTCTCGGCCGCAGAAGGCCATCAGCTCGGTGACCACGTCGGCGCCCGGCGGCGGGGTCACCGCCGGCTTGAACAGGCCCGGCGCGCGAAGCATTGCGTCCATCGGGCGCAGAGCCTCCAGCGCGTGCGAGGCGGCGTCCGCGTCGATCTTCTCGTCGCCGCCGGTGGCCCGGGCCACATCCCAGGTGTGGATGAGTATGTCCATGCACTGGAGCCGGCCGACGAACGCCTCGTACGGCATCGCCCCGAACGGCGTGTCCACCGGTGCCGACGCCCGGTCGGGGTCGGCGAGGGCGGCCTCGACGTCAGCCCGAGCCCTGGCCCAGTCCGCCGGCACGTCGGTGAGGGGTGCCGGCACGTGTTCCCTTCCGGCGAGCCGGTCCAGCCCGGCCCGGGCCCCGCCGATCACGTGCGCCATCACCTCGCGCGCGGTCCAATCGTCGCAGGGGGATGGGTTGTCCCAGGCGGCGGCGGGCGCGGCGGTCACCCGGGCGGTCAGGCCGTCGGCGATGTGGCGGTAGCGATCCAGGGTGTCGGACATGGGTGCTCCTCGGTGCGATCCTCGGCGGAAACGATCGGCGATCAGCACGCTACGTGGTCACACCCCCGCCGGCGCCGAGGGGGTTGGGTCCCATCGCGGGTTGCCCGAACGGGTGAATCCCCCTGCGCTCGGCGTGGCGTCGACGATCCGGGGGGGCCGGCTGCGGTGCACTGGCGTCGGACGGCTCGATTTCCACGGGGGTGGGCTCGTGTTTCTGGTGGCGGGACTGCTGACAGGTCTGCTCGCGACGGCCGGGGTGATGACGCCGGCGGCGCCCGTTTCGCGGATCGAGCCGATGCGGCACCACGCGCCACACATGCAGCATCGTTTGTGCCACGGGTACAAGTCGTGCCGATCGCACGGCTT
>Ga0157362_1000380_pt1 | contig 14843 bp, 15 predicted proteins | sample AttlaeALBM3_FD_111480 | JGI IMG/M metagenome (GOLD analysis project Ga0157362, IMG submission 111480) | Fungus gardens microbial communities from leaf cutter ant in Ribeirão Preto, State of São Paulo, Brazil - Atta laevigata ALBM3 | ecosystem: Host-associated > Fungi > Mycelium > Unclassified ... | reverse complement strand
TCCTTGGCCAGATCATGCAGCTCATCCGCCATGAAAAGCGCCGCCATGACGAGCGTCCATGACTCGCCACCCTGGGTGCCAAGCCCGCGCACACGATCGATACGCCGCTCAACCTGCCTGGCTAGCTCCTGAAGATAGCGCTCCTCGCCATCCTTGCAGCCAATTGTATAGGAATAGCCGTTAAGTCGAATGGAAACCTGTGCCATGATCAGACAGCCTCCTCATCAGCCAGATACTCGATCATGTCCCGTACCCGCAGCCGAAGCGCTTCGATATTGGCCGCTAGAGGCTGCCAGTCCATCGGCTCGGGCGCGTTCGCCTGCGGATGATGCAGAGCATAGGCGATGCGATCGAGCGCCTGCTCGATCCGGTCCTCAGGTCTTGCCTGTCCTGTGCCGCTATCGGTCTGATCCGTCAAAATGGCCTCATCATCCACACCGGGTTTCCGCTTGTGCTAGAGAAGCTCTCATAATGTCACAAGGTCAAGCATGAAGCCGGTGCAACACCTTCCCCGTAGGATTGTCGCTCTCTCGGATGACTCGCTCCTCCCACTCCTAAGCCAGTCGGGTTTCAGCGTCCCCTATGCAGTCATATCCGGTGAGGGGCTTGGGCCCATCATGGGGTTTTCGTGGTGGTGCGCCCTGACCGAAGGCCTTACCGTACCCACGATTTTCGATGCTGGTTACGCCGCCTCACTCGCAGCCTGCGCCCTGCGGGAGGGTCAGAAATGGGTGATATGCACGGCAGATGCCCCCTCTATCGAGACCGTGCGCGATATTGCACGTCAGTGCGGTGGCCATATTTTGACAACACGCCCCGCTGCGCTCGCTCTTGGCAGGCCGCCTTATAACGCTTACCGGATTGGACAGCTTCACCAATATCTCGCGCCAGAGTCCTGAGCGCCCTATCGGACGGATTGCCACCATGCTGCCTTGCGAACTCTATCTGGTCACAATGCCGGATTTCGACCCGTCACGTGAGCTGGCCGATCTGGCGAAAGTGCTTGAACGCTGGACCCCCGCCGCCCTCCGTCTGTCCACAACCGATGAGACCCGTGCCAGAAGCTGTGTGCATGCCATTCGCGAGACCGTGCAGGCCAGCGGCACGGCCCTGATCCTGACCGACCTTCCGGCTCTAGCGCATGAGCTGGGTTGCGACGGCGTGCACCTCACCAGCAGCCCGGCCCAATGCCTGACTGCCCGTGAAGAACTGGGGCGCGACCTGCAACTTGGCGTCTATTGTGGCACAAGCCGTGACGAGGCCATGAGCGCAGGCGAACTGGGCGCTGACTATATCGCCATAGCCCCCAATGCGCCTGATCTGGCCGCATGGTGGTCACAGATGATGGAGTTGCCGGTCATCGCCGAGGACATCGAAACAAAGGAACAGGCAATCGCCATGTTCAAGGCCAATGTCGATTTTCTCGCCGTCCCCCTCAGCTTCGTCGATGCCGACGAAGCCGGGGCAAGACTGAGCGATATCGTCAGCCGCGCGGCGGAAGAATATCCTGGGTGATATAAAGCGTCCCGTTGGATTGCGGGGCGCCATTAAGCCAGATTCTGGCGACACGACCGGTCATATTCACCAGCGTGAATTGCCCGCTCGACGCGTCGCGCTGCACGGTGAGCGCATCTCCGCCAAGTGTCTTCAGCGCGATGCGGTCACTCTTCAGACGTGTCATCGTGGCATTCAGTCTGGCTGGTGACCAGTTGCCCCGTACGATCGTGTAACCAAGTATCTGTCGCAGGGTCGTCGCGTTTTGCGGGTTCATCAACCCACCCGGCACCTGCGCTGCATAGCGTTCAAAGGGCTCGTTGGGGATGGCGAACACCGTAAAGGGACCGTTCCGGCCTAATCGGGCGAACATGGCCGATTGACGCAGGGCCTTGCGATAATCAGCCAGTTCCAGAGACGCCGATATGTTGTCCAGCAGCGGCCTGTCGCTGAACGAGAAAGTCGGGGGTTCCTGATAGGCAACCGGGCTTGACGTCTCGCTCTTGGTCGAGGCGTGGTACATGTGACTGCTACTCACAGCCGGCATCTGCACAGCGGAGAGTGAACCCTTGATATACAGAGGGTCCTGGGCAGCCCTGCTCTCGCACCCGGCCAGAGCAAGAGCCACCACTGCCGCGCCCAACACTCGTGTTCTTATTGTTCTTGTTCTAGTCGGCAACATAAGGCTCAGCATCCATCTCCACGCATGGTCCAGCCGACCACACGACTATTGGTCAGCTCGAAAGTCGTCTGACAGGTCGTATTGTAATAGCTGGGCGGGAAGCCGCCAAAGCCACCGCCAAAGCCGCCATAACCACCCCAGCCGCCGCCCCAGCCGCCATAGCCGCCCCACGGGCCGCCACCCCAGCCCCAACCCCAGCCACCAGTGCCCGGCGAGTAGTTGGTCTCGTTGTCGATATAGGCGAGGAAGTCATGACCGCTGGCCTGATAGGTGCGCGTGGGCACGCCGAAAGTCCGCAACACATCCACATCGCTCTTGCCGATCATGGAATCCAGCACCTTGCGTTGCTGAACGGTCGGAACATCGCATGCCGACAGGGTCAGCAGCGCAGCAAACGACAGAAAAACTGTTTTCTTCATCATCCTGATACCCTTTCCGAAGCTGAAGCCGCCTGCCGGATCAGTTCGAAGCTGGCGCCACTGTAGGCCATGAGAACGATTTTGCCCCTCAAAAAGGTGCATTGCTATCATAAGGTTTAAGAAAACCACACAATGTCACACAAGCGCGGCGCGCCGGTTGCCAGCATCACAAGCCGGTCAAACCCCAACGCAATCCCACTGCACGGCGGAAGATCCGCCAGATCAGCCAGAAAAGCCTCGTCGAGCGGCCAGTCCTGATCCGGCGTCAGAGCGATCCGCCGCTCCCTGTCCGCCACAAAGCGCGTTCGCTGTTCCGCCGGATCGGTCAGTTCCTCGAAGGCATTGGCCAACTCGATTCCTGCGGCATAGAGCTCAAAACGCAGCGCCACACGCGGATCTTCCGGGTCACGTCGCGAAAGCGCTGCCTGCGCCGCAGGCCAATGCGTCAGGAAAGTCGGTCGATCACGCCCGATATGCGGCTCGATACGTTCCAGCAGCAACCGGAAGAAAAGATCCTCCCATGTCTCGCCGACGCGCAAGACCGTGCCGGCCTCCTGCGCCAGACGGGCAGCGTCGTTGCCAATACTCAGCAGATCGACCCCGACATAGCGCCTGAACGCCTCGGCCATCGTCAGTCGCTCGAAAGGCGCGTCAATTCTGATCGTGGTATCGCCGCAGGTCAGGGTGGGCGGCAATAAATGCTGCAACAGCGCCTCGGTTTCATCCATCAGGGCGCTGAGCCCCGCCCCGGGCCTGTACCATTCCAGCATGGTGAATTCAGGCGCATGCAAGGCACTCTGCTCGCCATTGCGCCAGACACGCGCGAGCTGAAAAACCGCGAGCCCGGTAGCCGCCACAATGCGCTTCATCGCAAATTCGGGACTGGTGTGCAGGTAGCGCGGCTCTTTCGTGCCATCGGGTCGCTCGAGCTCGGTCCGGAAGCAGCGCAGATGCACCTCCTCACCCGGCACAGGCACCGCGCATGGCGTCTCCACCTCCAGATAATTGCGGGCGTCGAAAAAGGCACGCACACCACGTTGCAGCAGGGCACGACGCTGCAAAAGCGGCAGCCTGTCTGAAATTGCGTTTCGTCCCGCCATGATATGCGCTCTCCGGTTGCGAAAACAGTTGTGCCTGAAGTACAGCCCCCTGATGCCAGAAAAGGTCAATCCCCCCGCCGAACCGCGCCACGCCGGGCCACGGCCTGTCGTGCGCACGCCATCGCAGCTGATTGCGCTTGGACTCGTTCCGCCGGATCAGGCTTCGGCGCTTGAGGCTCTCTCCAGCCAGTTCGCCACAGCCATCCCACCGGCCTTTCTGGATCTGATCAACCATCCGGATGATCCGATCGGGCGGCAGGTTGTCCCGACCCCTGCCGAACTTCAGACCGCCCCATGGGAATTGCATGACCCGATTGGCGATGACGCCCTTTCTCCCGTGCCGGGTATCGTTCATCGCTATGCCGATCGCGCGCTGCTCAAGCCTTTGCTGGTCTGCCCGCTCTATTGCCGGTTCTGCTTCAGACGCGAGCATGTGGGGCCGGACGGTGGACTCCTCTCAGACGAGGCCCTGAATACGGCACTGGACTGGATTGCCGATCACCCCGCCATCAGTGAGATCATCCTGACGGGTGGGGACCCACTCATGCTGAGCCCGCGTCGACTGCGCCATATCATCGAGGCGCTGTCGGCCATGCCCCATATCCAGACCATCCGCATCCATAGCCGTGTGCCTGTGGCCGACCCCGCACGGATTACATCGGCCATGCTGGATGCACTCGAAACCGATCGCGCCCTGTGGATCGTGCTCCATGCCAACCATGCAAGCGAAATGACGGTTCAGGCTCGCGCCGCCATACGGCAGATCCAGAGTCGCGCCATACCGGTGCTTAGCCAGTCGGTCCTGCTACGCGGTGTCAATGACACCGAGGAAGCGCTGGAGGCCCTGCTTCGTGCGTTCGTTACCGCCCGCATCAAGCCCTATTACCTGCATCAGCTCGACCCCGCCCCCGGCACATCGCATTTCCATGTGCCGATTGATGAGGGACGTGCCCTGCTGGCCCGCCTGCGCGGCCGTGTGACAGGCCTTGCCTGGCCAACCTACGTGCTCGATATCCCGGGCGGTGCGGGCAAGGTGCCGCTGGGGCCGGATTATTACCACCCCGAGACGCAGCCGGGCGCCGTGCAGGACCCGGCGGGCAACACGCACATGCTGCCCGCTATCCCGTCAGAGCGGGGATGAACCGGAGAACATCTCGCCTATCAGCCCCTTGAGCACCCGCATTGTGAGACGACGAAGTGCGGGAGAGACACGATAGGGCTGCGTCTCGGGATCGGCCATGCGGGTGATCGTTTCACGCATCGAGGCTGGCAGGGTCGGAAACGGGTCGACCCCTGTCACCCTGATCAGCGTCGCAACAGGAACCTGTGTGCAGGATGGCGAGAGAGTGTTCTTGCACACATAAACCGTCACCACTTGGCGGGACGGCAGATAGACCGCCTTCCATGTCGAGGTCGGCACGGGCAGTTCACCGGGTCCGATATGGGCAGGGGCCTGCGTACGATAGGCTGGCCCCGTCACGACATAGGCCTCGCCCTCTGAAAGCACGAGCTCGCGCACCCGCTTCTCGACCCCGGCCCAGAGGCCTCGATTGAGGTCAGGTGTCTGCGGCACCATGTTCGCGAGCGAGAATGTCTCCTGCTGTGACGCCCGGCTGGGGGCATCTCCGCTCGGCATCATGTGCCCGCGGTCGAACCCGGACCGCTGGTAATCGGCCAGACGGGCCCTGTCCGCCTCTGGCTGGCGTGTTTCCTCGTGGAACTTGCCCTCGCGCAATTGATGCTGGGCATGGCGTATCTCATCACGCGTAAGATGCTCTGCCACCCAGACAGGCTCATGCGTGACCCCGGACACGAGAACAGCGAAATCCGTGTTGCACAGGAACGTATTGCGCGTTGTGGGGGCGGGTGCCGTCAGGGTCGGCGCAATTCCACCGGAGAAATCCGCCGCACATGCAACCATACCGGGCGTCTGTTGAACCGATACCGGTGCCTCAGCATAGGCACACGAGAGCCCCGCAAAGCCCGAGGCGCCGGAACCGCCCCAGAAAACAAGACCCAGCCCGGAGAGGGCAAACACGTAAGAAGATCGAAACCGCATGGCTGCGCTCTAGCTGTCACTTTGCAAATGCACAACCAGATCACCGCCATCCTCTTCAGGGTGGCATCCCGGAGGGCAGACCATGCATCTTGCTTGCTCTTGAGCGCCCGCTTCGTTAGAACCCCGCCTTTCACGGCGGCACAGACCCGTCGTATCCACATCACGATTCCCGGGATCTTTCTTCCATGAAGCAGCAGGCAAACCTGATTCGCGCCGGACAGGTTATTGAGCATGACGGTCGTCGCTGGACGGTTCTCAAGCAGCAGATCATCACGCCGGGCAAGGGTGGCGCCTTCATCCAGGTCGAAATGCGCGACCTGAACACAGGCAACAAGACCAATGAGCGCTGGCGCACCGCCGACACCGTCGAGCGCCTGATGACGGAAGACAAGGACTACACCTATTCCTACACGGATGGTGACAACATCGTCCTGATGGACCCGGAAACCTTCGAGCAGGTAATGCTGCACAAGGACATCTTCGGCGACCAGCTGCCCTTCCTGCAGGACAACATGGAACTGAACGTGAAGCTGGTTGAAGGCGACCCGGTTGGCGTTTCCCTGCCGCCGCACGTCACGCTCGAAATCACCGAGGCCGATCCTGTGGTCAAGGGCCAGACGGCCAGCTCGTCCTACAAGCCCGCCATGCTGTCCAATGGCGTCAAGACCATGGTACCGCCCTTCATCGAAGCCGGTGAGCGCGTGGTTGTCCGCACGGACGACGCCTCCTACGTCGAACGCGCCAAGGCCTGATCACCTTCTGAAACGGGGGCGCAGCCACGCTGTACCCCCGCGAGGCAAGGCCCGGCTGCGGGCTTTTCCTCAATACGACTACCCTGCTCTTTCACAGTTTCTCATCAGGATTATTGCCATGCGTCTCTCGCCGCATATGACCGTCATGCAGAATGCTGCGCAAAAAGCAGCAAAGCGCCTCCTTCGCGATTTCGCCGAAGTCGAGCAGCTTCAGGTCAGCATCAAGGGCCCCGGTGACTTCGTCTCGCAGGCCGATCTGCGTGCCGAGCAGACAATCCGTGAGGAACTCGCCCGCGCTCGCCCCGGCTACGCCTTCCTGATGGAAGAGAGCGGCAATTCCGGTGGTGAGAACTGGACATGGCGCTGGATCGTCGATCCGCTCGATGGCACATCGAACTTCCTGCATGGTATTCCGCAATGGGCCATTTCCATCGCCCTGCAGCGTCGCCACCCCGATGGCTCGACTGAAATTGCCGCTGCCATGGTCTATAATCCTGCCGCTAATGAAATGTTCTGGGCAGAGAAGGGCGTTGGTGCCTTCCTGAACGAGCGTCGTATTCGCGTCTCGGCACGTCGTGACCTGTCCGAATCGCTCATTGCTACCGGCATCCCCTTCGCCAAGACACCGGCCGATCACCGTCTGCCGTTCGGTCGCACACTGGCGGCACTTATGCCCCATGTCGCAGGTTTCCGTCGCTTCGGTGCCGCAGCGCTCGACCTCGCCTGGGTTGCTGCCGGTCGTTACGAAGCCTTCTGGGAAATCGGCCTCAAGCCCTGGGATTGCGCGGCCGGTCTGCTGATCGTGCGCGAGGCTGGCGGCTACGTGACCGATCCGGAAGGTCTGGAAATCACCGATCTCGACAATGACGTAACGCTGGTCGCCGGTAACGGCCACCTGCATGGGCCGATCCGCAAGATCGTGCTCGACGCCCTGACCCGCAAGGCCTGAGATCCCAACCTGCCCCCGCTCCGGCGCGGGCAGGATACGAAAACCGGTCATTCCGCAAATAAAACCGGATAGCGTTGGAACCATCGGGATAACGAGATCTCATTCCCCATTGCTAGCGCGGGGGGAGCGCGATTAGGATCACCCGGTCATGAAACGGCCGATCCTCCTCTCCCTCCTGTTTTCGGCCGGTCTTCCGGCTGCCCTGCTGACCTCGATGCCTGTACAGGCGCAGGTCACCTCCAATGATGATGCCATCCCCGCGGCCAGGCCGGCGGCGAAATCAGCACCTCAGAAGAGCTCCCAGAAAGCCTCCAAAGGTAAAGCCGAGAAGGCAGGCCACAAGGGCGGGCATAAAGCGGATACAAGCTCCGCCACCAAGGGTAAATCTGCCCCGTCCCATCCGGCTACGTCCTCTGCCACCAGCCCGGCACCCAACAGCAATCTGCCCGGCAAGAGTGCACCGGCCGCAACACCCCGCGCCCCTGCAGTACAGCGCGTCGGCGCACCACCGGACGTTCCCGCCCAGCCCCCGCGCCCCGTTGTCATCCCGCCACCGGGCGTGACCGTACCGACTCACCCCCCTGTCCCGCCGGAGGAGGTCAAGCCCGACCCGGCATCGAAGGGCAAGGTCGAGAAGCAGGCAAACGGCCTGCGTGTGCTGTTCGATACCAATAGCAGTGGCATGAGTCAGGCCATGATCGATGCCGTGCGCGATGAAGCCAGGGTGTTGGCAGGCAAGCCCAGCCTGCGTGTCACGCTCTGGGCCTCGGCCAGCGGCACAAATGAGGATCTTTCCACCCCCCGCCGTATTGCGCTTGCCCGCGCACTGGTCGTGCGCTCCATTCTGATACGCGAAGGCGTGGCTACTACGCGCATCTATCCGCGTGCCACCGGTCTGGCTAAGCCCGGCACGGCACCGGCAGACCGTCTCGACATCATCGCCGAGGGTGCCGTACCGGCCCCGATTTCTGAAGCCCAGTTCGGAACCGCATCGAGGACCCCCACGCCATGACCCGCCCCACCCTTTACCTCCTGCGCATGGGGATCTTTCTGGTCCTCGTCGCAGCCGTAGCCGCCCTGCTCAGCAAGACGCTCTATGCCGCCTTCTTTGCCAATCCGGCGCTGGATGGGCTGATTCTCGGTGTGCTGGTCATTGGCATCCTGTGGAATCTGCGCACGGTGCTGCGTCTGATGCCCGAGGTGAAGTGGGTCGATCAGCTGCGTGTGAACCGCACCGGCCTCGCCCAGCCCCAGCCCCCTCGCCTGCTTGGGGCGCTGGCGCGTAATCTCGCGGCCCGCACGGCGACAGGTCGGCTAAGCCTGTCGCACCAGTCGGCTCAGGCCACGCTCGACAGTCTTTCGGGCCGCCTTGACGAATCCCGCGATATCTCGCGCTACATGACCAGCCTGCTCATCTACCTAGGCCTGCTTGGCACGTTTTACGGCCTGCTGCTCACGGTCAGCTCCATTGCCGGGGTGATTGGCAGCATGAGCGTGGGTGATGGCAATCTCGACGCCATGTTCGGCCAACTCAAAACCGGCCTCGCCGAACCGCTCAAAGGCATGTCCACCGCCTTCTCGGGCTCGATGTTCGGTCTTGCCGGAGCGCTCATCCTGGGCTTCCTCGATCTCAATGCCGGTCAGGCCCAGAACCGGTTCTTCAATGAAGTCGAGGAATGGCTGGTTGGTATCACCAAGCAGGGCGGCACCCTGATCGAAGGGGGCGATGCCTCCGTGCCCGCCTATGTGCAGGCCTTGCTGGAACAGACCGCCGAGAATCTCGAAACCCTGCAGAATGTTGTCTCGCGCAGCGAAGAGAGCCGCATGCAGCAGCTTCAGGTCATGGACGGGCTGCAGGAGCGCCTCAAGGCCATGACGGACCTGCTCCAGTCGAACCAGAAGATGATGAACCGTGTCGCGGAAGGGCAGGCTCTCCTTGGTCCGTTCCTCAAGCATGTCGGCGAGGCAGCGACACCCGGCACGGCAGCCTTCAACGACGCCAGGGACAGTCGCGAGCAGTTCAGCCGAATCGAGGGCCATATCGTACGCCTGATCGACGAGCTGCATAGCGGCCGTGCCCAGATGGCTGGCGAGATCCGCAATGATCTGCGCGTTCTGGCGCGCACCATCGCCGCCACCAGCCCCGGCGGATCAACGGTCGTCCCCCCTTCGGCGCAATAAGGCGAGGCGGTACTCATGGCACGACGCTCAAGACGCAGCTCCCACGGCGGAGAACTCAATGCCTGGCCCGGCTATGTGGACGCCCTCTCCACGCTGCTCATGGTGGTCACCTTCGTTTTGCTGGTTTTTGTGCTGGGCCAGCAATTCCTGTCCGTGGCCCTGAGCAAACGCACCCACTCGCTCGATGCCCTGCGCCAGCAACTTGCTGCCCTGCAGCAGACATTGTCGATGACAGAGGCCAAGAACACGCAGCTCAGCTCGATGGTGGCGAGCCTCACGACCGATCGCGACAGTGCCAAGCGTCAGGCTGATGTGCTCACACAGCAGCTTGCCACGCTGAATGGCACCATTGCTGAAAAGGAGCAGGCGCTCGCCGCTGCCGGTCAGGCCACGCAATCCGATCAGGCCACCATTGCCGAACTCAAATCACAGCTCGAACAGCTCAACCAGCAATTGCTCGCCATTGGCCAGGCGCTGGATATCGCCAAGAAAGATGTCACGGCACGCGACCAGCAGATCACGGATCTGGGCAACAAGCTCAACGTGGCGCTGGCCGACAAGGTCAATCAGCTCAAGCGCTACCGCTCGGAGTTTTTCGGTCGCCTTCGGGACGTCCTGAAAAACCAGAAAGGCGTCGAGATCGTTGGTGACCGTTTTGTTTTCCAGAGCTCCATTCTCTTTCCTCAGGGTAGCGCCGATCTGACGCCAGAGGGTGAAAAGGAAATTGCTGCGCTGGCCCATACCTTCAAGCAGGTCTCAAGCCAGATCCCGGCCGATATTCCCTGGATTCTGCGCGTCGATGGCCATGCCGACAAGCAGCCCATTCATACCGCCTTCCCCAGCAACTGGGAGCTGTCGAGCGCACGTGCAATTACCGTGGTCAAGGTGCTCATCCGCGAGGGCGTGGACCCGCATCATCTCGCAGCGACCGGCTTTTCGGATTACCAGCCACTCGATCAAGGCAATACGGCAGCCGCCTATACCCGTAACCGCCGCATCGAATTCCGCCTGACCGATCGCTGAAGGCCTCAAAGCAGCCCTGAACAGGCAATGAAACGTCAGGGAGAAATCGTATGGCGGCGGTTTCTCCCCAATGACAAGAACGGCGCAATCGCTTATGTATCGCGCCATGACCGGCACGCCCCTCTCCCAGATCCGCAATTTCTCGATCATCGCCCATATCAATCACGGCAAGTCCACGCTGGCTGACCGTCTGATCCAGGCCTGCGGTGCGCTTACGGCACGAGAAATGAAGGAGCAGGTGCTCGACAATATGGAGCTCGAGCAGGAGCGCGGCATCACCATCAAGGCGCAGACCGTGCGTCTGACCTACCCGGCCAAGGATGGCAAGACCTACATCCTGAACCTCATGGACACGCCGGGCCATGTCGATTTTGCCTATGAGGTCAGCCGCTCCCTTGCCGCCTGCGAGGGCTCCATTCTGGTGGTCGATGCCTCGCAGGGCGTCGAGGCCCAGACACTGGCCAATGTCTATCAGGCGATCGACGCCAATCACGAGATCGTCCCTGTTCTGAACAAGGTCGATCTGCCTGCCGCCGATGTCGAGCGCGTGCGCGCCCAGATCGAGGAAGTGGTCGGCATCCCGGCCGATGACGCTGTCGAGGTGTCGGCCAAGACCGGCCTCAACATCGAAGGCGTGCTTGAGGCCCTCGTGACACGTCTGCCCCCACCGAAGGGCGATGCCAGCAAGCCGCTGCAGGCCCTGCTGGTCGATAGCTGGTATGACCCGTATCTCGGCGTCATCATTCTTGTGCGTATCATGGAAGGCACGCTCAAGCGGGGCGACAAGATCCGCATGATGCAGGCTGGCTCGACCTATCACGTCGATCAGGTGGGCGTGTTCCTGCCCAAGATGACCGCGGTCGAAACCCTTGGCCCGGGCGAAATGGGTTATATCAATGCTGCCATCAAGACGGTGGCCGATGTGGCGGTGGGTGATACCGTCACCCTCGATCGTACCCCTGCCGACAAGCCTCTGGCCGGGTTCAAGCCTTCTATCCCTGTAGTGTGGTGCGGTCTCTTCCCCATCGACGCCGATGATTTCGAAAAGCTGCGCGATTCGCTCGCCAAGCTGCGCCTGAACGACGCCTCGTTCCATTTCGAGGCAGAGACTTCGGCGGCCCTTGGCTTCGGCTTCCGCTGTGGCTTCCTTGGTCTGCTGCATCTGGAGATCATCCAGGAACGCCTGTCGCGCGAGTTCAATCTCGACCTGATCGCAACCGCGCCGTCCGTCGTCTACAAGATGCACCTGACCAACGGGACGCAGGAAGATCTGCATAACCCGGCAGACATGCCCGACCCCGGCAAGATCGAGAAGATCGAGGAGCCTTGGATCAAGGCCACCATTCTGGTGCAGGACGAATATCTCGGCAGCGTGCTCACGCTCTGCAGCGAGCGTCGCGGCATCCAGATGGATCTGACCTATGTCGGCAACCGCGCCATGGCTGTCTATCGCCTACCGCTCAACGAAGTGGTGTTCGATTTCTATGACCGCCTCAAGTCACTGACGCGCGGCTATGCCAGCTTCGACTATCAGATCGATGGCTATGAGGAGAGCGATCTCGTGCGCATCTCCATTCTGGTCAATCAGGAACCCGTCGATGCCCTCGCCTTCGTTGCCCATCGCAGCGTCGCTGAAACGCGTGGCCGCGCCATCTGCGGCAAGCTCAAGGATCTGATCCCCCGCCAGCTCTTCAAGATCGCCATTCAGGCCTCCATCGGCTCACGCATCATCGCGCGTGAGACACTGGGTGCCTTGTCCAAGGACGTGACGGCCAAATGCTATGGCGGCGATATCTCGCGCAAGCGCAAGCTTCTGGAGAAGCAGAAGGAAGGCAAGAAGCGCATGCGTCAGTTCGGCAAGGTGGAAATTCCGCAGAGCGCCTTCCTTGCCGCGCTGAAAATGGATTGAGACTTCCCTGACCCTTCCCAGGGTTGCCGCAGGAATAACAAGAAGAGAAGGATTTCCCCGATGGCCTCCACTGCTGCGATCGTTTTCGTCAAGAATGATGTTGACGATATCGGCTGGTGGATGGCCCATCATCTGGCCGTCGGCTTCGATGCGCTGATCGTGATTGACGATCATTCCACCGATGGCACATGGGATGTCATTCAGAGCGCAGCGTCTATTTTGCCCGTCGAGCCGCAGCGCACTCGCCCTGACGACAAATCCTCTTATGCCGAACGTCGATCCGATGCTTACGGCCTTGCCATCGAGTCCTGCCGGAACCGGTTCGACTGGGTGATCTGCCTCGAGAGCGACGAATACGTCTATCCTGAATCCGCTGCCGATATGAGCGGCTTTCTGTCCCGCTTCGATCAGGCCAACGGCATCTTCCTCAACTGGTCCATTTTCGGCTCCAACGGCCATGTTACCCGCCCGACCGAGTCGCCGACCTCTGCCTATACGCGACGTGCGCCGCTGGAATTCGCAGATCATCGTCCAGGCAAGACATTCATTCGCCCGGACTGCTTCACCGGGCAGTTCATCGATGGTTGTCACTGGGCCATTGCATCGGAGCGTTATTACCGTGCCGATGGCACCCTGTTCGACCCCCAAGCCCCGGTAAACTGGCAGGGTGCGCGTATCCTGCATTACCTGACGCGCAATCTGACACATTACACCAGCCGCCTTGCTCGACTGCCCGCTTCAGGTCAGGCAACACCCGATTTATGGTCGCATTTCAACCGCAACGAGGTCGAGGATCTCGAACCCCGGCGTTTCCTGGCGGCTACCCGTGAATACGCGGCACGTCTTGGGCGGGTCATGCTCGATACGTTCTATTGGCGCATGCGCAAGGATATTCAGGAGAACAGCCTGAGCTTCATGCCTGACACCTCGCTGAGCATACGCAGCCATCAGAGCATGACCTCGCCACGTCCCTTGCGTTTTGCCTCACTCGTCACGTCGGCCGGTGAGACACTGGCTTATGATCCCCTCTCGCATCGCCTGACCTTCCTTCCGGCTGGTGACGTCACGAGTGAGGGGCAGCAGGTCCTGCTCGTCATGGAGCATGTCGAGGCTCGTCAGGATGACGATCTGTCTCAGCCGAATGGCTTCCTTCTTCTGCCCTCCGCCATCGACGCAGCCCCTACCGCGCCGGGTGCGTTCCTCACCCACTGGGTGCCCGTCCATTCACACGCATGCGATGATGACGCACAGGCACTGACCCTCTTCCTCCCTGCCAGTGCACAATGGCTCTCGCGTGACGAAACCGGCGCCATAGCGCTCGAGCCGACGGCATCGCTCAGGCTCACCCCCCAGCCCGTGACACCCTCGCAATCAGTCCTGTCGCGCATCCGCCCCTTCCTTGCCCTGCGCAGTTATGGCGACACGCTGCATGATTTCTGCCTCGGGCTCGATCTGCTGCGGGCGCCTCAGGCCGATGCCATAGCCTGTGCCATTGCCCACCTGCCCACCTCCAAGCGGGGGCTGCTCCAGACCCGTTATCCCGGCCTGATTCCGCCGTGGCTCGCCCAGGCCTGAGACCGAAACGCGAATCCCGGGCGACCGACCAGCCGGTTTTTTCGGCGACCTGACAAAGCCGCCATAAGGCTTCTCAGGAACTCCTTTCTGCCAATCTCGTAATCAACGGATCACCCCGGACAGGGGCGACGTACGGGTTGTTTCATTGCGGGTGCCGAAAAGACGGCCCTGCAATACGCCTTGCTCTCTTCTGTCCCCATTGGCGTCCAGAGGCAGCAGAAAGGCACAGACCGTGGCAGAAACCGGAAACCCCCCGAACCCGCCACGGCGACGCCCTGTGCGTAGAGCGCTTGCCATCATATCGGGCACACTTGCAGTCATCCTTGTCTTGCTCATTCTGTTGTGGAACTGGGACTGGTTCGTACCCCTGGTCAACCGGCGTGCCAGTGCAGCCCTGCACCGCCCCGTCACCATTGCTCACCTGCATGTCCGACTTGGCCTGACGACAACAGTCGCGGTCGATGACCTTCAGATCCATCAGCCCGAAGGTTTCGAGTCAGAGAAAGAGCTGTTTGCCAGCGCCAAAAAAGCGACGGTAGCCGTCAATGTCTGGCATTACATTACCCATAGAGGGCTTGAGGTGCCTCTGATCGCGCTCGACACGCCCAAGGGCGATATCGTCGCTCTGGCCAACGGGCGCAACAACTATACGTTCACCGATCCGAACGCCAAGCCCGAGCCCGCATCGCCGCAGCAATCC